>Ga0182024_10004937_pt1 | contig 30283 bp, 16 predicted proteins | sample P32metaG_FD_120480 | JGI IMG/M metagenome (GOLD analysis project Ga0182024, IMG submission 120480) | Permafrost microbial communities from Stordalen Mire, Sweden - P3-2 metaG (Illumina Assembly) | ecosystem: Environmental > Terrestrial > Soil > Wetlands > Permafrost | place: Sweden: Stordalen... | reverse complement strand
GAACTCGGCGCCACTTCCTTTGTCATGGACCAGCAGCAGATCCAAAATCTGCCGCAGGGCGCGGATGCTCCCTTCAGCCAGGTGCTCCTGCGCGCCCCCGGGGTCGCGGAGGACTCGTCGGCGAACGGGGACCTCCATGTCCGCGGCGAGCATGCGAATCTGCAATACCGGATCAACGATGTGCTGCTGCCCGAAGGCCTTTCCGGCTTCGGCCTGGAACTCGATCCGCGATTCGTGAGCAGCCTGCAGCTGATCACCGGCTCATTGCCGGCCCAATATGGGTTCCGCACGGCCGGCGTGGTCGATATCAAGACCAAGAGCGGCGCGATGGTCGCCGGCGGCGAGGCCACGGTCGAGGCCGGCAGCTTTGGCACGGTGCGGCCCAGTTTCGAAGTGTCCGGCACGGACGGGAAACTCAGCTATTTTGCCGACGGCGGGTTCGATCAGAATGACCTCGGCATCGAAAATCCGACGGCCAGCGCGGCCGCGATCCACGACCGGACCGATCAGACCAAGGCGTTCACCTACTTATCCTGCATCCTCGATTCCTCCAGTCGGCTGAGCTTCATCGGGAGCGCCTCTGACAGCAATTTCCAGGTGCCCGACACCCCGGGGTTGCCCGCGGGCACGCCGCCCGACGGCCAGCCCTGGCTGCCGGGTTCGTTCGACTCGGCCAAGCTGAACGAGACCCAAAACGAGCAGAACTACTACGGAGTGGTCGCCTATCAGAAATCGGCCGGGGATCTGAACTACCAGCTGTCGGCCTTCGGGCGCGAGAGCAGCGTCGATTTCCACCCCGATCCGGTCGGCGATTTGTATTTCAACGGCGTCGCCAGCGCGATCGATCGGACCCTCGACTCGGCCGGCTTCCAGGGCGATGGCAGCGAAGCTCTGACCCCTCAGCAGACCTTGCGCGCCGGAGTGTTCGTCCTGGCCGAAACCGTGCAGGCGGATGCGACGACGACGGTCTTTCCGGTCAACGAGTCCGGCGATCCCACCGGTGCAGCCTTTTCCATTGCCGACGACCACCAACTCCATGGCCTCTTCGCCGGGCTCTACGGACAGGATGAGTGGAAAATCGTCCCGCAGTTGATCTTCAATTTCGGGGCGCGCCTCGATGCGTTCGACGCGTCCTTTGACCGCGAAAGCCAGCTGAGCCCCCGCGCCAATCTGGTTTACCAGCCCTCGGCGGCCACCACGATCCACGCCGGCTATGCGCGGTATTTCACGCCCCCGCCGGTGGAGGATGTGTCCGGGGCCACCGTCGCCAAATTCAACGGCACCTCCAACGCCTCGCCCACCAATCTAGATGATCCGGTGCGGGCCGAACGCGCCAATTACTTCGACCTGGGCATCAGCCAGCAGGTGGCCTCCGGGTTCCAAGCCGGAATCGACGGGTACGACAAGCGCGCCCGCAACCAGCTCGACGATGGGCTCTTCGGGCAGACCCTGATCCTGTCCGCCTTCAACTATGCCCAAGGCGAGATTTACGGGGTTGAGTTGTCCGGCTCGTACGCGCAGGGCGGCTTTTCGGCGTATGCCAATCTCGCCCGCTCGGAGGCAAAGGGCCGGGATTGGAATTCGGCGGAATTCCTCTTCGATCCGGCCGACCTGGCGTACGTGAAGGACCACTGGATCTACCTGGACCACGACCAAACGCTGTCGGGTTCGGTGGGAATGGCCTACCGGTGGACCGAGGGCCGCGGAAGCACCCGGATCTACGCGGACGCCCTTTACGGCACCGGGCTGCGCACCGACACCACCGCCGCGGATGGCTCGGTTATTCCCAACGGGGGCACCGTGCCGGCGCATGCCACGTTCAACCTCGGCGCCGAGCAGTCGATCAAGCTCTCGGACGAGCATCTCTGGAAAGTCCGCCTCGACGTCATCAACGTGGCGGACCGCTCCTATGAGCTCCGCGACGGCACCGGGGTTGGCGTCAATGCCGCCCAATACGGCATGCGCCGCGCCCTCTACGGCGCCATCAGCTATGCCTACTGATCTCACCCCCATCCGGTGCCGAAGGGTCGTGTCCGAACTTGGCGAGCCCATCCCCCATGCGTCGATTGCCGTCTCCTTCGACCTCTCCGTGGCTGCCGATCTGGCCGGCCGACCAGGCCGGCGGCTTTCGGCAGCCGGTTTGAGGTCGGATCCGGGCCTTGGCGGCACCCCGCCGCATGGGGGATGGGCTCGCCAAGTTCGGACATGACCCTTCGGCACCACCCCTTGACCCCGTTTAACAATCGCGTTCCGTATTCCCAGGCTCCATCGTCGCCGCGGCGGTGAACAAAACCCTCCCATGTCCCTCCTCTCGATCGCCTCGTTGCAGAAGTCGTTCGTTTCTCCCGACCGCGAACGCAAGCTGATCGTCGATATCGCCGCCTTCGCCCTCGAGGGCGGCCAGCAGCTCGCCCTGCGGGGCGAAAGCGGCTCGGGCAAAACCACGTTTCTTCATCTGATCGCCGGCATCCTCGCGGCCGATCGCGGCTCGATCCGCCTCGATGGGCGCGACATGGCAGAGCTCAGCGAGCCCCGGCGCGACCGCCTGCGCGCCGAGGCGATCGGCTATATTTTCCAAACCTTCAATCTGCTCCAGGGCTATACGTGCCTGGAGAACGTCCTCCTCGGGATGTCCTTCGGCCCCGGCGCCGATACCGCCCGGGCCACGGCCGTCCTGGAACGGGTTGGGCTGGGCCACCGGCTCCACCATTTTCCCCGGCAGCTGTCGACCGGCCAGCAGCAGCGGGTCGCCGTGGCCCGGGCCCTGGCCAACCGGCCCAAGCTGGTCCTGGCGGATGAGCCGACGGGAAACCTCGACCACAGGAATGCGGGGGAATCCCTGAGCCTGATCCGCGAGACCTGCCGGGAAAACGGCGCGGCCCTCCTCCTCGTCAGCCACGATCCCCAGGTGCTGGCGGTCTTTGAAACCGTGCAGGACTTCGCCACGCTCAACCTCGCTCTGCAGGAGGCCGCCTCATGACCCTCGCCCTGATCATCCGGCGCAGTCTGCGCCAGCATCTCCTCTCGACGGTGATCACCGCGCTGTCGATCGCCTTGGCCGGGGGCCTCCTGATGTCCGTGTGGGTGGTGAAGCAGCAATCCCAGGCAACCTTCACCCAGGTGAACATCGGCTTCGACGCCGTGCTCGGGGCGCGCGGCTCCAAGCTCCAGCTGGTGCTCAACTCGATTTTCCATCTGGAGGCGTCCCCGGGAAATGTCTCCGAAGCGGACTACCTGTACATCAAGCATCACCCGGCGGTGAAGCTCGCAATTCCGATTGCGGTCGGCGACAACCTCCGCGGGTTTCGGATCGTGGGCACGATTCCGGAGCTCTTCACCGCGGTGGAGTATGCGCCGGGCAAGAAGTTCGTGCTGGAGAGTGGCAGCCGGCTCTTTGATCCGGCGGCCAAAGAGGCGGTGCTCGGCAGCTTTGCGGCGGACCAGCTGAAATTGAAGGTCGGCGATACCTTTCATCCCTTTCACGGTCTGATCTACAGCCCCAAGGAGCAGCACGCCGACATCTACACCGTGACGGGCATCCTGGAGCCCTCCAATACTCCCGCCGACAAAGTGGTCTGGATCCCGATCCACGGGCTGCAGACGATGAGCGGGCACGATCCCAAGGCGGCGACCGATGTCAGCGCGGTCCTGATCCAGCTGCGCTCCCCTTCCGCCGGTTTCCGCCTGGACATGATGTACAACCGGCAAGGCGATCGCCTGACCTTCGCCTACCCGATCGGCGCGATCGTGGCCGACCTCTTCAGCAAGATCGGTTGGTTTGACCAGGTGCTGACCCTGATCGCCTACCTCGTGGCGCTGGTCTCCGCGGCAGGGGTATTGGTCGCGATCTACAACTCGATGTCGGCCCGCCGCCGGGACATCGCCATCCTGCGCGCCCTCGGCGCCCGTCGGCGGACCATCTTCGGCGCCGTGGTCCTGGAAGCGGCGGCCATCGGTGTCCTCGGCATGATCGCGGCCTTCGCGGTCTACCTGGCGATCGCCACCGGGGTGGCCGCGCTGATCCGCGCCCAAACCGGAGTGATGCTCAATCCCTGGACCCTCGACCCAGTGATGCTCTGGGCTCCCCTCGGCATGATCGCCCTGTGCGCCGCCGGCGGCCTCGTGCCAGCCGGCGTGGCGTACCGCACCGACATCGCCGCAAATCTCGCGCCCACCTCGTGAACCCGCGTCGGCACCGCAGCGGGCGGATTTTTCGCGCTCTGCTTCCGCTCGCGGCGGTCGCGAGCCTCCTTGCGGGCTGCGGCCGGCCGGGTTCGGGCGAGGCGGCCGCGGACAAGCCGCAGCTGCACCAAAATCAGCCGCCGCACGGGGGCACGCCGGTCGCCCTCGGCGAGGATTACAATTTGGAACTGGTGCGCGATGCGGCCACCGGCACGCTTTCGGCGTACGTGCTCGACGACGAGATGGAGGATTTTATCCGCTCGCCCGACTCCGCGATCACGATTGGGGCGACGGTTGGAGGCGCCGAGCAGACGTTGGTGCTGACCGCAGTCGCCAGCCCGGCCACCGGCGAGCGCGTCGGCGACACCTCCCTCTTCCAAGGGCAGGCCGACTGGCTTAAGGGGGCCGGACCGGTCAGCGGCCACGTGCAGCAGATCACCATTCGCGGCACGCCCTTTGCGAACGTCGCCTTTGCCTTGCCGGCCGTCCCCGGCAAGGATTGACGCCCCCGCCCGAGCCTGAATCCTTGGCCTTGGGATGATGCGCTTCCCGCGCCGCCGTCCCTTCGCCCATGATCGGTTCCAAGCCCGCGGTGCCCAGCCGCTTCGAGCATCTGCCATTCGCCGTCTTTGCGAATAGCGTCGAAGCCTCCCGCGCGGTGGCCGCCGAGGTCGCGGCGCTGATCCGCCAGCGCCGGGCCGAAGGCCGCGGCGCCGTCCTCGGCCTCGCCACCGGGTCGACCCCTCTTAGTTTTTACGCCGAACTGGTGCGGCTGCACCGCGAAGCGGGCCTCAGTTTTGCCGGGGTGACGACCTTCAACCTCGACGAGTACTACCCGCTGGCGCCCGCGCATCCGCAAAGCTACCGGCGCTTCATGCAAGCGCATCTGTTCGACCACATCGACATTCGTCCGGACCAAACCCACGTGCCAGACGGCACCCTGGCCGCCGGCGCGGTCGACGCCGCCTGCCGCGCCTATGAGGAGAAGATCCGGGCGGCGGACGGCATCGACTTTCAAATCCTCGGGATCGGGCGCACCGGCCACATCGGTTTCAACGAGCCCGGCAGCGCCCGGCGCTCCCGCACCCGCTTGGTCACGTTGGATCCGCTCACCCGGCGCGACGCCGCGGGCGACTTCGGCGGGGAGGAGCACACCCCGCGCTATGCGATCACCATGGGGGTGCGCCCGATTCTGGAGGCCCGGCGCATTGTGCTGATGGCTTGGGGCCAGCATAAGGCGGAAATCGTCCGCACCGCGCTCGAGGGGCCGGTCACCCCGCAAGTGACCGCTTCCTTTCTGCAGGAGCACGATCAGGTGGAGTTTGTCCTGGATCACGCGGCCGCCGGCGCCCTGACCCGCTTCCGGACGCCCTGGCTGCTCGGACCCCTCGAAGACCAGGGATTGTCCTGGGATGCGCGGATGATCCGGCGCGCGATCCTCTGGCTGTCGCAGACGCGCGCCAAGCCGATCCTCAAACTGACGGACGACGATTACAATGAGGCGGGCCTGCAGGACCTCCTGGCCGTCAAGGGGTCCGCCTATGAGGCCAATCTCGACGGCTTTTACCAGCTCCAGCACACGATCACCGGCTGGCCGGGCGGGCGCGATCCGCGGCGGACCAAGCCGGGCGATGCGCCGGTGCGGCCGCTGCAGGCGCCGTCGGCGGCGGTCTTTCCCAAACGGATCCTGGTGCTCTCGCCGCACCCGGACGACGATGTGATTTCGATGGGGGGCACCCTGTGCCGCTTGGTCGACCATGGGCACGAGGTGCAGATCGCCTACCAAGTGTCGGGCGCCAACGCCGTGTCCGACGAGTCGCTCTGGCGGGCCCTGCGCTTTGCCGCCGACGCGGGCTTGAGCGGACGCGAAGGGCCCGGCCAGATCCGCGCCCTGTGCGCGGAATTCGAGGCCACGGGCGCGCTGCCCAACCGCCCCGAGCTCGTGGCCTGGAAGGGCCTCGTGCGGCGGCAGGAAGCCATCGCGGCAGCGCGGATTTGCGGCGTGCCGCCGGCGCGGCTGCATTTTCTCGATCTGCCCTTTTACCGCGGCGTCGGCCGCCGGCGCCAGCTGGGGGAGCCGGACATCGCGCTGATGCGCGCCCTGCTCGGCGAATTGCGCCCGCACCTCATTTTCGCCGCCGGCGACCTCGACGATCCCCACGGCACCCACCGCCTCTGCCTGCACGCCCTGCGCAGCGCGCTCGCGGCCAGGGGGGCCGAACCTTGGCTGAAGGAAACCGAACTGTGGCTGTACCGCGGCGCCTGGGCGGAGTGGACGCCGGATGAGATCGACCTGGCCGTGCCGCTCAGCCCGCAGGAAGTTCTGCGCCGGCGCAGCGCGATTTTCCGGCACGAGACGCAGAAGGACCAGGCGGTGTTTCTGGGCAATGACCACCGGGAATTCTGGCAGCGCACCGAGGACCGGAGCCGCCAATTGGCCGCCACCTACAACACGTTTGGCCTAGCCGAGTATGAGGCGATCGAGGCCTTCAAGCGCTACTCGCTGGCCGAATTCCTGAGCTCCGCCCCGCTTTGAAAGGCGTCTCCCTCCCCGCCTACAATCGGCTCCTCCTCTTCGTGGCAGGCCTGGGCGGCCTGCTCTATGGCGTCGACGTCGGAATCATCTCCGGCGCGCTGCCCTACCTGGAGGCGACCTCGAAGCTCAATCCCAGCCAGCTGTCGTTCATCGTGGCGGCGGTGCTGCTCGGCAGCGTGTTCTCGACCCTCTTCGCCGGTCTGCTCGCCGACTGGATGGGCCGGCGCCCGCTAATGACGCTCAGCGGCGTCCTCTTCATCGTCAGCATCCCCATCATCGCGCTGTCCCAGGGCTACGGGCCCTTGGTCTTTGGGCGTCTCCTGCAGGGCATCAGTGGCGGCTTCATTGGCGTCGTGGTGCCGCTCTACCTGGCCGAATGTCTCGGCGCGGCGAATCGGGGCAAAGGCACCGGCATCTTCCAGTGGCTCCTCACGCTCGGGATCGTGGCGGCGGCCTTCATCGGCATGTATTTTAGCATCCGGGTGGAAGCGGTCGCCAAGCTGGGCGATGCGGCCCGGCTGCTCGCTTTTAAGGACCAGGCGTGGCGCAGCATCTTCTGGGTGTCGCTGCCGCCGGGGATCCTGTTTCTGATCGGAACCTTCTTCGTCGCCGAATCGCCGCGGTGGCTTTTCCGCCGGGGCCGAATGGAGGATGCCCGGTCGGCGCTGCTGCGGTCACGCTCGCTGGAACAGACCGAGATCGAACTGGGAGAGATGGCCGAATCCGCCGCAAAGGCGCCCGTCGCCGGAGCCGCCTCCCCGAGGGAATCGCTCCTCCGCCAGAAGTACCTCATCCCCTTCTTCCTTGCCTGTCTCATCCTCGCCTGCAATCAGGCGACCGGGGTCAATTCGATCATCGGCTACAACACGACGATCCTGCTGCAGGCCGGACTCTCCGATGTGCAGGCCCACTGGGGCTACGTCATCCTGACTGTCGTCAATTTCCTGACCACGATCGCCGGTTTCACGCTCGTGGACCGCAAGGGCCGCAAGTTTCTGCTCTCGCTCGGGAGCGCCGGCATCATCGTGGCCCTGCTCGGGGCCGGCCTGGTCTTCCGCCGCACGGAGACCCGGCGGGTCGACTGCGCGCCCGCGATCCAGGCCTCGGTGACGCCGGATCAGCAGGCGACGGTCCCTTTTCAGGGCGCGGCCGCCGATGCGCTCGTCGCAACCGCCGGTGTGGCCGGCCGAGCCATCGCCGGCCGGCCGGCCACGCTAATTGTCATCTACTCTTACGGAGATTTTCGATCGGCTTCGAAAGTCGTGGCTTCGAACGATCCGGCCGCCACCGCGATCGAGATCACCCGGGACGGCTGCGTGCCGGCCAACCAGGTCGTCGCCTTTTTCTCCAATCCCTTCGCCAGCCTGGCGGCGGCGCGCGCCGCGCCGCTCAAAATCGAGAATGCCTTGGTGACGCCCGTGCCCTCGGCGCGCAACGGCTGGGTCACAGCGCTTTTCATCTATGGGTTCATGGCCAGCTTCGCCCTCGGTCCCGGCGTCTGCGTTTGGTTGGCCCTTTCCGAGCTGATGCCCACCCGCATCCGCTCCAATGGGATGAGCTTCGCGCTTCTGATCAATCAGGGCGTCTCGACCCTGATCGCCGCGTTCTTCCTGCCGACCGTCGGGCGCTATGGTTATTCCACGATGTTCTTTCTCTTCGCCGGCTGCACGGTCGTGTACTTTCTCACCGCTGCCTTCCTGCTCCCGGAAACCAAGGGCAAGACCTTGGAAGAAATCGAGCAGCTGTTCGATCGCTAACTCGCGGCCGCGGCCCGGGGCGCCCCGTGCGCCGACGGCTGCGCCGCGGGAATCAGGTCGTAATGGCACGCGACCAAGTGAGAAGGGCCGCCCGCGGCGGCGGTTTCCCGCAGCCCCGGCGATTCTCGCTGGCACAGTTCGGTGGCAAACGGACAGCGCGGATGGAAGTGACATCCCGGCGGCGGATTGATCGGCGAAGGCAAGTCGCCGGTGGCCGCGATCCGCAGCCGCCGGGCCTGTGGTTCCGGCTCCGGAATGGCCGCAATCAGGGTGCGGGTATAGGGGTGGCGCGGCTGGAGATAGAGCTCCTCCGCTTCAGCGAGCTCCACGATCCGGCCCAGGTACATGACCGCAATCCGGTCGGAGATGTGCTTCACCACGGCCAGGTTGTGGGTGATGAACAGGTACGACAGGTGAAACTCCCGCTGCAAATCCAGCAGGAGGTTCAGGACCTGGCTTTGAATCGACACGTCCAGGGCCGACACGGGCTCGTCGCAGATGATTAATCGCGGCTGCAGCGCCAGGGCGCGGGCGATGCCGATCCGCTGCCGCTGGCCGCCGGAGAATTCGAAGGGATAGCGGTGCGCGGCGTCCCGCGGCAATCCGACTTTCTCCAGCAGTCCGGCGACGGAGGCACGGCGGTCCGCCGCCGAGCCGAGGCCGTGAATGATGAACGGCTCCTCCAGGGTCTGGCCCACCGTGTGCCGCGCATTGAGGGATTCGGCCGGGTCCTGAAAGATCATCTGCAGGTGCCGGCGGATCGGCTTCATCTGGCGGCGCCCCAGTGGCGCCAAATCGGCCCCTTCGAATCGAATCTGACCGGCCGTCGGCGTCAGCAGCCGGACGATCGACTTGCCCAGCGTGGACTTGCCGCAGCCGGACTCGCCCACCAGCCCCAGCGTCTCGCCGGACCGGAGTTCGAAACTGACCCCGTCCACCGCCTTGCAGGTGGCGACGGACCGCAGCCAGACCCCGCCCCGGACCGGGAAATGGGTCTTCAAGTCGCGGACTTCCAGGAGCGGCGGGTTGCTCATACGGCCGCCCGCACCGCGGGTTGATCGGGAGGCAGCTCGCGCCACCGGATGCAGCTCACCGCGTGGTCCGCGGCCACTGTTTCCAATGGTGGGCGCGCGGCGCGGCACTCCGGCCGCGCGAAGGGACAGCGATTTTCATACCGGCAGCCCGGCGGCATTTCCTGCAGCCCGGGGACCGAACCTTCGATCGTCGGCAGCCGGCTCTTGCGCGGCGTCGTGAGCCGCGGAATCGAGGCCAGGAGCCCGCGCGTGTACGGATGGGCCGGCCGGCGGAAGATGGCCTCGACCGGACCGCGCTCCGCGATTTGCCCCGCATACATGACCACCACCTCGTCGCAGACCTGGGCGATGACGCCCAGGTCATGGGTGATGAGCACAATGGCCATGCCCAATTCGCGCTGCAGGGACTGCATCAGTTCGAGGATCTGCGCCTGAATCGTGACGTCCAAGGCGGTCGTGGGCTCGTCGGCGATCAGCAGCGAGGGGTCGCAGGCCAAAGCCATCGCGATCACGACGCGCTGGCGCATGCCGCCGGAAAGTTGGTGGGGATATTCGCGCACCCGGATCTCGGGCGAGGGAATGCCGACCTTGCCCAGCAGGGGAATGGCGGCGGCCAGCGCAGCTGCCTTCGTGAGCGGCTTATGCAGGCGGAGCACTTCGGCCAGCTGCGCTCCGATTGTCTGCACCGGATTGAGCGCGCTCAGGGGCTCTTGGAACACCATACCAATGCGGCCCCCGCGGACTTGGTGCAGTTCCGCTTCGCTGGCTTGAATCAAGTCGCGCCCCTCGAAGAGAATCTCGCCGCCGAGAATTTGGCCCTGGGGCTGCGGGAGGAGCCGCATGATGGAGAAGGCCGTGACGCTCTTGCCACAGCCGGACTCGCCGACGATGCCGAGGGTCTGGCCCCGCCGCACCTCGAAGCTGACGCCGTCGACGGCGCGCGCGATCGATCCGCCCGAGCCAAAACCGACGACCAAATTGCGCACGCGCAGCAGCGGGTCGTTCACGGTTCCTTGAAGCGATCGTAAATTGGGCTCTGGCGCGGGAGGTTCCGGCCGGCCGCCTTCGCCTCGAGCGCGGCCTTCTGGGCGTCCGGGTCGATCCACATCAGCCAAAATTCCCATTCATCCCGGCTTTGCATTACGTTGAAATCCGCGGGCCACTTGATCCAGGGCCGATAGGCGGCCCAGTAGTGGGGAATCTTCCAGCCGTTGACCCAGCAGCCATCGTCGTAAATCATCTGTTCGATCTTCGCGGCCAAGATCTTCGTCTGCTCCATGGTTTCGGCCTTATCATATTGCTTGATCAATTCATCCAGCGCCGGGATCGCGATCGAGCAGAGGTTGTTGGTATTGATCTTCACCTTGCGGTTCGGATTGGGCGAGCCGTCGGCCAGGTATGGCACGTCGTAGGCGTTGACCCCCGAATAGCTCTCCCAATATCGGGGGTACATTTCGACGGTGCGATTGTAGGCGGCGAGGGTGATTTCGCACTTCTTCTCCTCCATCTTCTGGGAACCGGTGGTCTGGTCGAGCACTTCGAGATTGAACTCCAATCCCGCCTTGAGCGCCTCCTGCTTGAGCACCACGAGGACATCCTGGAACCGCCGGTAGATCGTGGTGATCGTGAATGACAACCGCTGGCCCTGCGGGTTCGTAAGCACTCCGTCCGGTCCCTGTTGGGTGAAGCCGGCCTTGGCGAAGAATTCGCGCGCCTTTTGGGGGTCAAATGGGCGCGGTTTGACCTCGGGGTTGGGATCCCAACCATAGCCGTCGGACACGGTTTTCTGGATTGCCGCGTCGCCCCGGAAATATTGCTGGCAGACCAACTTGAAGTTGCTCGCGTATTGGATTCCCAGCCGGACATTGCGATCGCCCAGCAGGGGCTGCGCTTCATTGATCCAGAGTCCAAAGTCGGGCGGCGGAATCTGATTGTAAAACGTCGCCTTAACCGTGAAGCCCGACGCCACGGCCGGATGGTCGTTTGACATTTTTTCGTACCACGCCTGAGGGCTTATAACCGGAAGATCATCGATATCGCCGCGCAAGAACGCCTCGATCGTCTTGTCGGGGTCGCGGATCACCGTTAGATGCACCCGGTCCGGATTGAAGCGGTAACGCAAGAAACGCTTATCCTGACCCCACCATTTCTTGACGTAGCTGAGCGTGATGGACGATGGCCGCTTGATATCCTCTTCCCGAATCGTGTATGCGCCCAAGGTCGGGGTAATGCGCCAATTGTATTTCTGCACCCAATCCGGCCCAAATTCCTTAAAGAAGTGCTTCGGCAACGGATTCACGTTTCCCGCGCGATCAACCATGTCCGGCTTCAACTCCGCGAGCGTGAGCGAAAAGTTGTAGTCATCGTAGACTGTCAGGGCACTGTAAGTTTTAGTGTAAAAGTCGTTGTACCAGGGCTCATTGAGGAGCGGGCTGCGGTAGTAATACCAGCTGAAGACGACATCCTCGGTCGTCAGCGGAACTCCGTCGGACCAGCGCGCGTCCGGGTCGAGACGGAAATAGACGGTCTTGTGCGCGAGATCGACCGCCCACTCGCGAGCCAATTCCGGGGTGTATTGGCCCGGTAAATTGGGGTGGGGCCGCACGAAGACCGACGCGACATAGTCCAGTAGGAATTCGCGAAACGGATCGCTGGCATCGGGACCGATCCACCGAAAGGTGCCAGGGAAATCCGGGGTGGCGAGCGTCAGGGTGCCGCCGCGCTTGGCCGCCGGATCACCGTACTCGGGCTCATTGGCGCCATCCTCCCACGTCAACCCTTTCGTATCCTGTTCGAAGTCCGACGCGCTCTTAAAAATATAAAAAGACGACTGTTCCTTCAACGTGCGTTGCAGATCGGCCTCCATGCCCGGGAAGGCCGCGGGTGCGGTCGCCGCCGGAGCGGAGGTCACCTCCGGTCCCGCGGGCTTGCTGCAAGCGCCGAAAATGAGCGTCGCCGCGCCCAGCGGCCAGAGAAGGGAAGATCGAAACGAGTGCGTCATGAATGGAAAAGGAGGGAGTGGCTTACCGGTAAACCATAAATTTCTTCGGATCAAATGCCTCGCGAATCGCTTCGCCGATGAAGGTAATCAAGATCAGCACCAGACTCAACGCGCAGAAGGCGGAGGCGACAATCCACGGGGCGTCGAGATTTCCGGTTCCCTGGCGGAGGAGTTCGCCCCAACTGGGCATCGGCGGCGGCAGGCCGAATCCGAGATAGTCCAAGGCCGTGAGGCTCGCGATCGCGGCGGCGGCGGTGAACGGCAGAAATGTTACCAGAATCGAAAGAATATTGGGCAGAATGTGATGAAAAAGTACCCGCGCCGGTCCCGCGCCCAGAACCTGGGCCGCTGCGACATAGTCCCGCGCTTTCTCCCGGTAGGTGGCGCTCCGGGTGTAATAGGTCATGCCAGTCCATGCAAATAAGACCACGACCAGCAGAAGGAGTCCCAAACCAAAGGAAGTGCCAGTGGGCAAGGCGGACCGGACAATGATAACGACCAGCAGAAACGGCAGCAGCGACCAAATCTCGATGATCCGTTGCATGCCCAAGTCCAGCCACCCGCCAAAATATCCCATGGCACAGCCGACGACCACGCCGATGAGGTAGACGAGCACGATAAATCCCGCGGAGAACAGCAGCGAATTACGAAAACCGTACAATAGCCGGGCCAAGATATCCCGATTGATCTGGTCCGTCCCCAAATAATGGCGGAGCGTCAAATCGGGAGCGCGGGGAGTGAAGGTCTGGCCGGGATAACAATTCTCATTGGGACCAAAGGGAATAATTGGCATCAACACCCAGTTGCCCTGGTGGGCCGTCGCAAACTGGGCGCGGAGGGCCCGATAATCGGTCTCGTAGGGGTAATTGAGGCCGAAGTCATGGCCCGGATGGATGGCGCCGTAACTCGGCCAATAAAGACGGCCGTCGTACCGGACGAGAAGCGCTCGGTTGCTCACCAGCACTTCAGCTAGCAGCGCCAAGAGCGAAAGGAAAAGCAGCGCCAAAAACGAGCCGAAGCCCCGCTTCAGCGAGCGAAACCGCCGCAATTGCAACCGAGCTTGAGGGGAGAGTTCCATCTACTTGAAGCGAATGCGCGGGTCGACCACCGCGATCATGGCATCGGAAAGCAAGTTGCAGGCGAGCAGCAGCAACGCGTCAACGAGTAGCACGCCCATGACGATCATCGGGTCCCGATCGACCACCGCATTATAAAAAAGCAGGCCCATGCCATTGACGTCGAAGATGGTCTCGATCAACACCGAACCGATGACCAGAACCGCCACCTGTTGACCAAAGTCAGTGACGAGTGGGATGAGGGAATTGCGAAAAGCATGGCCGAAAACCGCCCGGCGGAAAGACGCCCCCTTCGCCACGGCCGTGCGCACGTAATCGGCCGCCAGATTGTCCAGGAGCTGATTTTTCGTCAGCAAAGTCACAAAGGCGAAGCCGCTCAAAGAATAACAAATCAGGGGCAGGACGGCATGGCGCATGAAATCCATGATCTTTTGCCCCGTCGGCAGATCGGCCCAATTTTCGCTGACAAAGCCCCCCATCGGGAACCAACCGAGATGGGCCGAAAGATAGACGACTAAAAGGGCGCCCACGGCGTAGCCGGGAATCGCGTACCCGATAAAAATGACCACGGAACTGGCCGTATCGATGAATCGCCGGTGTTGCATGCCCTTGACGATCCCCAGCGGCACGCTGACCAAATAGGTAATAAGCAGGCTAAGTATCCCGTAGGTGAGGGTGACGGGCAGCGCCTCGCGGATCACTTGGGCCACCGGTTCGCCGTAGCGGAACGAATCGCCTAAATCACCGTGAAAAAGCCGGTTCAGCCATTTGCCGTAAGCGACCAAGGGCGGCTTGTCGTACCCGAAATAGGCCTTCAGCTGCGCCAGTTGCTCGTCCGATAGGGCGCCGACGCTGAGCCCCCCATGCAATGCGCCCGCTCCGCCTTCCCCCGTCTGCGCCCGCATGATTGCCTGTTCCACCGGGCCACCGGGCGCAAATCGCGTGATCAAAAACACCAGCAAGGTGACCCCAAATAACGTCGGAATAACTAACAGTACCCGCCTGAGAAAATAAGCACGCATCGAGTAAACCATAAGCAGCATATGCGCCGCGTCAGGCAGGACGAGATGAAAGGCGGTTCGTTTCTCCCGTTTCAAGCCAAAGTCGCCCCCGCCTAAAGGAGGAATGCGGCGACCCGTGCCCCGATCGAGCGACGAGCACCGTTCGCGGCAGCCTCGAATGGGCCATTCGGGCAACTAAGGGGAGATTCCGGGGTCTGTGACCTCGGAATTCCATGCAGTCGGGCGCATTACGATGAGCAACGAAGAACCTAAACCTGAAAACCAACCCCCGGCCGAGTCGCCCAATCCGCCGCAAAAGCCCGCCAAAAAAAACGGACCGGCCTGGTACCGGCGGCCCGGCCTGGTCGGACTGCTGATTTTGATTCTCATGGTCGTCGTGGTGGCCGGCGTGCTATTTTGGCGGCACAGCCGCACGCACGTCACGAGCGATGACGCCTATATCGATGGGATTTCCGAGCAGGTCAGCCCCCAAATCACCGGGCGAGTCACGCGGATTCTGGTCCAGGACAATGAAGATGTGAAAATCGGCCAAGTCTTGGTCGAGCTCGATCGGGCCGACCAGGAGGCCCATCGGGACGAAGCGGAGGCCGGGCGCGCGCAAGCCCAGGCGCAGTATGCCGAGGCGCAAGCCCAGCAGACCGTCTATGCCGCCCAAGTCGCCGAAGCGCAGGCCGGCCTCGGCACCGCCGAAGCGAACGCGGTCAATGCCGCGCATCAACTGCATCGCTACCAGCAGCTGAAGCGCGTCAACCCCGGAGCGGTGTCGGCGCAGCAGCTCGATAGCGCCGTGGCCGCGGCCACCAGCACTGCTGCGCAGCTCAACGCCGCGCGCCAGTCGGTCGCGGCCGCGCAGGCGCAACAGGGATATGCCCGCAGCCTGCTCGTCGCGGCCCAAGCGGGCATTGGGAGCGCGAACGCGCAAATCGCGCAGGCTGACCTCACGCTGTCCTACACCCAAATCAAAGCGCGGATCGACGGCCGGGTCGCCAACAAGGTCGTTTCCGAAGGGAACGTGGTCGCCGCCGGCGCGCCGCTCATGGTGATTGTCCCCCGTGCGGTTTATATCACCGCCAATTTTAAAGAAACGCAGCTCAACCATCTCCGGCGTGGCCAAGCGGTGAAGATCAAAGTCGACGCGTATCCCGACCTCAAATTGACCGGTCACGTGGATAGCGTGCAGCCGGCCTCCGGCCAGGCGTTTAGCACCCTGCCCGCCGAAAACGCGACCGGCAATTGGGTCAAGGTGGTGCAGCGCGTGCCGGTCAAAATCGACTTCGACCATCTGCCGGACGATCCGGACCAGCGGCTGGGCCCGGGCATGTCGGTCGAAATCTCGGTCGCCCTCCGCTGAGCCATGGCCCTCGAACGGTCCGCCGCCGGCGAGCACAATCCTTGGCTGGTCGCCATCATCGTCTCGATGGCCACCTTCATGGAGGTGCTCGACACCAGCATCGCCAACGTGTCCCTTCAGCACATCGCGGGCACCATGGCGGCCAGCCAGGAGGAAAGCACCTGGGTCCTGACCAGTTACCTGGTCAGCAATGCGATCATCCTGCCGATCAGCGGCTGGCTTTCCCGGGTGATCGGGCGGAAGCGCTTCTACATGATCTGCGTCGGCGTGTTCGGCACCAGTTCGCTGTTGTGCGGCCTCGCCCCTTCGCTCGGCTGGCTGATCATCTTTCGGATTCTGCAAGGTTTCGGGGGCGGAGGCTTGGCGCCGAGCGAGCAATCGATTTTGGCCGACTCCTTCGCGCCCGAGCAGCGGGGCCAGGCCTTCGCCCTTTACGGCATCGCCGTCGTCGTCGCGCCCACGCTGGGCCCGACGCTCGGGGGATTCATCACCGACAGTTTTTCCTGGCGCTGGATCTTTCTCATCAACGTGCCGGTGTGCCTGCTCTCGCTTTTTCTTTCCGGGATGATCCTGGTCGATCCCCCGGCGGTAAAAAAGGACCGCGCAGACGCCCTGCGCGGCGGCCTGAAGGTCGATTTCCTGGGATTTATTCTCGTGGCCGTCGGCCTGGGCTGCCTGCAGATCGTGCTCGATAAGGGGACGGAGGACGACTGGTTCGCCTCCGACTTTGTCCTGGTTTTTGGCCTGATCTCCGCGATTGCCCTGGTGTCCCTGGTGATTTGGGAGCTGAGCCAGGACGAACCGATTGTGGATCTGCCTTTGCTGCGCAATCGCAATTTCGCCGCCGCCATGGTCGTGATGTTCGTCACCGGCTTCATTCTGGTCAGCACGACCCAGCTGCTTCCCCAGTTCCTGCAGTCGATCATGGGCTACTCCGCGACCAAGGCCGGCCTCGCGCTCACTGCGGGCGGCTGTGCAACCTTGCTGATGATGCCGCTCGTCGGGGCGCTGACCGGCAAGATCCAGCCGAAATACCTCATCACCTTCGGGCTGCTGGTCGAAGCGCTCGCCTGCCTCTACCTCCGAGGGTTCAACACTCAAATTAACTTTGGCCACGCCGCGCTCGGCCGGATGTTCCAAGGCGCCGGACTGCCCTTTCTCTTTGTGCCGATCACGACGGTCTCCTACGCGGGCCTGCCCCCCGGAAAAAGCAATAATGCGTCCGCCCTGATCAACACGATGCGCAACCTGGGCGGCAGTTTTGGCATTTCCATGTCGGTCGCACAACTGGCCCGCCGCGGTCAGTTTCATCACGCCCGGCTGGCCGAATCGGTCACGATCTTCTCCCACCTCCATCCGTCGGCGGGGCGCGCCTGGGGCGCCTTCGCTCAGGCGCTCGAGCGGCAGGCCCAGATGGGGAGCTACATCGATGTCTTCACGCTCTTGGCCATTTTGGCCGCCGGCGCGATCCCGTTCGCCTTCCTGCTGCGCCGCCTCGAACCAAAGGAGGCTCATGCCGGCGAGTAGACGAGCGCTTTACCTCGCGCCGCTGCTGGTCGCGTGCGCCGGCTGCATGGTCGGCCCCACCTATCGCGCCGCCCCCGCGAACGTTCCGAATCGCTTCGGCGAGCTCGGCCGCCTCGACGGCTCGCTTTCGGCGAGCACGGCGGCCGCCCTCCCCTCGGGAGCGCCGGTCGATCCGGAGCAGTTGCGGCAATGGTGGACCGTATTTCACGACCCCATGCTCGATTCGCTCATCGCGCGGGCCCTCCAGAATAACTGGGACCTCCAGATCGCGATTTCCCGCGTGCGGGAGGCCCGGGCCGAGCGCGCGATCGCAGCCGGCGGATTATGGCCGGAGATCGACGCCACGACCGGTTACAATCGCGGCTACGGGAGCAAGAATGTGCAACTGCCGCTTTCGGCGTTGGGCGCCGGCTCAGCCGCGCCCGCGGCGAGCCCGGCGGCCAGCGCCAACGCCGGGCCCGGTATCGCCAAATCCGCTCGGGCGGAGGAGGCGGGCGGCGGCGCGGCCCCCAGCGGGCCCAGCGCGAGCGCCCCTCCCGGCGGCCCCAGCAGCCCCTTTGGCGAGGGCGGTCTGCCCGGGGTCACCACCAATCTTTACCAACTCGGCTTCGACGCGGTTTGGGAAATCGATGTTTTCGGGGGCACCCGCCGGACAATCCAGGCGGCCGACGCCCAAGCGGCGGCGGCAGAGGAAGGCGAACGCGGTGTCCGCGTGACGCTGCTGGCCGAAGTCGCCCGGAGCTATTTGCAACTGCGGGCCGACCAGGCCCGCGAGGCGATTGCGCGCCGCAACCTGGCGGCCGAGCGCCTGACTTGGAAAATCGCCGCCGATAAATTCAAAGCCGGCCTGGGCGATGAACTGCCGGTCGACCAGGAGGCCGCCCAGTACCGGCTCACCGAAGCGACGCTGGCCCCGCTGCAGGCGGCCGAACGGGCGGGACAGCATGCCGTTGCCTTTCTCCTGGGCGAAGTGCCCACCGCACTCGCCTCCGAACTGTCACCGCTCCAGGCCCTGCCCGCGCTGCCGCCGGACCTGCCGATCGGCGTACCCTCGGAGCTCCTCCGCCGGCGGCCGGATGTCCGGCAAGCGGAGCGCAACTTGGCCGCGGCGACGGCCGAAGTCGGCGTCGCGACCGCCCAGCTGTTCCCGCAGTTCAGCCTCACCGGTTCGCTGGGCTTGGACAGCAGCGAACTGCACCAATTGCCGGAATGGGGCAGCCACTACTATTCGATCGCCCCGGGGATTCGCTGGCCGATCCTGGACTGGGCACAGCTGCGGGCCGCGATTCGCGTCGAGGATGAGCGGCAGACCCAGGCTGCCCTCGCCTATCAAACGGCGGTCGCCCAGGCGCTCAAAGACGTCGAGGACGGCTTGGTGCGCTACAGCTCCGACCGCGGCCGGCATGCAGCGTTGATCCAGGCGGTGGCTGCCGCGCGACGAGCCCACCGGGTGGCGGAGCAGATCCATCAGCAAGGACTGACGGACCTGTTGGCGACACTGACTGCGGAGCAGACGGAACTGCAGGCGGAGGATGCACTCGCCCAAAGCGACGCCAGTCTCCGGATCGACCTGGTCGGACTATATAAGGCGCTGGGTGGCGGCTGGTCGCCCGATTGAGGCAACCGCCAAAACAGCGGAAGACGAAAACCGTCCTGGGCATGCCTATTTCGCCCGCGCCTGCCACACCTCCGCCGCCGCGGCTTTTCCCCAGGCCCGATAGAGCGCCACGAGCTTGCCGGCCGTCAGGCGCGGGCTGATTTCCTCGCTCGCCGGAATCTTCGCGGTCCGTTGGGTCATGGCGGCGTAGGCGCCGAGCAATTGGGTTTCCGCCTCCGGATAGCGTCCTTCACCCGAGAGGATGGCACCCAGCATATCCCGCATTTGGACCGTGTGCCAGCTTGCCGCGCCCGCAACGCGCTCGTAAACCGCCAGGTTGTCCCGCGCCACCGCCTCGGCCTGAACCAGCTTGCCTTCCCGCTGGTACAGCGCGGCCAGGCGGCTGCTCACATTGAGCGTGAGGTAATTTTCAGCTCCCAGCACGCGCCGACACCGCTCCCGGCCGGGAACCAGGAGTGCCTCGGCCTCCGCCAGTTTTCCCTGCTTCAGCTCGTCGGTGGCCAGCGCGTTCATACTGGAGAGGGTGTCCCGATGGTCCGCGCCCAAGATGCGCCCGCGCAAATCGAGCGCCTCCCTCTCCAGGGCGGCGGCTTCAGGCAAGCGCCCCTCTTCGGCGTAGGTCGTCGCCAAGTTGTGCATCGACCGAAGCGTGTCCGGGTGTTCCGGGCCCAACACCCGGCGGCGGATTTCCAAGATTTGGAGGTTTTCCTTTTCCGAGTCGGCGAATTTCCCTTCCGCCCAATAAACCGACGCCAGGTTGCTCATCGCCACCAGGGTCGAGGGGTGCTCTCGGCCGAGCGCCTGCTCCTGCTGAGCCAAAGCTTCCACATTAAGCCTCTCCGCATCCGCCAGCTTTTCCTCCGCAAAATAGACTGACGCCAGATTGCTGAGGGTGTCCCGGGTGAGGCTGCTGTTCGGGCCGAACACCCGGCGGCTGATCGCCAGCGCCTTAAGGGCCATGGCCTCGGCGTCGGCAAACTTGCCCGCGCCGTGAAGGATAGTCACTGAGTCGCTCATGGCTTGCACGGTCGCCGGGGCCTCTGGGCCCATCTCGCTCTGCATTGCCTCCAGCGTCCGGGCCATTAACGGCAGCGCTTGCGCATTCTTTCCCTCATATGAAAGCATGTCCGCCAGTTGGGCCATCAGAGCAAGCGTGTCGGTGTCGACTCGTCCGAGGGTCCGCTGCCGCAGGGCGATGGCCTCTTCAAAGTGATGTTGCGCCGACGCAAATTCGCCGAGCGATCCGTAGGTGGCTCCGAGCACCGCCTCCAGGGAGGCCGCCACCAGAGGCTGGTCGTGGAACCGCGTGCCGATCTTGTTCGCTGCCCGATCCAACGCCGTGCGCAGCGGCAGATCGCGATTGGGCTGGGCGTCGGGCGCGGCCTGGGCGAGCAGATCGTCCTGCAGGAACCGGGTCACCTCCCGGCTGCTGGCCGCCTCGGCGGCGGCCTGCTTCTCCGCCCGCGTGGCCCGGACCGCCTGCCAGGCGCTCACCGCCGTGGCCGCGATCAGCACCACGGCAACAACGCTCGACGCCGCGAGGAAAACCCGATGGCGCCGCGCGAACTTGCGAAACACATACCACGTGTTGGGGGGCTGCGCCAGCACCCGTTCGCCCGCGAGGAACCGCCGGAGGTCCTCCGCCAACATCCCCGCCGTGGCGTAGCGCCGCGCCGGATCCCGCTCGAGACATTTGAGACAGATTGTTTCCAGGTCGCCGGGCAGCGCCGGCGCCAGCAGGTGGGGCGCGGGCGGTTCGGTTTCGGCGACGAGCGCCGGCAGCTCCGCCGGGGTCGCTCCGGCGAATGGCGTGCGTCCGGTGAGCAATTCGAAAAGCACCACGCCCAGGGCATAAATGTCGCTGGCAACGGACAGTGCCGCACTGCCGCCGCGCATAGCTTCCGGAGCGAGGTAGTGCGGCGTGCCCAGAATGCTGGTCGCATTGGTCAGGTCCCCTCCGGCCCCCACTTCGGTCGCGAGCCCGAAATCGGCCAGGAGGGGCTCCTCCCCGTCCAGCAGGATGTTCGAAGGTTTCAAATCCCGGTGCAGCACCCCCTGCTGATGCGCGTGCTCGAGCGCCGCCGCCACCTTGCGCAGCAGCTCGGCGCCGGCCGCCACCCCCATGGGCTCGCGCCGCAGGCGCGCCGCCAAGTCGCCATCCTCGATGAAGTCCATCGAAAAGTAAACGCAGCCGGCCGCCCGCCCGAAGTCATGCACCGCCACGATGTTCGGATGGCGCAGCCGCGCGATGGTCTGCGCCTCCCGCAGGAACCGCATCTCCAGTTCCGGGCGCGCGCCCGCCCCGACCGTCACCGTTTTTAGCGCGACGATCCGGCCCAGCTCGATTTGCCGCGCCACAAACACCCGGCCCATCCCGCCGCGCCGGAGTTCCTCGATCAGCTCGTAGGGCCCGACCCGTTCCAAGCGATCCGAAGCCGGGTCCGTTTCCACCCCGCCCGGTTCGCCGCCAAATTCCAATTCCAGCATCCGCAGCCCGGCGCAGCGCAGGCACACCCCGCCGGTCAGCGCCGGGTTGCCCGCCGTGCTCCCGCACCGGGAACACGTGCTGGAGCTCGCGACTGTCGCCGGGCCGAGTTTGCTCACGTCCACGCCATCGGATTACCGGAGATCGCCCCGATCGATTACGGCAAATGTTCGGCGGGCCCGGGTTCTCACCCGCGCAGAACCTGGAGCAGGTGCTGCAATTCGTGCTTCGTTTCCGTTGGATCCTGGAGCGTCGCCGCCACCTCCAGCTTCACCAGTTCAGCGTACCGGTGATTGAGCCGGTGCACCCAAACGGCGACGTTGGCCCGGGTCGTGCCCAGGTCGCGGGCCGCCTGATCGTAGTCGCCCCGGGTCGGGGCGGCGCTGAGAAATTCCTTCAGCGAGGCGAATTGCGCCGCCCGGCCCGCGGCAGCCTGCTCCGATTCGAGGAGGTGCAAAGCCCGGCCGAGGAGGGCCAGCGCCCAGGCGATTTCATAGTTTTCGCTCGGATCGCGCTGCGGCTGGTCGATGGCGGCAAACTCCCGCTCGGCGTCGAGATTGGCCCAATCGATGAACTGCGCTCCACCGCCGCGCTTGCGCGCATTCTCCCGCTCAAAGTGGGAGCCCAGAAAATGACGCAGCGCGCCGATCAGATAACCCCGGAAACGCCCTTTGGCCGGATCGGAACGGTCGAGAAAGTCGCTCTCCAGCAGGTAGGCGAGAAAGCCCTGGGTCAGGTCCTCCGCGTCCGCCGTGGCGTGCCCGCGGCGGCGCAGGTAGCCGTAGATCGGCAGCCAGTAGCAGCGGCAAAGCTGCTCCAGCGCCTCGCGCCGCCGGGCGGAATCCCGGTGCGCCTCGAGCACCACGCTCCACTGGGTGGTCGCGAAGGCGACGCCTCCGCCTTTGGCTTCGGTCTGCAGGCGGGCAGTGGGCGGCATCGGAAAAGGTGAGCATTCCGAAAACCATTCGGAAAGCGGCGCGATCCTCTTCCTTTTCCCTCGGGCGTCAAGGGGGCACATGCTGGGTAGAATTCCCTACGATCGCCCGGCCGGCGCGGGGCCACGCTCAGGCCGGGCGGAGGCCCGGCGTGAGTTTTGCGGGCGCAAACCAAGTGCCGGACCGGCGTTACGGAGCGGCCCCCACACTGATCTGCAGCAGGCCCGCCGCATCGGCCGCGGAGGCGCCGCCGGCGGAAATCGTGACGACGATCGAGGCGCCCTGCGGTGTCACGGTCACGGAGTAGGACCCGTCGGGGCTCAAGCCCGCGACATACACGGACTGGGTGCCGGCCGCGCAGGATAGAACCGTACCGGCAAAGGCGCCGTCGCCATTGGTTGGAAACCAGACCTCGTTGCCCCCGAAATCCGCCCCATCGAAGGGTGTTCCCCCCGTACTTTGCCGGTAGGTCGCCACCGCCATCGCCGCGCCCGGATCCGCGCCCTGCAGCACGTGCAGGAACCGGACATCAGGCGGATTGGCAGGATCCTGCACTTGGTAGACATATTGGGTTGGCTCGAGGTCGGCCACCGGATTGAGAAGGGCCGCGCCGTTGAAGCTCGACGCCGAAGCACCGAGCGGCAGCAGCGTCTGAATGAACAGCTGCTGGCCGCTGGCCAATGTCTCGGTGGCAGTGGAGCCGGCGATGGCGGGATTGGCGACCAGGCTAAGATTGAAGCGCTTGAACAATCCGGGGTGGGCCGACGTGGCGCGGTCGTAGACCACAATGTAATCCCGATTGAGCCAAAGAATCGAGCGCGTGGCCTGCGTGATATCGGACACCGCGTCGGAACCCGTCGTCGGCCCTCGGCGGTTGTAGAGATGCGTCAGATCGCTGGCCGCATACACGTAACCCGGGCCCGCGCTCGCCAGGGTGGTCGGATCGCCGGCATTCCCGTTCCCCATCCACTGGCTGCCGTTGGCCCAGGTCGGCAAGTCGACCCCCTGCCAATCGACGGCGGCGGCGGTCCAATTTTGGAGCGCGAGCGAATTGTGAAACTCCGAAGTCGCCCCGTTGCTGATGCCGCCGCCATCGTAATTGGACATCTCCTTGGTCAGCCATTCGCCGTTGCGAAACAATTCGAACAGCCCGCTGGATCCGTCCTGGTGGTTGATGGAAATCCAACTGGCCCGGTAATCGAAGACCGTGGCCGCCGCGCTCCAGTCGCTATGGGCCACAATTCGGCCCGCGGGAGCGTCGTAAAACAAGGTCGGGAAGCCGGGGCGCGGATCGGCCGCCGGCGGCGCCGCCGGGTCGAGCAGAAGGTAATACAGCAGATCCTGCGTGACGCCCCAAGTCCACGGATTGGCCATCCGGGCGGACAGACCCGCCGCGCCGTTGGGCATGACGTTGCGGGCAAACCACCGCGCGGCATTCACGTGGGCGTTGGTGCCGGTCTCCTGGTCCAACAGTCCCAGCAGCGCGAACGGCGTCATATGGTCGGGCGTTTCCCACAATCGCAGCAGGTCGCCATAGCCGGCCACCTGATAGACGGAGCCCAAGTACGACTCCGAGGGAAAAACTTTCGGCGTCGGCGTGAGCGAGGACAAGTAGCCGGTCACGTACCGATCCCAGACCGGCGCGCCGATTAGGCCGATTTGGGGCCCGGACAGGGCGGCCGAGTTGAAGCCGGCCGTCTGCAGCGCCAGGAGCTGGCCGAGCAGGTAGCCAAACGATTCGCCATAAAGCATGCCTTCCGGCGGCAAGCCTCCGCTGGCCAGGCCGAAGCCCGTGCCGCCCGGATTGCCCGGGAGCGCATAGGCCGCGCCCACCGCCGCGGGATCGCCCATCATGGCAAATTCCTCATATAACCACGCCCCCGTGGCGTCCTGAATATAGCTGCGCAGGCTGTTGCCGATCTGCGCCGGAGCGACTTGCGGATTGACCGGCGGATCGTCGGCCGGATCGAGCGCGAGCGACATCATCGTGAGCAGCCGCGCGTGCGACAGGAAATAATTGTTCGAGGCCATGCGGTAAGGCCGCCCGTTTGGCAGCAGCGCCAGACTGTTCACCAGCCCGGGCGGTCCGGGATTGTCGCCGCCGGTGATCGAAGCGCCGAGGCACTCGCCCGCCCACGCCAGAAACACCTGGCGCACCACCGCCCGATCGGCCGCGCTCAGGGTCGGGTAGATCCAGTCCACAATCAGCGGCCAATCGTGCCCCGTGAAGCCCGAGCGGTTGGAGAGTGGGAACGAAGGATCGCGAAACGGCCTGCCGGTCCCCGGGCCTTGCGCCGCCTGATTCATCGCGTACATCAGAAGATTGCGCGCCGCCTGCGCATAGTTCGCGCGGTTGGTCGGATTCGGATCGATCAAGGAGTTGAAGGCCAAAATGACGGCATTTTCTTCCGACAGGAGGCCCGTATAGCCGTTCGGATCACCGGCATCGGGGTAAGGGCTGGCCGGGGTGGGATTCAACGCGCCAAGCGCCGCGCCCGGAAAAGCGGTCCCGTAGTTTGCGATCGCCTGGTTCAGGACCGTGGACAGCGCCGCGTAAGTGGGATTGGCGGGGGTCGCCCAGGCCTGCAGATGCGGCAGATCCGACGGCGTGATCCATAGGCGCGGGTGTCCGCTCACCGGGAATGGAACCGGCGGCGGCGAATTATACGACGCCGTGACGGTGGTGTTCGCGGCCGGCATCGTGAGAGTCGTGGTCGGGGCCGAAGGATTGGTCACCGGCGCTCCCGTCCAACCCTGAAAATAGAGCCCGGTCGGCGGTGCCGCCGCGGTGATCGTCACGGTCGATCCGGCAACCTCGGTCGCACTCGCCCCGCCGCCGTCCAGGGAGCCGTTGACCAGCGTCAGCGTGAAATTGCCCATCGGGGGCGGATTGCCGCCCGTTCCCGACGGACTTCCGCCGCTCGCCACCGCGGTGCCGTTGACCCATTCGAGGTAGTTGACGGTCACCCTGTTCCCGGCCGAGTCGGTGAGGGTCACCGCGAATGGGTAGTTTCCCGTCGGGGTCGCGGTCGGAGTGCCCGCATAGATGCCGCCGTTGAGAGCCATGCCCGGCGGCGGCTGGCCGGCCGAGACTGTCCAGGTGTAGGGTGGAACCCCGCCCGAACCCATCAGGTTTCTCGTATAGGCGGTCCCCACCGTGAGCGGGTCCAGCGTGCCGATGGCTATCGCCAGCGCCGATGGATTGCTTCCCGTAGCGGGTCCACTCGATGGCCCATTTCCGGTACCCGTTTCGCCCGACGGCCCGGCAGCCGGATTGGTCGGCCCTGCGCCGCCAATCCACATATCCTCGCTCGTGGTCGCGACGGCGCCGACCGAATCCTGCACCGTGACGGTAAATCGGAATTCGCCGGCCGCGGTCGGAACCCCGCTCATGGTTCCGGCGGCAAAGCTCAATCCCGGAGGAGAGCCGGCGCTGGCACTCCAGCTATAGGGCGCCGCCCCCCCCGCCGCACCCAGCGTCGTTTGATAGGCAAGTCCCACGGTGCCCGGATTGAGCGTCGGATTGGGGATGGTGAGGACCTTCGGGTGGGCCGCGGCGCCCAGCGGGAGCAGCAGGCCCAGGAGGCATCCGGAACGGAGCAGGGCGGAGCAAGAATTGAAAGTGAACATGGAGAGGGGGGCGCAGGTTAGGGTTTTCGCGGCGGTTTCCACCGCGGGGGAAAGCAAGGGAGGTTCAGGGAGCGATTACGGATTTGGCGGAACCAAAATAACACCGGGATCGATCTATTTTCCGCTGCGGTCCCCCCCTCGAGATCCCGCCGGAAGAGGCCGCGCCGCAGCGCGCGGCGGGGCGATCCCGGTTGGCCCTCACGGACCCAGCGGATAGATTTCAACCAGCGCCAGGCCCGCCGCGGCGCCCGGCCCGGAAACTTGCACGGTATAACTGCCGGCCGGCAGCGTGACCACCAAGGCGCAATCCGCCGACCCGGCGGCCAACGGAAACGCCCCGGCCGCGCTAAAATTTGCCGCGGTCGCGGCCTGGACGGCGGCGGTAACGCCCGCCGGCCCCACGACGGGGGCAGCGCTCCAGCCCTCGTCGGTGGCGATTAAGGCGCCCGAAGAGTTCACCACCGAAAGAATCGGGGTCGTCAGCGTGCCGCCCAGACCAAAGCCGGCCAGCGCCGGACCGACGCCGCGGATAAGATAGGTCTTCGTGGCCGCGCCCGCCGTGACAAAGCCGGCGAGCAGGGCGTTCTGGCCGGGGCCAACCTCGGCCAACCCCGAAAGATTGACGACGTGGGCCGTCGGCGCGGCCCCGTCCAAGTCGTAGGCCTCGACCAGCGCGATTCCGGCATCCCCGGCCGCACCCGTCACCTGGACCGTGTAGGCACCCGCCGGAAACGGCCCAACATACGCCGAGTCCTTGGAAGCGGCGGGCAGCGGAAAGGCGCCCGCAGCCGAGAACGCCGCGGTGAGAGCGGCGGTGCCGCCCCACCCGGTGTTCGCCGCGACCAGAGCGGAACTTGAGTTATAGATCGCCAGCGACGGATCCGGCAGCGCGCCGGAAATGCCGTACGCAGTCAGCGTCGGTCCCACAGCTCGGACTAGCGTCTGTTGCGAGCCGGTGCCACCGATGACCATGCCCACCGTCAGCCCGTGGCCACCGACGCCGGCCTGGCCGCGGACCGAGAAATTCACGGGCCCGGAGACCAGGTTGATGGTGATTGTCAGAACCAGGCTCGCGACCCCGGTGCCATTGATGGCGGTCACGGTCACCGGAAACACGCCCGCCTGGGTCGGGGTGCCGCCGATCGTCCCGGCCGATGCATTGAAGCCCATTCCGGCCGGGAGGAGTCCGGCCAGGGAATAGCTGGTCGCGGTGGTTGTAACCTGAATGGCGTAGCTGAATGGGCTGCCCACAGTTCCCGTCGCCCGATTTGCGCTCGTGATCACTGGTGCCGGCGGCTGCACGGTCAGCGCCAATACGGCTGAGCCGGTTCCATAGGCATTCGAGGCGGTCAACGTGACGTTGAACAAACCGGTTTGCGTCGGGGTCCCGGTGATCGCGCCGGTGGCGGCGTTCACGGTCAGGCCGGCGGGATAGCCGGTCGCCCCGTAGGTCGTGACCGCCGTGTCCGCGGTGATTGCATAGGAGAAAGCCGCGCCCGCGACCGCGGTTGCGGCTGCCGGACTGGTCACATTGGGGGCGGCGGTGACGACGAGCTGCGCCGCGGCGGAAACCGAACCCAACGGATTCGAGATCTGGACCGTGTAGGTCCCCGCCGCTGAGCCGTGAACCCCGGAAAGGACCAGGTTCGGTCCAACCTGCCCGGCGAGCGGCGCCCCGTTGAAAAACCATTGGAATGTGGGAGTGGGGATGCCGGCAGCGGCCGTAATGAAAAGGGCCGAGCTGCCGGAGGCCGCCGTTTGATTCACCGGTGGCAGGAGAAAGGACGGAGGAGTGTCGAGCGCCAGGCTCGCTGAATTGCTCGTCACCGATCCCTGCGAATTAGTCGCCACGACCGTGTAGTTTCCGGCATTTCCCCCATTGGCGGCGGCAACGCTAAAGGATGACCCGGTGGCTCCGGAAATTGCCGATCCATTGAAAAACCAATGATAGGTGGGCGATGGGCTCCCCGTGGCCGTCACGGAAAACGATACGCTCCCGCCCGGCATCACCGACTGCGAGGCCGGCTGGGTGAGAAACACCGGCGCGCTCAGTCCGCCGCCTCCTCCCCCGCCGCCTCCTCCGCCACCACCACCGCCGCCGCCGCCGAGCGCCCCTTTCCGAATCACAAAATTACCCGAGTCGCCCACATAGAGATTACCCGCCGGATCGACCGCCAGTCCAAGCGGGACATCGAAAAGCGCGCTGGCTCCAGGGCCATCCGCATAGCCCGACGTTCCCGGGATGCCCGCGATGGTTGAGACCGTGCCATCCGGTGTGATTTCGCGAATCAACTGGTTGCCTTCATCGACCAAAAAAAGATCGCCGGCCCCGTCCTCGCAGATGCCCCATAACGATTGGAAACGGGCCGCCGCGCCCAGGCCGTCCAAATAACCGCGCGCACCGGCACGGCCGGCAACCGTCGTCACGGTCCCGACGCCCGCCGCGACCGTGACTTTGCGAATCGTGTAGTTTCCCGCATCGGTCACATAAAGAATCGTGCCCGCGGCGTTCGTGGCGATTCCCACGGGCACATAAAACTGGCCGAACGGGCCCACGCCGTCGTTCGATCCGGGAATGCTGAAGTTGCCGGCCAGCGCGAGCGAGATTCCGCCGGAGGCCGGAAGCTCAAAGACCGCGTTCAGGCTCGCGGAAGTGTAAAACAGATCCCCGGCGGCGTCCAACGTGATGCCATAGGCTCCCGAATAAATGCCGGTGAGCGTGGAGACGGTGGCCGTGCCGGCACTGAGGACAAGCTTGCGGACCACATTATTGCCGGTGTCCGTGACGTAAGCGACGGTGCCCGCGGCATTCACCGCAATGCCGATCGGTTGATTGAACCGGGCGGACGCTCCCGGGCCATCGACCAAGCCCTGGACTCCCGGGGCTCCGGCCAGCGTCGTAACCGTCCCGCCGGGGGTCACCATCCGAATCGTGTCGTTCGCGTAATCGGCGACGTAGACATTGCCCGCCCCGTCGGCGGCGACGCCCGCCGGACTGCCGAATCGCGCGGCCGTACCGGTGCCATCCGCCGCGCCCGAGCCATGCGTGCCGGCCAGGGTCGAAACCGCCCCGGCGGCTATTTTCCGCACCACATCATTCAGGGAATCGGCCACCAGGATATTGCCGGACCCGTCGACGGCGACGCCTTCAGGAAAGTCGAAGCGCGCGGCCGCGGCCGCGCCATCCACATAGGCGGCCACCCCCGCAAAACCGGCCACCGTGGTAACCATTGGAACGCCCGCGGGATTGGATACCTGCCGAATCGTCTGATTGCCCGTGTCGGCGACGAGGATGTTCCCGGCTGCATCGACCGCCACTCCCTGCGGGGCATTGAAGGACGCCGAAGCGGCGGACCCGTCGTCACTTCCGGCCAAGCCAGTTCCGGCCACGGTCGTGACAGTGCCCAGGCCGCCGCTGATCGCGACCTGGCGGATCGCGTTGTTGCCCGCATCCGCCACATAGATCACCCCCGGTCCCGCCCACGCGACCCCTTCGGGGTTGTTAAAGTTGGCGGACGCTCCGAAACCGTCAAAGTATCCTCCCGGCGAGGCCGCACTGCCTGCCACAAACCCCACCGTCGCTCCACCACCGCCCAGCGTGATTTGGATGATCAGGTTGTACGTCGATTCCGACGCGTAAAGGGTGTCTCCGGCCGGATCGACCGCCAGTCCGTTGATGGCGCCCAATTGCGCCGTACTTCCCGGGCCAAAGGTAAGTCCGGGCGTTCCCGGGGTGCCTGCGACGGTGGAAACGGTCGCAACGCCGCCGCTGAGGGTGATGAGGCGGATCGTATAGTTGCCCGTGTCGGCCACATAGATGTTGCCGAAACGGTCGACGGCGATGGCCGCCGGATTGTTGAACCGCGCGACCGGACCCGGGCCGTCGGCGGTCCCGGTGATCCCGGGCGAGCCGGCCAAGGTCGTGACCACGCCCGCGGGCGTCACCATCCGGATCGTATCGTTGCGCGTATCGGCGATGTAACAGTTGCCGGCGCTGTCGGTCGCAACCGCCCCGGGGTTGAAGAATCGCGCGGCGACGCCGGTGCCATCCGCGCTGCCGGGACCGGCGGCAAAGCCCGCCAAAGTCGAAAAGGTGTAAGCGGAAGAAGCCTCCACCTGGCGGGGAAGG
>Ga0182024_10004936_pt1 | contig 30285 bp, 25 predicted proteins | sample P32metaG_FD_120480 | JGI IMG/M metagenome (GOLD analysis project Ga0182024, IMG submission 120480) | Permafrost microbial communities from Stordalen Mire, Sweden - P3-2 metaG (Illumina Assembly) | ecosystem: Environmental > Terrestrial > Soil > Wetlands > Permafrost | place: Sweden: Stordalen... | reverse complement strand
GGCGCTTCCAGCGGGCACGTTGCGGATCGTAAAAGACGGGTTCGGCCATGGATGGCTAATCGTTTATCGTATGCCGCGAGCGGCAGACGGTCAATTCTCGGCGGGACAGGGTAAACATCCTTACCAAATAAGATGCACTTTCCCAGATTAAAGATGACTCCCCAAGATGATCTTCGAAGGCGACTCCAAACGCGCTATATTCTAGCGTGCTCGAACTGGTGCGGAAGAATGCGCGATTCTTTCTGGTGGCGAGTGTGGCGGCGCTGGCGCTGCGGCTGCTCTTTGTATTTCGCTTCCCTGCTGTCGTGGATGATTCGCGGCTCTACGCTGATATCGCCCGGAACTGGCTGCAGCATGGTATCTTCGGCATTTCGAACTCCGGCCAGATTATGCCGACGTTCTCGCGCCTGCCGGGCTATCCGGGATTTCTGGCAGCGGTCTTCGCCATCTTCGGACCGAACAATTTCCGCGCGGTTCTGCTGATACAGGTTCTGTTCGATCTCGGGACGTGCTTCATCGTCGCCGATATCGCGCGCAGAATGTTTTCCGAGCGCGCGTCGAAGGCGGCGTTTCTTCTTGCTGCTCTCTGTCCCTTCCTGGCGAATTACGCAGGGGCGGCTCTCACCGAGACGCTGGAGATTTTCTTCACAGCGTTAGCGTTGGATCTAGCGGTGTACGGATCGGATTTTTTTCGCAAAGAAATGGAGCCGCCTTCGGGATGGAGAACATGGCTCGCATGCGGACTCTCCATCGGTGCGTGCATCCTGTTGCGGCCCGATGGTGGCATTCTGTTCGCTGCCATTAGCGGATATTTATTTTTTCTTCTGCTGCGGCGCATTTTTGCGGGGCGGACATCACGTTCTGCCTCTCCGCAGCGGCTCAGTCCTGTGTTTCGCGCGGGAATAATTCTCACCATTGCAACCTTCGCTCCGCTGGTCCCGTGGACATTGCGCAACTTGCACACCATGCACCGCTTCCAGCCGCTCGCGCCTCGCTACGCCAACGACGCCGATGAGAACGTAGTGCCGGGATTTAACCGCTGGACCAAAACATGGATGGCCGAATACACCTCGGTGCAGGAAATCTATTGGAAACTTCCAGAAGAGACGATCGATATCACCCAACTGCCGGACCGCGCCTTCGATTCGCCCGAGCAGCGCCAGCAGACTGAGCAACTCTTCGCCGAGTACAACCGCGATCATGACATCCTCGGAGATCTTGACTCGCGTTTCGCGGCGCTTGCTGCGACGCGAATCCGCTCCGCGCCTTTGCGCTACTACGTCTGGCTTCCAACTTTGCGCATCGCTGACATGTGGCTGCGCCCACGAATCGAGCTGCTACCCTCTGATCCCCGCTGGTGGGAGTTCAATGATGAAGTTCTGTGGCTGACGGTGAGTATGGCTTTTGGAATTATCAACCTCGCCTATGTCTTGGCCGCCGCTGCCGGGCTGCTGCGATCGCGCGAAGTTGCCGGCATCGGATTATTCGTTTTATTCGTTCTTCTGCGGTCCCTTTTCCTCGGAAGCATCGAGAATCCGGAGCCGCGCTACACGCTGGAATGTTATCCCGTGGTGTTAGTGCTGGCGGCATCGCTGTTCTCTCCGGTCGGCAAGTCAAATCAGTAAATCGAATCGCAGCTATCGAAAACCCGCGTAAAGAGGCTTCCAAATCCAGACCGCCGTATGTGAAATGGAGTATTCAAACGTTTTATCCCGCCGAACGCATTGAAAAATTAAACTTGAATATTGTGGTCCACTAGTTGCACAATAGCGCCCCATCAGGTTCCCTAGGGTCTCAACCGCTGGTAACCGGGCAACATGTTCCGCAATGTACGCCCGCCCTTGGGTAAAGGGGATTCTATGCGTCGTGGTGCACGTGTAGTTACGTTCTGGTTTGGATTTCTCCTTGCCTTCAGCACTCTGCTGGTGGCACAAACAGCAACCACATCCTTGCGCGGCACAGTCTACGATTCCAAGGGCGCCGTGTTGCCGCATGCGACCGTGACCCTCAACAATCCGGCTAACGGATTCACACGCACAACCAAGAGCGACGGTCAGGGAAATTATCAATTCGTCGAGTTGCCGCCTGCGAAGTATGAACTCGCCGTCGAAGCCGCCGGCTTCTCTACCTTGAAACAAAGCGGAGTGGAACTCCAGGTGGCTACTCCCGCCACGCTGAACGTCACGATGCAAGTTACGGGTGGGACTGTAGTCGTGGAAGTCAGCGGTACGGCTCCCTTGGTCAACACCCAGGATGCCACGCTCGGTCATGCTTTCGGGGCAGAGCAAATTGCCGACCTTCCCTTCGAAGGGCGCGATCCCGCGGGCATTCTCAGCCTGCAAACGGGAGTGGTCTTCACTGGCAACAGCAGTCACATTGAGGGTTCAACGGATAGCCGAGCCGGCACTGTAAACGGCGCCCGCAGCGACCAGACCAACATCACGCTCGATGGCGTCGACAACAATGATCAGCTTCTGGGCACAGCCTTCCAGGGAGCGATTCGTGTCCCGCTGGACGCGATTGAGGAACTGAAGGTCACCACCAGCAACTCCGACGCGGACGCGGGCCGTTCGTCTGGCGGTCAGGTGTCTGAGGTGACAAAGAGCGGAACGAACCGCGTTCACGGCTCCCTTTATGAGTATTACCGGCCAAATTTCACCGCTGCGAATGACTGGTTCAACAAGGCTGCGCAACTCTCAGCAGATGAACCCAACCAGGCTCCGTTCTTGCTGCGCAATACATTTGGAGCTAACGTCGGCGGGCCGATTATCAAGGATCGCTTCTTTTTCTTCGCCGCATATGAAGGCCAGCGCAAGCGCGAGGATTTGCAGGTCACGCGCGTCGTTCCCAGCGCAGGAATGCAGATCGGCTCAATCAGTTATCTTTGCACACAGGATCCGACCTGCCCATCGAGCGGAGTGCAAACGTTGAACGCCACCCAGATCGCGGATATGGATCCTAACTGCGCCACGATCGAGAGCCCTATCACGTGCCCTCTGGGGCCGGGCCCGAATCCATTGCTCGCGAACCTGGGCGGTGCCAATCCGGGTGCTCTCTTTCCTCAGTATCCAACAGCCAACACAACCACGGTCGGAGATGGATTTGATTACCAGGGCTACACCTTCACCTCTCCCCTGCCGACAAGTCAGAACGCGTACGTAGCCAAACTCGACTACATGCTGACGAAAAATGGGAACCACAGACTCTTCCTGCGCGGGATTATGAACAACGACCGGGAGGCTGTGCGCAACGTCGGCACCGCCTACACCATCACTGGTGACGGCGGCGAAGAATTTCCCGGACAGCCCCAGGCGCAGGTTGAGCACGACAACAATAAAGGCATCACGGTCGGCTACACTGCCACATTCAGCAGCACGCTGATCAATAATTTCCGCTTTGGCTACATCAGCCAGCTCGCCAATACGGCCGGCCTGGAAACTCAACCCTACGTAATCTTCCGCGGCATGGACAACCTTACCGCACAAACCCCCACCATCAACGTTCACGTGCCCGTGAAAAACTTCGTGGACGACATTACCAAGATCGTGCGCAGCCACAGCCTTCAATTCGGCGTGAACTATCGGCAGGTCGATAACCTGCGCCAGTCGGATGCGCAGAATTTCTTCACCGCGAACACGAATGTCTACTGGACGAATAACTCAGGCATCTCAAACACCGGCAGCAGTCTGGACCCCGCCGCCTTCGGTTATCCCGCGGTCGATCCCGGTTTTTCCGCGAGCTATGACTTTGCCATGGTCTCCCTGGTTGGGCTGCTGCCTCAGCTCACCGCCAACTACGAGTTGGACAAGAACCTCAACCGGATTCCTCAGGGCGAGTTGGTTCCCCGCCATTTTCGCGATCACGAGTACGAGCTTTACGTCCAAGACCAGTGGAGGATGAAGCCCAACTTTACCTTTACCTACGGCCTTCGTTATTCGATTCTGCAACCGCCATACGAAACTACCGGCACACAGGTCTCGCCAACGATTAGCTTCCATGATTTCTTCAATCAGCGCAGCATAGCTGCGTCACAGGGACAGGTTTACGATCCGACCGTCAGCTTTGCTTTGTCAGGCCAGGCGAATGGCAAGTCACCCTATTGGAGCTACGATTACAAAGACTTTGCTCCGCGCATCGCCTTTGCCTACGCTCCGAAAGGCGAAAGCGCCTGGGCCAAGCGGCTCTGGGGCGGACCGGGCAAGACTTCAATTCGCGTCGGCTATGGTATTTATTACGACCACTTCGGGGAGGGAATCACGAATACCTTCGATCGCAATGGCTCGTTTGGATTGACTACGTCTGAGTTGAATCCTGCGGGAGTTCAAACCGTAGATGGCGCGCCGCGCTACTCCGGACTTTACAACCTGCCAACCCAAAGCAACGACGGCTGTTCCGCGGCGCCGCCCTGCTCCATCGTCGGAGCTCCGCCGACAGGTCCATTTCCAGTTACTCCGCCAAGCGGTGCCACCACTCCAGGCGGATTCGCAATCACCTGGGGCTTGGATGACAAGCTGAAGACTCCTTATTCGCACGTAATCGATTTCTCGATCACGCGCGAACTGCCTTCGAACTTCGTGTTCGAAGCTTCGTATGTGGGCCGTTTTGCGCATCGCCTGCTGCAGGAAGAAGACTTGGCCGAACCGACCAACCTCAGAGATCCTGCGAGCAATACAACATACTTCCAGGCCGCGCAAGCGCTCGCGAGGCAATACTACAGCGGGACGGCGATTCAGAACATCAGTGCCACAGGAATCGGGACAAATTACTGGCAGAATCTGTTTCCCGCTGCGGCCGGGCAGGCCCAGAATGTGTTGATAGAACCCATCAACACCAGCGGCCCCAACGCAGGACTCATAACCCCGTGCACTGGTCCATCTATTTCGCCAACTACGCCGCTAACAGCCACGCAGGCGATGTACGACCTGTTCTGCCATTTCTCAGGAAACGAAACGACAGCTTTGTCAGTTGCGGACGCATTCTGCTTTCCCGCCTGCTCACAGCTCGCCGGCCAGACAGGCCCTACACCCTACAATTACTACACTCCCCAGTTCTCCTCGCTCTTTGCCTGGAGAAGCATCGGCAACAGCGCCTACAATGCCGGCCAGTTCAGCCTGCGCCATCAAGCGCACGGTTTGCAATTCGATTTGAACTACACCTACTCCAAGTCAACCGACGAAGGCTCCAACGCCGAACGCATCAACGAGTTTGAAGGATTTGGCCTGGGCAGCCAGATCATCAATTCGTGGTTCCCGGGGCAGAACCGCGGGATTTCCGATTTCGACACGACGCATATCGTTAACGCGAACTGGGTCTACCAACTGCCGTTCGGTCGCGGCAAGAAGTTCGGCAGCGGCATGGGGACATTGGCCAATGCTCTGTTTGGCGGTTGGACAATTTCAGGTCTTTGGCGCTGGTCCACGGGGTATCCGTTCTCCTTGTTGAGTCCGGAGTGGGCCACGAACTACCAACTGGAGACGCAAGCCGTTCCGATCAGCAGCGCTCGTCCCAAGACCGGGAGCTTCATCGTAGCTCAGGCCAGCGGCGGCACAGGCCCGAACGTGTTCCAAGACCCTGGAATTACCGATTCCAGCACCAATCCCGACGCCGCCATCAACCTGTTCCGCCAAGCGTTCCCAGGCGAAGAGGGACTGCGAAATGGTATGCGCGGCCCCGGCACCTTCAACATTGATACGGGCCTGGCAAAAACCTGGGCCATCAAAGAGGGCCAGTTTGTGAAGTTCAGCTGGCAGATGTTCAACCTGACCAACTCGGCGCGTTTCGACGTAGGCACCATGTATGCCGACGGCAACACATCGATTTCCAGCAGCAGTAGCTTCGGAAACTTCAGCTCGACGCTCTCCAATTCACGCGTGATGGAGTTTGGCCTGCGCTATACGTTCTAACCTGCGAGAGTAGGTTTTCCGGACTTACGCCAGCGGCGAATCGCTCATGCGGAAGCGGGTGCGCACGTGCTCGGAAATGAGTTGGATCGCTGGTCGGTTCATAACCGGGTCGCTCTGAGCCAGATACTTCATAGCGTCCACCAGCAGGCGCTGTCCATCGACATATCGAGGATCGGACGTGCGCTCTCTTTTAATGGTACGACCCAGCTTGGGCGGGACAGGAATAGTAAAAACTTTGGCCATGGATTAGCTCGAAAAAAAAACTCGAAAAAATGAACTCGCAAAGACGAACTCGAAAGAAGAACTCCTATGAAATCTTAAGGCAGTATAGCGCCCGCCCTTCATTTTTCAGCACACATTCTTGAGCTTTAGATTCAATGAGTTACCCCTTAGGCGAGACAAACTGCGTCTTCTTTGAGGTTTTCAACTGAAATACGTCGTTGCCGATCTTTGCCGGAACCCGAACCGCAAAATACTTCGCCAGGCGATAATCGTCCTCGCCTTGCATAAATTTCTGTTGCACTGAGATGCCGCGGCTCACATCGATCCATAGGAAAACCTTCGAGAAATAGTTGCGTACTTTTTCGCTCTTCGGAACGAGTTGCAATTTTGCGGTTGCGACGTTATCGATTTTTTCGTCGCCCAAGTACGTAACGTCGTAAGTCTTCTTCAGATCCTCTCCACTGCCCCCGAAGCCCAGCACCAGATAGCTTTCCATCTCGTTGCGGTTGCTGCCCGCCGAGAACTGCATCACCTGCTCGATCTTCGGATGGTAGACCTGAAGCTTGCCCTTTTTATACAGCACGAATGTCGGGTCGGGTTGCTTAATCTCCGCCATCATTTCGATTGCGTCGCCCACCCGCCGGTAATAAACCGTGCCCTTCTGAACGTCGGTTTCGTCCACCACTTTCTGATACTGATCCCATTCGAAATCAGCCTGGGCTGAGCGGAAACTGGCCGCCGCGATGTCCATTTTCTTGAGGACGCAGTCTAGCGTACAAGGCTCGGGGATGGGACGATGTGCAAGGGGGCACAACAAACTTCCGAACAGCAGGGTCCCAAGAATGCGGCTGAAAAATTCCATTTTCCTGCTATCTCTTCACCAGCACTCTATAAGTCTGCGTGTGTCCTTTGCCCACCACTTCATAGCTCATGATCGACACGTCGCCAGAAATCGGCTTGATGATTCGCAGCAACTGCTCTCGTACGGAAGCATCGTCTCCCGGCATAATCGCGCTGGCCGAAATCTGGTAAACCAGTCCGCCCTGCGCATCCGGCGTAACCACAACATCACTCAGATGCGGATCGCGAGGCACAGGTTTATCGTTGAAGTCGATTACCCTCGGCGAAAAGAAGACAAAGATGAGAATCAGCGTGACCATGATGTCGTAGTGCAGCGTGCCACGCTCATGCTGCCATAGGATGTAGCTCCGAATTGTCCGCCAGACGCCGTTCATCGGTAGGGAAGGCGCGCCCGCAGCCGTGCTGATGTCCACACTTTGCAAGTCTAGTGACCGCGTCCTTTCTTGGCAATTGGATTGTCATCCCGAGCAAGCGTTTTTCGCGCCGCGAGGGATCTGGGTGAGCCGCGCGACGCGTCGCATTCTTTGCGACGCATCAATCGCGCGTTCGGCTCGCTTCCTTGTCGCGTTGCTTCTAGAAGCTTCTTTTCGTAATCCGCTCCGTCCCAACATAAGGCTGCAACGCCTCAGGAATAATCACGCTGCCATCGGCCTGCTGATAGTTCTCCACAATCGCGACCCATGTCCGGCCCACAGCCAATCCGCTTCCGTTCAGCGTGTGCACGAACTCCGGCTTATTCTTGCCTTCCGGACGGTAGCGTATGTTCGCCCGACGCGCCTGATACGACTCAAAATTCGAGCACGAAGAAATCTCGCGAAACAACTGCTGCCCCGGAAGCCACACTTCAATGTCATAAGTCTTCGCCGAAGATGGGCCCATGTCGCCAGTGCACAGAGTCACCGTGCGATAGTGCAGCCCCAATTTTTGCAGGACCGTCTCCGCGTTCCGCGTCAACTTCTCATGCTCTTCGTAAGAATTCTCCGGCCGCGTAAACTTCACCATCTCCACCTTCTGAAACTGGTGCTGCCGGATGATGCCGCGAACATCTTTCCCATAAGATCCCGCCTCGCTGCGAAAACACGGAGTATATGCCGTGAGTGAGATCGGCAACCGCGCGCCGTCAAGTATTTCGTCGCGATAAAGATTGGTGACCGGAACCTCCGCAGTCGGAATCAGCCACAGATCTTTTTCGCCGTGGGGCACGCGAAACAGGTCGGCGGCAAACTTGGGCAATTGTCCCGTGCCATACATCGACTCGGAATTGACCAGGTATGGCGGTAACACTTCGGTGTATCCATGCTCGCGCGTGTGCAAGTCGAGCATGAAGTTCGCTAGCGCGCGTTCGAGCTTCGCGCCGAGATCCCAGTAAACGGCAAAGCGTGCGCCGGTAAGCTTAACCGCGCGTTCCAGATCGAGCACGCCTAGGTCTGCTCCTAGTTCCCAGTGCGGCTTTGGAGCGAAGTCGAACGTCGGCGGCGCGCCCCATCGCCGAACTTCAACATTGTCTTCAGCGCTGTGGCCCACAGGCACGCTCGAATGCGGCACGTTGGGAATTCCGGCAAGAATATCCTGCAGGCGGGCATCAAGATCGGCAGCAATCTTTTCCCGCGCCTGAATCTGTTCGCGCAGGTCTTTCGTCTCGGCGATCGCCGCAGTGGCATCCTGGCCGCTCTTCTTTAATTTGTTGATGTCCTCGGAGGCCTTATTGCGCCGCGCCTTCATGGTCTCGGCTTCGGTGATGGCCTGCCGGCGCTGCGTGTCCACCTCGCGGAAATCCCTGAGCACCGCAGCCGGATCGACGCCGCGCTGGCGCAGCATTTCTTCCACTCGGGGCAGATTGTCGCGAACAAAGCTCAATTCAAGCATAGGAACTAACTACTTTATCGGAAACCGGCCGGGAAATGCACGCCGGGTGAGAGCATGCCGATGTGGGGACAGCCGCTTCGGCCGCCTGCCTGAGCTTCGAAGGGTCCGTCGAGCGAAGCGAGACCGTCTCTCAGCTTTCGCCCAGCCCTCCGCATGTGTAAACTAACCTCGCGATGAGATTCTTCCCCCGCCCCATTGCTGTCCGCCGGTTTCTTTCGCTCACGCTCATCGCCATTCTCATTCGAGCTTCGATCCCGGCCGGCTTCGCCTCTGCCTATAACGCCCATCCCAAGCTCGTCGTGGTAATCGTCATCGATCAATTTCGCGGCGACTATCTGGAGCGTTACCGCGACCAGTTCGGTGAAGGCGGATTCCGTCTCTTCCTCGACCACGGCGCAAACTTTACCGACTGCAACTACGACTACGCCAACACCCGCACCGCTCCCGGACACGCCACCCTGTTCACCGGCGCCTACAGCAACGGCCATGGAATCATCGCCAACGAGTGGTGGGATCCAAAGAAAAAGAAAATGGTCACGTCCGTAGAAGACGACGACACCAAGCTTGTCGGCATTCCTCCGGATCAAACTAAAGAAGCTCAAGCGAAAGCCAAGGCAGGCGCCTCTCCGCACAACCTGCTCGCCGACACTCTCGGCGACGAACTCAAGCTCGCAACCCATGGCCAGTCGCGAGTCTTCAGCCTTTCGCTGAAAGATCGAGCCGCCGTGCTGCCCGGCGGCTTCTCAGCCGACGCTGCCTATTGGATCGATCCGAAGAGCGGCGCGTGGATTACTTCCACTTACTATCGCGCTGATCTGCCGCGTTGGGGACAGGATTTAAACTCCAGCGATCGGGCGGCAAAATACTGGGGTCGCAATTGGGAGAGCAACGGAGAAGTTTTACGCTCGACCGCACCTCGCAAAAGCAAAGACGGCAGCGACGCGGGCTTCTACGAAGTAATCGGTTCCACGCCCTTCGCCAACGAATACGAATTGGAATTCGCCAAGGAGTTGGTCATCTACGAAAATCTCGGCACAGGACCGGCTACCGATCTGCTGGCCGTCAGCCTTTCGGCGAACGATATTCTCGGCCACCAGGTCGGCCCCGATTCGCCCGAGATGGCCGCGATGGCCCTCGCGCTCGATCGCGAACTCGCCGACTTCTTCAACTTTCTCGGCCATCGCATCGGACTCGCAAATATATGGATAGCACTCTCCGCCGACCACGGCATTTCCGCCCTGCCCGATGCCGCGAAAAAGTTGAGAATCCCCGCTGCGAATCTCGAAGCCGGCAAACTCGAGTCCCAGATCAACGCGAGTCTCGCAGCAAAGTTTTCTCCGGGTCATTCAGCAAACTACATCAAACTCGACTATCCGGTCGCCTGGCTCGATCAGTCCGCCTTCGCCGGCCACATAAAAGAACATGACGCAGAAACTGCCGTAGGTGAGGCGATGAAGCAAGCCGGACTGCGCGACTACTACACAAAGTCTCAACTTGCCGAAGGCGAAGTCCCTGCCAATGCTCTCGGCAAAAAGTTCTTGAACAGCTATTCGCCCGAAGGCGGCTGGTATGTGCTCGGTGTCCCCGAGATCTACACCGTAGGTTCGTCCAAAGGCACAGACCACGCGTCGCCCTACACCTACGACACGCACGTCCCGCTGGCTTTCTACGGACTGCCATTTCATCCGGGAACGTATCGCACGCATGCCGAGCCAGTAGACCTCGCTGTGACATTCGCATCACTGCTCGGTATCAATGCTCCCACGCACGCCGTGGGGCGCGTGCTGACTGAGGCGTTGGCCCTCCCGCATCACGAAGAAGACTCTGCAGCATCGAATAACGGAGGAGCGCATTGACCTCGCCCTCCGAAAACGGCGGCAAATCTGTCTTTGATCTCAGCGTAACCTTCGCCGGCATTCAACTCAAAAATCCCATCATCGCGGCCAGCGGAACTTTCGGCTACGGCGTCGAGTTCGAAGATGTAGTTCACCTCGACAAGCTTGGTGGATTCGTTGTGAAGGGTCTCTCGCGCGAGCCCATGATTGGCAACCCTCCACCGCGCCTCTGGGAAACCGCCGCCGGTATGCTCAACGCCATCGGCCTGCAGAACATCGGAGCGTCGGCGTTTCTCGCAGAGAAGCTACCCAAACTGCAGCAAATCAAAAACATCGTTGTGTTCGCCAATGTCTTCGGCCACACCCGCGACGATTACGAACGAACCATTGAGATCCTCAACGACGGCGAAGGCATTGCCGCCTACGAACTGAATGTCTCCTGCCCAAACACCAGCGAGGGAGGACTGCAATTCGGCAGCGATCCGCGCTCACTCGACGAAGTGGTGACTGCGGCAAAGCGCGCTGCCCGCCGGCCTCTGATCGTTAAGCTCTCTCCCAACGTGACCAGCATCGCGCAGATGGCCCATGTCGCGCAGGAAGCGGGCGCCGACGCCATCTCACTGGTCAATACTTTCGTGGCCATGGCCATCGACGCCGACACGCGCAGGCCGCGCATCGCGAACGTCACCGCCGGACTTTCCGGCCCAGCCATCAAGCCCATTGCCCTGCGCATGGTCTACGACGTCGCGCACGCCGTCGATATTCCGGTGATCGGCATGGGAGGAATTTCAACCGCAGCCGATGTCGCCGAATTTATGCTGGCAGGCGCAACCGCAGTGCAGATCGGCACCGCCAGTTACTGGGATCCTTGCGCGACCGAGAAAATCGTGGACGAACTGCACCGCTGGTGCCAGGATCGCAGTATCACCCGCCTAGCGGGCCTCACCGGTGGAATGATCCTGGAGTAAAGAATTTTTTGGCTTGACGTGCTGGATGTGGAATCTAATTTAACTGAGAACTGAGAACTGAGAACTGAGAACTGAGAACCTACCGCCCGCGCGCATACCAGATCGACCCCGGCGACTTGAAGTTCCGCCCCTCACCCCATACCGCGTGCGTGTTCCCAATGTTATCGATGGCGATCGAGAAATAATCGCCGAAAGGGAAGCGGAAGCCATCGGGCCGGACGTAATCATAGGTCCGGTCGAAGGTACGATCGAAGTTGCGCGCTCCACCCGAGAGTTGCGTCTCGGCCGACCAAGTAGCGCCGCCGTTGCTCGAACTGCGCTGGAAAACATTCCATAGCTCAGAGTAAGGACGAGCGTTGCGCGTGTCCATCCACGCAATGCGCACGTCGGCCGCCGCGCCCGCGGCAATCGCCGGAAAACAGTGTTCTACTAAATTGTCAGCCGTCGAGACATCCGCCTTAGCGGACCAGTTTGCTCCGCCAGTAGTCGAAGAGGAAAAGAACATGCGCTCAGGTCCGCCGTGCGCGCCGCCCGCGTTCCATAGCGCGTAAATCGTTCCCGCCGCATCGGACGCGAGCGCAATCTGCGCCCCTAGAAACTCCTCGTCGCATCCCTGAGCCGCGCATCCCGGCGGCGCGCTCGAAACGTCCAGCAGAGCCGTGCTCCAGTTCCGTCCCGCATCCGCCGACCGGCTTACATAAACGCTCACCGGCCGCGTGCTGAGTTCCCGCCACGCATAGGCCGTCCACGCAAAATAGACATCGCCAGTCGCATCCACCGTCGCGCTTCCGGCCAGCGACCATCCCGGCTCCGCCGCCGGATTCACGGTCGTCGAAGAAAAGTTCTGGGCATAGTCATGCGACGCCGCAACTACGAACTCCTGCTCGTGATTGAATCCCACGTAAACATCCGCGCCGTGCACGGCCAACACAGGCTTATCGGCATCTTCGTTATTCTCCGCGTGGGCCGCGATTGCCAGGTACCAGCTCGCGCCGAAGTCCTGCGACCGCGCCACCATCACATCGCGCTTGTTGTTTTGTAGCCACGAAGCGTAAACCGTCTGCCGGTCAACAGGGTCAACTACAATCTGCGGATCGAACTGCCCCGTCGATGAAGTCACCAGCGCATGCGGCGCCTGCCATGTCAGCCCGTTGTCATTGCTGACCATCAACGCCATCGTAGGCGCAGTACAGGCCGGGCAGTCACCGATCGCGCCATATTGCGGAAAGAGAATATAGATGTGGCCGTGGCCATCCGCCGCCATCGCGGGCTCCCATTGGTCCCCGGTGGTATAGCCGACGCGCTGTTGCGGAGTGAAATTCGGAACGGCGAGCGCAGCCTGCGCGGTCGCGAGCGCGATGAGCAAGCAGAGGGCAAACCTCTGCACACTTCGGGCGCGGCTGGATCCTACCACCACAGACTTCTCCTGGGACTACGGACTGCGACAACGTTGGACGAACTTTATCGCGAAACCGCCCGCCAGGTCAATTGCACGATCAGGCCACTCGGTAGCGCCGGCTTCCCGCCGGCATTCGGCACAGTCGCCTTTCACCTTCGCCCGGACGTGACTTTCTGCCGAGTTTGTCATCTAATAAAAGTCAGCCCAAGTCGGCGGCGCCAATCAAGGAGCAATCAAAAGATGGAGAAAGCCACATTTGCAGCAGGATGTTTCTGGGGAGTAGAAGCCGCCTTCCGTGCATTGCCGGGCGTCGCCTCAACGCGCGTGGGCTACATTGGCGGAAATACGGATAATCCCACCTACAAAGAAGTTTGCACCGATCGCACCGGCCACGCCGAAGCGGTCGAAGTGGAATTCGATCCCGCCAAGATTCGCTACGCCGACCTGCTGAAAGTTTTCTGGGAGAATCACGACCCCACGCAGCTCAACCGCCAGGGCCCGGACTGGGGCACGCAATACCGCTCCGCTATCTTCTACCACACGCCGCAACAGCAGGCCGAGGCGCAAGCCTCGAAAGAAGCGCTCGAAAAAGCGCACCGCTACTCCAAACCAATCGCCACCCAGATCGTCCCCGCGGTCACGTTCTATCCCGCCGAGGACTACCACCAGCAATATCTGGAGAAGCGCGGCATGGCCAGTTGCCACGTCAAGAGTTGACCGGCTCTTGCGGACCCGGCTCTTGCGGACCCGGCTCTTGCGAACCAGGCCCTTGCGAACCCGGCTCGCGCGGACCAAAGAAGAAAAGCAGCACGAACCCGCCAATGTAGAATGGCAGGCAATGCCGAAAACTGCAGCCCAGAAAACGCAAGATCAATCCGAACAGCGCAAGGCACTCACACAACGCGTAAGTGGCAAGGTACCCAGTCCGCCAATGGCTCAAGGTGAGCGAATCATCGGGACGAACCGCCAGCCTCTCCGCCGATCGAAAGACTAAAGTGCGCCTCACCACGAAGATCACGCCCACCATCGCCACACCGGCAGTCGTGAAAATATAGTTCAGCGAAGCGTTCGCAGTTCCGGCGCTTGAGCCCGCAACTTCGCCAGCGATCCCATAGAGCACGATGCTGGCAAGCATCGCCCACTGCACCAAACGCAGTGTTCTGACAGTCCCCCTCATTACGGACATTCTGCCCCAGTTGGCGGAAAGCGGACACGAAATCTTTCGGACAGAATCCAGCTAGGCAATAGTCTTCTCCAGCTAATGACGATGTTCCTCGCCGCCCAATCCTGGCCGCATCCGCAGAAAAATCTGAAACGACACGGGATAATTGCCATAGGCCGCATCCAGCGCCGCAGGCTTTGAATACACCGTCACATCCGCGCCCAATCCCAGTTGCCACGCCCGGTTCTGCACTAGATCGCGCGTGCCGCCGAAAGTGTAGGCGCCGATGCGGTAAGAAGGCTGTTCAGCGGGAGGAAATAATTCATTCTTGTCGACCAATTCCATTCGCGTAAATAAATAATCGCGCCTCCGAAAGTTCAGCGTGGATTCGAGCAAATATCCATTGAGGCGGATGTCCGTCCCGATCTCGTGCACCCGTCCCCAAATCAATGAAGTCGCCCAATTGCCCGCCGCCAGCGCATGGTTATACTCCACAGAAGCTGTCTCGCGCCACTGGTTCCAGGGCTCCAGCGCCTCGGGATGGTCAAGGTGTCCAATGCTGTATTGCGCGGTCCAGTTCCGGTCGGGTGTAACGCTCGCGCGCACCGACCACGACTCCAGCGCCGCCGGCTGAATGCTCCAGCGCTCTTCGTTCGGTTCGTGCCCGTTAAAGGCCGAGCCCTCCAGCTTGAACCGGTCGATCACTAATCCTGTCGTGACCACGCCGAAGCTGGTATGCGTCGAATCCTGCAAATGATGGCTGAGCGGCGCCAGCGGCAGCTCCGCAGCCGACGCGCGATGAATGTAGGTAACCGGCCCAAGTGCCGGCTCGGCCGCCGGCCCGCCATACAATTCCCACGAAACTGTTTTCGAAAGCGGCAGCAGGTAAAACGCCGAAAGTTCCGCAAATACATTGTGCGGATGCTGGTGGTCGACCAGCGGCTCTCCGTGATAAGTCTCCCCAGTCTGAAACAGCTCGGGAAATCCAGGATGCGGCGAGGTCAGCGACTCCGCCGAAAACATCTGGCGCAAAAGAATCGTTCCGCGGCCAAGCCGGTGCTGCTCCATCAGCATGCCCCCATTCACCGACTCGGCTTTGCCCTCGCCGCGCGGCCCGCCTTGCTGGTTGTAGTCGGCAAAGATCACGCCGTGAGCCATCACTTCCCAACCGCCGTGCATCCACATCCACTCCGGCTCTGGAACAGACGCCGGCTGCCAGCCCGTGCCAGAACCAGCGTGCGGCGAAGGCATCTGCGAAGTCTCGTGCGCTATGGGCATATTCATTCCGCTCATGGAACTATCCTGCCCAGAAGCCAAAGACAATAAGACTGGAATAAATAAAGAACAAACCACGATCGAGGACAAGAGAGTTCTGATCACAACACCTCAGCGCTACGCAAACTGCTGCAAACCGGTCGTGCAGAATGGCTCGCAGCAAGCCGGAAGAGCGATGCAAAAAAAACAGTTCGCAGCGACATTGAAAAGCGAAGGCTGAATAAGCCGGCGCTACAGTGACGTAGAGACCGAACGAGCCGGCTTGCAGTGACGTGGAAGAGCGGCGCTTCAGCGCCGCGTTGCGCGCTCCAAACCAAGCAGGCTTTAGCCCCAGTGGCCGTCTTCTCAGAACGATGGATTAGATTCTGAGGCTCAGAATGACAGGAGGGCTGCCAATAAGCGTCCCGGCGATCGGAAATATGTCACCGCCGCCGATAGCGGCAGGAAATTGAATCGCAGTGCAGTTCGCCACCTGAATCGCAGGTCGGGGCGAGAAAATACTAGTTGCCAACGCGGAAGCGTTCCGACTCGCGCAGCAGTGGTGGTCAGTAGGAAGATCAGCAGGGGGATTAGCCGGCATTCGACCCGGATGACACAGGGCGCTGTTTGAAGTCACCGCCGAGGCCTTTAAGAAACAGGTGACGCCAGCACCAGCGGAGGCAACCATCGCACTCAACAACGCGATCGCGATAATCCGTGAGAAAGTCTGGGCCACAGCTACGTTCCGGTAATCTTCACGCGCAATTCTTCGGGCAGGCGCTCCCGAATCTCCTGCGGCAAGCGGTCATGCACGCGGCGCGCGCCTTGTTTAGCAGCATCAAGCACCGTGACCGGAGCGGGCGTGGCCACGGCTACCACGAGCCAGATCAGCGCCGACAACGCAAAGCCCGCCAGCGCCGCAATCTCCAGCCAGAACGCGTGCCGCGGACCAAAATGGCGGATCACTCCAAAGGCCAGCAGAAACACGCCGCCCGAAATTGACGCGAGCGCAATCAGTCCAACGTCAATGATCCGGTGTATTTTCTGACGTTTGCGGCAGTGTTCGCACTCGGCAAAATGGCTCTCATAGTCGCCACGCATCTCCGGCGCCAGACCGGAAATGTCGTATCTCCAGCCCGCCAGAATCTTGCCCACAATTGGATCGATGCACTGCTGACTCATAGGCAACTAGGTTGTCATTCCGAACAAGCGCTCTTTGCGCAGTGAGGAATCTGGGCGAGCCGCGCGACGCGTCGCGCTCTTTGTGACGCATCCATCGCGCGTTTGGCTCGCTTCTTTATCATTTTGCCAGCACTAAAGCTGAATCGGCGGCAAAACCTCCGACTGCGTGGCCACCAGCACCCGGTTCTGAAACAGGCCGCCCCGCTCCGCCAACGCCCGCTCCGCCAACGCCCGCTCCGCGCCCCGCCGAGCGATTTCCGGATGATTGTTCTCTGTAGAAAGATGCGCCAGCACTACAAAGGCTGCACTATTATCATAGTCCCCGGTCAAGAAATCCGCGAGTTTCTCATTCGACAGGTGCCCCACGTTGCTCGCCACCCGCTGCTTCACCGACCACGGGTAAGACCCGCCGCGCAGCATCTCCACATCGTGATTCGATTCCATAATCAGAATGTCAGACCCGCGCAAGTGGTCGCGTACATTTACAGGCAGGTACCCAAGATCGGTAGCCACGCTCACCTTGGTGCCTTCCACGCGAAAAGTAAAACCCACAGGATCGGCCGCGTCGTGCGGGATGGTGAAGGGTTTCACCTCAATATCGCCAACCTGAAAGCGATGCCCGGATTCGAAGCGCTCGAACTTTTTCAGTTGCGGCCGCTCGCCGTTCACCGTGCGCATGGCGCGCGCCCAGGCTGCATGCGTTGCCACGGTCATAAAGATTGGGATGCGCAGCTTCTTGGCCAGCGTTGCCAGGCCATAAACATGATCGGAATGCTCATGAGTAATCAGAATCGCCGAAAGCGATTGCGGATCCTCGCCCAGCGATTTCAGGCGCTTGAAAGTCTCGCGGCAGGAAATGCCGGCATCGACCAGAATCTTGGTCCGCGAACTGGATACCAGCGCACAATTTCCCCGGCTGCCGCTCGCCAGCATCGAAACGGTGACACACATGCCAAGAAGCATACGCGCCTACCCTGTGGATTGCGAGTAACTTTCTAGGAAGATTATTCACTTGACACAAACGCCCTATTCCGGTAAGGTAGGGTCATGCCGAAACGAATTCATCCCAAGCCAATCAGCATTGCGGACATCTTCATAAAGTTTTCGACCGAAGCACAATGCCTTGAGTATGTCGAAAAGATGCGCTGGCCGGATGGCATGGTGCGTTGCTCTACGTGTGGTGACAAGAACGTTAAGCGCGTCATGCGGCAATCAGAGTCCAAAAACAAGCGGCCTTGGTTCTATCTGTGCCTCAACAAAGATTGTCACCAGCAGTTCTCTCCGACCGCTGGCACCCTGTTTGCGGACTCGCATCTCCCGCTCATAACGTGGTTCCACGCTATCGGGTTAATCTTGAACGCGAAAAAAGGAATCAGTGCAGCGCAATTGCAGCGCGACCTAGGGATCGGCGGATACAAAACCGCGTGGTATCTGACTCACCGCATCCGCGAAAGCATGAAGGAAGCCAATCCTGTACCGCTCGGCGGGATCGTGGAAATTGACGAAACGTATATTGGCGGCAAGGTTAGCGGCATGGGGATGAAGTTCGCTAAGAAACAAAAGCGCGTTGTTGCGGGTGCCGTACAGCGCGGCGGGAAACTTCGACTGCGCCACATCCCAGATGCGAAAATAGAGACCCTTAGCGGCTTCGTAAAGGCTACGCTTGCGCCCGATGTTGAGCGCGTGATGACAGACCAGCTTCGCGCTTATCCGGCTGCACTTGGCCCGGAGTTCGTAGATCGTCACGAAAAGGTTAATCACATAATCGGCGAGTACGTTCGCGGGGATGTGACTACGAACTCAATTGAGTCGGCATTCTCGCTTCTCAAGCGCGGGGTAATAGGCCAGTTTCACAAGCTGTCAGGCAAACACCTGCATCGCTATCTTGCGGAATTTGAGTACCGTTTTAACAATCGGAGCGAGTCGGACGTGTTCATAAACACAGTGCGGCGGCTCTGCAATGTGAGTCCTCTACGATTCGCGGAACTTACTTCTGGCCCGAGGGCTTAAACTTTCGCGGCGCTATCTTCTTGCCCTTTATCTCTGAGGTTTTCTGCGGAGGCTTCGATAGCATTTGTCGGAGAACTGCGTCGAATTGTCCCTTGTCTGCCTTCATACAATGTAATAGAGCATACCTTTCGCTATTTGTTCTCTTTTTGTTTCATACCTTTAAACAATTCGCTGCTTGCCTTTCAATCACTACTTGACTTTCGTTAATCCGTAGAGTGAAAATACAAATGGCCCGGTGGCTCGAATGGATAGGCGGCTCCTCTTGCAAAGGTGCCTATGCCAGTTCGATTCTGGTCCGGGCCTCTGTATTTTTGTCAAATGTCGGAAGGTGCAACCCGTTGAGCGTGGAGCCTGCCTTATAAGCGGGTCGCCGTGTTACGAGCACGGTGGGGTTTGATTCCCCCGCCTTCCGCCATCGTCTTTACTAGCGTCACACATATAACGCGTGAGTTGTCAACTCTAACGCTATTGAGGAGTCGAGGAGGGCAACATGACGAGTATGAAACAATTATTTCCAGAAGTCGAGGATTTGAAGCGCAATCTCAGAGCGCAGCTTGATACCCTGACTGTGCAACTTACAGAGCTTAAAAGGCAGCTAGAATCGGTGGAGACAACCTGCAAGCTCCTAAAAGAGCAGGAATCTGGCGGCAAGGCGTTTATGCAATTAGCGGGGTCCATTTTTGCAAGCGACCTCAAAGGTCTAACGCAATTGGAAGCTCTAACAAAAATTGCCAAGGCAAACAATAATCGCCTAAAGCTCATAACGGCAAAGGATTTGTTGTTGCGAGCTGGGGTGACGAAAAGCCGCAAGAACGCCAACAACATCATCTTCAACGTTATCAAGCGGAGCGAACTTTTCAAGAGGGTTGCTCCCGGAGAATATGAACTTGTTCAAGAATCGTCTTCGCAAGATGGTGGAGCCGCAGCGCTGCAATAAAGAAGGAACGCCTTATGCAAGTGAGCGTGGGGGTGAAAATTGGCTGAGCGACCGCCTGATCGAATATGGCATCACGATCTGCGCGCCATGCTGGAATGGTACGAGCAGAATCTATGTAACGTTAAATTGGTCGATCCTCGCGGTCATACGGTCCGATTCTCAATTGAGAGATTCCCCCACTCGATTAAGTTACTGCGAAAAAACTCAACGCTAGAGGTGAACAATCCCAAAAAACAGGCACTCGCCATTAGGGCCGGGGCAAAAACAAACGCGGATTTTGGCGGATACGACACGGAAAGAGCACAAACGTTCCCTTGGGTTATCCCGATCATTCAGAGACCAACAAAGATTTTTGAACTGCGAGCGCAGCCTCTAATCGGTCCTGACAAGGCGGGGGACACACTTTACGTGAAAGAATTTGATCCCACTGGCCGCAAGTATAAATTCAAGGTTCTTGTGTGCCGTAGGGTCGGAGCAACCTTGCTCGTTCCTGTGACTTGCCATCCGAGAGACAGTGACCACTATCCGGCACACTACAATCAGGTTTGGCCCTAAAAAGGCAAAAGGCCACCTTTTCGGATGGCCTTTCTGCCCCTCATTATACCCAGGGGCTGCGGGGAAAGCCGGGTGCGACCCAGCGAAACTTACGCGCACCTATATGATGCGCTCGCTTGCAATTTTATTCAATACTTGAATGCTTAGCAGAATCAGCATGTTAACCGTCTTTATCACATAGTTAACAGTATTTTCCACAGGCATCCACCTGTTCTCCACGGAAATATTTTAAAACCCCGTCACGGCAGGACTAGTGTAACAGTTGTGTCAAGTGAATAATCTTCCTTTCTAGTTATCCAATACCTTGGGGTGTGATACCGGGCTTTCGGCTTTGGGCTTCCGGCTTCCGGAAATAAGTGTCGGAACGAAAAGCAGAAACCGGAAGCCGAGAGCCGGAAGCCCGAAGCCGGTTCACACCGGCACGGCCACATTCTCCACGATCTCTTTCAGCACCTGATCGGCCTGTTCGGACTTTTTCAGGGTCGAGGCGTAGCCGCCATTGACGACCACACGATGCGCAAAAACCGGCACGGCCAGCGTTTTGAAATCCTGCGGAGTGCAGAAGCTGCGGGCATCGAGAAATGCCATTGCCTGCGCCGCGCGATAGAGCGCCTGCGCCCCGCGCGGCGAAACTCCCAGCGACAAATATTCCGACTCGCGCGTACGCTTAACAATTTCGAGCGCGTAGGTCACCAGCGATTCATCCACGCGAATCAGCTTGACGGCCTCCTGCATTTCGAGCACATCAGCGCCGGTGAGTACCGGATGAAGATTATGCAAGTGCGCCGCGCCCGCCTCTGAACGCAGAATCTCGCGCTCGGCCGCGGCCTCGGGATAGCCCATGCGCACCCGCATCAAGAAGCGATCGAGTTGTGACTCCGGCAGTGGATAAGTTCCGTGATGCTCGACAGGATTCTGCGTGGCAATCACCAGAAACGGTTGCGGCAATTCGTAAGAGTGCGCGTCGACCGTGACCTGGCCTTCGTTCATCGCTTCGAGCAGCGCCGACTGCGTCTTCGGAGTCGTCCGATTGATCTCGTCGGCCAGCAGCACATTGGTAAACACCGGGCCGCGCTTGAACTCAAACTCCTGCTCCAGCGCCGAGTACACCGAGATCCCGAGCACGTCGGAAGGCAGCATGTCGCTGGTGAACTGCACACGCTGAAAGGTGCAATCGACAGCGCGCGCAAGGGCCTGACCGAGCGTGGTCTTGCCGACTCCAGGAACGCCCTCAATCAGCAAGTGTCCGCGGGCAAAGATGCTGACCAGCGCGAGGCGCACGACATCGTCTTTACCGCGAATCACGCGGCGCAACGCTTTTTCGAGGTCAGCGGCTTTATGAGAAACAGCGATGGCAGTCTCAGGCGACATTAAATGGATTTTACTCTCTGGTGGAGATGCGGCGGAGTTACGGATGTCATAGGACCTCAGCTCTTAGCTCTTAGCCTTTAGCTCTTGGCTTTGGACTCCTCCGGATCGTTCCCGTTGACGGACTCCTAAGTAAGAATGCAGGCGCGCTCGAAGCTTGCGCCTTCAAGAAAAAGCTTTGCTGAGGAGAGGTTGGCTAAGAGCTAAAAGCCAATGGCTAAGAGCTTATTCTACTGCGTAAACTCTGCCGGGCGGCCTGTGAGCCGCTCGATTCGCTTGGCGGTCGGAGGATGCGTGGAGAACAAATTGCCGAAGTTCATCCCGAGCAGCGGCTGGATGATGAACAAGTGCGCCGTGGAAGGACTGGCCTGCATCGGCACGCGGCGCGAGTAGGCGTCGAGTTTTTGCAACGCGCTGGCCAAAGCATACGGATTGCCGGTGTAGTGCGCGCCAGTCGCGTCCGCCTGATACTCGCGCGAGCGCGATACGGCCATCTGAATCATGGCAGCGGCGATGGGCGCCAGAATCAGCATCAACAAGCCGCCTATGCCGCCATCGCGGCGGTCGCGGCTGCCTCCGAAGAACATGCCAAAGCGGGCCAGCATGGTGATTGCGCCCGCAATGGTTGCTGCGACTGAGCTTATCAGGATGTCGCGGTTGCCTACGTGACCGAGTTCATGCGCCAGCACGCCTTCCAGTTCTTCGTCGTTGAGCAGGCCCAAAATCCCGTGGGTTACGGCCACTGAAGCGTGTTTCGGATTGCGTCCCGTGGCAAACGCATTCGGCGACTCGGTTGGGATCACGTAAATCTTCGGCATGGGCAGGCCGATCTTCTGCGTGAGCCGCTCGACAATCTCATAGGCGCGCGGCAGTTGCTCGCGCGTGACCGGCTGCGCGCGGTAGGTAGCGAGCGCGATCTTGTCGGAGAAGAAGTAGGCGCCGGAGTTCAGCACGATGGCGAAGGCCAGCGCCAGCAGCATCCCGCTTTCGCCGCCAAAGTGTTGGCCGATAAACATGAGCAGCAGGGTGAGCGAGGTGAGCAGCAACGCGGTCTTGAAAGTATTTCCCATAATTGAATCTCAAGTATTGGATGATACGGCTGGCGGGTCGATGCAGTTCAGCCGTTCCGGGAAAAACCGGGATTGCATGTGGGTACCCCCCTCCCCCTCGGTATATTGGAATCAGCAGGTTAGCGGGAAATTGCGAAATAATATATTGGAATCAGCAACTTACGGGCAAAATCTTGAAAACAAGATAGTTATCGTCGCGCTTTGGGTTCAGGCGCACTTCTTACAGCTCGCTTCGCAAAGCCTCTGCCTCGCAATGATCGTCCAACCGAACGCGGCACGCAAGGTCGGATGTCACAATGTCCTTGGCCACGTTGAATTCGAAGGCCGGCGGATGTGGGACAATCTTCACGCGTTAAACAACTTCGCACGTCGAACAATCAAGGATTGGAGATGCTCCTTACAAATGTCCTGCCCACTACGAGCATCATTGCTGGCTGGCTTGACTTTACTCATCAGCCTTTGCTCGCCGCTGTGCGGCCAAACTTTGCCCAAGGCTCCGGGCGCGGAAACATTTTCCCTGACGCCGGCGCCGGGCCGTTTCACCGAGCCGGCCATTGCGGTCAATCCGAATAATCCGCAGCAGGTGGTTGCGGTTTTTCAGGATAATGCTCAAGCCTCTTATTCTCAGGACGCAGGACACACGTGGCACACGGCGGAAGGCGTGGCCTCGGCGAACTATCGCACGTCAGGCGATGTGTCGACCACCTTCGATAATCAGGGGCACGCATTTATTTGCTACATCGCGTTCGACAAGCTTGGGACGTTCAACTACTGGGGGCATGGCGCGACGCGCAATGGCATTTTTGTGCGGCGCTCGCTTGATGGCGGCAAGACGTGGGAGGCGAAGCAGATCACGGTCAGCGAGTTTGCCAGCGACCCCGGAGTTCCGTTTGAAGATAAGCCTTACATCGTCGCGGATAATGCTTCGTCAATCGGCGCCTCGGGAGTTGGCACTTCGAGAAGCGGCAAGAGTCCGTATGCTGGAAATCTCTACATCGGATGGACGCGGTGGACGCTGACCGGTTCGGAGATGCTGGTATCGCGGTCGACCGATGATGGGGAAACGTGGTCGAAGCCGGTCGAGGTGGATCGGCATCCCGGGTTGCCGCGCGATGACAACGGGGCTGCCGAAGGATTCGCCGGCGCGGTGGGGCGGGATGGCCGCCTGTACTCCGTCTGGAGCCAGGATAACGACGTAATGTTTACGACTTCGCGGGATGGCGGGAAAACATTTTCGCGCGCTCGCGCAAGTATCCGCACGGCTCCTATTATGTTTGCCATCGATACGCTGGATCGGGCAAACGGATTTCCGCAGATTGGAGTTGATCTGCAAGGAAAGGACGCGCGAAGCGGCCGGCTCTATGTGACTTGGAGCGATTACCGCAACGGCGACCTCGACGTTTTCTGCGCGACCTCGACCGATGGCGGGAAAAAATGGAGCGAGCCTACGCGGGTGAATGATGATGCGGTGCACAATGGCGCGGAGCAATTTTTTCAGTGGCTCGCGGTCGATCCGGTCGATGGCTCGGCCAATGTTGTTTTTTATGACCGGCGGGGAGATCCGAAGAATCGAAAGCAAACCGTTACGCTGGCGCGCTCAACCGATGGCGGACGATCGTTTAAAAATTATGCGTGGAGCACCGAGCCGTTTGAGGCGGGCGGAGTTTTCTTTGGCGACTATTCCGGGATCGCCGCGTTCGGCGGCCGAGTCTACGGGATTTGGACTGAGGAGCCGGCAGTGGTTGCGGAGGGTGGAAATAAGGCGGAGGCCAAGCCGGATACTCAGGCGGAAGCCAAGCCGGAGGCCGCTGCTCGAAAGCGCGGCACGGTCATTAAGGTCGGGGTCGCGGATTTCGGCGCGGCTGCAAGGTAGAACGTCTCAGGTTGGCCAGGAGCTCGACAACTTCGAGGTCAGAGTCAACGTCAAAGGCAGCGGGCAAGAGTGCCCGCTCCACACGAGCGTCGAATTGCGATCACGCTTTTTGCGCTTCGCGCTTTAGCGCGCGGTCGAGGGTTTGATCGAGAGCGGATTTCGCGCTCTCGTATTCCGATTGCGATATCTGGCCTTGCCTGCGTTCGACTTCCAACTGGAAGAGTTCTTCTTTTAGCGCATCGAGAAGCATGGACGCGGGACGCGCTGCTGGCGCTGGCCGAACGCTTGGAGTGCCAAGCGTGGGGGCGGGTCCGTACTCGTCGTCATCGAAATGCACGGGCGTTCCCATGGGCGAAGCAGCTTTTTGTCGCGCCAGCTTGCGGTTGGCGGACTGTTGCCGCACTGCCACGAAAATGCCGCCGACAATCAAAGCCGCAGCGATGCCTCCGAGAATGTACCAGCGATATTTTTGCAAAGGGTCGGGAGCATCGATGGGCGGGCCGAGTCCTCCGCCGGGTCGGCTGGCCTTGTCGCCGGCCTCGCCTTTGGCGGAGTCGGCGTCCTGCGAGCCTTGAAGCATTCCTTCGCCGGAAATTTTGAAGGCCAGGTTCTCGCCTTGTGCGGTATTCGATGCCACTTGAACCACCGCGTCAGGTTCCTGCGGATACGGCGTTGATTTGAATCCCGCGGAATCGTTGGCGGCGGTGAACTGCATCGCCTTCGGCATCATCACGACGAAGTGTTCCGTCGGATACAACGACTTGGGATCCACATTGGCGCTTCCCGTGTAAGGAAGCTCGTAGGCTACCTCGAAGCGCGTTTGTCCCGGCCGCAAAGGGAAGATGAACGAATATCGGTTCTTCTCGCTTTCGGGCACAGGAGCGGACTTCAGCGGATTGCCGCCCTCGGTTGTTGCAGAAGCTGAATCTGGAATGATCGTCGCTCCCTCGGGAATGTAGAACTCAAGGTTGCGATCGTTCATCTGGGTGCGCGGAGGCTTCGATTTATTTTGCACGAAGAACTCTCGCACGATCTCGAGCCGTCCCTGCTCCGCCTGAAGGCGGACGATGTCGGCGACCAAATCGATGCCGGCAATCTTTTTCGCGGCGTCATAAACCTCGAGTTCCACCGAGGTGGTTCCGGGAGGCGCCATGCGATGGTAGGTAACGCCTTGATGAATGGTGCGAACGAGGTGCGGCGACTTGTCGTCGTCGAGCTTGAAACTGAACTTGCCCTTGGCGTCGGTCTGGGTGCGGCCAGCCTCGTCCATGCCCTCGCCGAGTTTGAGCAGAACTACGTCGTCGCCGGCTGAGGGCTTGCCGGTGGTGGAGTTCTTGACGGTGCCGGTGAGAGTTTGAGCGGCGGCGAAAGAGGTGAGCAGGAGGATGGCTGCGAGGGCTTTTCGGAACGCTGACGCCAACAGAGAGCAACGAGAGAACTCCTTGCGAGGGCGCAGGTTGGTGCCGGCACGATAGGGGTCCTTCGACTGCGTGGAAACTTCGCTTCGCGAAGCTTCCACTCCGCTCAGGATGGCAGGTATTCGTTTCAATTTCGGATTCCTTTTTGTGTCGCGGGATTCTCCAGGCGGGCGATCTCGGCCAGGATAGTGGCGGCCTCGTCCTGCAAGGAGGACTTCAGCGATGCGTAGTCGGCGTCCGGCACCTTGCCCGCTTTGTATTCGAAGTTGAGATCGCGCAGGTTCTCGTAGACGGCATCTTTGCGTTCGCGCAGATAACTGGCGCGAGTTTTCTCCGGACCGAGAAAGAGTCTTCCGGGCAAATAGAAAACATAAACGAGAGAGGCGATGGTGAGCAGTGCGCACAGGAAGAGCGAGTCGTTCACAGGTCAGTCTCCTTGCGAGCCTGATCGCGAAACTGCTCAAGTTCGGCGCCGTGAACCGGGTGCAGGCCGTCAGCGAGTGCGGGCGTGGGGCGATTCTTCCAGGCGCGAATCACCAGCACCATCAAACCGAAGCCGAAGAACAAGGCTGCGAAGGGAATGATGTAGGCGACGCGGTCGAAGCCCTTGGCCGTGGGAGCCGCAAGAACCGTGGGCCCGTACTTCTGTACGAACGATTGCTCGACCAGGCTGTCGCTGTCTCCGCGAGTCACCGCGGCTTGAAGTTCGTTGCGCATGCCGTCGGAGGCCGGGCAACCGACGTGATTGCATTCCAGAAGAATCTGGTTGCAGCCGCAGATGCACATCATCTGGTGGCCGATTTCGTTGAAGCGCGTGGCGGGATCGCCGGCGCCGACGAGCGCGAAGACAGCTGCGCAGAGGATCACGATGTGGACGTGCTTGCGGCGTGCAGTCCCACGTCTCGCAAAATCGGCGAGACGCGGGGCACCCCAGTTCGAAAATGAGAAGCGGGACATCAGTCTCCTGTTACCGCGGGAGCAGTTTCGAGCCGCGCTGGCGCTGGCACTCGCACCGGCGCGGGCGCGTTTGGAATCAGGGCTAGAACGGTTCCGATCAGCATGATCCAGACGCCCATCCAGATCCACATCACGAGCGCATTCAGGTGGGCTTTGATAATCGGCTCACCTTTCTCGTTCTGTCCTTCGAAAACCAGGTAGAGATCTTCGTTGAGGCCCGATCGAATATCCGGCTTGGTCGAGGCCTGCTGGCTGGCTTTGTAGAACTCGCGCACCGGCGTCATGGTGTCGATCTTCTTGTCGCCCCGGTAAACGTCGAGGATGGCCCATTCACTCGCCTTGTTGGGACTATCGTCCTGCGTGTAGGAGCGGCAGACCAGCGTGTAGGGACCAATGTTCATCTTGTCGCCGTTGGCCATCGCCTGCTCTTTGTCAACGTTAAACGCGGCCCCGGCGAACCCGATGATCACGACGACCACGCCGAAGTGGACGATATATCCACCATAGCGCCGCGTGTTGCGATGCGTAAGCTGCACCATCGAGGCAAATATGCCCTGGCCAGTGTGTCGCGAGATAACCCGGCCGCCGCGGTAGAACTCGGACGCCACGGTGAGGGTCACGAGCACCGAGAGCGCAATTGCCATCAGTGAGTAGAAGTAAGAGATATCCTGCCAGGGCTTGAGACCGAATGGCGATCCCCAACTCTGGGGCGTGATCATCAGAAAGACCGCGACAGCGATTGCGCCGATGGTCGGCCACATGAAGTTGCGCTTGAGGCTTTCGAGCGAAGTCTTTCGCCAGGCCAAAAGTGGTCCCAGGGCGGTGAGGATCAGAAGCAGCAGAGCTACAGGAATGGCGACGCGATTGTAAAACGGCGCGCCCACCGTGACTTTATTGCCTTGCACAAGTTCGGAGATCTTTGGAAACCAAGTTCCCCATAGCACGGTGAAGCAGAGAAGAACGAAAAGCAAATTGTTGAACAGGAAGCTGGACTCGCGCGACACCAGCGACTCAAGCTTATGCTCGCTTTTAAGATGTGACTTGTTCTTGAAGAAGAAAAACAAGAACACCGCTAGTGTGATGCAGAGAAACCACGCGAACCAGTCGCCGATCGAAGACTGCGCAAACGCATGCACGGAGCTGATGATGCCGCTGCGGGTCAGGAACGTCCCGAGAATCGCCAGCCAGAACGTGGCGAAGACCAGCCACATGTTCCACATCTTCAACATGCCGCGCTTTTCCTGCATCATGACCGAATGCAGAAACGCGGTGCCGGTGAGCCACGGCATGAGCGATGCGTTCTCGACCGGATCCCATCCCCAGTAGCCGCCCCAGCCCAGCACCGAGTAAGCCCAGTGCGCGCCGAGAAAAACTCCACAGGTAAGAAACGCCCAGGTGACCATGGTCCAGCGGCGGGTAATGTGAATCCACTTCTCGCCGGGATACTTCATGATCAGCGCGCCCAGCGCGAAGGCGAACGGCACGGTGAACCCGACGTATCCCAGATAAAGCATGGGCGGATGAATCACCATCTCGGGATATTGCAGCAAGGGATTCAATCCGCTGCCATCAGGCCGCAGCGGGCCTTCGAGAATACCGAACGGATTGGCCGCGAAATTTAGCAACAGCAGAAAGAAGATCTGCACTCCAGCGAGAACCACGGAAGCGTAGGCGAAAAGCCGCGGGTCGGTTTTGTAGCGCAGCCGCAAAACGAATCCGTAAGCGGCCAGCAGCAGCGACCAGAACAGCAGCGAACCTTCCTGCCCAGACCACAGCACGGCAAACTTGTAAGGACCGGGAAGATCGCGGTTGCTGTGGTGAAAGATGTAGGCGATGGAGAAGTTATTCTGGAAGGCGCAGACGACGAGGACGACCGAAGCCAGAAGAACGGCGCCGAAGGTTGCGATGCCGGCGCGCCGGGCAGTTTCGCCGACCCGCTCTGAACCTTCTCCCTCAACGAGCGCAAGGATGCCGGCAATGAACGTGTAAGCGCTCAACGCCAACGCTAGCATCAGCGCAAAACTACCCAATACCGCCATGTGACAGAACCCCAGCCTATTTTTTCAGAAACGCACGCGCGTGGCAACCGCGAAGCGTTTTGCACACTCCCGCGAGAGCCGGCGGCCGCGTTCGGCCGCCGTTGCGGAGAGGGCATTGAAATTAGTAACGATAAGCCCGGCGAGCCTTTAAGCGCTTTGTTGCTGCTGGTAGCTCTGCTTTACTTCCCGTTCCGCAGCCAGCCAGTCCTCGCGTTCGCCGCCGGGCGTCGCTCCGCGCTGCTGGTAAAGTTCATAGGCGCGCCGCCGAATCTCTTCTTCCACGTTGATAGGAACCACTCGCCGGGGCTCCGATTTCACCACTTCCAGCTTCTTCCGGGATTCGGGGGCAATCTTAGGTTCCGGCTTACTTGGTGCGGGTGCCGCGGCGGCTGCAACTGCCTGCGCATTTGCCTGCACTTTTTCCTGGGTTTTTTCTTTCAGATCGGCCGCCTGCGCAACCGGCGCCTGTGCAACCGAGGTCTGCGCAACGGGTGCTGGCACAGCGGTCGTGCTGGCCGTGGTTACATTGGCCTGCTCATTCGGCGTGTTTGTTTTTGTGGTGGACTTGCTGCCTGAAGTCGATTTTGCTCTAGCCATATTCGGATACTCCTTTTAAATACCTGGATTTAGGAATGAATTGAGCGGTTCAGAGAACCACCTACACTTCGCCCCGCAATATTAGGGAAACGACTAGGTTTTCGGGTGCGGAGTAGCTTTATTATACCGCCCCGAAAGCTGTGGAAACCAGATTTCCCCAACAAATCGGGTGCGGCAGCTTTGCTATAATCGAAGCTCTCCAGATGGCGCTATCGTCTAGGGGTTAGGACGGAAGATTCTCAATCTTCAAACCCGGGTTCGATTCCCGGTAGCGCTACCATACCCTTCGGAGCCTTGCGTGATCAGCGGCAAACACTTCCCACCCCCAAGCTCAATTCGTTGACTCGCGGATGCCGCATTCGTAAGATGGTGCGACCTTAAAGCCCGGTGATGTAGCGGAGAGAATTTATGCCAGTGCGGAACGCCTTGAACTGTTTCTTGGCCGGAGCGCTCGTTGCCCTTACGTGCGCGACCTGTTTACCGATTGCGGCGCAGTCCAGCCTATCGTCGTTGAGCGTGGCCTCGGCGCCGGCTGTTGCGAGCGAGAGCGCATCCGGATATAACCAGCCGCCGAAAAATATTCTGGATGTGATGCACGCACCCTCGCCGCCACGGCCCAGCGTGAGCCCTACGCAAGACTCGATTCTGCTCGTGTCGTGGCAGGATTATCCATCGATTGCCCGGGTGTCGACGCCTTTTCTGCGCCTCGCCGGCGTGCGCGTCGAGCCCAAGAACCACAGCAAGCATGACACGCCCGGCGGTTACGGCATTACGCCCTGCGTCCGGAGCATGGAACTGGTGCGCGTCGC
>Ga0182024_10004935_pt1 | contig 30288 bp, 25 predicted proteins | sample P32metaG_FD_120480 | JGI IMG/M metagenome (GOLD analysis project Ga0182024, IMG submission 120480) | Permafrost microbial communities from Stordalen Mire, Sweden - P3-2 metaG (Illumina Assembly) | ecosystem: Environmental > Terrestrial > Soil > Wetlands > Permafrost | place: Sweden: Stordalen... | reverse complement strand
TCGGTCCCCCAGACCCGGTCGATCAGGACGTCACGGGTCAGCACCCGTCCGGCGTTCTCCACCAGCAGCTTGAGCAGCTCGAACTCCTTGCGCCGCAGCTGGACCTCCTCACCCCGGACGAAGACCCGCCGCTGCTCGAGGTCGACCCGGACGTCGCCCGCCTGCCAGGCCGTCTCGTCGTCGCCGGCCAGCGACACCCGGGGCCCCCGCTGCTCGGCCGCGGCCGAGCGGCGCATTACGGCGCGCATGCGGGCCACCAGCTCGCGCAGCCGGTACGGCTTGGTCACGTAGTCGTCGGCACCGACCTCCAGGGCCACCACGGTGTCGATTTCGGTACCCTTCGCCGTGACCATGATGATGGGCACGGACGAGCGGCTGCGGATGGAGCGGCAGACGTCGATACCCGACATCTTGGGCAGCATGAGGTCGAGGAGGATTAGGTCGGGCGACGTCTCGTCGAACAGGGTGAGGGCCTCCTGGCCGTCGCGGGCCACGGTCACCCGGAAGCCCTCGTGGGTCAGCCCGATGACCAGTGCGTCGATGAAGGACTCCTCGTCCTCGGCCAGAAGGACATTGGTCAGCCGGGGGTCGGCCGAGACGCTCGACGGTTCGGGTTGGGTCATCGGTCGGTCATTGGGCGCGGTCGTGCTGCAGAGGGAGGACGAGGGTGAAGGTGGAGCCCTCGCCCTCGCGCGATTCGACGTCGACCCACCCCTGGTGGTTGTTGGCCACGTGGCGGACGATGGAGAGCCCGAGCCCGGTCCCCCCGGTGTCCCGGCTGCGCCCGTGGTCCACCCGGTAGAAGCGCTCGAAGATCCGGTCCAGGTCGCGGGCCGGGATCCCGATGCCGTGGTCGGCCACCGACAGGCGGACGACGTCGCGGGCGGCCTTGGCCGCCGCATCGAGGTGGTGGACCCCGGTGCCCTCCTCACCCGATCCGTTGCCGGTGATGTCGGTGCCCCAGCCGGTGTCGGTGGGGAGCCCGTCGGGCCCGGTGCTGGCGGCGGCCGGCCCGGTCGACACGGCGCCGGACGAGACGGCCGACGTGCTGCCCATGGCCGAGACCCCGCCGTTTCCCGGGCCCGGCCCGCCCCCGGCGGTCACCGCCGCGTGGTCGCGGACCACGGTGCCCGAGACCGTCACCCGGCTGCCCTCGTAGGAGTAGGTGACGGCGTTCTCGAGCAGGGCGTGCATGGCCGACACCAGCTGGCGGCGGTCCCCGACCACGGCGACCAGCGGCTCGGGCTCGACCAGGTCGATGGCGATGCCCCGTTGCTCAGCCGTCGCCCGCACCCGCTCGACCGCCTCGGCCATGACCAGGCTGACCAGGACGGGCTCCCGGGGCGGTGCCTCCTCGGACTCGATCCGGCTGAGGTCGAGCAGGTCGTCGATGATCCGGCTCACCCGGAAGGCCTCGGTGTGGATCCGGCTGGCCAGCCGCTGGGCCACCTCGACGTCGGGCTCGGACACCAGCGTCTCGGCCAGCAGGCCCAGGGCGCCCATCGGTGTCTTGAGCTCATGGCTGACGTTGGCCACGAAGTCGCGGCGGATCTCCTCGAGGCGGCGGCGCTCCGACACGTCCTCGATCATGGCGATCACCCCGAGCGGGCGGCGACCGTCGTCGATGAGCTGGGCCCGCACCAGCAGGGTCCGCCGCGGGGGGCCGTAGAGGTCCAGGCTCCGCTCGGCCGTCCCCTCGTGCCAGGCGTCCTCCAGCAGCTCGGTCACGGCCTGCGCCGCCAGGGCGTCGCCCCGCCGGCTGGTCATCAGCGCGTTGGCCCGGCCATTGCGGTAGACGACCGTCCCGTTCTCGTCGCAGATCACGACCCCCTGGGGCAACGTGTCGAGTGAGCGCCGGAGCCGGATGGCGTCGGCACTGGCCTCGGCGACGGCCTCGGTGGCCGCGCCGGTCACCTGTTCGAGATAGGACAGCGCCACCTCGATGCTGCTCTCGTCCTCGGGCGGGTCGATGCCCAGGCGGGAGCCGAGGGCGGTCAGGCGCTGGGAGAGCGCCCGGCGCCCCGATCGCCGCCCGAGCACGGCCGCGAGCACGACGGCCGCCACGACCACCCCGGCGGCGATGGCGTACTGCGCCGCCGCCGGGACGGCGGCCGCGCCGGTGAGTTGCCCGCTGTCCACCAGCACGGTCACGGCCCCCAGTGTGACAGGGCGGCACCCCGGCCGACGACAGCCCGGGCCCGGCCGCGCACGCCTGGCTGGGGGGCCCTAAAAATCTTGAACTATAGGGAAAATACATGAAAAGGATTGAAAAGGGGTAGCAGACTCTTTACCATACGGGGGCCCGGTGATCGTCCCCGGGCGGGTTGGAGGACCTCCGATGACGCCCGCCGTCTGGTCGGCCCGACTGGCCGACGTGGTGCTGAACCCGGACCCGACCCAGCTGCCCGGGGGCGGGACCCTCCAGCAGCTGACCAACGGCCTGGGCGGCTGGGCCCTGTTCGCCGCCCTCGTCGGTGTCCTGATCGGGGCCGGGGCCTGGGCCCTCGGGTCGCACTCGCAGAACTTCCACCAGTCCTTCGTGGGGCGCCGCACCGTGCTGGTGTCCGGTCTGGCCGCCCTGATCATCGGGGCGGCCCCCACCCTGGTCAATTTCTTCTTCCACACCGGCACGGGCCTTCATTGAGGGGGGGCGCCGCCGGGCCGGCCCGCCGTCAGGGGGCCTCCCTCTGATGCACGCCTTGCCGGCCATCACCCTCCCGATCCCGCTCCCGTCGTGTCCGGGAGGGTCGAGCGACCCGCTGTGCGGCCTGGCCGGCGTCGCCGGGTCGGCCGGGTCCTCGCTCCTCGGCGCCGGCGCCGACAGCGTGCTGCAGTCCGTCACCTCCTGGGTCATCGACGGGGCCAGCTGGCTCCTCGGCCAGATCGGCTCGGCCCTCACGGCGACCACGACCGTCGACATCGGAGCCGGGTGGTTCACGGGCCACTACCGGGTGATGGTCGGGTTGGCCGCGCTGGTCGTGGTGCCCATGCTCCTGTGCGCTCTCATCCAGTCGGTCTACCGCCAGAGCCCGGGCATGCTGCTCCGCTCGGCCCTCGTGCAGCTCCCGCTGGCCCTCCTGCTGTCCGCCGCCATGGTCCAGCTGGTAGGCCTGGCCCTGGCGGTGACCGACGACCTGTCCTCGACCGTGGCCTCGGGCTCGGGCACCGACATCACCCAGGCCCTGGCCGGCCTGGCCGGGGTCCTGGTGGGCCAGACCGCGTCCGGCCAACAGGTCCCGGCCTTCGTGGCCCTGCTCGGCGAGCTGCTGGTGGCCTTCGGGGCCTTCCTCTTGTGGGTCGAGCTGTTGGTCCGGGCGGCCGCCGTCTACGTGGCCGTCCTGTTCTTGCCCCTGGCCCTGTCCAGCCTGGTGTGGCCGGCGGTTTCGCACTGGTGCCGGCGCCTGGTCGACACCCTGGTCGCCCTCATCCTGGCCAAGTTCGTCATCGTGGCCATCCTCAGCCTCGCCGTCGGGGCGCTGGCGTCGGGGACCGGTGCCGGCTTCGGCGGGGTGCTGGCCGGGGGGGCCCTCCTGTTGCTGGCGGCCTTCGCCCCCTTCACCCTCCTGCGCCTGATCCCCGCGGTCGAGGCCGGCGCCGCGCTCGGGCTCGACGGGGCCCGGCACCGGGTCCAGCAGTCGGTGAGCGGTGCGCCGCGGACGGCCGCCGCCTTCGCCCTGCGGGCCGCCGGGTCCGGGCCCTCGGGCCTGGCCACCGGGGAGCCGGGTACCGGGCCGGGGGTGCCCTTCGACGCTCCCGGCGGACCGGGGGACCAGGCGGGCCCGCCGCCGGCCGTCGCCGGACGCGACGGGGCCACCGGGGGCGGGGCGGCGACCGGTCGGGGCCCGCGGGGGGACGGGCCGGCGCCGGGCCCGGCGCCCGCCGCCGATCACGGGGTGCCCGAGTGGCGGGGCGAGCCGGCCTCCAACCAGGCCTTCGAGCGGGCGCTGGCCCATCCCCCTGCGCCGGTGCCCGCCGGCCCCCTGCCCGTCCACTTCGGGGCCGCCGGGCCGACCCGGGACCCGGCCCCGGGCCCCGGGTCGGGCGGACCGGGCCCGCCCGGTGACCATGGCGCGCCCACCCCGGGGCCCCCGGGCACCCACCGCATCGGGCACGACGATCTCGGGCCGGTGATCACCTGGGTGCCGGCCGGGAGCGCGGACGGGACGGGGGGTCCGGATGGTTGAGCCCCGTTACCGGTTCGGGCCCCTCGAGCGGCGGGGCCTCATCGCCGGCTGGCGGGGCGGCCAGATCGCCTCGGTGGCCGGCGGCGTCCTCCTGGCCCTGGCCGCCCTGAGCCGCCCCAGCGTCCCCGGCGTGCTGGTCGCCGTCGGCTGTGTGGCGGCGGCGATCGCCCTGGCCTGCTGGCCGCTGGCCGGTCGGACCGGTGAGGAGTGGCTTCCGACCCTGGTCCGCTGGGGCGCCGCCGCCGGCGCCCGCCGCCACCGGTCCCCCCTGCCCGGGCGGGGCCGCTCGGCCGCCGGCCCGGCCCCGGTCGGCCCGACCGGGGCCCGCCGCCGGGACGGCCCCTTCGCCGGGCTCGAGATCCTGTCCCTCGATCCGGCCTCCCCGGCCGCCGGGCCGGCCAACGGAGGCGCTCCGGTCGGCGTCCTCCACGATCGGCGGGCCCGCACCTACGCCGCGGTGCTGGCGGTGCGGGGTCACAGCTTCGCCCTGCTCGGTCCGGACGAGAAGCGGCGCCGGGTGGCCGCCTGGGCCGCCGTCCTGGCGTCGCTCTCGCGCGAGCGCAGCCTGGTCCACCGCGTCCAGTGGCTCGCCGCCGCCGTGCCCGACGACGGGCGCGCCGTGCGGCGCCACCTGACCGAGCGGCGGGCCCTGCCGCCAGACGCCGCCGCCGCGGCGTCCTATGGCGCCCTGCTCGACGGGGCGGGCGCCGACACCTGCCACCACGAGGTCCACCTGCTGGTCGCGGTCCGGGCCGGGGGACCCGGGTCCGGCAACCCGCGCCACCGGGGCCGCCGGCCGGCGCCGACCGCCGTCCTCCTCCGTGAGATCACCACCCTGCGCCGCCTGCTCGTCGACGCCGACGTCCACGTGGACAGCGTCCTCGGGCCCCGGGCGCTCTCGGGCCTGTGCCGGTCGGCCGGCGAGGCCCATCCCCGGACCGGTCCGGGGACGGGGAGCGGTGAGGCGTGGCCCTGGCCGATGGCGCTCGAGGTCCGCTGGGACCGCCTGCGCACCGACGCCACCTGGCAGGCTACGTACTGGGTGGCCGAATGGCCCCGGGTGGAGGTCGGACCGGACTTCCTCGGCCCGCTTCTGCTCGGGTCGGTCCGACGGCGCGTGGCGGTGGTCATGGAACCGCTCAGTCCCAGCCGGGCCACCCGCCAGGTCGAACAGGCGCGCACGGCCGACATCGCCGACTCCGAGCTCAGGCGGCGGGGTGGCTTCCTGGCCACCGCCCGCCGGGCCCGGGAGACCGAGCTCGTCGAGCGGCGCGAGACCGAGCTGGCGGACGGCCACGGCTCGTTCCGCTTCTCGGGCTACGTCACGGTGACCGCCCCCACCGAGGCCGAGCTGGACCAGGCCTGTGGGGCGACCGAGCAGGCCGCGGGCCAGGCGCGCCTCGAGCTGCGCCGGCTCTTCGGCGACCAGGACCGGGCCTACACCTGCACCCTGCCGTTGGGCCGGGGCCTTGCCTAGGCGCTCGGGGCCACCGCCGGGTGGTCCGATTCCCCGGGGCGCCGCCGGCGATGGTCATGGCACCGTCGAGGGCCCGGACGCCGACCCCGGCGACGTCACCGCCGGCGTCGACCACTGCGGCCGCGGCCGGCCCGGGAGCCGGCGCACCCCGTGCCCCTGAGCCGCACCGGGCCCCGGGTCCCGGCCCATCAGGTCACCACCCGTCATCTCGGCGCCGCCTATCCGCTGGTGGCCGAGCCCGGCCTCGGCCACCGGGGCGTGCTGATCGGCCACGATCTCCTCGGGGGCTCGTTCGTCTATGACCCCTTCGAGCTCTACGCCCAGGGGGTCATCTCCAACCCGAACATGATCGTGTTCGGCCAGATCGGCCGCGGGAAGAGCGCGTTCGTCAAGACCTACCTCTGGCGCCAGGCGGTGTTCGGCCGCCGGGCCTGGGTCGTCGACCCCAAGGGGGAGTACGGGGCACTGGCCGCCGCCTGGGGGGTGGAACCGGTCGCCCTGCGGCCCGGTGGCCGGGTCCGGCTCAACCCCCTCGACCCCGGCCCGGCCGGCGAGGGCGGCCACCGGAGCGCCGAGGAGGCCGACCGGCGCCAGATCGAGCTGCTGGCCTCGCTGGCCGCGGCCTGCCTGGGCCGACCCCTCGCCCCCCGTGAGCGGGTGGCCGTCGACCTGGCCCTGGCCGCGGTGGGGAGCCGGGCGGGACCGCCGACCCTGCCGGCGGTGGTCGACGCGCTGCTGGACCCGAGCACCGACGCCGCCCGGCTGATCAGGACCGACCGCTCGAACCTGCTCGAGGACGGTCGCGACGTGGCCCTTGAGCTCCGGCGCCTGGTCCACGGCGACCTGCGCGGGATGTTCGACGGGCCGACCACGCCCGGGCTCGACCTGTCCGGTCCCCTGGTCGTGCTGGACCTCTCGGCGCTCTACAACTCGGCGGCCCTGGGCGTGCTCATGGCCTGCGCCACAGCCTGGCTCCAGGCGGCGCTGGCCCGCCAGGCCTCGGACGGACCGGTGGGCGGCGCCCACGTGCTGGTGGTGGTGGACGAGGCCTGGGCGCTCCTGGCCAACCTGGGGGTGGCCCGCTGGCTCCAGGCGTCGTGGAAGCTCTCCCGGGCCTACGGCGTCGCCAACATCGCCGTCCTCCACCGGCTCTCCGACCTCCAGGCGGTGGGCGGGGCCGGCTCCGAGCAGGTGGGGCTGGCCGAGGGGCTGCTGTCGGACTCCGAGACCCGGGTGGTCTACGCCCAGCCCCCCGGCGAGGTCGGCCGGGCGGCCGACCTGTTGTCGCTGTCCGAGACCGAGGCCGAGCTGCTGCCCCAGCTCCGGCGGGGGGTGGGCCTGTGGAAGGTGGGCCCCCGGGCCTTCTTGGTCCAGCACCTGGTCGGCCCGGCCGAGCGGGCCCTGGTCGACACCGACTCGGCCATGACCGGCGACCCCTGATGCCCCACCACCTCTCGACCCTGGCCGCCGCCGTGGTCGCCCTCGGGCTGCTGGGGGCGCTGGCCCTCGACCGGGCCCCGCCGGGGCCGGCCGAGCGGACCACGGCGCGACCCCGGTCCCGGGGCCCCCGACCGCCGCGGCCGGCCGCCGGGGCCCGCTGGGGGCGGCGGGCGGACCTCGAGTCCCTGCGCTGCCCGCCGGGCACCCCCGGGCGCCTCGTGCTCGGGACGATCGCCGGGACCCGGGGCCGTCGGCGGTCGGTGGTGGCGGCCGAGCGCGGGCAGTCGGTCGCCGTCATCGGGCCGACCCAGAGCGGCAAGACCACCGCCCTGGCCGTCCCGGCCATCCTCGGTTGGGCCGGCCCGGTGCTGGCCACGAGCGTCAAGACCGATCTGGTGCGCGACACGCTGGCCTGGCGCCGCCGGCGCGGCACCGTGTGGTGCTTCGACCCCGGACGGGCCACCTCGCTCCCCCCGGCCGCCTGGTCCCCCCTCGGTGCGGCCGGGACCTGGGCGGGGGCCCGGCGGGTGGCCGCCGACCTGACCGAGGTGGCCCGGGGCCCCGGGACGACGGCCGACGGCGAGTTCTGGTACGCCACCGCGGCCAAGCTCCTGGCCCCGCTGCTCCTCGCTGCCGCCGTCTCGGGCTCGACGATGGCCGACGTCGTGCGCTGGGTCGACACCCAGGAGGTGGCCGAGGTGGCCGACATCCTCGAGAGCGCCGGGGTGCCCGAGGCCCTCCAGGCCGCCCGGGCCTCCTGGCTGCGCGACGAGCGGCAGCGCAGCTCGGTCTTCACGACGGCCGAGACGGTGCTCGAGCCGTTCGCCGAGCCGGCGCCCGATCCGTCGGGCGGTCCGGCCCCGGCCGGCCCGGGTCCACCCGGGATCGACCCCGGGGCCCTGCTCGCCGGGTCCAACACGCTGTACGTGTGCGCCCCGGCCCACGACCAGCGGCGGCTCCGGGGGGTCTTCACCGCCCTGGTCAAGCAGGTGCTCGACGCCGCCTTCAGCCGGTCGGCCCGCCTGGGGCGCCCGTTGTCGCCCCCGCTCCTGGTGGTGCTGGACGAGGCAGCCAACATCGCCCCGCTGGCCGAGCTCGACGGGCTGGCCGCCACCTGCGCCGGTCACGGGATCCAGCTGGTGACGGTCTGGCAGGACGTCGCCCAGATCTCGGCCCGTTACGGGGCCCGGGCGGCCACCGTGCTCAACAACCACCGGGCCAAGCTCTTCCTGTCCGGCACGGCCGACGCCTCGACCCTGGACCAGGCCAGTCATCTGGTCGGCGACGAGAGCGTCGTCATGGGTTCGGAGACCCACGGCGCCGGGGGGCGCTCCACCACCTCGGCCCCGGTCCAGCGACGGCTGCTGCCGCCCGACGCCCTGCGCCGACTGCCGCCCGGCACCGGGGTCCTGGTCTACGGCGGCCTGCCTCCGGTCCGCCTGACCCTGCACCCCTGGTGGGAGGACCCGCTGCTGGGTCCCCGGGGCGGCCCGGCCCCGCCGCCGGCGCCGGGGGGCCGCCGGTACGCTCTGCGCCGTGGTCGTCTACGAGCCCACCGACCCCCGCTGGTCGAGTGACCCGTGGCCGGGCTACGCCGAGCTGCGCCGGTCGGCCCCCATCCACCGCAGCCCCCGCAACTTCTGGGTCCTCACCCGCCACGCCGATTGCCTGGCCGTCCTGCGCGACCGGCGGGCCTCGTCCGATGGCACCAACATCGACCCGGCGCGGGCCCCGGAGGGTTTCGCCGACGAGTGGCTGCCGCTGCGGCCCGGCGACGACGACCCGGCCCAGGGCGCCGAGGACCACCGTCCCTTCTTGTTCCGCGATCCCCCCGACCACACCCGGTTGCGGGGCCTGGTGGCCAAGGCCTTCACCCCGCGGGTGGTCGAGGGGCTGCGCCCCCGGACCGAACAGATCGTGGCCCAGCTCCTGGACGAGGCGCTCGAGCGGGGCGAGATGGACGCGGTGGCCGACTTCGCCTACCCGCTCCCGGTCCGCATCATCTGCGACCTGCTCGGCGTGCCGGCGGCCGATGAGCCCCTCTTCCACGACTGGTCGGCGGCGCTGGCCCGGGGCCTGGACCCCGACTTCTTGCTGAGCGACGAGGTACGCCGGGCCCGGATGGACGCCCTGTCCTCGTTCGCCGAGTACTTCTTCGGGCTCCTGGCCGACCGGCGCACGCACCCCGGTGACGACCTGCTGAGCCGGTTGGCGCTGGCCGAGGAGCACGGCGACACCCTGAGCGAGGGGGAGCTCCTGTCGACCGCCATCCTGCTGCTGGTGGCCGGCCACGAGACCACGGTCAACCTCATCAGCGGGGGCATCCTGGCCCTCCTCGAGCACCCCGACCAGCTGGGGCGGCTGCGGGCCGACCCCGGGCTGACCCGCCCCGGGGTCGACGAGATGCTGCGCTACGTGTCCCCGGTGCAGCTGACCGGGCGCACCATGCTCGAGGACCTGGCGGTGGCCGGCGTGGTGCTGCCCAAGGGGGAGTTCGTGCTCATGCTGGTGGCCTCGGCCAACCGCGACCCCGAGGCCTTCGAGCACCCGGACCGCCTCGACCTGGGGCGGCGGGACAACCGGCACCTCGGCTTCGGTTTCGGGATCCACCACTGCCTGGGGGCGCCCCTGGCCCGCCTGGAGGCGCAGGTGGCGGTGCCCGAGCTGGTCCGCCGGGCCGCCTCGATCGAGCTGGCCGCCCCCTCGGTCCGCTACCGGGAGAACGTCGTGCTGCGCGGGCTGGTCGGGCTCCCGCTCCGGCTGCGGGCGGCCTAGGGGTCCCCGGTCGCCGGGTGCGGGGGGGCGCCGCCCCGGCTCAGCGGGGGGAGCCCGGCGCCACCAGGGGCCAGGGCCGCTCCCGTTCGACCCTCAGGGCCAGTTCGAGCAGGAGCGGTTCGGCGTGGTGGCGGCCGATGACCTGCAGGCTCACCGGGAGCCCGTCCACCCCGCCGGCCGGGATGGCCACCGCTGGGTTGCCGGTGGTGTTGGCCGGGATGGTGAGGGCGCCGTTGTTGCCCAGGGCCACCTCGAAGCCGTGCTCGGCCGCCAGGTCGACCCCGTCGACGGTGGTGGGCAGGGGTCCCTCGGCCCCGAAGGCGACGTCGGGGTTGGTGGCGGTGACGATGAAGTCCACCTCGTCGAAGACCTCGGCCATGGCCACGATGCACTGGCGCCGGTAGAGCTCGACCGCCTTGGCGGTGCCGATGTCGAAGTGCCGGGTGGCCACGTTGCAGGCGAACATGATCTCGGGCGTGAGATCCTCCTCGCAGCCCGGGTAGAGGTCGCCCAACCCGGCCAGCAGGCTGGCCGTCCCGGCCATCGCCCATTCGAGCCCGCCCCGGGGGATCCGCACCGGCACGTCCACCCGGACCAGGCCGGCGTCGGCGATGAGGGCGCCGGCCGCCTCGACCACCCGGTCCCGGACGGCCGAGGCCACGAAGGCCGACCCCAGGTCCGGCGAGACCACCACCCGTCGACCGGTCAGGTCGACCGAGCCGAGCCCGGCCTCCCAGCCCTCCACCCGGGGCAGGCTGAACGGGTCGTACTCGTCGGCTCCGTTGCACACGTCGAAGAACCGGGCGGCGTCGCGCACCGAGCGGGCCACGCAGCCGAGGACGGCGGTCAGCGGCTCGATCTCGGTGCGGGGGCCCTTGGGAATCCGGCCGAAGGTCCCCTTCAACCCGAACAGACCGGTGAAGCCGGCCGGGATGCGGATCGACCCGCCGCCGTCGCCCCCGGTGGCGATGGGCAGCAGGCCCCCCGAGACCGCCGCCGCCGAGCCGCCCGACGAGCCGCCGGGGGTGCGCCCCTGGCGCCACGGGTTGTGGGTGGCCCCGTGGAGCCGGGTGTAGGTCAGGTTGATCCCCCCGAACTCGCTGGCCGCCGTCTGGCCGACCGGCACGATGCCCGCCGCCTTCAGGCGGGAGATGTAGGTGGCACCGTACTCGCCGATCCGGTCCTTCAGGGCCACCGAGGCCGAGGTGTCGGGCCAGCCGGCCACCGGATCCAGCTCCTTGATGCCGGTCGGGACGCCACCGAAGGGCAGCGTCACGTCGGCCCCCCGGGCCGCCGCCCGGGCCCCGTCGTGGTCGACGAAGCACACCGCGTTGAGCTCGGAGCCCTCGATCGCCGCCAGGGACTGGTCCAGGGCCTCGGTCGGGCTGATGGTGCCGGCCCGGAACGCCTCGACGAGGGAGCAGGCGTCCCCCTGCCAGGCCTGGTCGGTCACGGCGCCCGACGCTACCGGGCGGCCGGGGTACAGACCAGCGACCTCGGGCCGGTCGGGGGCGGTGCCGGTACAGTGCCCGGGAGTGGACACGACGGGAGACCCGACGGCGGGGAACGACCGGGGGGAGGGCCCCGGAGCGGCCGTCGAGCGGCCCGGCGGGGCGGCGGTGCCGCCCGGGGGACCGGCCGAGCACCCCTACACCCTGGCCATCGACATCGGCGGGACCGGGCTCAAGGCGGCGGTGCTCGACCGGACCGGCAAGATGGTGGCCGACCGGGTGCGCCGGGCCACCACCTACCCGATGCCCCCGACCGGCGAGGGCGGGATGGTGCCGGCCCTGGCCGCCCTGGCCGAGCCGCTCCCGAAGGCCGACCGGGTGTCGGCCGGGTTCCCCGGCATGGTGCGCCGCGGCCACATCCTGAGTGCCTCCCACTTCGCCACCGCGTCGGGCCCCGGGTCGCCCGTCGACCCGGGGCTGGAGGAGGCCTGGCGCGACTTCGACCTGGCCGGGGCCCTGACCGAGGCTCTCGGCAAGCCGACCCGGGTGGCCAACGACGCCGACGTGCAGGGGGCGGCCGTGGTGCGGGGGACCGGGCTCGAGTTCGTGGCCACCCTGGGCACCGGGTTCGGGACCGCCATCTTCCTCGACGGCGCCCTCATGCCCCACCTCGAGATCGCCCACCAGCCGTTCCGAAAGGGCGAGACCTACAACGAGCAGCTGGGCGAGCGGACCCGCAAGGAGATCGGGGAGCACCGTTGGAACCGCCGGGTCCGAAAAGCCATCGCCGTCCTCGACGCCCTGGTCTTCTTCGACCACCTCTACCTCGGCGGCGGCAACGCCCGACGGGTGGTGCGCGACGAGCTCGGCGAGTACCTCGACCGCGTCACCATCGTCGACAACTCGGCCGGGATCCTGGGGGGGATCCAGCTGTGGGAGGGCGGCCACCTGGGCCTGTGAGCCGGTGGCGACCGGGCGCTCAGAGCCCGAGGAGCCAGGCCGCGTTCGCCCCGAGGGCCTTGTCCCGGGCCCCCTCGGCGTGGGGCCAGTCGCTGCCCACCATGAACGTGTCCGGGCCGAACAGGTCCACCAGGTGGGCCGGCGCCTCGTAGGGCAGGGCGGCCATCCGGACCTGGTCCAAGAAGTACTCCGACGGGCGCCGCTCGAGGGGGTGCAACGGGTTGCCGTGGCGGGCAACGTAGAAGTCCAGGGCTCCGTCGATATGCACCAGGAAGCTCGGGACCACCCGGGAGCTCGACCACCCCGAGCCGCAGGTCGGGGAACCGCTCGAGGGTCCCGTGCAGGATCATGTTGGCCAGGGCCACGGCCGGGGCGACCCAGAGGAACACGTCGAGCGGTCAGCCCCCGTTGCCGGCCGGCACGTAGGCCCGGCAGGGCTCGCCCCGCGACGAGGGGCAGGCGGGCTGGGGGTCCCCGGGCACGATCCCGGGCACCACCGGGAGCACCAGCGCCGAGGGTCGGGGCCCCCCGAGGGCGATGCGGTCGGTGACCCGGCCCCCGGTGGCGTAGGTGGCGAAGGCCCACTCGGGCCGGTCGCCCCCGGGGGCGTTGATGGTGATCCGCAGACGCGAGCCGGGACGGAAGGCGTAGGCGATCGGGTCGATCGGGACCCGCACCGCGCTGTAGCGGCCGGCCGGGAGGGGCCGGGCCGTGGCGGCCAGGTAGGTGGGCCAGGGATCCAGCGCGGTGGAGCGGGCCCGGTCGAGGGCCCGGTCGCTGGCCCGCAGGAAGCCCGAGGTCACGTACATCTCCCGGCCGTCGGGCCGAACGTCGGACACCGTCACCTGCAGGTCGGTGTCGGGCGCGGTGGACTCGAGCTCGAGGTTCAGGCTCGCCGGTCCGACCACCACCGTGGTGCGGCGCAGCGGGGCCGAGACGAAGCCGACCCCGCTCGAGCCGGTCACCGGGGTCCAGTCGTAGGGCGGGAGCGCCGCCCAGACGTTGGCGCTGGTCGCCAGGTCGGTGGCCGGGCGGACCGCCGGGTCGGGCCGCCACGAGACGCTGGTGGCCCGGGCGGGGGCCGGCCGGCCCAGGGTGCCGCCGGGGCCCAGGGCCAAGGTGGTGGGCACCGCCCGGGCCGGGGGCCACGAGGAGAAGTCGGCCTCCCACCTCGGGTCGAGGGCGCCCGGCTGGGTGGCCGAGCCGCCGTTGTCGAACAGGACCCGGACCCTCGGGTCCCGCTCGAAGCGGGCCGTGGCCACGGCCACGCTGGACGCCCGGGTGAAGCGGAGCGCGGGCAGGGCCTGGGCCGGGGCGCCGGCGATCTGGTGGTACAGGGCCCCCGACAGGGCGAGCACGAGGGACGGGGCGTGGGGCAGTTGGTGGGCCACGAACAGGTCGAGGAACTCGACCCACCGGGTGATCGACCCCGGACCCAGGGAGTCCACGTGGGTGCCGTTGAGCATGGTTACCCAGACGTGGCGGTCGCCGGACAGGGCGTCGACCAGGGCCGGCCACTGGGGCCCGGTCTGCTCGTCCTGGAGGGCGCCGACCAGGAAGACCGGGACGTCGATGCGGCGGGCCCACATCTCGGGTGACCGCACGTCGAAGATCGACGGGGTCCGGTGCATGTTCTCGGTCAGCAGCCGCTCGATGTCCTCGGTCTGGAGCCGCAGGTCCTGGTCGGCCAGACACCGCGTGTCCCCCTGCTCGATGAGCGCCCGGGCGTAGGCCTGGCCCCCGGCGGGGGCCGGCTGGGCGTCGGCCACCCGCTGGGCCACCCAGCTGGCGGCGAAGCCGCGGTTGAAGATCCCCCCCGGGTAGCCCGTCGCGTAGAGGTCGTTGGTGGCCGACATCGGGGCGATGGCGGCCAGGCCGGGCGGCTGGGTCCCGGCGACGAAGAGCTGCGAGATGCCCGAGAACGAGATGCCGACCATGCCCACCTTGTGCCCGAGGACCCAGGGCTGGGCGGCGGCGATCTGCACCGCGTCGTACCCGTCGTAGATGGAGGGGAGACCGAACAGGTCCAGGGCCCCGCCCGAGCAGCCGGTCCCGCGCATCTGGAGGCTCACGGTGGCGAAGCCCAGCAGGGGGGTGATGACCGAGCCGACGGCGGTGGCCGAGTCCGGGAGCAGGGGGTCGGGCGCGGCGGCCGAGGGATCGAGGATGGAGGTCAGCAGGTTGCCGGGGGCGGCGATGGCGTAGCCCGAGTACTCGATCACCGTGGGGAAGGGGCCGTCGGCCAGGGTCTTGCCGGCCGGCAGCCGCACGGTGGCCGCCAGCTGTATCCCGTCGCGCATGGTGAGGTAGTTGAGGCCGGCGTGCAGGTGCTGGTCCGCGTAGAAGGACTCCGGGGGGGTGTCGTGGACGCTCAGGACCCTGAAAGGCGCCGTGGCCTCCGGCGCGCCCGGAGAGGACGCCCGGAAGGTGTACCCGCCGCCCGTCGCCAGCCCGGCGACGATCAGGCTCCCGTAGCGGTCGGCCACCCCGGACCCGACCTGGCGCCCCCGGCCGTCGTCGAGGACCAGGTGGGTCCCGGGCGCCGCCCCCAGCTCGTAGGCCTCCCCGATCGAGCCGTGACCGCTGAACGGGGCCGGCGCCGTCCCCGCGGCGCCCGCCGCTCCGGGAGCCGCCGGGGCGACGGTTGCCACCAGGGCGGAGAGGATCGCGAGGACGCCCAGGGCCCAGCGGGTGCAGATCGGGACCGAACGCCGTGGTGACACCCCGCCCCCTCTCCGGTGGCCGTCCCCGGGGGGCCCGGGTGACCCGGAACCGTAGCCAACGACGCCGGCCCGCCGCCGCCGCCGGCCGCCGGCCGGACTCAGCGGGCGGCCAGGAGCCGGTCGGCCTCGGGGCCGACCAGTCGGGCGATCCGGGCCTGGCCCCGGGGGGTCGGGTGGAAGGGGGCCTGGGACAGCAGGCTGGTCGGGTGGGTCAGCGAGAAGATGGAAAGGCCGTAGACCCAGGGCTGGGGGGAGCACCACCGGTGTCCGTCGAAGGCGTCGGTCAGGTCGACCACGCCGATCCCGGGGTCGTGCAGGTCGTGGACCGTGGTCTCGATGAGGGCGTTGAGCTCGGTGAGCCGCGCCGTCAGGTAGGTGATCTGGGCGTGGTCCAGCAGTTCGCTGTCCGGGCAACTGGTGGTCCCGGTCGGGAGCGGGTCGTAGTAGGTGGTGAACACGACCTTGGGCACCAGGTGGTCGGCCCGGCCCCTGGCCACGATCCAGCGGGCCAGCGTGGCGTAGTCCCTCCCGAGCGCGGGGAGCCGGCCGAAGAAGTCGTTCTCGACGGCGGCGCCCGGGTCCGCGGTGGTGCACTGCAGGGCCACCGAATCGTCGAGCCGCCGGACGAGGGCGTTCTCGACGCAGGCCTTCACGATCTGGCTGAACGTCACGTCGTCGGCCCCCAGGGTCACCAGCACCAGGTCGGGTCGGGCCCGGTCGTAGCGGGCGTTGAGATGCTGGCCGGTGGTCCAGTCGCCGAACTGGGCGGGCTGCACCCGGGAGGTGGTGAAGAGGCCCGTCGTGTACTTCGGGCCGGACACCCCGTGCGCGAAGGTGGCCCCGGTGCAGGCGAACTGGGCGAAGCGGGCCCGGTCGGTCCGGGCCAGGACCTGGCCGTAGGCGAACGGGGAGTCGTGACAGAGGGGGGAGGGCCCGGGCCAGGTGGCGTCGATGTCCCCGCCCCGCCAGGTCTGGGTGGCCTGGTCGTAGCGGTAGCCGTACAGGGTGCCCTCACCGGCGGCCACCGAGTCCCCTAGCTGGACGATCGAGTGCGGGCCGGCCGTCCCGGGCGAGGCGGTGGGGGTGGAGGAACCGCACGCCGCGGCCGCGACGGTCAGGGCGCACCCGAGGGCGAGCAACCCGGCGGCCCGGCGCCCCCGCCACCGGCGCCGCGGCGACGCGACGGTCACGGGGCGGCGGCGGCCAGCAGCTCGGCCAGCGGCCGCCGGGCCACCTTGCCGAAGTCGTTGTAGGGGATCTCGTCGACGAAGACGATCCGCTCCGGCAGCTTGAAGGCGGCGAGCTTCCCCCGGCAGAACTGACGGAGCTCCTCGGCGCTCACCGTCCCCGCCGTGACCACCGCCGCGCCCACCCGCTGTCCCATCTCGGCGTCGGGGACCCCGGCGACGGCCACGTCGCGCACGGCCGGGTGGCGGGCCAGCACCGACTCGATCTCGGCCGGTGCGAACTTCTCGCCGCCCCGGTTGATGGTGTCGGACAGACGCCCGGCCGGGTAGAGGTACCCGTCCTCGTCGACCGAGACCATGTCCCCGGTGCGCAGCCAGCCGGCCGGGACCTCGAGGGCCCCGGGGGGCGCCGGGGTGGTCACGCTGTCGCGGGTCTTGACCCAGAGCTCGCCGACGGTGCCGGCGGGCACCGTCGCACCGGTGCCCGGGTCGACCACCCTTGTCTCGACGCCGGGCAGCGGGCGACCGACCGAGGCGAGCCTTCCCGACGCGTGGTCCTCGGGCCCGAGCGCGGTGATCGAACCCATGGTCTCGGTCTGGCCGAACACGTTGGAGAAGGCCACGGCCGGGAGGGCGGCCATGGCCCGGCGGATGAGCTCGGGCGACGCCGGGGCGGCGCCGTAGGTGACCGAGGTCAGGGAGTCGAGCCGGGCCGCGTCGAACCCGGGGTGCTCGAGGATCCGGTGGAGCATGGTCGGGACCACGAAGGAGGCGTTCACCCGGTGCCGGGCCACCAGGGCCAGCCATTCCCCGGCGTCGAACCGGGTCTGCACGACGGTCGTGTTGCCGCGGGCAAGCGAGACCAGGAGTCCCAGCAGGCCACCGATGTGCACCAGAGGCACGCACATCAGCGAGACCGACGGGGCAACGGCGGGGTCGAAGGGGGGGGCGAAGGCGGCGATGCGCGGGGCCAGCAGGCCGTGGGTGAACGGGACCGCCTTGGGAGTGCCGGTGGTGCCGCTGGTGAAGAGGACGACCGCCTCGTCGTCCGGCCCCTGCCCGGGGCCCGGGGCCCCGTCCCCCCGGTCCCCGTCCTCGTCGGGGCCCTGCCCCCCGGCCAGCAGCTCGGGCCCCAGCACCGGCCGGCCGGTGGCCGCGGCGAGGTGCTCCCGGTAGCGGGCCCCGGCCACCCCGAGCGGGGCGGTGCCGGCCGCCGCCACCAGGTCGGCGATCTCGCCGCCGGTCAGCCGCGGGTTCATGAGGGCCGTCGCCGCGCCGGCCCGGGGGGCGCCGAGGACCGCCGCCACCGACAGCAGGCTGGCGTCGTCGGCGACCGGGATGCGCCAGCCGGGGCGGGCCCCGTGCCGGCCCAGGGCCTCTCCGGCCCGCCGTGCCGCGGCGGCCAGCCCGGCGTAGGTGATCTTCTGGCTCCCGACGATCAGGGCGAGCCGCCCCGGATCCTCGGTGGCCGCCCGGTCGAGGAGGGTCACCAGGACGGGGGGCCGGCCGGTGCCGGGCTGGTCCACCGTGGTCACCCGTCCGCCGTCCCGGCTCAGAACAGTGGGGACCAGCCGGCGGTGCGCAGCAGGCGGCTCTCCCACTGGTCCCGGACCGCCAGCGCGTCGTGCATCCAGGTCCCGGGCGCCTTGCGGGCTGGGTCGGTCTCGGTCGTCAGCAGCCGGAGGAGCGCCTCGTGGTTGACCACCTTCTGCCACAGGACCACCTCGGTGGGTTGGGCGGTGCCGAACGCGGGCTGGAAGGCGGCCTCCATCTCGAGGATGCTGCGGCCGGCCTTCTTGGACCGGGCCAGGGTCTCGCCGTAGAGGGTGCCGGCCGCCGCCAGATAGGCCTGGAGGCCGCCGGCAAAGGGCCACGCCGTGTCCTCCATGTACAGGGTGAGCTCGTGTTCGGCCCCGGCGACCGGCACCGAGCCCAGATCGATCTGGCGGGTGGGCGACCACGGCACCGGGACGAGCACCTTGGCCGAGGACCGGTGGCGGAGCCCGTCGACCTCGCCGGCCCACTCCCGGAGGTCCCCCGCCCGGACCCGCTCGTCCAGGGCCCCCCACGCGCCGGCGTCGGCGACCCCGGTCACCGTGACCACGGTGTACGCCGCCCCGCTTCCGTGGGCCAGGTTCAGGTACCACAGCAGCCGGGCGTCGTCGGTCTCGGCCAGCGCCGGCATCCACCCCTCGCGGAAGGCGGCCTCGAACTGCTCCTCTCGGGCCCCTTTCACCCGGTGGACCTCGTGGACGAACAGCAACCGGGCCTCCCAGCGCTCCGGCGCGCCGGTGGCTCCGGCGCGCCGGGCCGAGGCTACCGCCGGGCCACCGGGCCCGGGTGGTCGAACCATCCCCACTCCCAGGGGGTGATCGCGGCGAAGGGCCCGGCCAGGACCGGCGATGACCCCTCGGCCGCCCAACCGGCCCGCAGCACCGGCCCGAGGTCGGCGGCCGCGGCGAGCGGGTCGCGGTCGAGATAGCAGACGGTGATGCGGTGGCCACCCCCGTCCCAGTGGCCGGCGCCCGGACGGTCCGACGCGTCGAAGCGCCACACCCCGGCCACCCCGTCGACCGCCAGCAGGGCCCCCGGGCCGCCGGGGCCCGGCCCGGCCACGTCCCGGGGCACCTCTTCGACCACCACGTAGACCCCGAGGTTCGGCCGGAACGGGACGGCGGCGGCCGAGACCACGACCCGCGGGGCGGCCGCCTCGCCGCTCAGGTCGAAAGGCCCGGACAACCGGGCCCTCCGGTGGGTGAAGAACCGGTCGGCCCGGCGCAGACGGACGGCCAGGTCACGGAAGTCGGCGAGGGTCTGTTCGAGGGGCTCGGCCATGAGGTAGAGGGTCATGTAGTGCACCGGGTCCAGCCGGGGGTCACTGGCCAGCCGGGCTTCCCGGCAGGCCGGGGTGGAGACCCACCGCTGGCCGGCCACGATCCCGTCCAACGGGTACTGCTCGGGCATGTGGTCGAGCTGGTGCCACTCGTTGTAGGCCCGGTGCTCGGACGGCTCGGTGATCTCGGTGAACGAGAAGAACCCGGCGGTCACCTTGCCCATCGGGTCATCATGGCGGATGCTGGCCGCCGCGGCACGGGACGGCGGCCGGAGGAGGGGAGTGGGATGCGCCTGGGGATCGTGACGCCGGTGGTCAACCTCAACCCGCGCTTCGACCCGCCCGAGTGGGAGCGGGCCGGGGGCATCGACGACGTGGTCGCCGTGGCCGGCGAGGCCGAGCGCCTGGGCTACGACTTCCTCGGCTGCCCCGAGCACGTGGCCATACCCGAGGCGGTGGCGGCCACCCGGGGCGGCCGGTACTGGGACCCGGTGGCCACTCTGGCCTTCGTCGCCGCCCGCACCCGCTCGATCCGCCTGCTCTCCCACGTGGCCGTCCTCGGCTACCACCACCCGCTGGCCCTGGTGAAGCAGTACGGGTCGTTGGACGAGGCCAGCGGCGGCCGGGTCATCCTCGGGGTCGGCGTGGGGTCGCTCAAGGCCGAGTTCGAGTTGCTCGGGGCCGCCTTCGACGGCCGCGGCGCGGTGGCCGACGACGCCCTGCGGGCCATCCGGGCCTCGTTCGGTCAGCGGGCGCCCGCTTACCACGGCACCCACTTCGAGATCGCCGGGTGGATCGTCGAACCCTGCGGGATCCAGGAACACCTCCCCATCTGGGTCGGGGGCCGGAGTCGGCGCTCGTTGCGCCGGGCCCTCGAGCTCGGGGACGGATGGATCCCCTTCGGCATGGGGCTCGACGAGCTGCGGGGGATCCTGACCGACCCGGCCGTCGCCGGTGCCCTGGCCGACCGGTCCGACCCGCTCGACGTCGTGCTCGCCCCCGAGCCGCCCCTCGACCCGCTGGACGACCCGGCGGGGGCCCGCCGGGCCCTCGAGGACTACGCCGCCCTCGGCGCCACCGCCCTGGCCCTGCGCTTCCGCCACGATTCGCGCCGGCACTACGTCGAGCAGCTCGAGGCCCTGCGCCGGCTGGCCGACGACGCCGGCACCTGAATCCCCCGCCGAACCCCGGGTTCGAGGCCGGGCGGACCCGGCGCCCGAGCGGCGCCCCGGACCCCGGACCCGGGCCTCCCCGACGCCCACAGCGGGCCCACAGCGGGCTCGCAGGCGGGGGGCAGAAGGCGGTGCGAACCTGGTGTCCGAGGTGATGACCGTGACCCAGCAGTCCAAGCACCGGATCTTGGTAGTCGACGACGAGCCGTCCATCACCGACGCCGTCTCCACGTCCCTGCGCTACGAGGGGTTCGAGGTCGAGGTGGCCGAGACCGGCCGGTCGGCCCTGGCGTCGGCCCAGGAGCACCCGCCGGACCTCATCGTGCTCGACGTGATGCTCCCCGACCTCGACGGCCTGGAGGTCACCCGCCGGCTACGGGCCGACGGGATCCATGTGCCCATCCTCTTCCTCACCGCCCGGGACGCCCTCGAGGACAAGCTGGCCGGCCTGACCGTCGGTGGCGACGACTACGTGACCAAGCCGTTCGCCCTGGCCGAGATCATTGCCCGGGTCAGGGTGATCCTGCGCCGGGCCAACGCCGACACCGGAGACGACGGCATCCTCCGCTTCGCCGATCTCGAGATGGATGAGGGGGCGCACGAGGTCAAGCGGGCCGGGAGGTCCATCACCCTCACGGCGACCGAGTTCAGCCTCCTGCGGTTCTTCATGCTGAACCCGCGCCAGGTCCTCTCCAAGACCCAGATCCTCGACCACGTCTGGCACTACGACTTCGGCGGTGACGCCAACGTGGTCGAGACCTATGTCAGCTACCTGCGCAAGAAGCTCGAGCGCGACGGCCCCCCGCTCATCCACACGATCCGGCTGGTCGGCTACACCCTGCGGGCGCCCGAGGCCGGGGGATAGGGGTGTCCCTCCGCCTCCGGCTGGTCGTGGCCGTCGCCCTGGTGGCCCTGATCGCGCTGGTGGTGGCCGACGTGGCCACCTACTCGGCCCTGCGGTCGTTCCTCTACAGCCGGGTGGACCAGACCCTCTCGTCCACCTCGGCCGGCGGCCCGTTCGGCCCCGGCGGATCGGGCCCGGGGCCCGGGGCGGGGAGTGGTGCCGTGGCGCCGCCTTCCAACGTGCAGCACAGCGCGCAGGGGATCTTCGTCGAGCGGATCACCTCGGCCGGTGTGCTCGAGTACAGCTACGGCGCCTACGAACCGGGGGGTGACAAGGTCACCCCCTTGCTCCCGACCAGCGTGACTGGCCCGTCGTCCTCCGACCGCCCGGTGCATGAGTTCCTGACCGTCCCGTCGACCACCCCCGACGGCCCCGAGTTCAGGGTGCTGGTCACGACCACGCCCGACGGCGACCGGGTCATCTTCGGCGAGCCGCTCGACAGCATCGCCGGGACGCTGCACCAGCTGCTGGTGATCGAGCTCCTGGTGACCGCCGGCGCGCTGCTCGCCGCCGTGGCCCTGGGTATCTGGCTGGTGCGAGTCGGGCTGCGGCCGCTCCACGAGGTGGAGGCGACGGCCGAGGCCATCGCCAGCGGGGATCTCGACCGTCGGGTGCCCGGGGAGGAGCGGCGCACCGAGGTCGGCCGCCTGGCCCGAGTCCTGAACGTGATGCTGGCCCGCATCCAGCGGGCCTTCTCCGAGCGCGACGCCACCGAGGCCCAGCTGCGGGCGTCCGAGGAGCGGTTGCGCCGCTTCATCTCCGACGCCTCGCACGAGTTGCGTACCCCGCTGGCCGCGGTCTCGGCCTACGCCGAGCTCTACTCGCAGGGGGCGTCGGTGCGCCCCGAGGACCTGGACCGGGTGATGCGGGGGATCCAGGGGGAGAGCGCCCGGATGAAGCATCTGGTGGAGGACCTCCTGCTGCTGGCCCGGCTGGACGAGGGCCGCCCGGTGGAGCACGACCCGGTCGAGCTGGTCGCCCTCGCCGCCGACGCCGTGCAGGCGGCCACCGCGGTAGGCCCGGGCTGGCCGCTGACCCTGCGGGCGGACCACCCGGTGGAGGTGGCCGGCGACCCCGGGCGGCTGCGCCAGGTCGTGGACAACCTGTTGGCCAACGTGCGGTCGCACACCCCGCCGGGGACGGCCGCCACGGTCACCCTCTCGGCCGACGCCTCGACGGCGGTGCTCGTGGTCGCCGACCGCGGACCGGGGATCTCGGAGGCCGAAGCCGCCCACGTCTTCGAGCGCTTCTACCGGGCCGACCCCTCACGGTCCCGGGCCAGCGGGGGCAGCGGGCTGGGCCTCTCGATCGTCGGGGCCATCGTGGCGGCCCACGGCGGCACCGTCTCGGCCTCGGCCAACCCCGGCGGCGGCACCGTCTTCACGGTGCGCCTCCCGGTGCTCGTCGCGGCGAGGTCCGGGTACCGGCCGGCTCCTGAGGGCGCGGCGCCGCCGGCGGGCCGGCGGAACAGGACCCGGGTTGAGCACCGCGAACCGGAGGAACCACCGGGTGCCGGAGGCGGTCACCTCGGCCGGCTCGACGACCGCCGCCCGCCACCAGTCCCGTGACGCGGACGCCGCCAGACGGACCGCTGCGGTCGACGGCACGAAGCCGGCCAGGGACAGGGCGCAGAAGGGGACGACCTCACGCCGGAGCGAGCTCGGGACCCGCTGGGACCAGGCCCCTCGACGGTTGAGCTCGACGAGGGACCGTTGACCGCCGCCGCCACGATGCGGCCGTGATCCCCGGCCTCGAGGCCGGTCCGAACGACAGGCCCAGCCGAGGGACGCGGGGTGGGTCCGTTCGCAAGGGCGCCGGTGGTGCGGCGCGGGTTCACAGGGGCCGCACAGGAGGTGCCCACCGCGCTCCCATCCCCGGCCCTCAGGATGGGGCCATGGACAAGGCCCAGCCCACCCACCCCGACCCGGCCGGACGCCGGGACCGGGCCCGCCGGCGGGTACGGCGGCTGACCGCGGCGGCCGGGGCCTCCGGCCTCGCCGCCACCGCCGCCCTGGCCCTGCTGGCCGCCGCCGACACCCACGCCGCCGTCACCTCCACCGTGTCGACCACGTCGACCGGTGGCGGAGCGTCGAAGGCCACCGGGACGGCGTCGACCGGCACCTCGACGGCCAGCGGCTCGACCGGTACCGGGTCGAGCTCCTCGTCCGCCTCGAGCGCCCCGTCGTCCACCTCGGCCCCGGCCTCGACCACTTCGGGGGCGACGTGAGCGCCACCTTCTCCTCGACCTTCCCGGCCATCGGGACCACCGTCTCGGTGGTGGTCGCCGATGAACGGGCGCTGGGCGAGGCCACCGAGCTGGTGCGGGCCCACGTCGAGGCCCTCGACCGGGCGGCCAGCCGTTTCCGCCAGGACAGCGAGCTGACCGCGCTCAACGCATCGACCGGCCGCCCCGTCACCGTCTCGTGGACCCTCTTCGTGGCGGTCGAGGAGGCGCTGAGTGCGGCCGAGCAGACCTACGGGCTGGTCAGCCCGACCGTGGGCCGGGCCCTCGAGCTCTGCGGGTACGACCGCGACTTCGCCCAGGTGGCCCCCACCGGGCCACCGCTGCGGCTCCGCTACCGTCGGGTCCCGGGGTGGCGGCGGCTCCGCCTCGACCGGGCGGCGCGCACCGTCACCCTCCCCCCCGGGGTGCGCATCGACCTCGGGGCCACGGCCAAGGCCGGCTGCGCCGATCGGGCGGCCCTGGCGGCGGCCGCCCTGACCGAGGCCGGGGTCCTGGTCAACCTGGGCGGGGACCTCGCCACCGCCGGGCCCGCCCCTCAGGGGGGCTGGGCGGTCAGGATCGCCGACACGGCCGACGCCCCGGCCGACGCCGCCGGGGTGACGGTCGCCATCACCGACGGCGGACTGGCCACCTCGGGGACCGCCGGCCGCCGGTGGGCCCGCGGCGATCAGGTCCTCCACCACATCATCGACCCGGCCACCGGGGTCCCGGCGGCGTCGTGCTGGCGCACGGTCACCGTCGCCGCCGAGACCTGCCTGGCCGCCAACGTGGCCTCCACCGCCTCGGTGATCCTGGGACGGGCGGCCCCGGCGTGGCTCGCCGAGCGCCGTTTCCACGCCCGGTTGCTGGGCGAGGACGGGGCCGCGGTGGCGGTCGGCGACTGGCCGGCCGACGCGCTGGCGGCGCACCCGATGGCCCGGGTGGCGTGATGACCGTCGCCCTCGAGACCCCGAAGTTCGTCTGGTACCTGATGCGGGGTAGCGGCTTCGTGGCCCTCGCGCTCCTGACCCTCACCGTCGGGCTCGGTGTCGTCGGTGTGAACCGATGGAAGACCGGCCGTTGGCCGCGACTGGTGACCGCCGGGCTGCACCGCAACATCTCGCTGCTGGCCCTGTGCTTCCTGGCCCTCCATGTCCTTACCGCCACCCTCGACAGCTGGGTCGGGCTCGGCTGGTTGGGCTCGGTCGTACCATTCGTCTCCAGCTACCGGCCGCTGTGGGTGGGCCTCGGAGTGCTGGCCGGCGACCTCCTGCTGGCCGTGATGGCCACCAGCCTCCTGCGCCGGCACCTCAGACACCGCACCTGGCGCCTCGTCCACTGGGGGGCCTGGGCCATGTGGCCCCTGGCCATCGTCCACGCGCTCGGCTCGGGCACCGACGCCACCGCCCCCTGGGGCCTGGCGGCGGTCCTCGCCAGCATCGCCCTGGTCGCGGCGGCCGCCGGGTGGCGACTGCACGCCGGGCCGACCCGGCCCACCGGCGACGGGGCCGCACCGGACGCACTCCGACCCACCACCCGTCCCCTCATCCGAACCGGAGCCCCATGACCACCCTGACCATCCCCGCCCCGCCGGCCCGGTCCGGCCCGGACCCGGCGGGGCCGCCCACTCCGCCCGCCCGGCGACCCGGCCTGCCCCGGCTGCTCTCGGGCCCCGGCGACGTCGCGTACGCCGCCCACCTCGCGCACTGGGGCCCGCTGCCGGCCCCGGCCGACCTGACCGCCGAGGTCGACCGGGCCGGGCTCCGGGGCCGGGGCGGTGCCGGCTTCCCGACCGCCCGCAAGATGGACGCGGTCCGCCGGGCCGCCGCCGGCCGGCGCCGGCCGGTGGTGGTGGCCAACGGCGCCGAAGGCGAGCCGGTGAGCGCCAAGGACCGGGTCCTGCTGGCCCGCGACCCCCACCTCGTGATCGACGGGATGCTGGCGGCCGCCGCGGCGACCAGGGCCGACCGGGCGATCCTCTGCGTCAAGCAGGGTCAGCCCGAGCTCATCGCCACGCTCACCCGGGCCGTCGCCGAGCGGCCGGGCGGCGATGTCCGCTTGGAGGTCGCCCCGGTCCCCTCCCACTACCTGGTGGGCGAGGAGTCGGCCCTCATGAACTGGCTCGACCGGCGCCGGGCGCTGCCGACGGTGACCCCACCCCGCCCGGCCGAGCGGGGCCTGGGCCGCCGACCCACCTTGGTCGACAACGTCGAGACGCTGGCCAACATCGCGCTGATCGCCCGCTTCGGGGCGCCCTGGATCCGCCAGGTCGGCACGGCCGACGAGCCGGGGTCGATGCTCGTCACCGTCACCGGTGGCGTCGAGCGCCCCGGGGTGATGGAGGTCCCCTTCGGGACACCTCTGGTTGAGGTGCTGCGCCGGGCGGCGGCGGGGCCGGCGGCGGCCGTCCTGGTCGGTGGGTACTTCGGCACCTGGCTCTCGCCGGCGGCGGCCGCCGGGGCCGAGCTCTCCCGGGCCGGCCTGGCCGCCGTCGGCGCCGGACTCGGGTGCGGGGCGGTGTCCGTGCTGCCCGACGACGTCTGCCCCCTGGTCGAGGTGGCCCGGGTCGCCCGCTGGCTGGCCGGCCAGTCGGCCGGTCAGTGCGGGCCGTGCGCCAACGGGCTGCCGGCGATCGCCGGCGCCCTCGACCAGCTGGCGGCCGGACACCACCGGGCCGGGGTCGAAGCGGACGTGGCCCGGTGGTCCGAGATGACCCGGGGCCGGGGGGCTTGCAAGCTCCCTGACGGAGCCGTGCACTTCGTGCAGAGCGCGCTCGACGTCTTCGAAGACCACGTCGCGGCCCACCGTCGCAATGGGCCGTGCCCATCGGTACGGAGCCGGACCGTGCTCCCCACCCCGGCCTGGGACCCGGTCCGATGAGACCCGAACTGTCAGTCGACCCCATCGGTTGCGACGGGCACGGCCTCTGCGCCGAGCTGCTGCCCGAGATGATCACCCTCGACGACTGGGGGTACCCGGTCCTGGCCCGGCGCGAGGTCCCCCCGCACCTGGTGGGGGCGGCCCGCCGGGCCGTCGCCGCCTGCCCCAAGTTGGCCCTGGCCCTTCGCCGGGACGGGTCCCGGACCGGGCCGCCGTGAGCGGCGTCACCCTCGTCGTCCCGCCCGAGGGCGCGCCGCCCCTGGTCGCCCCGGGTGGGGACCCGGGACCGTCCCGTCCCCCCCGGCGACTGCCACGCCTCGTCCGGGGACGGCCGGAGGACCCTGCATGGGTCCGCCCGGCCCTGATCACCCTGCTGAGTGTCACCGCCGTCCTCTACCTGTGGGACCTGGGGGCGTCGGGCTGGGCCAACTCGTTCTACTCGGCCGCCGTCCAGGCCGGGACCAAGAGCTGGAAGGCCTTCTTCTTCGGGTCGTCGGACGCCTCGAACTTCATCACCGTCGACAAGCCGCCGGCCTCGTTGTGGGTCATGGAGTTGTCGGCCCGGGCCTTCGGGGTCAACGGGTGGAGCATCCTCGTCCCCCAGGCCCTCGAGGGGGTGGCCACGGTGGGGCTCCTCTACGCCACCGTCCGACGGTGGTTCTCACCCGCCGCCGCCCTCATCTCGGGGGCGGTGGTCGCGCTGACCCCGGTCGCCGCGTTGATGTTCCGGTACAACAACCCCGACGCGCTGCTGGTGCTGGTCCTCACCGGCGCCGCCTACGCCACTGCGCGGGCGCTGGAGGACGGCCGGACCCGCTGGATGGTGCTGGCCGGGAGTCTCCTCGGCCTCGGGTTCCTGACCAAGATGCTCCAGGCGCTGGTGCTCGCCGCCGTCTACCTGGTCGCCGGCTCCCCCCGCCTGCGGCGCCGGATCGCCCAGCTGGCGGCCGGCGCCGCCGCTCTGGTGGTGGCCGGCGGCTGGTGGGTGGCCACGGTGGAGCTGATCCCGGCCTCGGGCCGCCCCTACATCGGCGGATCGCAGGACAACAGCCTGATCAACCTCATCTTCGGGTACAACGGCTTCGGCCGGCTCACCGGCAACGAGTCGGGGAGCGTGGGCGGCGGCGGCGCGGGCGGCTTGCGCTGGGGCCCGACCGGTTGGAACCGGCTGTTCCTCTCAGCGATGGGGGGACAGATCTCGTGGCTCATCCCCGCCGCGCTGGTCGTCCTGGTCGGCGGGCTGTGGCTGACCCGGCGCGCCCCGCGCACCGACCGCACCCGGGCCGCCCTGATGCTGTGGGGGGGCTGGCTGCTCCTGACCGGGGCCCTCTTCAGCTTCGCCTCGGGGATCATCCACCCCTACTACACGGTCGCCCTGGCCCCGGCCGTCGGCGCCCTCGTGGGCACCGGCTCGGTGCTGCTCTGGCGCCGCCGCGCCACCCGGACGGCCCGATGGGCCCTGGCCGCCGCGCTGGCCGCCAGCGCGGGGTGGGCCTTCGTTCTGCTCGGGCGCACGCCCGACTGGCTGCCCGGCCTGCGCTTCGTCGTCCTGGCCCTGGGCCTGGTCCTGGCAGTGCTGATGGTGGGCTGGCCGCGGGCCCCCCGGGCGGTGGCCGTCGGGCTCGTCGCCGGTGGGCTGGCGGTGGGACTGGCCGGTCCGGCCGCGTACACCCTGGCCACCGTGGTGACACCCCACTCGGGGGCCATCCCCTCGGCCGGCCCCTCGGGCCAGGGGGGCTTCGGCCCCGGTAGGGGCGGCGGCCCGGGCGGCCCGGGCCCGGGCATCGGCGGCTTCGCCGGTCGGCCCCTCCCCTCCGGTGGGGTCGGTCCGGCGACGGGGTCCTCGGGAGCGCCACGCTTCGGCCCGGGCCAGCCCGCGGGGCCGCCGGGCGCGTTCGGACCCGGACCCGGCGCCGCCGGGGCCGGGCGTCCAGGGGGGTTCGGGGGGCCGGTGGGTGGGCTCCTGAGCGGCAGCACACCGACCCGGGCCGTGGTGCGGGTGCTCTCGGCCGCCGCGGGCCACTACACCTGGATCGCCGCCGCGGTGGGGTCCAACTCGGCCGCCGGCTACCAGTTGTCGACCGGTGACCCGGTGATGGCGATCGGCGGCTTCAACGGGACCGATCCGGCACCGACCTTGGAGCAGTTCGAGCGGCTCGTCGGAGCCCACGAGATCCACTACTTCATCTCGGGCGGCGGGGCGACCGGCGGCGGGGCGGCCCGGGGTGGGGGCACCACCTCCACCAGCACCCAGATCACCCAGTGGGTGGAGTCCCACTACCCCGCCCGGACGGTCGGCGGGGTCACCCTCTACGACCTGAGCGCCAGCCCGAGCGCGGCGTGAGCATCCCGGTTCGGGGGGACCGGTTCAGGTGCGGGAGGCCCCCATCGGGCGGTTGAGGGGGAGCGAGATGGATTGTCGATACGGGCCACCCCGTTGTGTCGATTGCGCAATTGGATGACCTGCCGGCGGGTGGATGAGCGGCCGGCGGGCTCCAGCGTCCCGACGGGCAGGGTGCCATCGCCGAGATGGGGATCGCCGGGTCCGGGACGCCCTCAGCCGGTGCGTCTAGGGGCCCGGGTCCCGCCCCGAGCGCCGCCGCCGGGGCGGGATCACCACCTCGGGACGGCTGGCGTCGAGGGCCGAGATGCCCCCGGGCCGGCGCTGGGGTGGGCGTTGGGGCCCGACCGAGCCCGACCTGAGGTGACGCCGTGGCCCCGACCAGGGCGCCGGAGGGGCGGTGATCCGGTCGGCCAGCCGGTAGGCGACCTGCTCGTAGTTGACCCGCCAGCCCCGGAAGTCCGGCCACGCCTCCTCGGCCGTCCGCTCCATCGGGAAGTCGACCGACGCCAGCATGTCGACGGCCTGGTTGAACTCTCCGAAGGTCAGCTCGATAGGCCCCTCCGGGTCGGGGTCCAGGTCGACCGGCCAGCCCAGCGTGGTGGCGATCCGGTTGAGCAAGGTGAAGCCCATCCGGAGGCAGAGGCGGGCCTGCGACGACGCCGTGCTCGGGGCCACGGCGAGGTGCATGGCGGCACCGTCGAGCACGGCCAGCAATCCGATCAGCCAGGAGTACCAGGGCTCGGGGGACCGGAACAGCAGGAGCACCGGATAGGTGGTGTGACTCTCGGCCACGTCGGCCGCCCATTCCTCCCAGACTTCGTAGAGGTCCGGGAGCGCGTCGCTGATGCCGACGAGCTGGTGGCGGGCGAGCAGTTCGGGGCCCCACGCCGGCACCCCGGCCCGGCTCTCCAGAAGGGCGACGAGGCCCTCGCGACGGTTGAAGGCGCTGTAGAGGGCCGGGAGGTAGGCGATCTGGAGGGCGACGATCACCACCCAGGTGGCCCCGACCGCGATGTCGATGACGTCGTTGGCCGGGCCGGCCACGTGGACCGAACCCACGGTGAACAGAGCGGTGAGGGCCTGGAGTATCCCGTCGGAGACCGAGTGGGTCGTGGGCACCAGCATCAGCCCGAAGCCGACGGCCAGGCTGGCCGCCCAGAACAGGAGCTGGGCCACCAGGGCCACCGGCGCCGTCGGGGCCAGGATCGCGTCCTTCCCCTCGTAGGTCCGGGCGAGGCGGGACAGCACGACGAAGGCCATCCGGGCCGCGCGGTTGATAAGGAGCGACAGTCTTTCGATGCCCGAGGGACGCCGGGGCAGGACCATCGTGAACAGGACGTCGATCACCGTGACGAGGGTGATGACCAGCCCCAGGATGAAGAGGTACTGATTCAACGGGAGGTCCCGACGACAAGGCGGCCGGGCCGAGTCCGACGTCGGCAGGGGAACGGTAGAGTGGCTGGTCGATCAGGTGACGGCCCGAGTTGCCCCGGCATCGGGAACACGCAGGGCCAGCCCACGATCAGAAGCTAGCGCTCGTAGCTCAACGGACTAGAGCATCTGACTACGGATCAGAAGGTTGTGGGTTCGAATCCCGCCGAGCGCGCCAAATGCGGTTGACCCCGTTGGGTGGACCGCTTCTTATGAGAAAACGGCCTGGGTTTTCTCTAAGTGTAAGGCCTCGTATTCGATCGGGGTCAGGTAGCCCAGGGAGCTGTGGCGCCGGGCCGGGTT
>Ga0182024_10004934_pt1 | contig 30294 bp, 27 predicted proteins | sample P32metaG_FD_120480 | JGI IMG/M metagenome (GOLD analysis project Ga0182024, IMG submission 120480) | Permafrost microbial communities from Stordalen Mire, Sweden - P3-2 metaG (Illumina Assembly) | ecosystem: Environmental > Terrestrial > Soil > Wetlands > Permafrost | place: Sweden: Stordalen... | reverse complement strand
CGAGCTCGGGTTCGATCTGGGACCGCCAGTACGCCGCATCCCGGCCGCTATCCGCATGGTTGCCGGCAACGATGAGCCGCCGCCCGGTCCGCTTGGCGATCTCGATGGCGATGTGCGCGCCCTTGATCGGTTCGACGCGGCTCAGAAACACCAGCGGCGCAGCGGGAGCGACCGTCGGCAAAAAATGGAAAGCCTCGGGGTCGACGAAATTCGCGATCGCGTGCCATTCGCCGCCGTGTCGACGCCCCATCGCGGTGATGAATTCGCTGCACCCGGTGAAGGCGAGCGATCGGCCGCCGAGTCGCGCGGCGAGCCGGGTCTGCCGGCCCCCGGTCGGCCGCTGATAGGACATGATCTTGGGCAATCGTCGGGGCAGCAGCGGGAGCAGATAGAGGAGGCGGGAGAAGCTGTGGATCAGGTCGGGCCGAAATTCCGCAGCCGCGGCGAGCAACGCGCGCGCGTTGCGGTAATGCTCCGCCGCGTTCCTCGGGTAGAGATGCGGCCAGGCGGCGACATAGTCGGCCGGGGCGCTTGAGTCCGAGTGGGCGATCAGCCCGACTTGATGGCCGCGCCCGCGCAAATGGAAGAGCAGCGACGCGACGATCCGCTCGACGCCGCCGTAATGAAGCGGCGGCACCGGCAGGAAGGGGTCAGCCGACAGCAGGATGCGCAGGTTTGTATGCCTCGATCGCCAGTTCGCGCTCGCCGCCCGCGAAAAAGCGGCTCGCTTCCTCGACCGGCACGAACATCGGATCCCCGGAGTCGCCGAGCGCGCATTCGCGGATGTCGACGAAACCCGCCGCATCGAGCAGCGCCCGCAACCCGGCGAAATCGTAGAGCCAGAGATGCGCGCTGCGCCCCAGGTGCAGCCGCAACAAAGCGAGCGGGCCGCGCGCCCGCTCCCTCGTTCCGAGCGCGCATGCGTCGAGATATTGGTCGCTGGCGTCGGGCTGACCCGCTTCCGCCGCCGCCAAATAGCGCCGCGCTCGCCAACGCAGATCCGGCACGACGAGACGGAAGCAGCCGCCCGGCCTCAGCATCCGGCTTGTCTCTCGCAGCGCCGCCGGCAGCTCGTTGCGCGGCAGATGCTCAAGCACGTGGCTGCAGTAAACTCCCGCGGCTGCTCCATCCGGCACCGGCAGCCCGGCAACAACGTCCCCAGGGCGCGCATTAGCCGGGAAGAGCGGCCCGATCGTCGCCCGCAGGATACCCCGGATCAGCGGAATCCGCTCGAGCCGCAACCGGGGCGACGCATCGAAATTGAGCCACGAATCCGGAGCGCAAGTTCCGCACCCGTATTGCACATAAAGGCTCGCGGGCTGGGCGGGAAGGGTCTGCGCCGGCATCAGGGCCGGCTCTTACGGCGCATGGGCCGTGCTCGTCTGGGCTGTCGCGGCGCCGAGCGCTCCCGTCACCGCCGCGACGAGCTTTTCCTCCTGCCGCTCCCAGCAGAAAATGTCGCGCGCCGCCGTCAGGGCCGCGCGCCGCGCGGCCTCTCGTCTGGTCGGCGAGGCGATCAGCGCGTCGAGCTTCTCCGCCAGGTCTCGCGCGTCGCCCGCGCGATAGAGCAGGACCGCCTCGGGCGCCTGGCGGGCGACCTCCCGCTGGCCCGCGGTGTCGCTGGCGACGATCGCGAGGCCGCCGAGCAGGCAATGCAGGATCTTGTTGGTGATGGTGAGGTCGCGGCTGCGGCTATTCGGCTGCTCGCCGGCGAAGCCGATATCGTGCTCGGCGATCCGCGGCAGCAAAGCGGCGTTGTTGACCAGGCCGTGCAAGAATACGCGGTTGCGCCAGCGATCGGAAAGCTGCGCCGAAATCCACGCCGCGAAACCGGGCGCGGGGTTGCCGCGCAGATGCACCTCGCACTCGCCGTTCATCAGCGGCAGCGCCGCCAGCAAATCCTCGATGCCCCGCCCCGGCCCCAATGTCGTCGAGAACCAATAGATCGACGGGATCGCGTGGTCGCGGCGATCGAGCGCGGTTCCGTCGAGGGTCGCGCGATCCGACCACGGGAAGGCGTTGTAGATCGCCGTCGGCGTGCGGCAGCCATAGGCGTCGGCGAGCGATGCGGCCATCGCCTCCGACGGGCAAAACGCGCAGACGCCGCGCCGCAAGATCTCGCGCTCCGCCGCTTGCAGCAGGCGAGCCGGCCGATGGCGCCGTGCCTCGGGCAGCAAATCCTCGGAGAACCAATCCTCCATGTCGGCGCCGACGCGCCAACCCTGTCGCAGCAGCTCGCCGGCGACGCAAATGCCCGGTTCGGAATGCGCGATGTAGAGATCGGCCGGGTGGCGCCGCGCCTCACGCAGCAGCGGATCGACAGTGACGCCGAGCTGGCGCGGGCTCTGCCAGCCGGCGACATCGTGGGCGAACTGCGCCACCTTCCGCCCGGCGCGCCGCGCGAGGCGCGACGTCGTCTCGCGCGCACCCTGTCGCGTCACGTCGAGCACCGGGATGAAGTCGAATGGCAACCCCGGCATCAGCGCCTCGTCGCGCGCCTTGAGGTCGGCGTCGAGCCAGGCGCCGAGCACCTGCACCCGATACCCGGCGCGGGCCAGCGCGGTTGCTTCCTTCAGCACCCGCGGGTTGTGGCAGAGGCTGCTGCCGGTGAGCAGCCCGATTGTCGGGAGGGACTCGATCACGGCGCGTGCGCCGCAATTCCATGTCGGCGCAGCTGGCAGCGGCGCGCAACCTTCCAACCGAGACAGCGCGAGATCGCCCGGAACGCGCGGCCGCCGCCGATTTCGAGGTCGCTGCCGCCGAGCGCGGCGACGCGCGCCTCGGCCCGCGCGACAAGATCGGGCACCGCCGGAAAGACATCGTAGACAAAGCGCTGGTACTGGGCCGCGCAGGCCGCGCGCGCCGAGGCGGAGCGGCGCGCCAGCAACCGATCGCACGACAGGTCGATCGCCCGATAGGCCGAGGCCAGCGCCTTTGGATCGCGTCGCCCGCTCAGCGTCGCGCCGCGCCCGGTGCGGTAATAGCCGCGCGCCGCGCCGCAGAACACGATGCCCGACGCAGCGAGCGCAATCCGGCAAAAGAATTCACCGTCGTCGTTGAGGCTGAGTTCCTCGTCCCACGGGCCAGCCGCGTCGATCACCGCGCGCGGTGCGAGCCAGGCGAAATTCGGCATCATGCCGCCGCCGAGCCAGGACGAGATCAGGAACTCCTCGGGCGCGAGGTCGCACCATACCGGCTCGGGGACGAAACGAGCCTCGCTCGGGTCGCCCCCAAATCGCGCCCAGGCGGCGGTGGCGACCGATCCGGCCGGCGCCGCCGCCAAGCGCGCCATCTGGCGGGCGATCTTGTCGCGGTCGAGCAGATCGTCGGCGTCGAGAAACTGAATGAAGTCTCCTTTGGCGCGTTCGAGTCCCAGATTGCGTGCCGCGCTCGCGCCCGGCCGCGCGCATTTCAGGATGGCGACCAACCGTCCGCCATAGCCGCGCGCCACCGCCAGACTGGTATCGCTCGAACCGTTATCGACGACGATGACCTCAACATTTGGCCAGCTCTGGCCGAGGCAGGATTCGATCGCTTGCCCGAGCCAGGCCGCGCCGTCCTTGCACGGGATGACGATGGAGACGAAAGAACCCACGGCGGCCCTACGAGCGCACCGGGCTATCCGCCGCCAACGACAGCCTGCGGCCCTCTTTCAGGCGCAGAAAGGGTCTCTCGACGACAAAGTATGAAAAAGTCGCGGCGGCAAACGAAAGCAATATTCCGATAACCGGCAACATCGAGGGCGGGACAATTCTCCGTCCAGCGAGAGCCGCTAGGATCGGTGCGTGCCACAGATAGAGACTATAGGAAAGCCGCCCGATAGCGATACAGCCGCCGGCCCCGAGCGCGGCCGATAGGAGGGTGCGGCCGGGATCGTGGACGGCCGCGATCAACCAGGCCGCGCTCAGCGCGATGACGAGAGAGTCGACGAGGCTGAGCCATGCGGGGACGCCCATCACCGCGAAAGCACCGAGGACTGCCGCCGGGACCAGCCATGTCCTGGCGGCCAATCGGGCGACGACGTGCATTGGCAGAAACGCCAGTAAGCAGCCGACAAGTATCTGATTGGCGCGGGCGTCCGAGCCGAAGAATACATGATCGTCGGTGCCGGGCGCCGCAACCAGCCATGCCCGCCATAAAGTCGATACTAGCACCAAAACACACAGAGTCGCAATTTGTCGCCGTCTACCGGTGGCGAGAAACACCGTCAACGCGAGCGGCCAGAGCAAATAAAACTGCTCCTCAACTGCCAAGGACCATGTGTGTCCGACAATGCCGCTGCCAAGGCCAAATGCCCTGGTCCAATTCATCACGTAGGTCGCGGCATACAAGATCGCCAAATATTCCGCTGGCCGGCGGGAGGGCAGAACAAACATTGCCGTCATTGCCGATATCGACAAAAGCATGAAGGCGAAAGCCGGGACAATTCGCAGAAATCGGCGGATATAGAACGCCTTGATGTCCACACGGCTCCTCGCGGCGAACTCCCAGAGGAGGATCGCGGTAATCAGGTAGCCGCTAATCACAAAGAAGATGTCGACGCCGATTGTCCCGCCCGGCAATCCAACCGCGTGCGCCGCGAGGACCAGAAGGATCGCGATCGCGCGCAGCCCGTCGAGCTGGGGGATATAGCGCATCCGCGGAATCACCGCTCGCGCGCCCAGATATTGGATTCTGTCAACGCGTGGCCCGGGATCACGGGACCGCCATCGACATTGAGAACTTCATATCCGCGGTCCGCAAAGAACGCCTGAACGCCTGCGAAACCGCCCCACACGGCCTCGGAGAGCGCGGGCTCATATTCCATAATGATGTTGCGCGGCCGAAATGGCCCCGTGAAATCGAGGCCGGCAAGAACCTGGGGCTCAAATCCCTCGACGTCGATCTTGATGAGGATCGGCCGCACTGGCGGGATGACGATGCGGCCGAGCAGGATGTCGAGCGGTGCCGTCGCAACCCAGTCGCCTTCAAAGGCGCCTGTCGCGCCGCCTGGATCGATCATGACCGTGCCGGAATTGCCGTGCGCGCGGCGGATCATTCGCGCTGCCTCGAAGTACGCGCCGGCTGCGACATTGACGATAACCGCGTTACGAAACCCGTTGGCGGCCAGATTGGCGCGGAGCGCCGCGCAATTGGCGCAATCCGGCTCGATGGCAATCACTCTCGCCCTGGCTATCGCCGCGACCGCGCAGCTGTACCAGCCGAAATTCGCTCCGACATCGACGAACAGTCCCGGCGTCGCCGCTACGATCCGCAAGGCGAGGCCAAGGCTCGCGGGTTCGTAATACCCAGTGCGCAGGATCGCCCAGCCAATGTAATCGGCCGGATCGATCGTTATTGTCGTGCCCGACGCATAGTGGATACGCACCCGTCCTGCCGCGAGGCGGCGGATCAGCCAGCGGATCGTCCTGATCTTTGACGGGTGCTCGGGGCCGCGCGCATAGGCGATCAGCGTGCGATCGATAAGACCAGCACCTGTGGTGACCCTCTGCGCCATCAAGCGATTTCGCAGGCCGCCGCCTGCGCGAAGATTTTGTGCCAGCGGGCGATCCAGTCCGTGCGGTCGGGCGGCTTGTTGCCGATCAGAAACGGCTGCCGCAGATGCCGCAGGTAGAGTTCGTCGTCGCGATCGATCGCGACGATGCGCTCGATCAGCCTATCGAAGCCGGAACGCGCCCACAGGCGCTGCTCGGCCGTCGACAGAATGCCGTTGGCTTTGCGTGCGATCCGCGCCGAGAGCGTCGGCGCGGCGGCCGCGCGCAGCGAATGCGGCGCATAGGGCAGGCGCGGCAACAGGCGGCGTGGTCTCGGCAGATAGTCATGCGCGTTGATGAAGCGCGCGGTGTTGAACGAGCGCCCGATCTGCGGGTCGCCCCAATAGATCGGCAGGCTGTCGGCCTCGATCGCGTGGGTCAATTTCTCGGTGTTGTACCCGGGGCGGGACGAGTTCTCGAAGGCGACGACAAATTTATAATGCCGCAGGAACGCGACCTTGGCGCTCCAGTCGGCCTTGCCCGGCACCGGGTCGATGCTACCCATGTTGTTCATCGATCGGCCCGGCGCATCGACCGGCTTGTAGCGCGATAGAGCGCGGAAGAACTCCTCGCGATAGAATACCGGGTTGGCAAAAATGAACGCGCAAAAGCGGGTCTTCTCGCGCAGGACCGCGGCCCAATCGCGCTCTTCCTGCTGCACGAGGTGGACGTCTTCCCCCCACCGCGCAAACCGCATGTAGCGCGGGTGGCCGACATATTCCTCGTGCTCGACGCCAAAGGCCCAGTCGCATTCACCCATCAGCGGCCGCACATTCTCGCAGCCGATAAACACCTTGACGTATCGGCCGGCCGGCAATTCGCCGGGATAGGGGCCGTAGAGCACGACCTGCGGCGCACCGGAAACCGTGAAATCGTAATACGGTTTCAGGTCGGGCAGCAGTGTGTCGATCAGCTCTTCGACGGCCCCCGGCCAGAATCGCGCGAAATTGATCGCGACTTTCGGCTTCGCGCCCGATAGCCCGCGGTCGAGCGGGGGGTCAATTGTGAGCGATGCCACTGGCATCCGGGGGATGAGAGCGGGCCTCGTCGAGGATATCGACAAAATTGGCGGCGCATTTCTCAAGGGTCAGGTTTTCGAGCACGTACTGCCGCGGCGCGAGCGCGCCGTGCTTGGCCAGATCGAGAAATTCGTCGAGCCGTTCGGGGAACTCGCCGATATCGCGAAACCGGCGCCCGCAGCTTTCGTCGAAATAGGGCACGCTGGTCGCGGGAATCTCGGGCTGTCCCCAGGCGAACCGGTTCGGGTCGAGGCACCGGCCCTGGTCCCACGCGAGGATCGGAACATCCGAGGCCAGGCATTCCTGGTAGGCCAGGCCCTGGCTCTCGTGCTCGCACAGGAAGATCATGAACGAGGCTTCGCGCAGCGCGGCGCGATAGGTTTTCTCATCGTAACGGCCGTAGCGCAGCTCGGAGAACCGGAGGCCCCGGCGCCGCAACTCGGCGCGGATCGGGTCGAGCAACTGCGGAGCCATGACGTCCCGATTCCACATGATCTTGTCGTAGACCAGGCAATCGCCAGTCTTCGGCGCGGCCGGCTCCGGCCGCCAAGCCTCGGTGTCGATGCCGACCGGCCAAACCCGGCAGCGCTCGCCAAAATAGGGCTTGTAGAGTTCGTTCGTCCATTCGCTGTGCTGCAAATAGGCCGCGACTGGGTAGTCGTCGCACAGGGTCGGCCACTCGCTCGGATGGGTCATCAGGCCGATCCCGGCCACGATCGGGTTCGGCTGATCGTAGCCCTCGAGCGAGAAGCGACCCCTGCCGAGAACCCCGACCCGATCGTCCAGCTGAAGTTGGTCGAACGGCAGGTTCACTTGATAGTCGAGGCCAAGCTGGTCGAGACCCGCGCGCAAATTGCCGAAGACCTTGCCAAGCCCGTCAACCCGCGGCCGGCCGCGTACCGCTCGGCGGAGGGAGGGCCGGATGTAGCGATCGCCGGGCAGCCAACGATCGCGCTCCGGCTCAACCCGGTAATAAAGGCAAATCCGGCTCATGCAGAGGATGTCAGCCCGAGCCGCACGGTGATTTGCGCGAGGCTGCGTTCTATCGTGTGCTCCCGCAACGCGCGACGCTGCCCCCGGACGCGTAGCTCGGCGCGCCGCGCCGGGCTCTTGCTCAGCTCGCGCAGATTGTCGGCCAGTTCCTCGGCGGTGCGGTAGGCTTCTATCTCCACGCCGAGCTCATAGAGCCGCGCCAAGCCTTCGGTCCATTCGCTCAGATAGCAGGCGCCCAGCATCGGCGCCTCGATATCGCGCAGGCGCGAATAAGCGAGGGGGCGCCGGTTCGACGCGCGGGGCGTCGGCACGCGATTGACGCCGATCGTTACTTGCGCCTGCCGGATCAGCCGGAAATACGCGTCGCTGTCGCGGGGTGCGTCGCCGATGTTCGACGGCGGCATCGATCCTTGCGGCAGCGGGCGCAGACGGTCCTCAAGTTTGCGCAGGACCGCCACGACGCCACTCCGGCGGAGTGTGTCGCGTTGATTAGTCAGCAACTCCCCCACTCGCCACGGTTTCGCCGGGCGCGGCGGCTCGTCGGTATCGGTCTTCCAGCCCGCGCCGCGCACGATGAAATTCGCGTCGCTCCGCAGCGCGCGGCCGAGCAAATCTACCCGTAACGAGTCGACCGAACCGATAAAGGTCGGTGGCTCGGCGCCCTCGGCGGGGACGCTCCGCAAGTTCGGTGGTACCCAACACGCCATCGGCGCATGGATGTGCGGCAGGCCGGCGGCGCGGTATAGCGACAGCGCCTCGAATTCCGGCACCCAATGCAGCGCGAACGGCGCGAACGCGGCCGGGACTTGGCGAAACTCGCGCAGATTGTCGCAAAAAAAGTTCACGCAGGGGATGCCTTTGCGCTGCAGTTCCCGCACGGCAGCGGTATCGACCTGTTGGGGAAACAGATAGCCCAGGAACAAATCCACCGGTTGGCGATCGACAAAAGCGTGCACCGTTTCCCAGCAGCGCGCCTGCCAGGCGAGAAGCCGCGGCCCAGCCGCGTAAGTGAGTCCTTCGGCCCAGTCGAGCCCTGGCACCTCGACGACCTCGTGCCCCGCCTCCTCGATGCCGGGAGCGAAATAGCGCCGCCAAAAATCATAGGCTGGGATCGCATGCCGGTACGGGCTTTGCTGACAGCTCAGCAAGATCCGCAAAGCTGCGCTCCACCGCCTTTACGCCATGCCACCGTTGGCGTTCGCTCCGCTAGCGTGTCAGAAACCATAGTCCTGTCGGGAGAACTCGCGGCGGCAAAAAGCCATATTGTTCGGCGATTTCCGCAAGGTGCGATCGTCCGCCATCGAGGTGATATTCGAGGCAGATCGCGTCGACCTTATGCAGCCAGTCGCTTCGCTCGGAGAGCAGCGCAACCTCGTGGCCCTCTATATCGATCTTGATGAGCCCGATCCGCTCCCACCCCAGGCGCTCAATGATGGTAGGGATCGCAAGAGCGGCGACTTCGAAAACCTCGCCGGCAGCCGGCCAGGCGGTAGGGGTAACCTTGTGCCCATAGTCCGCGGCAGCGGGCTCCATCCACACCGCCCCATCCTCGACATGAGCGGCCGCGCCGAACACGGCGGCCGTGACGCCGTTCATTTCGAGATTACGGCGCAGCAGTCGCAGATTGTCGGGGATGGGTTCGACGCAGGCGATGCGGGCGTTTGGAAAGGAGCGCGCGAAATAGATCGCGGCGAGCCCGATATTCGCGCCGAGATCGAGAATGGTCGACGGCTGGCAAGCTGGTGGCAAATCGTAACATTCGTGCTCGAAAACTTCCGAGCAAATGAAGCGGTCGGCGCCGCCATTGTCGCGCAACATCAGACGTATGGCTTCGACCGGCGGGGGGCAGCGGAACCCGATCGTCCAGCAGGTACGCCGGAGCGCGTTTGGCAGGGCGCCGGCATAGAGCAACAGCATCTGGCGCGCGAAATCGCCCGGTCCCGCCCGGCGCGACCATGATTTCGCGAGATTATGAGCGAGCCATCTGGGGTCCACCAGATTTCCCCTTCATCGCCAGTCCGTCCGTTCCCAGTCGAGGATCGTCGACAGATAGCCGTTGCGCTCATTGCCGCGCAGTGTGCGCGTGTCGTCGATAACGAACTGCCCGACGATGCCCGGCGTATCGATGTCGGGGCCGGCGGCATCGAAGCCGGAGCGGAAGCTCAAATAGATCTGGTAGGTGCCGGGCCCCAGGATGCGCGGCGGGACCGTGATGCGCAGCGTGCCCTCGCCGCCGCTGATCTCCTCGAGCGGATTGCGCCCGGTATCGCGGCTATCGCCTTCCAGGATCATCGCGCCATCCGCCCGCAGCAGGTTGAGATAGCCGAAAAGCCCGTGCACCCGGCGCGTCGCCGCGTAATCGATGCAGATCACGAAGGGCTGATCGCAATCGAACTGGTTGACCGGCTCGGCGTCCGGTTCGCGGCGGGTCGTCACCTGGCGGACATGGAACGGCCGGCCGTCTGGCAGTGGCTCGGGGCGCATGAAGACGCCGCCCTCCACGCCGCGCGCGGCGTGCGCCAGATAGAACTCGACGGTCTCCGCCGCCGGGGCATCCATCCGTACGCGGCCCGCATCGAGCAGCAGGCAGCGTCGTGTCAGCGTGCGGATCGCGCCCATATTGTGGCTGACGAACAGCACCGTCCGCCCGCCTTCGGCGACTTCCGACATCTTGCCGAGGCACTTGCGCTGAAACTCGGCGTCGCCGACCGCCAACACCTCGTCGACGACGATGATCTCGGGCTCGAGATGCGCGGCGACGGCGAACGCGAGGCGCACATGCATGCCCGACGAATAGCGCTTGACCGGGGTATCGAGGAATTTGTCGACCTCGGCGAAGGCGACGATCTCGTCGAATTTGCGGCGGATCTCGGCGCGCGTCATGCCGAGGATGGCGCCGTTCAAAAAGATGTTCTCGCGCCCGGTGAGCTCCGGATGAAACCCGGTGCCGACTTCGAGGAGGCTCGCGACCCGGCCCTTGATCGTCACCCGTCCGGCGCTCGGTTCGGTGATCCGGGACAGGATCTTCAACAGCGTGCTCTTGCCGGCTCCGTTGCGGCCGATGATGCCGAGCACCTCACCGCGCCGCACCTCGAACTCGATGTCCCGCAGCGCCCAGAACTCCTCGATCGTATCGCCGGCGAGCAGCGCCCGACCGCGCGCCAGATCGGCCGTCCGGCGCCACAGACGCTGCGCGCCGCGCGTCATCACATCGCGCAAGGCGACATAGCGCTCGCGCTCACGGTGGTGCCCGATCAGGTATCTTTTGCCGAGCCCCTCGGCGCGGATCACGACGTCGCGGGCCATCTCACAGGAGATCGGCGAAGGTGCGCTCGGTATGGCGGAAGTAGCGGATGCCGAGCCACAGGAAGAGGGCGACGATGCCCAGGCTCATCACGAAACCCGGCGCGTAGATCTGGCTGTCGCCGCCCAGCACGCACCAGCGAAACCCGTCGATCACCCCGACGACGGGATTGAGGCTGTACCAGAAGCGCCAGCGCTCCGGCACGATCGCACTGGAGAACCCGACCGGCGAGACGTAAAGCCCGAATTGGACAAGGAACGGGATGACATAGCGGAAGTCGCGGTATTTGACGTTGAGGGCGGTGATCAGGAACGCCGGGCCGAGGCTGGCCAGGATCGCCAGCGCTACGAACACAGGCAGCAGCAAAAACCGCCATGTTGGCATGACGCCGTACCAGGCCATCAGGGCGAATAGGATCAGCAGGTTGAGCGCGAAGTCGACGAGCGTCACGACGGCCGCCGAGGCGGGGACGATCAGCCGCGGGAAATAGACCTTGCTGACAAGATGCGCGTTGCCGACCAGCGAGGCCGATGCGTCGCCGAGGATCGTCGAGAACAGGAACCATGGCAGCAATCCGGCGAAGACCATGACCGGATAGGGGCCGCCCTGGCTCGGCAGATGCGCCAGGCGGCCGAAAACCACGGTGAAGACCGCCATCGTCACGAGCGGTCGCAATATCGCCCAGGCGGTGCCGACCATCGTCTGCTTGTAGCGCACAGCGACGTCGCGCCACGCGAGGATCGCGAACAGCTCGCGATAGGCCCATAGGTCGCGCCAGTAGTGGCGCTCGGCGCGACCCTGCTCGAGGATCATCACCCGCTCGTCCAGATCGTCGCGCGCGTCAGTAATGGACGCGGTAATAGGCGTACTTAACGATCTCATTCTGAAACCCGATCACGCCGCCTTCGTCGTGCCACCAATTCGTCTGGTTGTAGCCGAGCGGCTCTAGGGCAACGACATGGATCACGGTATCGTCGTCGAACACGCGGTGCAGCATCCAGGCGAGGCGCCGGCTCGAAAAGAGATCGGTCGGCACGATGATGCTGTGCACGCCGGCGCTCGCCGCCCATTGCCGCAGCGCGACGGCCTCCTGGTAGGTATTGGTGAGGCTGGCGCCGAAAATCTCGATCGCGCTTTCCGGCACGCCGAGCTTCAGCAGCACCGCCCGGTTCGCCGCGACGTGCGTCAGCCCGATGCCGAGCTTCTCCGACGGGCTTTCGGCGACATCCGACAAGACCACGCGCTTGACCAGGCCCTGCTTGTAATAGGACGCGGCGGCGAATGGCCGAGATTCGAGCCCGCCGCCGAATACCGCGACCGCATCCGACGCCTCGACCGGATCGGAGACGATCCACCACGAGGCTGCCGCGCGCAGCAGCGGCGCCCGCGCGAACCACGCCGTCAGCGTGCCGGCGGCGACGAGCGCGACGAACAGCAGCAGCGTCCGCCGCAAGATCAGACAAGGGCGCCTCAGGGTCAACCGACTCCGGCCGGCGCGGCGCTCGACCGCGCCGGCCCGGCGGATGAGACGAGATCGTCGAGCAGCATCGCGGCCCGCTCGGCGAAGTTGGCGACGCCGTACCGCTCGACGAGCGCCGCCGGCGGCGGACCGACGCCCGTCATCTCGCCGATCGCGCGCAGCAGCCCGGGCTTGTCGTGGGGGTCGACCAGCCGGCCGAGCTCGCCATCGGCGAGCGCGTCGGCGCTGCCGTCGGCATCGCCCGCGACCACCGGGATCCCCGACGCCGCAGCTTCGAGCAACACGATGCCAAAGCCTTCTTGCACGCTGGGCATCACGAAAAGATCGGCGACCCGGTAGTAATCGGGCAATTCCGCGTCGGGCACCGCGCCAGCGAACACCACGCGATCGGCAATTCCGGCCGCGTCAGCCAGGGCCTTGAGCCGTGCCCGGTCGTCGCCGTCTCCGACGATCAGGTAGGTGAAATCGGGCCGCGACGCGGCCAGCGCCGCGATGACGCGGTCGTGCCCCTTGCCGCGCTCGGCCGCGGCGAGGCGGCCGACGGTCAGCAGCACCGTCTTGGGCCGCAGGCCGTGCCGGTCGATCAGGTATTTGGGTTTCGGCCCGGGTGCGAAGCCGGCTCCGATCGTGTTCGGCAGTACGCGCAGCCGCCAGGGCTCGATCCGCGCGACGCCGAGAAAGCGATGCCTTGTATACCGACTGACCGCGGTGACCAGCGATGCCCGCTCCGCCGCCCACCGGCGTGCCCGCGGCAGTTCCTCCCAAGCCTCCGACCCGTGCAGCTGCAGCCACAACGGCAGTCGATAGAGGAGCGCGACGAGCGCGGCGGCCGGCGCGAGGTTGAGGTGCCCGCAGAACACGGCGTCGAACGGCCCGCCGCGCCATGCCGCCCATAGCGCGGCGGCGACAAAGGTGATCCGGCCGCGCGGCCCGCGCTGACTGACGCCGTGCGGCAGCGTCGCCGGGGCGGCGCGGCCCGCGCGCGGCAGGACAGCAATCCGCACTCGCGCGTCGCCGGCGAGCGCGGCCAGCAGATCGCGATTGTAGCGCGCGATCCCGCCCGATCCGCCGAACGCGTCGCTGACCAGCGCCAAGAGCTTCATGAGCGGCGTCTAAACCGCGGCAAGCTGGTAGGCCCAGCGTCGCGCCCACGGGCAGCCCGCGCCGGCCAGCGCTGGAAGCTGCCGCCAAACCTGCGGGCGCGCGTCGCGCTGCAGCCATTGCGCGATCGGCGTTTCGAACCCGCGCTTCGGCGCCTCGACGATCTCGCGCGGCAAAGGCGGGGTGGGGCTCGCCGCCAGCAACCGCTTGCCCTCGCCCGGCGCGAGCGCCATCAAGTCGGCTCCCACCGCGCGGGCGAGAGTGGCATCGACCAGCGGCACGCGAATCTCGACCGAATGCGCCATGCCCGCCCAATCGGTGTCGCGCAGCAGCTGGTTGCGCAGATAAAGCCCGGCTTCGAGCGTGGCGACCTTGCCCATCGGCGAGCGCACTGTTCCGGCTCCCGCCGCCGCGATGAGGTGCAACGGGTCGAGCCGGCGCAGCCCTTCGCCGGCCGCCTCCATGACATCCGTTAGCTCCCACGGCATGAATACGCCGCGCCGCAGCAGATAGGCGCCGGCATAGGTGCCGGCATATTTCATGAGGCCGGGGGCCTTTGGCGAGATCGCCGGGCGCGCCCGCCGCAGGGCTGACACGGCCAGGCGGAAGGCCTCGCCCAGGAGCGGTATCCGGGAGGGCAGCGCCGCCCAGCGCACCCAGCGCGGGATGTCGACGAATGACGGATAGCCGGCGAACAATTCGTCGCCGCCGAGCCCAGAAAGCGCCACCTTGAGCCCGAGCTCGCGCGCCGCCTTGCTGGCGAACCAGGTATTGATCCCGTCGATGCTCGGCTGGTCCATCTGATCGAGGATCCGCGGCAGATCGTCGCGAAATTCCGTCTCGGAGACGGTGCGCCTGGTATGTGGGACGCCGTGCCGCGCGGCGATGCCCGCGGCAGCCGCCGCCTCGCATTGCGGGGCGTCGCGGAATTCCTCGTGCGCGATGGTGATCGTGTGGACCTCGCGTCGGGTTTCGCGAATGAGCCCGAGCAGCGCGCCGGAATCGACCCCGGACGACAGGAAGAGGCCGATCGGGACGTCGCTCACCAGATGATGCTCGACGCTGTCGCGCAGTGCCGCGCGCAACCGCGCTGGCAGGTCGCGCCTCGCCTCGCGCTTCTCTCGCTCCTCGCCGAAGATAGCGGCGAGGTCGCAGTAGCGCACCGGCGCGCGCGGTCCCAGCCGATCAATCCACATCGTCGAGCCGGCGGGAAGCGCCCGGATCTCGCGGTAGATCGTGAATGGCTCGGGGACGCTGCCGAATAGGAAGAAGCCGGCCCATCCCGCCGGCTCCGGGTCGAGCGAGACCCGCCCGCCGGCGGTCAGCGCCTTGACCTGCGACGCGAAGCGGAAGGTCCAGCCGTCATCGGCGTAATAGAGCGGCTTGATACCGTAGGGGTCGCGGGCGAGCAGCAGGCGACACTGCTCGCCGTCCCACAGCGCGAAGGCGAACATCCCGCGCAGATCGCCCAGCATCGCCTCGCCCTTCCAGGCGTAGAGGTGAAGCAGCACCTCGGTATCGGTATCGCTGCGGAAGACATGGCCGCGCGCCTCGAGCCGGCCGCGCAATTCGCGGTAATTGTAGATTTCGCCGTTATAGGTGATCGCGGTCTTGCCGTCGGCGCTCAGCATCGGCTGCAACCCGCGCTCGGAAAGATCGATGATCGCGAGGCGCCGATTGGCGAGGCCGAGGCGGCGATCGTCGGAATACCATTCGCCCGCGCCGTCCGGCCCGCGCGCCGCCATGCGGTCGCGGATGCGGCATAGTTCCGCCGCGTCGACAGGGTTTGCCGCGTAGTGATAGGCGTGGATGCCGGCTATGCCGCACATCGCGCGTCAGCGGCCGGATAAAGGTGAGGAAATCACTTGTCGGATGTTCCGAGTCCGATCGCGGCGAGCGCCTTCGCGCCGACCCCTTGCGTCTCGAGCAGCGCCGCGATTTGCGCCCGCGCCTGCGGCGTCTTGGCGCCAAGCACCCCGCGGATCAGTTGCAGGCCGCTGTCATCGAGGAAGCCGCCGGCGATCGGCCCGGCGAGATCGCGGATCGCGCGCTGCTGGAAATCGAGTGGCAGGGCTTCCCATTGCAGCAGCGAGAACATGCCGCGTTGCCACATCGTTTGGGCTTCGTTCGGCCCGGTGATCGACGACATCTTGAGCGCCGCGAGCACGTCCTGATAGGGCGCGCCGGTCACCAGCCGCATGCCGGCGAGCGACAGCCAGGCGATCGACGACAGCGGGCGGACTGCGAGAGATTGGATCAAGAGATCGGTGCGAAGCTGTGCTGCCATGGTGCCGCCGGCTTGCGCCATGTCATCGAGCGCGGCGTCGAGCGCGGTCGTGGTGACGGCGGGCACCCCGGCCCAGGCGCGCATCGCTTCGCCCTTGGCACCGCTCGCTCGCTGATCGGCGCGGGTGAACTCAACGATGCTCCACCCGCGGGTCGCGGTGAAGAGGCACAAGCTTGCGACGACGACAATAGTAATCAGCCGAGCGATCACCCCACTCGGCCTTTATTGTGTGTAATATCGCTTATAATAACGCCGGCCATAGTAATACGAGTACGCATATTTTCCGTATTTCTGCGCTTCCCGTTCGTCGACATGGTTGAACGCGACCCCGGCGATCTTGCGGTGGCCGGACAACTGGACCACGCATTCCTTGACGAGCTCGCGCGCGGTCGCGCCCCAGCGCACGACAAGCACGATCTTGTCGATCAGGTGCGAGACGACCACCGGGTCGACCAGCGGCCCAGCCGGCGGGGTATCGACTATGACGAGGTCGTAGGCGTCCTTGAAGCCGGCGATGAGCGCGCGCATCCGCTCCGAACCGAGCAGATCGGTCGGGTTCTGCGTCTTGTCGCCGGCGCCGAGCGCCCAATACCCGCCGCGCTCGTAAAACTGCACCGCCTTCTCGACGCTGACCTCACCGAGCAGCAGATCGACCAGCCCCGGTTCCTTGTTGAGGCCGAAGGCGTGCGTCGCCGAGGGATGGCGCAGATCGGCGTCGATGAACAGCACCTTCAGCTTGGCCGACGCCGCCGACGAGGCGAGTGACAGCGCGATCGTGGTCTTGCCCTCGCCGGGGACCGTCGACGTCACCTGGATGACCTTGGGCGGATGGTCGACATCGGTCATGTGGACGCCGCTGCGCAGCGCGCGGATCGCTTCGCCGAAGCGCGACAGCGGCTTTGCCGTCGGCACCTCGTAGATCGGAATGCTGTTGCGCTCGACGGTGAGGTCGCGGTCGGTCATCCGGCTGATCGAGGTCAAAAGCGGCAGCCCCAGCATCTCCTCGACCTGCTTCGGCGTCGTGAAGCCGGTGTTGAGCTTTTCCTTGGCGACCGCCCCGCCGACGCCGAACAGCAAGCCGAAGAACAGGCTGACCGCCACGTAGCGTCCCTTGCGCGGGTAGCTGGGAGCCCCCGGCGGCAGCGCCGGGGTGATGACGCGAACGTCCTGCGGTTCGAAGGTCGATTGCTCCTGGGTGATCTTGGACTGCTTGAGAAAATCCTCGAATAGCGTCCGGTTGACCGCCGCGGTGCGGTCCAGCTCGCGCAGGCGAATGGCCGTCGCGTCGTCGACATTGGACTGTCCGGTCGCCGCCTGCAGCGATTTTTCGAGCGATGCGACGCGCGCCAGGGCCAGCTCCTGATCGTTGCCCACAGCGGATGCGAGGCGCGCCGTCTCGGCGCCGATGCTGCGCTCGACATCACGCAGCTGGGCGCGGATGTTGACGACAAGCGGATGCGAGGCGCCGTAGCGCGCGAGCAGGTCGGCTTCCTGCGCGGAAAGCGTCGAGGCCTGCTGCCGCAACGTCGGCAGCGCGCCGGCATTGGCGATATCGGGCATGCCCTGGAGGCTACCGCCCTTGGCCTGGATCGAATTGAGCAAGTCGACCCGCGCTTTTTTCTGCGCGAGGTCGGCCTTGGCGTCGATAAGCTTGGCGTTGAGGTCAGAAAGCTGCTGCTGGTTCAGCGTGACGCCATTGCTTTGCAACAATCCGTGGTCGGCCTTGAATTGCGCGACCGCCTCTTCCGAATCGTGCACCTGCGCGCGCAAGTTCACCAGCCGGTCGCTGAGCCATGCCGAGGCGCGTTTGGCGGCTTCGAACCGCGTGTCGAGCTTGTCGACCAGATAGGCGTCCGCGACCGCGTTGGCGAGCTGAGCCGCCCGCGCCGGGTTCGGCGAAGTGATCGAGATCGACAGCACGTAGCTGAGCTGCGCGGCGCGCGACACGGTCAGCTGCGATTTGAGGCCCTCGATTGCCCCCATCTCGCCTGCCGGGATCGAGTCGCTGCCAGTCCCAAGTGGCGCCGATGCGGCCTCTACCGGCGTGTCGCTGTCGCCCTTTCCGACCAGCGAAAGCACGAGCGACATCGCCCTGCCGAAAAACGACTGCGACGCGGCTGGGGGCGCCGGGAGCTCCTTGTCGCCTTGCTGCGGCGGCTGGGCCAGACCTTCTTTCTCGACGACCCGGCGCAGAAAGACCGTCGAGCGGATGATCGACATCTGGCTCTCGATCATCGGCATGTCGAGGCGCGCGTCGCTGACGATCATTTCGCCGCCCGGCGGAATCTCGCGCTGGCGTTCGAGCAGGACTTGGCTCGTCGCGGTGTAGAGCGGCGTCTCCCGCAGGGCCAGGACGGTCCCAATCACCAGCACCAGCACGCTTACCGCCGCGATGAACCTCCACTGACGCCAGAAAAAGCTCACCGCTTCGCGCAGGTCGAAGCGCTGCTCGATCGGGCCTAGTTCGGTTCTTTCAGCAGGGGCAAGCCCGTCCGGCACCACTAATCCCCAATCTCGATCCGCGAACTCGTCGCCTGGCCGACCCCGGCGCCCAGAACGGCCATGAAGGTCAGCGCGACGGCTTGCATCTGCAGGCTGAAATCAGCCGCCGCATGAACCCCGACAAGACAGGCCACGCCGGCCGCCACTCGCGGCACCGTCGCATTCTCCTGACGCTGGATCGCTCCCCTGAAACAGCGTAGCGCGAGGAGCACGAGAGCCGCAATCAGCATTCCCCCGAACACCAGCCCCAGCCCCTGGAAGTTCTCGATATAGCTGTCGTGCGCTTGCGCCCAGGCGCCGGCGATACTGATCGATCGGTCGCGATACATCGGAAAGACATCGCCGAACGTGCCGTAGCCGAAGCCGAGGAGCGGAGCGTCGAGGATCGATCGCCCGGTCAGCAGCAAGACCGCCATGCGGTTGCTGTCGGCAAGCCCGCGCTCGCCGAGATTGTCGGCGAACAGGCTGCCGAAAACAAATAGCGTCGCGGTCACCGATCCAAGCACGAAGGCGATCGCCGCGACCGGGCGCCGCTCGCGACGCCGGCCGCGCCGCAGCGCCAGCACGCCGAGCACCGCGAGCCCGGCGCCGGTCGACAGTACCCCGCCGCGCGACCCGGTCAGCAGCAGCGCGACGAGGCTCACGAACCCGCCGGCGATCAGCCCGGCGCCCTCGCCGCCGGTGGTGTCGATGAAGGCGGCGAGGCGCAGACGCCAACTCCCGCTCTCGGCCACGCCCCACTGATAGAGGCGGACGAGGAGGCCGGCCGTCGCGATCAGTCCGATCCCGGCATAGGTGGCGTAGCAGTTGTGGTTGACGAAGGTCGACGTCACCCGGCCGTCGGGGGCGGGGATGTCGAGCCACGGGATTTGGCCGGTCTTGAGGGCGATCAGTCCATAGGCGGCGTAGGCCCAGCCGATCGCGGCGATCGCGGCGATCAGCCGGTTGGCGCGAACCCCGTCGCGGCACAATTGCACCGCGAGCCAGAAGACGCTCGCCGCGGTGGCGAGCCGCACCAGAGCCAGGGCGGTGAGGTCGCGATCGACGCTGATGCTCGCGGCGAGCGGCTTCCCCAGCGCGTCGGCGGCCATGCTCCATATCGGGTTGGCGAACCAGTCGGGCGCCCAGGTCGCGGTCTGTAGCGCAACCCACAAGACGACCGCCGCGAACAATCCCGCGGGGACCGCCAACGCGCGGATCGCGATCGGGTGGCGCCCGCCCGGCAGCACCGTCGCGATCTCGTAAACGACCGCCAGGCCGGGAAATAGAATCGCGTTGATCCCCCAGGCGATCGGCGCGTTGCCGCCGTACCAGAAAGGCGCCCAGGCCAAACCGCCGACAAACAGCCAAAATAGCGCCTGGTCGACAAGCCGCGCTCGCCCTGCCGTTCGACTGAATCTCGGCAGGATGGTCAACTCGGCTTGGCTGTCGGAAAATTCCACGCTACCGCCATTCGGGTGAGACGAGGTGTCCCAACCGTCGTCCCTCGGCGCGCCATAGGTCCCCTTTTTAGGAGCGGAGACTTACACGGCGCCTGTGCCGAAACAAGTCGCGCGCGATTTATCCGCCACGCGTCTTCAGCTCAAAGCCGGTGCGCCGGGCGTTATGATTCCGGGTCTTCGATGACCCAACGGACCGCCGCGCGGTTTGTCAGGGCGAGCACTTGTTGCCCGCCGCGCTTGGGCTCACGCAATTGTTGGTCGTCAGGTTCGACGTGCCGGTCCCGCTGCTCGTTACCGGCGTGCCCGTCACCCCGCCCGCCAGGGTGAAGGCGGTCAATAGAGCGGGCGGGCCGGAGGCGGCGATCTGTGCGATCTGCTGGGCCGTGGCAATTCCCGCCGGCGTGCCGCTGTTCTGGAACGAGGCGGCCGCCTCGGCCAAGCCGAGGCCAAGTTCTTGCTGCTGCGCCGCGCTGGCTGTCGGCGCCACGAAGACCACGGCTGCCGCGAAGGTGGGATCGGCCTCGACCGCCGCGGCGATCGCCGCTTGGAGGCCTGGACCACCGTCCGGATATTCCGCCAGAAGGGCCTTTACCTTGGCTACCGCCGCCGCGCTGACGGGTTGCGCTTCCGCGATTGCCGGTGTGCCAAGCGCGAACAGGACCACCAGACCCGCCAAAAATAACCTGCGCATCGCCCGCTTTCCGTCCTTCCTGCGACGTCCTATTTCGTGGGGTCCACGTCAGTATTTGACCGTCACGCCAAGTGTGACGACGTCACGCGAGAAGCTTTGCAGCGCCACGTTGGAGCTCAACTGGATATGCTGATAATCGGCCGTCAGGCCGATGTTCCGTACCAGCTGGTAGGTTAGCGTCCCGCCCCCCGTCCAGGCATCGTCGCGGCGGGGATTGTCGACATAGTCCGTGCGGATATAGCCGGCGCGGCCGCTCGCCCCCCATTGCGGGGCGATACTGTAATCGGCCGTCGCCAGCGCCGTCGTTACCCGGGTCGCGGTGCCCAAAGGCGAGCCCGGCGTCGCCGCCAACAACGATACGCCCAGCTCCTCGTCGACCGATGCATTGAGCGTCAATTCCGGCACCGGGTAGTAGTAGCCGCGGGCGCCGAAGACCGGGCTGCTTATCGTTCCGATCGCGGAGGACGAATAATCCTCCGCCTGATATCCGGCATACAATTCGCCGCGCACCAGCCCGATCTGGTCGGTGCCAAGGCCGCCCACGACCCGATAGCCCGAAGAGCCCAGACCGGAGATCGACTCATCGCGCGAATCGAGTGCCCCCTCGAAATAGCCGTAAAGCGCCGGCGTGAGCCAGAACCCGCCCCTCAACGTGCCGGTAAAGGTGACGTTGTTGGCCGATTGGTTGAGGTTGGTATTTTGATCGTAGATCTGTCCGACGACTGAGCCGCTGACGATCGTAAAGGCGCTCGCGAAATTCTTTTGCACCGACCCGGCGGCGGTCAGCTGGTTGTAGGCCTGCGGGTTTGGCACCGGCGACAAGCCGATGCCGGTCGGATTGAGGTTCTGGACGCTGTGCGTGTCGCCGAGCGTGCTGAACAAATCCTTTTGCCGCGTGTAGTCGCCTTGGCCGGTGAAGATCAGGTCGGCAAGCGGCTGATAGGTCTCGATAACTCCGCTGCTGACATCGACTTCATCGGCACTGCCGGCGCCTTGGCTGAGATAAATTCGGCCGTCCGCCACGCCGTAAATCGTCGTCTTGCTGAAATCATTTGTCGATTCCGCCAGCAGACTTGGCGTCAGCCGAATTCCGGCGCTCGACCGGACATTAGTGGCGGACTGGTTGACGTTGCTGTCGAAGGTCCCGCCGACGAAGGCGCTCGGATAAATCAGCCACCCGCCGGCAATCAGCGCGTCGTCGGTCCGACCGGGATTGACGAAGATATCAGGGCGGTCGGTGCTGACCGGCGGGGGCTGGATCGCCGGAGCGCCCGTGCCGCCAACCGCTCCGACCTGCGCCCTGGCCTGCGGCACGGCCGCGAAGCCCCCCGCCAAAAACACCGCGCCGCCCACCACTACGAGCCGACGCCAGTTTCCCAAATTGGTCTTGAACTTCATAAAAATCCCCCGCGGACCGCGCCCAAAATCCCCCACAGGCCGCGAAAAATCATCTCTGTATTTCTACTCTAGGATGGCCGCGATTGCCACTCCAAAACTCCATCCGCGAACGGTAGGCACGCACGGAGGACACAGAAATGTTGTTAAAAATAAGTATTAAATATACCGGCGCGGTATTTGGATGATATCGCCCGGAAGAATTGGGATGGGCGAATCCATGTTGTACTCGCGCAGGCTGTTTTCCCCGGCATGCTCGATCAACACCTTGGATTGATTGGCGCGATAGGTGGTGCCGCCGGCGATCGCGATGGCGCTAAGCACAGTCAGACCTCCGGTATAGGGATAAGCGCCGGGTTTCTCGACTTCGCCGACAATATAGAACGGTCGGAATTCAGAAATGCCGACGGTGATCTTCGGGTCTTTAAGATACCCGCCGCTATATTTCGTCGTGAGAGCTTGTTCAAGCTGTAGTTGCGTGAGCCCGGCGGCCTTGACCGTGCCGGCCAAGGGCAGCGAAACAAAACCGCTGGGATCGATCTGGTAGTCGCCGCTGAGGGTCGGCTCGCCGTAAACCGTGATGTGGATCTTCTCGCCGGGCTGAAGCTCGGGGGGGGCCGCGGCCTGCGCTTCGAGGGCCTGACGTTCCGCGTCGGTGACGGGGGGCGCGCTGCTGCCGCACGCCGAGGTCAGCAGGCCAAAACCGAGGAGCGCGACAGCGGCGAGGGCGCGCGGCGTCGCCAAACGCGCCGCCGCCAAGCGTAACCTGGCTCGCAACCCCACCACCGCGATTCTCCTTCGGTTCAAGCTTTGATGCTGCCAGCCTTCCGCGGCGGCGGCGCGCCAAGTCGAGATTATGCCGGTTGCCGGCGACTATAATTAAGAACCCGCCCGGTTGCCAATCCGGGCGACCGCGCGCGGGGCCGTAACTCGGCTGCTTGTGTGCCCGACAACGTTGCCGCGCCGGTTGATTCCGGATATCGTTCCGCCAGGTGGAGATGCTGCGGCGGGGCGGCAGGCTGCTTGAGGTGTCGCCCTCGCGAGCGCCGCGATGTTTTGGCGACATCGGTCAGTTTGGGGGACTAGAGGCGCATGCGCGTCCGATCTCCGTCATCGCGAGCGAGCGTTGCCGTCCACTTTTCGCTGTTCGATATTGCTTTGGCCGCCGTGGCTCCGTTGCTTGCGTTGTACCTGCGCAATGCGCAGATACTGTTCCCGCTGGCGGCGGATCAGGCGGTCGCCTATATCGGGATTTCCTTTGTTTCGTCGCTGATCGCCTTCGCGGCGTTCCGTGTCCACGGCGGAATCCCTGGTTATCTGGCGGTTCATGACGTGCTGGCCCTGGCGAAGGCGGTAGCGACCGCCGAGCTGCTGATCTGCGCGGTGATGTTCAGCATGACGCGTCTCGACGGCGTTCCGCGATCGGCGCCCGCGATCCACGCGCTGATCCTCGGAGGCGGCCTGTTTGCGACCCGGGTGCTGGCCCATGTCGCCGACAAGAACCGGAAATTGGCGAATCGGCCGCGGCAAGGCAGGGCGGAACACATCATCCTGATCGGGCTTAACGACCTGTCCGGGCTTTTCCTAAAATTGATCGACGCGGTCGGCGCGGGCGGCCGCAGCGTCGTCGGCTTGCTTGATGAAAACCCGCGCTGGATTGGCCGCTCACTGGCCGGCGTGCCGGTTTTCGGGCCGCCGGAACATCTCGATTCGCTGATCGACGAATTCGCCGTCCACGGCGTCAGGGTCGACCGCGTGGTCGTGGCCGGCGATTCGGGGATGTTGTCGGCGGATGCGTTGGAGCAGCTCCGTCGCGTTTGCGCACGCCGGGATCTGGCGCTCGCGTTTGTCGGCGATCTGTTCAATCTCGCCGCCGGCGAATCGGCGCGACAGGCCGCGGATGCCGCTCCCGCGCCGGCGCCTCGGTTTGCCGCGGCGCAGAGCGTTGCGTTGGCGCCCTATTTTCGCTGGAAGCGGCTGGTGGAAACCGGGCTCGCGTCGCTTTTCATCATGTGCCTGGCGCCGTTTTGGCTGATCGGCGGCCTGCTGGCTTTTGTCGATGTGGGGTCGCCGATCCTGTTCTGGCAGCGCCGCATCGGGCTCGGCGGCCACCCGTTTCAGCTCTACAAGATTCGCACGCTGCGCTTGCCGGTCGACCGTGCCGGCCGCCCGCTGCCGCAAGAGCGGCGCCTGTCGTGGGTCGGCAAATTGCTGCGCCAGACGCGCGTCGACGAGTTGCCGCAATTGCTCAGCGTTTTGGTCGGCGACATGTCGCTGATCGGCCCGCGCCCGCTATTGCCGCAGGATCAGCCGGTCGACCCTTCGGTGCGGCTCCTGGTGCGTCCGGGGATCACCGGCTGGGCCCAGGTCAATGGCGGCTCGCTCCTGACGCCGGAGGAAAAGGAAGTGCTCGACGCGTGGTATGTCCGCCATGCCTCGCCGTGGCTCGATCTGTGGATCCTGGCGATGACGCTGCGCAGTCTGATGTGTGGCGACCGGCGCTCTGAGCGGGCGCTGAGCGAGGCACGCCGGCAGCGCGAATTCGCGCCAGTGCGATCCCCGCAGGATGATCGCCAGCCATCAATCGCGCGGTCGGCATAATCTCCTTCGCCGACGCGGCGCGCGGCTAGCGCGATGAAGCGGATCATTTTTCTCAATCGGTATTTCTTTCCCGACCATTCGGCCACGAGCCAGGTGCTGAGCGACCTGGCTTTTCATCTGGCGGAGGTGGGGCATGAGGTACGCGTCCTTACCAGCCGACAGCGTTATGACGATCCGGGCGCCGACTTGCCCGAAACCGAAACCGTTTCGGGCGTCTCGATCCGGCGCCTTTCGACGACCCGCTTTGGCCGCTCGGCGGCGCTCGGCCGCGGCTTTGACTATGCCTCGTTCTACGTCGCGGTATGGCGAGCCGCGCTGGCGATCGCCGAGCCCGGCGACATCCTCGTGGCGAAGACCGATCCGCCGCTGCTCTGCCTGCCGGCGGCGCGGGCCGCGAAGCGCCGCGGCCTGCAACTGGTCAACTGGCTGCAGGACCTCTACCCGGAGGTCGCGACCCGGCTCGGCGTGCCGCTGATGGCGGGTCCGCTTGGGGCCTTGCTGCTGCGCCTGCGCGACGCGGCGCTCGGCGCGGCCGCGGCCAACATCGTCGTCGGCGACGGGATGGGCGCGATCCTGCGCGCGCGGGGTGTCGCGGCGGAGCGTATCCACGTGATCGCGAACTGGTGCGACGACGCCGATATCCAACCCATCGCTTCTCGCGAGAACCCTCTGCGTCGCGAATGGGGGCTCGAAGACCGCTTCGTCGTCGGCTATTCGGGCAATCTCGGCAGGGGCCACGAATACGCGACGCTGCTCGACGCCGCCTCGCGCTTGCGCGACGACGACCGCATCGTCTTTCTGTTCATCGGTGGCGGAGGCCAGCTCGGCGCGCTGCGCCGCGAGGTTCGCGAGCGCGGTCTCGAACAATCCTTCCGGTTCTTGCCGTACCAGGACCGCGCCCAGCTCAAATTCTCGCTCGGTGTGCCCGATATGCATTGGCTGTCGTTGAGGCCGGAGCTCGAAGGCCTGAGCGTCCCGAGCAAGCTCTATGGCATCGCCGCCGCCGGTCGCCCGATCATCGCCATCGCCGCGCCCGGCGGCGAGGTTGCCGGGCTGGTGCGGGACCATCGCTGCGGCATGGCCATCGCGCCGGGCGACGGGGCCGCGCTCGCCGATGCGCTGCGTCAGCTAGCCGCGAACCCCGATACGCTCGCCGAGATGGGATCGCGCGCTCGGGCCATGCTCGAGGCGCGGTTCACGCGCCGGCAGGCCTTCGCCCGCTGGGACCGGCTGCTTGAAACCATCGGCTGAGATTCACGCGGCGACGAGAAAACGGATTCCGGTCTCCTCAAGCACGGCGCAGGTCAGTCGCCCGCTCATAAAGGCGCCGGTGTCGATATTGACCCGGTTGGGCCGCAGCTCCGGCTCTTCGCTCGGGGTGTGGCCATGCACGATTATTTTGCCGAAATCGACCCGGCTATCCAGGAACTCCTCGCGAATCCATAGGAGGTCCTCTTCGCGCTGCCGCGCCAGCGGGACGCCCGGCCGGACCCCGGCATGGCACAGGAAGTACCGTCCGACGGTCAGCGATAATTCGAGCGAGGCGAGGAACGCGACATGGCTCCGCGGCAAGGCCGTGCGCAGCGCCACCGCCGCCGCCTCCTGGCCCTTGCCGCGCATCAGCGGGGCGACATCAATGCCGTAGGAATGCAGCGTCTCCAACCCGCCAAGGCGCCGCCAGTGATCGGCGACCGACGGATCGCGCAGAAACTCCTCGAGGATGGTTTCGTGGTTGCCCCGCAGCGCGACGAACGGCGTGGCGAAGGGGTTGGCCGTCAGGCGCTCGATGACGCCGCGCGAATCGGGGCCGCGATCGATATAGTCGCCGACCGTCACGGTCAGCGCCGCTTCGACCGGATGCCGCGACAGGTCGCGCGCGATCTCGCCGACCATGCGATCCAGCAAGTCGGATCGGCCGTGGATGTCGCCGATCGCATAAACGCGGCTCGGCCCCTCTTGAGGCGATGTCACGGTGGCGTGCCGATCATTGAGCGCGAGTATCGCGCCGAGTTTGCCGCCCTCCCGGGGGTTCGTCCAGCGGGCTGCGGCTTCGCGTCACGCGCGCTCGACCCGCCGCTGCTTGCCGGCACCGTCGGCTCCTCCTAAAGTCGCGCATGTCCCTCGCGAACCTCGCTGCTCCCGCCGAGGCCTTTCCCCTCGCCACCCGGACCGCGCCTCTCGACGACGGGGAGCGGTGGTTCGCGGTCCATGCTCAGCCGTTCGGCGAGCTGCGCGCGCAGGGCAATCTCGAGAATCAAGGCTTTCGCACCTTTATGCCGAAGCGACACAAAACCGTGCGCCACGCGCGCAAGTTGCGCACGGTCGAAAGCCCGTTCTTCCCGCGCTACTTGTTCGTCGTGCTCGACCTCGACCGCGACCGCTGGCGCAGCGTCAACGGGACGTTCGGCGTGTCGCGCCTGGTGATGCGCGGCGAGCAGCCGCAGCCGGTGCCGCGCGGGGTGGTCGAGACGCTGCTCGCTTCGGCCGATCCGGGCGGCATCCTGCACCTCGCCGACAGATTGAAAATCGGCAGCCCGGTGCGCATGCTGGCGGGTCCGTTCGCCGAGCAACTCGCGACCTTGGAGCACCTCGACGATCTCGGCCGCGTCCGCGTGCTGGTCGATATGCTCGGCCGCCAGGTGTCGATCTCCACCGCGGCCAAGGATTTGTTTCCGCTGGCGTGAGCTAGGCGGATTTTCGCTGCTTTTTCGCCAGCGCCTCCAGCCGCAGCCGCAGGAAGGCGGTCACCGCCGCTTCCTCGGCGCTCATTCCGGCGATGTTGCGCTTCAAATAGGCCCGCGTGCGGGCCGCCAGCGTGCGCACCAGAGTGCCGTCGAGATAGCCTTCGAAGATCGCCGGGTGGATGTAGCATTTGCGGCAGACGGCGGCGGTGTTGCCGAGGTGCTTGGCGACCTGCTCGACGGCTCGCACAATCGCCGATTTGGCCGGCGTTTCCTCATCGAACGCGGAGAATTGCGCAAGCGCCATCGCCGCGAGCTGGGTGCCGGCCCAGGTGCGGAAATCCTTCGCCGTGATGTCCTCCTCGCTCGCCTCGCGCAGATAGTCGTTGACGTCCGCCGAGTCCACGGCATGCCGGTTGCCGTCGGCGTCGAGATACTGGAACAGCTCGTAGCCCGGCAGGTCGCGGCAATTCTTGACGATACGCGCGAGGCGGCGGTCGGTGAGGCAGCCCTCGTGCTGGACGCCGCTCTTGCCGCGAAAGCTGAGACGGATCTCGGCGCCCTCGACGACTGCATGGCGGTTGCGCAGCGTCGTCAAGCCGAAGCTCTTATTGCTCCGCGAATATTCGCTGTTGCCGATGCGGAAGAGGGTCACTTCGAGCAGGCGCACGATCGTCGCCAGGACCTTTTCGCGCGGCAATCCGTGCCGCCTCAGATCGGCGTCGACACGCGCCCGGATGCGCGGCAAGGCGCGGCTGAACACCAGCATCCGGCCGTATTTCGTTTCGTCGCGGGTTTGCCGCCAGCGCGGGTGATAGCGGTATTGCTTGCGTCCGCGCGCGTCGCGGCCGGTCGCCTGGATGTGACCAGTCGGTGACGGGCAGATCCATACATCAATCCAGGCCGGCGGGATCGCCAGCGACTTGATACGGCCGAGCGTTTCCATGTCGGCGATCAGCTCGCCCTGCATATCGCGGTAGTTGAAGCCGGATTGCGCCTTCCGGCGGGTGATGCCCGGCGCGTCGTCGCTGACATGGCGAAGATGCGCGGCGCGCGCCGCCGCGACGGGATCGGGTCCCGTGATTACCGTATGACCGTCGCGTGGCACGGCGACCTCCCTGATAAGCCTAGAGCTAACCGGGTAAGGGCGCTCAGGTTCCGGAACCCGCTTTAACCGGGCGACGTTGACTGGCCAAGATGCCGGACGATCTCTTCACCGCTCCGATCAAGACGCTCGCGGAGCTGGCGCGCGAGGAGGCGGCCTGCCGCCGCTGTCCGCTCTATCGCGACGCCATCCAGGCGGTGTCGGGCGAAGGCGGCGCCACGGCCGGGCGAACAGCCCGGCGACCGCGAAGACCTGGCCGGCAAGCCCTTTGTCGGGCCCGCCGGGCATATTCTCGATCGCGCGCTCGCCGACGCCGCAATCGCCCGGCACCGGGTGTTCGTGACCAACGCGGTCAAGCACTTCAAGTACGAGTGGCGCGGCAAGCGGCGGCTGCACAAGCGCCCCAACGCCGGCGAGATCGACATCTGCCGCTGGTGGCTCGACCTCGAGCGCAAGCTCGTTCGGCCTGCCACGATCGTCGCGATGGGCGCGACCGCGGCTCGCGGCCTGCTCGGCCGCGCGGTGACGATCTCGGCCGAGCGCGGCGAACCGCACGCCACGCTGTTTGTGACGATCCATCCCTCGCTGCTGCTGCGCCTGCGGGACGAGGCGGAGAAGGCGCGGGAATACGAGAAATTCGTCGAGGATTTGCGGGATGCCGCCGCAAAATCCGGGTTGCCGAAGCTCAGCCCCCAGACCGCCATCCTATCGCCAAAAGCGGCGAGTGAGGCCGCGTCGCGATGAAGGCTGAGAGGCGCACCGGAGACCGACGCGCCCCGTTGCCGTGATGCCGTTTTGCTATCGATTGGGCGTCGAACCCGGCGAAAATCCCGCGCCGGAGGAGGCAGCCCCGTTCACCGAGCTGCTGTTCGCCGACCCGTTAGAAGAGCCGTTCACTGCCCCGTTGGCAGAGCCGTTCACCGCCCCGTTAGGGGTGTTGGTGTCGCTCGCGCCATTATAACCGCTCGAGCGCGGGGTGGTCATGCCGGAGCCGGTTCCGCCGGTCGAGCCGCCGACTCCGCTGCCCATACCGACACCGGCGGTGCCCGTGCCGCCACCGCCGCCTATGCCGACCCCGGCGCTGCCCGTGCCTCCCGCTCCGGCACCAGCGCCGCCGCCACCCGCCGCGCCACCGCCCGCCTGCGCGAAGGCGAGGCCGGTCATCGCCAATGTCGCGGCCAGCGCCGCACCCAATACGCGGGTGTGTCTCATCGCAATCCCTTTCCGGAGGCAAGAAGAAACCTGGTCTTCGCCAACGGAAAGAGCCTCGCGTTGTTCCTTTTCTTCAATCCGCGGCAGGTTCGCGCAGCAAATATTTCTGCCGGTAATCAGCGCCCAGAGTGGAGATCAAATCCCCCAGCTCCTGCTGGCGATAGGGCTTCGAAAGGCGCGGCAGCCGTGGATCGGAGCCGTTCGGCAGATCTGCGTAGCCGGTGACCAGCACGACGGGGAGCTCCGGCCAGGTTTCGCGGATGCGGCGGGCGAGCTCGCTGCCGTTCATGCCCGGCATCGCGTGATCGGTGACGACGATCTCAATCGCGCGATTGGTCTCGAGGATTTCGAGCGCGACCGCGGCGGAACTGGCTTCGATCGCGCTGTGGCCGAGGTCTTCGAGCATCGCCATGGTTCCGGCGGCAACCATCTGATCGTCCTCGACCAGCAGCACCTGATAGGAGCGGTGATGGGTGTCGCGCCGGTGCGGCTGTACCTCGGCGGATGGGGTGTCCTGCCCCCGCCAGATCGGCAACCACAGATCGACGGTGGTGCCGACCCCGGGTCGGCTTTTGATGCGCATCGCCCCGCCGGATTGCGCGACGAGGCCGTCGACCATCGACAGGCCGAGCCCGGTGCCGGCGCCCGCGTCCTTGGTCGTGAAAAACGGCTCGGCCGCGCGCGCCATCGTCGCTTCGTCCATCCCGGCGCCGTTGTCGCATTCGCTGATGCAGATGTAGTCGCCGGCTGGAAGACCGGGCACGTCACCGGTCTTGATCCGCTCGCGGCGGGCGGAGATCACCAGTCTGCCGCCATCCGGCATCGCGTCCCGACCATTGAGGGCCAGGTTGAGCAGCGCGAGTTCGAGCTGGTTCGGGTCGACCCGAGTCGACAGCAATTCGGAACGGAACTCGGTGACGATCTCGGTCTCCGGCCCCAGCGAATGG
>Ga0182024_10004933_pt1 | contig 30298 bp, 16 predicted proteins | sample P32metaG_FD_120480 | JGI IMG/M metagenome (GOLD analysis project Ga0182024, IMG submission 120480) | Permafrost microbial communities from Stordalen Mire, Sweden - P3-2 metaG (Illumina Assembly) | ecosystem: Environmental > Terrestrial > Soil > Wetlands > Permafrost | place: Sweden: Stordalen... | reverse complement strand
GCGGCAGCGGCATGCGATCCTTGAGCAGGGACATCGCCGTTTTCTCGGTGCCGACGCGGCCCAACACCTGGTTCAGAATAGCGTCGGCCTCTTCCGTGCTTAGCTCGTCGGCCAGGGACGCCACGATGGTGCCGTGAACAGCATCGATGGCCCGCAAGTACGCCAGCCCGAGCACCGGCATGGGCAACGGTGAGCCGTCGCCAGTTTTTTCGAAGAGTGCCTGCTGGTTCTGATAGTTCTGGAGGAGTCCTTGCTGCCACGCCTTCAGGGCGGCGGCGGCATCGCCCTGGCGCTCGCGCAAGAATCCGCGGGCCAGACAGACCTCAACATGCAACGGGTAGGATTTCGGCTCGCAGCGCAGGAACGCGTCCAGGTCTTCCTGGGCCTGGTCCCATTGCTTCAGGGCGATGTGAACGGCGGCCCGCTCCACCAGCAGCGGCGGATAGATCTTGGCCACGTCCGGTTTCTTTTCCAGAAAGCGCGCGATCCGCTCCTGGGCCAACGTGGGCTGGCCTTGCTCGCGAAGAATGCTGGAGATTTGCTCGACGACTTCAGCTTGTCCCTTCGTGTCCGGCGGGCTGCGCCAGTATTGCTTCTCCGCGAGCATTTCCTCACCGGTCTGCAAGGCCAGCTCGAGTTGGCCGTGAAATTGGTAGGCGCGCAGCAGAAACTTCTGCAGCAGCAGCCGGTCGATCATGGGCACTTCGAAGTAGTTGTGCATCTTGGCGCCGTGTTGCAGATGGCGCACATCGAAGGCGCGGGGGCGCAGAGCCACTTGCGCTCCGACCCCTTCCGTGGCATAAAACTGCATCAGCCGTTCGCGGCATTCCTTGGAAACCAGGAGGCGGATGTCCTTGAACGGATACACCTCGGTGAGACGATCCACCAAAGGTTCGACTTCCTGAGAGCGTCCCTGGTCCAGGTAGACCCGCAGGAGTTCCAGCAAGGCCACGGCGGGCCAGCGCCGATTCTTCTGAGCCTCGCCGGCCATGCTTTCCAGTTCGACGACCGCATCGCTGACGCGCTGGAGCTTCAGCAGGGACAGGGCGGACTTGAGGCGCGCTTCCTGAGCGATCTCTTTTTCCGCGCTCCCGACCGCCAGCATTTGCTCCTGATAAAGGGCCAGGGCCTCGGCGAATTTCGACTGGGCGAAGAGCGTGTCGCCGCGCTCCAGGAGATTGGTCTGGGCCGGTTGCCGGCGCAGGGCCTGCAAGGATTTCAGGCCGACCCCCTGGGGCCAGGACAGCGCGAACACGCCGTCGGCCGGCAGCGGCATGACTTCTTCAAATTCGAGCGGGGGCAAATAATTGACCTGAAAAAACAGGCGGTGGCTGTCGCGCCGCGCCGTCAAGCGCAAGGGACCGGCGGGCAGATCGGCCACGGTTTGTTCGCACAGCACCTGCCCGTTGCGTGCGATGGCCAGCGTGAAGCCCGCCTTCTGGGCCCTGGCATTCTTGAGCGAATTCTGGCCCGCCCCTTGGCCGGGCCGAACCGAGAAGCTGTAGCCTTGCGTTTCCCAGGAGGACAGCAGCTGACCGTCGGGCACATGCCGCAGCTGGATGGCCCCGCCCTGGGTGCCGATGGCCAGCCGTTGCCCGTCGGGGGAAAAGGCCAAACTCGTGGCGCCATTCGGCAAGACCTGCTTTTGCAACGTTTGGTGCCTGCGCGACTGCATATCGGTAAGGACCAGAGCACCGCTCCAGGCGGAAGACGACGCCATCCACTGGTCGTCGGCTGACAGGGCCATGGCCGTGAGGGCGCTGGAGGGCATGCCGACGTCGAATTCCGTGCATTGATTGCTCGCCGCGTCCCATTGATAGATGGGCGTCAGCACGGCGCCGCTCTTGTGGTGGAAATTAGCGGGGGCGAACAGCTTTTTGGAATCGGCTGTGAAAAAGAGGCTATTGCAACAGCCGTCCCAGAAGAACGGCCGGCCGCTCTGTTTCTCCTCGTTGGTGGACAGGTCCCAGATCTTGACGCTGCGTCCGTGATCGGCGGCAGCCAGGAAGCGCCCATTGCCCGATAGCGCCACCCGCCTGACGAGCGTGCTGAAGCCTGTCAGCGTTTGCCGGAGCTGCCAGGTTTTCGTGTCCCATAGACGGACCTCGCCGCTTTTGCCAATCACCCCCGAGCCCGTGGCCAAGGTCTGGCTATCGCGCGAAACGGCCAGGCTGCCGACGCCGGCCCCCGCGTGCGCCACCAACTGATGGCGGATCTCGCCCGTCGCTGGATCGAGCAGGCGAACCACCGGGTCGCCGTCGCAAGCCACGGCCAGGTACGAGTGGTCGGGGAAGTAGGCCAGGGACACCGCGCCGACCTTGTCCACGAGATGAGTGAATCGCTCCCGCCCCGCCGCGTCCCAAACCATGACCAGGCCGCTGCCGCGACTGGACGCGTTGGACGCGGAGGCCAGATCCTTGCCGTCGGCAGAGAATTGCAGCGACGTGATCTCTCGTAGGTGGCGGCGCACGAAGTTGAGCGTCAGGCCAAGGCTGGGCGCCTCTTGCCAACTTTCGTCGAAGGTCGCCGTCAGTTGATCGTGGCTCTGGGCGGGATAGTTGATTTTGACCGGTTCGGCATGATCCGCCGATGCGACCGGGACAACCACGCCGCCGCGCGTCTCGACCCGGCCCGGCTCGAAGTGCGTGAGCCTTTTCAGTCCATCCTCGGCCATCGCGAAGTGGAGATCATATCCCTGTTTTCGTTGCTGAAGCTTGTCGCGCAGCGGCACGGCCAGGGTCGGGGCATAAACCGCGAATTGTTCAATCACGACCTCAAGTTTGGTGATTTCATCTGTGGACAATATCGCCTTGCGCAACTCCAGTTCCAGAGAGTCGTTGAACCGCTGATGAAAACGTCCTCGAGCATTCTCCGCCTTCTGCGGGTCCAGCGACTCGAGTGCGGCCAGGTCGGCTTCCGCGCCTGTCAGGAATTCCGCCGTCAAATGCGGGGCGTCCATGGCTGCATCGATCTTGCCGGTCACCATGGCAACGCGGCCGTTCCACTGAGCCCAGTTCCAGATCCAGCCGCCGGCGCCCAGCATCACCAGAGCAAAGAGCAGCACTGCCGTGGACAGGGCGCGCTGACGACGGACCTTGCGCCACAACTTCCGGACCAATCCCTCACGCCGGGCCAGGATCGGCTCGCCGGCGCCATAGCGCTCCAGGTCCAGGGCCAGAGACAGCGCGGAAGGATAGCGCCGGCTCGGTTCCTTGGCCATCGCTTTGAGGCAAATCGTCTCCAGGTCGCGCGGCACGTTCGCCTGCAGCTTCGAGAGGGGAATCGGCTCGTCCTGCATGACTTGCCGCAGCGTTTCCACCTGCGAGTCGCCATGAAACGGGAGCCGGCCCGTCAGCATTTCATAAAGAATGACGCCCAGGGCGTAAACGTCGGCGAGCGGACCGATGTCATGGGTCTTTCCCGAAGCTTGCTCCGGGGCCATGTAACAGGGCGTGCCCATGACGGCGCCGCTCAGCGTCTGGCCGGCATCGTCCTGCAACTGCTTGGCCAGCCCGAAATCGGTGATCTTGGGAATCGTGGTCAGTAACCAGTGTTCCGGCGTCGGCGCGACGGGCGCTTCTCCCTGGGTTGCCAGCAGGATATTGGCCGGTTTCAGGTCGCGGTGGACGATGCCGCGCTGGTGGGTATAGTGCACGGCCCGGGCCAGCAATTCCACGAGGCGGGCGCTGCCCTGGGCGGACTGCGGTTGATGATTCAATTTGTGCGACAGACTGCCGCCGTCGATAAATTCCAGACAGAGGAACGGCCGGCCCTGATGCTCGCCGATTTCGTAGATCTGCACAATGTTGGGATGCTGCAAGCGAGCCGCGGCCTGGGCCTCGGTGCGAAAACGGGCCAGTTGTTTCGCTTCCGCGTGCTCCCCGGCCAGGATCATCTTGAGGGCCACGTGGCGTTTGAGACTGATTTGCCAGGCCTGATAGACGACGCCCATGCCGCCCCGCCCGAGCACCGCGCGCATTTCAAAGCCGGGCATGGCCGGCAACTCGCTGCCGAGGGTGAGCGTCTGCGGCATCGGCAGCGTGGCATCGGCCACTTGCTGAAACGATTCGGTTTGCTGTCCCGCCATCGGCGATGCTGGCATTTCATTCATGATCGGCCTCCAGCTTCTGCAGCCAGCGAATGGCCCGCGGCCGGCCCTCGCGCACCATCGGTTGGACGTGCCCACCCTTCTCCACGATATCCAGGGTCACGTTCTTGTTCGTTTTTTTCAGCTCTTCAATATACTTGGTCAGCCCGCCGCTCACGATCCAATCGTCCTTGGCGTGGAATAAATACACCGGGCAGCGGAGGCTGCCCACGTGAGTCATGGGAGAGACGTTGTGGACGAAATCCCAAAAACCTGGCTCATCGACGATATCGTGCGCGTAAAGATAAGGCAGGCGGAACCATGAGCGATACAACCTGTCCAGGTCAACGACGCCGTTGTAGGAAATGCAGCCCTTGAAGCGCTGATCGCGACTGGCCGCCAGCAGCGACAGAAAGCCGCCGTTGCTGTGCCCGGCCGCGTAGATCCTGGAGGCGTCGAGAATCGGCACCTTGGCGAGGGCGTAATCGAGGGCCTGGAGGGCGGTCCCCAGGCCCTCCTCGTCCTTCATGCAGGCCCGCATCCTGGCAAGCTCCACATTGAATACTTCGGCGACGGTCAAGACATAGGCCCCCGTCAGTCTGGGCCTGTCCGGGTTATTCGGGTAACAGGTGACGACCAGGCGATAGGTCCCCTTCTTGGCCGGGGCGAAGACGAGGCGCGAATTGAAATCGCCGCCGCTGTCGTCGTCCGCCGCCAGGACCTTGCCGGTTTCGTCTTCCACGCGCAGGTAAGCGTCAACGTCCTTGCTGGTCAAATCGATCTGCACCCGCTTGCCGCCTTCCAGTTTTGCCGTGTGGATCCGGCGCGGGCTCTTCGGGAAGGTGCCGTCGCGTGGGTCGTCTTCGGTCAGCTTGCCCGCCACCTTCAGAAGTTGCTTGCCCTCGGTTTTCGGCACGCCCCAATCGTCGAAAGTGTAGGCAACCACGCCGAAGCCAACGCGGACATAGGGAAGATACTCTTCCGGGTCGGTGCCGTCGAGATCCCGTGCCGCGGTGGCCGTCGGAGACACCAGCACGAAAGGCACCTTATCTCGTGCCGGTTTCTCCGGCAGGTAGACGCGCACCTGGCGACAGGGCTTCTCCTTGCCGAGGTTCACCCGGTAGAGCAGCGCACCCTTCTCCGGCCGAGTCGGCTCGGGCAATGCCGGCAGGGCGCTCAGCTTGGCTGGGTCATCCTTCGAGTTGGTTTGACTTGCGCCGGGAGCAACGAAGAGCACCATCAACGCCAGGCTGGCAACATATCGTCGCATGGTGATTCTCCCAACAAGTTGGACTAACTAAGTACCTCAATTCACAAAAGGGGTCTCAATTCGTGGGGCAGGTTGCCAACCTGCCTTGCGAACGGCAGGTTGGCAACCTGCCCCACGAATTCGGACCCCCAATTTTGAAGTGCTGTACTAAGCTAACACTTTCTCATCATTGGAGCCGGCTCTCGATGCTTTTCTTGATTTTCTCAAGATTCTGGGCGGAAACCTGGCCGGTCAGAAGGATGTCGGTGCCGGCCGATGAAATCCGCAGCGTGCGGGCAATGTCGATGAGCGGGGCCAATTCAGGGCTTTCTTGGCCCGCGACGAACGCGTTGAGCAAGATCAGACCACCGCGTCCGATGGCCGCCATTTCCACAGCGGACTTCTCATCCTTGGCTGTGGCACTGAACTGGAAGCCGATTTCCTTGGTGACGGTGACAGCCCCGCTGAGGCCTTCGATGTTGGCCAGGTATTTCGTGACGGGCGACTCCTTGGAGCCGGATTCTCTCTCGATTTTGCCGACCAGCTTGCCCAGGAAAGCGCCGCTGAGGGCGAAGTTCAGGCTTTGCTTGGCGTTCGCGGCCTTGATATGGTGCTTGACCTTGGCCGCGACGATTTGATCGCCCTTCGAACGTTCGATGGCCGCCTTGAGGGCTTCTTCCTCGGCGGTCAGCACGAGCGACTTGCCGCCCACAAGAGCCGCGTAGATCTTTTTTTTCGTCGGGGCGTCGAACTCAAATACCTCAAGGTTGCCAAACTTGCGGATGCGTACGTCGCCGATGGCAGCAGCCGCGTCCCTGGCCGCGGCCGAAAACCTGGCCGGATCGACGGCCATGTCCATGATAATGAACAAATCGAAGGGACCGAATGCGCCAACGTCCAGACCCGGGGATGCGATCGTGATGGCGATCAGGTCCTGGAAGGGATCGAAACCCAGCTTCTGAAACGGCTTCGTATACTCCTTGATTTGCTGGATGGCTTGCTGCTGGCTCTTGACCAGCTCCGAATCGAGAATCTGCTTGACGTTGATCGTGAGGATGATTTCGGCGTTGGGCGGCAACAGCCGGAAATCGACGGCCCTGGAGGTCGCAGCGGGCATGGCAAATCCGGCCACGACCAGCATGACCCGGCTCAAGCGGCGCCAGTTCAACATGCCATTGCCTCCTTCGGCAAGAATTTGAAAGAAACTACCATGGACGACTGACACAACGAATTGTTTGATAGCTAGCTTATCCCAACGACATGACCATTACCAGAGATTTCGGTCAAAATCCAGCGCTTCAGGGCCGGTTCGAAGTAGGGGACCAACCGGGTCAGGAAGCGTCCGTCATGGCCTAGAAAGGGTCCTTGAAGGATGGCGGGGAGGGTAACGAAATTCATTGCAGGGGGTGGTGTAGGGGGGTAGCAATGCAACGAATCCAGCAGAATCATGATCGCGCCTCAGGCCGATTCTGCCGCAATTTCTTAACCGCTCTGCATTCGTTCTTCAACCCGATCCCGACGATTGAATTGAAGGAGCCTCACGGTTACGCGGCCAACTGCCGTTAAAGGCTCAATGCGCCCCTTGTCGAGGCGAAAGTGATCGGACCAACGATCGCGACGCGGATGGAAAAGCGGCACAATCTCCCCCGAATCCGGGTCGATGGAGGTCAAATCGCTTCCCTTGCGGAGATTGCAAAGCGCACAGCAAACGGCCAGGTTTTCAAGCTCAGTCTTGCCGCCATGTTTTTCGGCGATGATATGATCAATCCAATGTGGGGCCAGCGTTGCCGATTCGGGGAACAAGCAGTATTCACATCGATCAACCGCCCTTTCGCGTACCAATCGTTTCAAGGCGGCGGGGATGTGGGTGACGCTCATGGGGCAGCTTCCTTGAGCTTTCGCAGCGCGCTCGCCTTGGCCAGGCGCACGAGGTGTTCCACGTACTCGTAGTCATCCCATTCCCGTTGATCGTCCGGAGACAAACCGGTCGTTCGACTTTTTTCCAGCAGAGCATCCAGGCGTTCCTGCAGAGCCGGGGCGGGGCGAAGGGCCAGGATCTCCTCCGGGCTGGGCAGTGCAGCAAGTTTTTCCAGGATGCCGCTCATACCGTCATAGCTGGTTTCACGGCGAGCTTGCCACTCGCGTATGCCGAGTTCCAGGATTCTTGGGATCTGAGACTCGTAGTGTTCGAGTTGCTTGGCCAAATCGTCGGGAACGTCAAAAGTTATGGGCATGGATCGCTCCTCACATGATAAGCTTATCTACCGTATCATAGTCGAAATTCGTTGCAGGGGGTGGCGTAGGGGGGTAGCAATGCAATGAATCCAACAGAATCAACCACGTGGCGTCCAGAACGAAGCCAATCCATTCATTCCACACATGGCGGATAGGCTGGCCAACAGATTCCGCACCGGTTCCACCACTGTTTTCCGCAAAGGTCCGAGCAAGGCAAAGACGCCCCCCGCCGCCGCTCCGACACAGGCCCAGCTCACTGTCGCCAGCAATATCCACACGATCAGGAGTCCACCGCCACCCTTGCCCGACATGAACAGGTCCCACAGCGCGTGCGGCACCGCTTCGATCACGAAAAAGACGCACGCCAGCGACGCCGCCAGAACGACGCCGGCCACGCTGCCGGCCACGAGCACCCAGGGCAAATCGCCCCAGCCGCCGCCGCGCCTGCGCATCCAGACGACGCCCAAAACGGGCCCGAGCCACCACGACCAGAGCACCAGATCGCGTGTGAAATAGTTGACGAAATAATGCCGAAAGTCGGCGAGATCCACCGCCGCGTCGCGCTCCCAGCCGAAGGCGTGCGGCGTCATGGTGCCGGAGCCGAGCAGGATTCGGCTCCATGGCAATTGCAGCCAGCCGCCCACGTGAGTCAGCGGGCTCTCGGCCTGCACCGGAAAATTGAGCTTCGCCGCCGCCCAGCGGGCATCGGTTCCGCGAAAGCCAAAATCCACCAGCGGCATCAAGGCGATCCGCAGCAGCAGAAAAGCCAGGCTCATCGCCAGGATCGCGGGCAGCAGCGAGGAGCCCGACGTCCTCGCCCCGGCTGAGCTGGCAACCCGCGGCTGCCGCAAGCCAGGCCAGGTCGCGCCCACGATCTGCTCCGACTCCCCCCTGGCCGGGTGCGCCGATTCGACGATCACTCGGATCGGCAGCTTTTGCCCCGCGTTGGCCAGGACCGTGAGCTTCCCCTCGACCGTGGGCGAATGGACCAGCGTTCGGCCATCGATCTCGAAGCTGATGGTGGTCTTTTGCGGCCCGCTTACCTGCGGCGTCAGCACCTTGAGCCAGGGCTGATCGCTTTCCACCCAGGCGTAGACCCATTTGCGGGCGGCGGTGCTCAGCACGAACTGGAACCGAACCGGCTCCGGACTGGTGCAGAGAAAGCGAAACTCCGCTTGCGAAACCTGCAGCGGCGGCACCTTCGCTAGTCCCATCGCTTCGAAGAACTGCTGCACGCTGGCCATGCCCTTGGTCGGTTGGCCCTGCACCGGATACTTCCAGTTGTTGCTGGCGAACCAGCGAAACACCTCGCCCGATTCGAGCAAGGGCACCGCCGCCTTGGGCTGATCGCGCATGCGCACCGCCATGTCCCGCGGCGTCTTCACATCTTGATAAGGCGGCTTGCCAAAGGGCCTGGCCGCCAGATCCACACGCACCGCCACTTCGACAATGCCGCCGTTGGTCACCACCATCAGCTTGCCGGCATGGCTCTGCAGGGCCACCAATTTCTGCGTGCTGATCTCCAGGCTGACTTTTTGATCCTTGGCGGTTGAAATGGGGCAAGATGGAGCGCCGCCGGGGAACGAGAGCCAATCGTTTCCCTCAACGACCTTCACGGTCCCTTGGAGCTGCCCTTGCCCATGATTGCTGATGGTGAAGGTCACACGCCGGGTATCGCCGATGAGCAGCTTGCCGAGGTCGAGCCGGCGCGGATGAATGTCGAGCCGCGGCTGGAAGGTGCGCGAGATCGGCAAGGAACCGAGAAACGACGACAGACCGATGTCGCCATCCTGATTGCCCATCGCTTCCTGCGCGGCCCGGACCAGGTCCGCTCGGCCAACGCTGCCGAAGAATTGCTGGAAGACGCCCTTCCTGAGGAGATCGCGGGCGGCGACCCATTCCTCCTGACAGCCGGCCGCGAACTCATCGAAGGACTTGCAGCGCCGTCCGGAGGGAAAGACGAACTCGCGGATGAGCTGCCCGATCGCCGCCCCGTTGCCGGCGCCTTGCAAGAGGGCGCCGTCGAAGTAGCAATACGAAGCTGCTTCGGGGTTGGTGCGTTGACAGCGAGGACAAACGTGTACCGGCATGGAAACTCACTTCTGGGACAAATCACGGCACATTGCTTGGCATGCGTTTATTCTATCTGAATCATGCAATGACCCTCAAAGTCATCCACCTGCCGATCGCCTTCGAAATAACCCGTGTCGCTTTTTGGCACTCGATTGGCCGTCGCGCACGAGGGGGGTATCCTATACGCTCGCGTGCGCGACGGTCGCTCGTCGCACCGTAACATATTTGCCAATCAAGCTTTGTGGCGTCAAAACCGTCGCGCACGCCGTTTTCATTTTTGTGCGCGACGGTCCCCTGGGTCCAACTTTCGCTTGGAGTTCATCCTCCCGCTCTTCTGCGCTCCCGGTTCCGATTCGCCGCCGAGCGCATGTGAAAGCGCAGCAGCACGTTGCCGAGCTGAATGCGATCGCCTTCCTGCAGTTCCTTGGTCTGGGCCACGGGCAGGTCGTTGACGAGCGTGAACTCCGCCGGGGCGCCGTTGTTGACGAGCACGTAATGAGCCTGATCGCGCTTGATGAAGGCGTGCTTCTTTTCCACCTTCATATCGCGGAACAGGGCGATGTCGGCGTGTTCATCGCGGCCGAGCAGGCTGAGGGCCTTATCGAGCGGATATTCGCGTCCTTCCTGCCAGCCGCGCAGCACCTTGACGCAGGCCGGCTGAAACACCGCCTGCACCAGGGCGGAAAGCGAGCCGATGCAGGCCCCCATGATGACCAGCCCGAGCGCGTTGCCGAGATACGTTGTGGAGCCGGATCGCAAGGTGATTTCATAAAAGATCATGAACAAGCAGCCGCCGACGAAGCCGCCGATGGCGCCGCCGAGAGTGCCATAGCTGAATTTGCCGAGCGAGCGGGCCGCGATGCCTTCGCTCATGCCGATGGCCACGCCGAGCAGGCTCCAGGCCAACCCGCGCGCCAGAATCTCGACGACGAAACTGCTGCCGGCAATTCGCACCGCGAGGTAGTGGATATACTCGGCAAAGACGATGCCGATAGCGCCGCCGATCGCTCCGAGGATAAAGCCGTAGGTGGCGAGTCTGGCAAAGCGCATGAGCGACTGATCGCGAATGGCCTCGACGCTGACGACGAAGAAGCCGATCATGCCGCCGATCAAGAAGCCGCCGAGAACCCAGTTGGCCTGCTCGCGATTGAGCGCCAAGCCGAGAATGCGTTGATAAAGGAACTCGCGTTCGAGGGGAAGTCCGGAGCCGTCGGCATCCGCAGCAGGGAGCTGGCCGCCGACAAGTTTCTCTCCGAAGACGCCGAAGAGGAGCCAGCCGAGCAAACCGCCCAGGGCCCCGTACACGGCATTGAAATAAATTCGACTCAAGAGAGTCATGCTGTCCCCTCGGCTGGATGACGTCTTTTCAATTCCGCTAGCAGCTTCGCGCCCAGTTCGCGATCCGTCATGTGAATGTACGCCGCCATGCCCTTCAGCGTCACGATCGTCTCACCTTCCTTCAGCGGCTTGCCCTTCTGGAGGTTGTGAATCGCGGCCCGCACTTGTCGGCGAAGCTGACGCGGCACGCGCGGCTCCGAGGCGCCGTTGACGACCAGCCCCGTCACCCGCTGGCAGCCGCCATGCCGGGCAACGCGAATTTTGTCCGGATGGACCGTGAACCCCTCGGCGCCGACGATCCTTTTCACCAACCCCATCAGCTTACCAAGATTCGGCTTGCCCTTGTGATCGCCCGGCAGGCTGAATGTCATATCGTCCGCATAGCGCGTGTAGCGCCAGCCGAGCTTCGCCGCCAGTCCCACGATCCGCTGATCCATGCGCAGGCACAGTACGTTGGTGATGGCCGGGCTCGTCGGCGCTCCCTGCGGCAAACAGCGATGACCGAGCGAGACGTAATACCGTTTACCCTCATGCTCGACCACGTCGCGCGGCGACTCTGTGCAGAGCAAGGCCAGCAGCGTGGCGATCTGCTCACGATACCCGGCCTTGCGAAAGACCCCCTTGACGCGCCGCCAGGTGATCGTTGGGAAGAAGTCCTTGATGTCCATCTTCAGGATGACGCGTGAATCGGTGTGGATCGACGCATTCGTCAACGTCGAACGGCCCGCGAGAAAGCCGTGAACGGCGCCGTGCACCTGCAGCCGTTCGACGACGTTGAACAGGATCCAGTGCTGGGCAGCCTTGAGCTTCGGCAGCGGCGCCCAGATCGGCCGCTGTTTGCCGTCGCGCTTCGGGATCATGAAGCGCACATAATGGATGTGCGTGGCCGCATCGCGATGGTACGTCAGCCAGCGCAGGTCCGGCACGCTAATACCGAGCGCCTCCGCCAACTGCTGCGGCGAGTCGAGCGGCGGCAGCCCGTTCTCGGCCGCACGCTCCTCGGCGTTCGGCACGTCCCACTTGTCATTCGCTTTTTCATCCGACCAGTGCACCCCTTCGCCGAGGTGAACGATGTGATTCGCTCGATACGCCTTCCAGGATTCGCGCTGGAGTGCCCGTTTTTCCGCAGCTTCAGTCTTCAGCGATTTCTTGTAGTCTTCCAGTTCCTTTTCGGACATCTTGTCCGTTTCGCGCCGCTCGACGAGGTAACCTCGCTCGCGGAGCTGGGCCTGGATATACGCCTCCGGGCCGCCGGCTTGCAGGATCGTGCGCCAGAGGGTGATCAGATCGGTTTGTTTCGCCATAGGAATATCCGTTCGACGTTGCGGCTAGCGAGCCTCCCGCGTAAGCGGGGGGAGTAAGCCGCCGATGGTACACACCCCCCGCTTACGCGGGAGGCTCGCTAATCCCCCGTCGCACTCACATAACCTCGTTCGTCCAGCGCACTGATGCGGGCAAAATACGCCGTGCGGGCGTCGTCCACGCTGTTGTAGCGCAGCGTCTGCTGGCGCATCGGCTCGCTTGCCTTGCCCCAGCGCATTTTGAGGTGCTTGCGTTCGAGAGTCACCTGAAACACCTCCTCGATCTCGCCCAGACGCTTCGTGTAGGTGCGTGTCTCCACGGTGATGACCTGGCGCGGATCGACGCCGCGGGCCCGCCGGCGTTCCTGTTCGGCATAGGCGAGCCGCAGGGCGATCAGATGCACGCACGGGCCCGACTTGACGCCTTGCTTGCGGAACAGCGAACAGGTGCATTCGGCCTTGCTGACCTGGCCCTCGTCGCCGAGCAGCATCTGTGGCCGATAGTCGCGGCGATCTTCCGTGACCGACACCTGGCCCACCAGCTCCAGCCCCGTGCCCGCGATGCGATTCTCCGACACGATCCGCACCGCCTCGCGGCGCACCAGCAGATCGTGAGCGATCTTCTCCCGCTGGTTGCGATATTGCAGCCGGAGCAAATCGAGCGGTGTCTCGACGATGGGCCGGAGGCGAAACACGCCCCGCCCGATGTCGTACATCAGCTTGCCCTGCTGACAGCCCATTTGCAGCGTTTCGAGCAGGGCCGGGCCCTTGATGCCGGCCGCCTTGCCAATGTCTCTTGAGGACGCGAACCAGACGTCGTCGGCGAGGTAGCGGATGACCGATTCGAGCGGCTCGCTGGATTGCGTCTGGCGCGGCAGCATCAGGTCGAAGTTGACCGCTTGCGACCAGTTCGACGCGGTGAAGCCGGACATGCCGATGGTGAGGGTGATGCCGTGCCCGCGAAAGATCCAGAAGCTCGGCAAGCCGCTGCCGAGCAGGTGCACATCGACGGACTCGATGAACGGCAACAGACGCCGAACTAGCAACAGACGCCGCCGGCCCCAAACGCGGACGACGCGGGCCGCCTTGCCGGTGAATTTCGCGGCGCCTGTGTGCAGCACCTTTTCCCACGGCTCCAGCACCAGGCGCGGCATCTCGCCCGGCACCAGCTCGATGCGCAGGCCGCGGCGTTTGCCCTTCTTATCGCCGTTGAGCCGCAGATACCGGAGCAGGTTGTACAAATCCATCGGCGTGAGGCGAAAGCTGTCCATCGGCAGCGTCGCGGCCGATTGCACTTGCAGGAAGCCGCGCAGCCAGGAGTCGGGGACGCGAATTTGTTTTTCCAGCACGTCGGTGGCGCCCGGGGTCTTCAGGCCGACACTACTCCCCGCCCTCACCCCCAACCCCACTCCCGGAGTACCGGGAGAGGGGAGGGCCGCCTTGCTCTCCTCTCCCGGTACTCCGGGAGTGGGGTTGGGGGTGAGGGGCGTGATGTGCAGCTTGGTTTCGCGGTAGTTACGCATCTGCTGGATGCCGTCGTAAAGCGCCTGGCTGAAGTCGATGTTCGTCGTCCCGCACGTCGGCTTGGCGGCGAATTCCAGGACGGATTTGTCGATGAGCAAATGGCCGTAGCTGCTTTCGTCCTTGCTGAAGACTTCCAGAAAGACGCCGTCGGGATGCACGCTGACAATGGGGTCGAGAATCAGGGCCGCGAGCGGGTCATTGCGATGCAGCCAGGAGAAATAGGCTTGCTGCGCCTGCCAGACGCCGAGATGCGACGACTCGCGTCGCATGCGCAGAAACGCGGCATAGGCGGCGCGGTCCTTCGGCTTGTAGCGATAATCGCTGCCGACGACGGCGTACAGCGCGGACAACGCCTCGCGCAGATGCAGCGGGTCCTTCGCCTTCGCTTCGAGCGCGACCGGATCGCGCAGGGTGTTGCCGACGAGGGCCATGTCGGCGGCCGTGTCGGTGGCCGTGACCTGGCTCGCGGCGGCGTACTTGAGCGACACCGGCGTATGCGCCGGCTTGGCTTCGCCTTGCCCATCATCGGGCGGTTCAGTGGGGTTCATGGTTTCAACCTCCCGAATTGCCGCTTGCGACGTAGCGCACGTTGGCGCCAGCGAGCGCTACGCCGCAAGCGGCAATTCAATGTTTGTGTGCCCGCCACGACCGGCGCACGCCGCGCCACGCGGCCTTGCGCAGCTCCTCCGGCGCCGCTTCATTCTTGCCCAAATCGACCAGCGTCGCCTCCGCTTTTTCGTCGGCGAGGGCCGCCAGCCCTTCGATCGCTCCGAGCCGCGTCGTCTCGGGCAACTTGAGATTCTGGGCGACGGCCGTCAGCGTGCCCAGATCATGCCGGGCGATCAGGTACGGCAGCGCCACGCTTTGATAATGCTGTTTGCTAGCCGCGATTTGAAGCGTCTGCTGAATCGGCGCGTCCTTTTGATTCGCCAGCCGGCGGAAGCTGACGCGATCGGCCAGGATCTTGTCCGCGAGCGCGGCGGTCTGCCTGGGACTGAGCCGAGCGAGCGCTTCGACGGCCAGCGTGCGCGCCTCCGCGTCATTGCCGACCGCGGCGGTTTCCAGCGTCGCCAGCATCGCGGCCGACGGCTTTGAGCCATGGGCCAGCGCCGCCAGCGCCGCCAGACGGACCGGACGATACCAGGAATCCTCTGCAGCCTCGACCATGGGCCGCAACACGTCGGAGGCAACTTCAGCTCGCTCAGCCGCCCACAGGAGCATTTGCAGGCAATCGCCGATGCGGACAAGCTCCGCGTCCGCCGCCAGATTGGCGCGCCGCATCTGCTGACGGCGTGCGATCCACGCCTGCTGCCATTTCTTGAGCGCTTTCTCGATCGCGTCGGCTCCGGTCGCTGCCGCTCCCGGCTCACCCTGCACCCGGCCGATGATATGGGCCGCGAGCCGAACGGTCGCCGCGTCGGGATGATCGAGCGCTGTCCGTGCCTGCGCGATCGGCAGCGTCTTGCGATTCATCAGGCTCGTCGCCAGTTCGGCTTGCACCTCCGGATGGCATTCCGGCAAAATCGCGAAAATGCGGTCGGCGTCGCCCTTGTCGCAGACTCGTTTCAGCGGATCCTCAAGCCATAGCGACGAGCCCGAGCGCAGGGCGGAATAATCGGGATCCAGCGACTCCATTCCCCCCAGCTTGCGTGCGCTTCGCAGGGCGACCTCCAGAACGCCTTGATAACTCGTCGGCTTCATCAAAAGCTGCAAGAGCAATTCACGCGTCGCCGAGTCATCGTTATGGGCCAATAGCGCAATAGCCGATTCAACAGCTCCGAATGAGTCCAGCGCCTTTTGACGTATGAGTTGCCAGGCGGCTCGACTATTGAACCAACGAAGGCCATGCAGCGGCGCATCCGTGCCCGGCATGTTGACCTTCCGTTCCAGCAATTTGAAGATGGCATCGGCTTCGGGCGCTTTGGCGAAATGGCCAACCGCCTCCAGCGCGGTCGCTTGCAAGGCGTGCCCATCTTCCTGGGCGATCTTGAGCAGCGTCTCGACCGCGCGATTGTCGCCGAGTTCGCCGAGCGCGTACACGGCTCGAGCGCGCTGATGGATGTCTTCCAGATACTCAATGGCCGCCAGGAGCACGTTGATCCCGTCGGCACGCTTGGCGAGAGCCAGCATCTCGGCGGCGTGGAATTGTGTGTTGGGATCGCGATGCTTGAGCGCCTTGACCAGCGGCTCCGCGCTGCCGCCGCGCTTCCTGAGCCGCCAGCCGATGACCTCGATGGTCGCATTGCGCAAGTGCTCGTCGGCGTGATGGGCGGCCAGCGCCAGCACCGGATCGACTTCCTTGCCGCGCGCCCAGCGCGCCGCGGGCAGCCAATCGATGAGCAATTTCGCGCGGCCGTGCCGCAAGGCGTGGTCCATCAGGCGGGCGAGAACCGCATCGTGCCGCGGAAATTGCTCCTTTTCCCAGCGTCTGTCGGGATTTTCGTCTTCCCAATCCTCGATTGGCTGATCGTGCCCGCTGATCTTCAAAAGCACCGGATAGTACGCCCGATACGCATCGAGCCGATCGGCATATGCGAGCAGCCGTTCGACCACCGCGGGCTGGCGGAACAGGGCGATCGTCTCGAGCAGGAATTGCACCAGAGCGGTCTCGGCCGGATCGTTTTCGAGCCGGTCGAGAAGGGCCGACGGCGTGCGCGGATCGCCGAGTGCCTCAAGGGCGCAGACAATGTCCTTCTGCTGGGCGACGTTGTCGGGGCTTTGCAAGCTCTTGACGAGAGCATCGAACGCCCGCGCATCCTTCTTCATGCCAAGCGTGATCGCGGCCACCAAACGCACCTTTTGATAGCGCGATTCGAGCGCTTGCCGCAGGGCGTGCTGGGCGTCGCTCGATTGCTCGTACTCGGCCGCGATCCAGGCGATCGCTTCCTGGCGCAGGTCCTCGTGGGCGGCGCTCAGGGCTTGCTGCATGACCGCGATGTTCGGGCGGCGCGTCATGAGCAGCTTGGCGGCTTCCTTGGCGAGAGGGTCGCGCCGCGTCAGCATTACCTGCTCGAGTACCGCCTCGCCTTCGGCCTTCGAGGCGCCGTCGGCCAGCAGTTCCAGTCCCTTGATGCCCAGGTCGCGATGCCCGGTTTCGATGGCGGCGGCTCCGAGTGCGGCGCTCGTCATGCCAAGAATCGGCAACGCCTCGAATGCCTGCAATCGCACCGGCTGATTCGGATCGCCCAGCGCCTGCACGCCAACGGCTTGGGCCGCCGGGCGCAGGTTGGCATCGGCGGCTGCGAGCGCGACGACTCGACTCAGGGCGGTTTGACGAACGCGGATGATGGCCGCCAGGTTCGCTTGCTGGGCTCCGGTCCCTTGCTCGCGGACCAGGCCGACATAAGCACCGAAAGCAACTTCCTTCTCCCCTTTTCCACTTGATGCGGAGCCGGGCGGAAGGGCCGCGATCTCCTTGGCAAATCGCTCGGCATGCATCGACCAGGCGAGGTCCCACGCCGACTGCTCCTTCGAAAGCAGATGGGCAAACAACGCCACGGTGCGTGTGATCGTTTGGCCGGCACCGAACGTGAGCAATCCCGCGAAGGCACGCACCACCTCGGCGGACACCTTCCACGCCGGCTGTTCGCCGCGATCGTTGAACAGATCGACGACAAACGTTGCGAACTCGTCCGGCTGGCCGAAACACTCGAGCGCTCGTGCCGCAGTCAGACGCACGCGCGGCATCCGCGAGGCCAGACAAGTCAGGGCACGTTCAGGCGTCGTGCCCGGATCAACCCACGCGCGCAGCATCATCACGAGAAGCGGCGAGCTGCGCAGCGTGTCCGATGTTTCGTCGAGCATCGCCGCGAGTTGCGCGTCTCCGGCCGGCTTCAGGGCACACGCTGCCGCCAGCAACTCGTACGGCGAAAGCACCTTTTTTGCCTCGGCGCTGAAGACGACCGGGGCCGCCTGGGCATCGCCGGCCCACGCCAACCCAAGCGCGGCGCGATATGCCACCTCCGGATCGGTGTGTTGCAGCGCTAGCGGCAAAGCGTCGGTCGCGCCGGGTTCAGACATGCCGACGAGCGCCTGGATGGCGGCTTTGCGAAGTTCTGCACGCTCATGCTTCAGGAGCGGCACAACGGCAGACTGAGCAGAGGGGTCGCCGAGCTGCCCCAGGCCGAGTGCCGCCGACGCGACCAGATTCGCCCAGTCGTCCTGGCGCTCCTGTTCCTTCGGCTTCGGCGTCTGCACCTGGGTGACCAACGGCTCTCGTGCGATCGCCAGCCCGTGCTTCGCCAAGGAGACGGCCGCGGCGATGCGGACATCGACGTGTGTGCTCTGCAGCGCCTCGACGAGGGCCGGTCGCGTGTCGGCGTCGATCAGCCCTTGCAGTGCCTTGAGGCGAACCGCCGCTTCAACGTCGTTGAGCGCGCGCACGAGCAGCGTCTGAGCCGGTTTGGTCGCCTTCTTGATGAGGCCGTCAATCGCTTGCAAGCGCATGTCGTCGAAGCGCGACTTCAGGGCGTCTTCGAGGATTTCAACTTCGCGTTCCTTGAACTTCTTGCAGCCAAATGCCAAAGCCTCGTCGCGCAAGGCCGTTTCGGGATCGTTGAGGAACGACAATAGCAGCGGCCAGGCCCACGGCTCGCTGATCTGGGCCATCACCTCCGTGAGCACCTCACGGCGCACGTCAACGTGGCGGCTCTGCAAGACGAACTGCAGAATGTCCGCGGGCGTGCCCAGGCTCTGCAGATTAAGAACGGCTTTGAACGTCTCACGGCGGACGTGAGCCGACGCATCGTTGAGCGCTCGCAAGAGCAGCGCGCGTGAGGTAGCGGTTGGCGCTATGGTGCGGACCGTATCGAGCAGCATCTGCAAACCGCGGCGGCGCACGTCTTCGTGCGGCGCATTCAGAATCACATCGGCGGCGGCGAGCGGCTCGTTCGCATAAGCTCGCAAGAGGGCGGTGCAAGCGGCATCGCGCACCGACGCGTCGGCGTCCTGGAGCAGTGACCGCAGCCGGCTGCGCACGCGCGGATCGCCCAGCGCCGCCATGGCCCAGCAGACCTCGACGCGCGCCGGCGGCTGCTCCTCGCGGCTCAGTTGCAAGAGCAAACCGAACGCCCGCGGATCGTGCAGTGCGGCCAGGCCACGCGCGCCGTGCAGACACGTGTCGAGCGCTCGACTCGCGGTCGCTTGCAGCAGCGGCTCCAGGTCGGCATCGCTCAGGATCGGCAGGTTGACGGGCACGGCGAGCGGCGCTTTCGGCTCGACATCCTTGCGCGGCGTGCCATCGGCGGCGGTCGCTTCCAGGTCCGACAGTTGCCGATGCAGCTCCGGATCGAGCGCACGCAGCAGCGTCAGCAGCTTTTCATGATTCGCCAGCGCCAGCAGGAAGGCCGTCCGGCGCACCTCGGCGTCGGCGTCCTCGCTGTGCCGACGCAGGGCCGCCTGCACCTTGGGCGGCGTCAGCAGCTTGCGATGATAAAGACGCACCAGGGCGAGCCGGCGCACGTCGGCATGCTGGGACCCGAGCGCCCATAGGTCGGCTTCCGGCGACGTCGGCTCGAACGCTTTTTCGAGACTCATAAGCGCGGCCTGGCGCACCTCGAACGTCTTGGCGTTGACCGCTGCCGACAGCCGGGTGAGGGCCTGATCGTCCTTGGCTGCCAATGTTTCAAGCGCTTGCACCGCAAGCTTGCCGAGATCGGGTTTCTCCGTCTTGAGGGCAAGGTCGATCGGGTGCAGATCGCTGTCGCCGCGCTGGTGGCGCAGGCCGAGAAAGCTGGTGGTGCGCACGGCTTCATACGTTTCGGCCAGGCCTTTTTCGAGCAGGATCGTCGCCCGCGGATGCTTCGATGCGCTCAGAAGCTTGGCGGCGACAAGTCGGACCGTGTGGTCGCCGTCGCTGGTCATCTGTTCGCCGATGATCTCCAGCGAGGCGGCGTCGCCATACTCGGCCAGCGTCTTCAGGGCGGCCTCGCGGCGCGTGGCATCCGTCGCGGCCAGGCCGTTCTTCGCGCTGGCGATGGCGTCATGAATGCGGTGCGTCAGCTCGCCGAACTTCGCCTCCTCGTCGAGCGAGAAGATGCTCAGCGTGTTGTCGGCACAGGCAATCGCGACGTGCGGCTTGGTATGGATGGTCACGAGCGTGATGGCCACGACCTTGGCGACGCCGTCCTTCTGTGTGACCGGTTTCGTCCCCTGCCCCGGCGGCCAACTCTTGAGCGTGCTATCGCGGCCGCCCGAGTAGAAACGGCCCTGGATCCAGCCAGCCAGGCCGGCGATCGGTTCGGTGTGGTTGTTGGCCCGGCCGCGGTCCTCGGGTTCGAGGTTGCCGCGGGCGAAGGTCGAAAGAAGCTTGAGATCGGCGCCGGCGGAGAGAAAACGCAGCTCGTTCGCCTCGAACAACAGCGCCGTCACCGCCCCTTCGTGCAGCCGATCCGATGCACTCGGGGCGAACTCGGGCTTGCTCTCGGCCTCGAAGACAGCGATGGTGCCGCGATCGGTGCCGGCGACGAGCCAATCCCCGGTCGGCGCCGCCGCGAGACAGGTGCCGACTTCCGGCAGGTCGAGCGTTTGCAGCGTCTTTCCGTCAGCCCTGTTCAGGATGGTGATGTGCATGCCCGCGAGGACGGCCAGGCGATCGTTCTTGAGCAATGCGAGGGAGACGATCGGCTCGCTGAACTGCGGCCCGCGCGGCGACGGGCTGCCATCCGGCGGACGAACGTAAACGCGCCCATCGCTGCCGCCCACCCAGAGCGTCTGGTCGTCGGCAACGACGCAGCGGCCCCCTTCAGGCAGGACGGCACAAGACAGCACGAGCTTGTCGATGTCGAGGCGATAGAGCCCGGTCGCCTGCCGATCGGCATGGAGCGTGACGAAGGCGAGGTCGGCGCCGACGCCAACGATGGCTTCGATGTCGCCGCGAAAGGAGAGGTATTTGTCGATGGTCATGGGTGTTTCTCTCTTGCGACCCGCCCGGATGTAAATCTAGCTCAGAGCTTTGCAAGTTTCGCGAGCCCTTTGCGAATTGCGAGGACCGCGGGTCGATTCATGCCGAGCGCCTTCACGGTCGCACGTCCACAAGCGGTCCGGCCAACAATTCGATAACCGAGCCCCCAACGAAAATGATCTGTCCACTGCTCTCGCCGTGGACTGAACACAGGAACCAATTGCTCCGAACGAGGATCGCGGACGTGAGTGCGGGCCGCTTTTTTCAAGGAGCACGTGACGCAGGCCAAGGCCAAATTGCCCTCAACGGTCTCACCGCCGTCAACGCGCGGTCGTATGTGGTCAATGTGGAAGACTGCTTCCTGCGAGGATTGCGGCAGCCGACAGTATTCGCAGATTTCTCCGGCACGCTCGCGAACCAGTCGCACGAGCTTCGCAGAGATGCGCTCGCTCATCACTTGCGTCTCTTGGATGCCAGTTGTGCCCGCACGCGCATCAGGGAAAACATGTCGGCAAGGTCAGTGAGCGCCGTTGCTTCCCGGCGCTCTTTTGCGGAAAGGTTCCCGGTCTCATCCTGGCGATCCAGCAAATCCTGGAGCCGGCCATGCAACGCGGGCGGCATTCGGAATGTTCCCCAGTCTTTTGGCAATTCCAATTTGATTAGCACGGATTGACTCATGACGCACTCCCCGTGTAACGGAAACAAGGGTTATTTATTGAACTCTTCGCGGAAGTATTTTTAGCCAACAATGTGCACATGCTGGTTCAGCTCCGTTGAGCGTCTTTCAGCCGAATAACCGGTCGTATGCAATTCTTTGGCCCAATGCCAGTATCGCCGAACACGGCCAGAACCTTCTTCCCTGGCGTCAAGAAACCTAGCCATTCGCCACACGCTTGCCAACCATCACCAGCGCCGTCCTTGGCTCTGAGCGGAGTTGGATCATCGATTCCTCCTTCTGGTTGGCACCAGCCGCCAAATGTCGCGATCTTTCTCAGCCCAAATTGATTCCACACAGGATAAGTCGGCCTTTGTCCCCTTGGCATCCTGGGATCAACGGCGGGCCACATTTCTTTTTCTACCGGACCTTCATACGGATGTTCCTTGTTCTGATGGATTTCAAACATCACGTCGTTCGGATGATCTCCCCAGTAAAAGAGCGTAGGCTGGCCGCCACCTTGCGCCCATTGGAACTCGAAAACCGTCGGCAATGACCAATGCAGCAACTTCAAAGTTTGCCAGGCAATCGACCAATCCAGATTAAGGACCAAATTATCGTCCTTGGAATAAAACGGTGGCGTGGGCCTAACATATGAATCGACGCTGCTGATAACATGCTGCCTATCGGCCAACATGGGATCTACCGCAAATAGCAACGGAGAAATGTTTACTGGGGCATCCCATTGAGACAACTCTGTCAACGCCCTTTGCCGCTGGTCTTGGGCGTGCCACTCAAAAAGGAAACTATGAAAGAGGACCTCCAGCTTTCTTAGCCGTTCCGCACCAAATCCGGGCACGAAAGACCCTCCTGGAACCAAGCAAAACGGGACCCCAGTCTCATTTTCCTCGAAAAAGTACACGTCACTTCCACAAATTCGAGCGTGACTCATTGCGTACGTAAACCATGGACGCTGTGCACATAATTCGGCATGAATCCGGCTAGCGACGCGTGCTCTTTCTGAACCGGAAAGAGCATTCCAAGTTTCCAAATCAGCCAAGGTTGATCGAATATTTGCCGGAATGACGATGCCGTTGTCAGGACACGATCCTTGAAGACTTTCAGTTTCGTTGTCGAAATATCGACGACCCCATTCGCACAAGTTCGCCCTTTCCGGATGCAATTGCGCGAGATGTCTCAGGACCGTATTTGCCAGATGCCATCGCTGCTTCCACCTCGGCCCATGAAACTCTTTCCTGTCGAGACGCACATTAACAAAACTTACTCCGTGCGCGGTGTTCCCAGTCTCTTGGGAAGCACCGGGCAAACAATTAAATGAAACAATTACGTCTTCCGTCGAGAATTCTCGGACGTATAGTAGCCCGTTAAGAAACCGAACAAAATGTTCAAAGTACTCGGAGTTTTCATCATAAACGCTTCCGAATGATAGATAGGTGTCAGACGCAACGTTATAATTGGCAACAACAAACATCAGATCTTATTTCCCTAGTTTCAGTGTTTGCGAGCTACCATCGACGACCGCTAAAGACGCTGGCTGGGATACTGCCAGACCCCGGTGCACTAGCAGCGAAATATCCGCACTCAAATAACCCCACAACAGCGATAACAGCCATTGCAAGACGTTGCTAATTAGTTAGCTACCCCGATGTCTCCGTGATGAAGCGTCATGGCTGATTCCCACCGGGATGGAAATCGTTGTATTCGTCCATGCGCGGGTCGTCCCATCCCGCGTTTTTGCCCGCTTCCCAGGCCAAGGCATCCGTCTCTTCGTCTGTCCAGGGACTGTCGTAGTAAAGCATTTCCTACAGGCGTTCGTAGCTTTCCTTACCCAAAACAAAGAATTCTCGGCTCGTCTCCGGATCGCCGGATCGGTGACTCGGAGTGGCGCACCTTCGGCGGATCGTAGTTGCTCGCGAGTGAGTTCGATGGTCATTTTTTATCTCCTGGATGCATCTTACCTGCAGTCGATTATCCCGACAAGAATGGGGAGCATCTCCCGCAATCGGACAAATGCACGAACGACCTGGATGCTCGCAGCCACGGCGACCGGACTGTTAAGCACGTTCGCCGCCATGACGGCGCCGTGTTCCGTGAATGCCAGGGGAAGTTTGCGCCGTCCCCCCCCATTTTGAACTTGATGTCGCAGATTGCGATATCAAGTTCTTGAACTCCTTGGGCGTCAGCCGGAAGACTCGGGGAGAAAATGCCGAATGCGCGTCACCGCAACAAGGCATGCATCGCGTTCGCTGGTGCCGAACGACGTCATGAACTCCTGCAATACCGGCAGCACCCCCTGGGCGAACGCGGCGTCCTCCACGGCGAGATCGCGCATGATCTCGACCAGCGATAGTTTGGCCTTGCGGGCCGGCATCGGTTTCAGCTTGGCGAGGATGACGCGATCCTCCTCGGTCACCGGCTCGCTGCGGGCCGGCGGCAGTTCGAACAGGATGCGACGCAGAAAGCCGCGCAGCGAGTCGTCGCCGGCGGGACGCTTATCGGGATGGTGCGGCACGCCGTCGCCACGCTTCTCCGCCAGGGCGGCGGCTTCCTTGCGAGCGCCGGCGCCGACCGTCGGTTGCGGCGGCACGTTCGGCTTCCAGTCTGCCGTCACGCCACGCTCGCGGTAAACCGACCAGAGCGAGCGGATCACGAACGCCCGCACCTTGCGGTCGGGGCTCTCGGTCAGACGGAACAGCTCCTCCGGTTGCCGTAAACGCGGCGAACGTTCGATCAATTGAATGCCCAGCACACGGGTAACCTCGTTCAAGGACTCGCAGAAACGATAGACACCGGCCGGAGTCAGCGAGTCCGGATTGATGCGGTAGCGTTTCGTCGCCGGGGACTCGTCGGCAAGCAGCGCGTCGGCGACGAACTTGCGCACCTCCGCATAGGGCAACTCGCACAGCCGCACCAACTCGAGCGTCGGCGGCGACCAGCGGGCGAATTCCCACCTGGCGAGGTCAAGCGCAAAGTCGCGCAGCGGCTTACGGCTCTCGGCCAGCAGCGGCGCGACAAGCTCGCAGGTGAGGAAGCTGGCCGGGATCTCGGTGCCGATATCGACGGGGCGATCGGTCTCGGCCAGGCAAATGTCGGGATGATGCCGGCGGATAAACTTGCGCGCGAATTGGGCCAGCGGCGCGTCGGTTGGCCCGGCGGCGGTGGCCATCTCCCAGAGCCGCTGGCAACCGGCGAGCGTGGCGTCGGCGGAGTGCGTCTCCTTTTTGCCCGCGAGCATCTGCAGGAAAGCCGTCTCGGAAATGATCTTGATGTTCGCGCCCTTGGCGTTCAGGTCCTCGGCCTTGAGCTGCTTGGTTCCTTTGCTGCCGGCGCCGTAGAGAGGCGAACCTTCGTCGCCGATGACAAGATAGTGCAGCTTCGCCGACACGCTGGAAAAGTTGACACCGTTCGCATCCTTCACTTTTTGCTCGGACTCGGCCCGTGTCATGGTGGCGAGCTTGCCGGTGAACACGAACGACGCCTTGGCCAGATCGATCGGCCCGGCGAGCCGAGCCGCGTCAGCGGCCGGGCCCGTCGCGCCGACGGGTGCAAAGTCGGCGGGAGCGAACGACTTGATCAAGCGTTCGACCGCGAAATCGTGATAGCGCGGGTCGCTGCTGGCCACGAGCTGGAGCAGCCAATCCATCCCAATCTCGCGCGGGCTGAAGATGCGCACGTCCGCGAGCCAGCCGAGGGCGCGATCGCCGACCGGGATCACATAGACCAGCTCGCGGGCCCAGCGGCGCTCGCTTTGCCGAAAGGCGACGAACCACGGATCGGTGCTCCAGGCCGGCTGGTACGCCAGCGTCTTGAAGAAATCCGCCCCCAACGTCTGCGGCTTCAGACGGCCCTCGTTGATCCACTGGAGCGTCAGATTCTGGGCCAGCGGATGCAGCACGAGCCGGCGCTGAAAGTCGGCATCGAGCATGTTGAGATCGAAGCGGGCCAGCTCCTCCATCGCGTAAGGAATGACGTTTTGGTCAGCGGTTCGCGTAAACTGTTCGCTGCCAGGAATCAAGATGTTGCCCAGTTCGTAGGGGACGATATTCCTCGCAGCGGGATATTTGGGGTCATCACATGCTTCGATCAAGTCCTGGAAGTACCCGGCGCCGAGCGTCTGAATGGGATGAACCTGCGGCAGATAGTCCTTGGCGAAATTGAACGCCTTCAGGGATGGCGCAAACAGCCGATCCTTGAACCACGCGGGCGTCAGCTCCTTGGCGCCGAAGTGTTTCTTGAGCACGCTCGCCGCCAGCTCAGGGCCATACTTCGTTTCGAGCAATTGGCCCCAGGCATCGAGACCGACGTCCTTGCGCGGATCACGGTCCTGCAAGAGATCGACGACCAGCTTCTTGACGGCGTCGTGATCGTTGTTGGCGAGCCGAACCAGTTCGCCGATCGGCAAGTCGCGGGCATGGGTGCGGGCATACTCGGCAGCGTAGGCGCGGGCCTCATGGGCGGGCGAATCGAAAAGCTGCAGCACCGCATCGTGCAGGCCGAGCTTGCGAAAGGCCGACTGCTCGAAGCGCGGAACATTGGTCAAGATCCAAACGACGAAGCCATGCACGACCTTGCTCTGCACCTGGACGAGCCGGGCGACCCAGGTCGGCTCAACCTCGCGCAGAACGGCGCGGAAGTCGGTCTTGAGCGCAGTGACGGCGAACTCCCGCACCTGTTCGCTGCGTGCCAGTTCGATGAGCGAAAACAAGGGCCGGGGACTGCGCTGCCAAAGGTCTGCGAAAGCGCGGCTTTTCAGCATGTCTTTCCAGTCACGCGGCGTCACGCTGAACGAGGATCGGCCATACTTCTTCGATTCATGAAAAAAGATATGGTTGGCAACCCAGGTGTGGAACCAGCGTGTCTCGTCCGTATAGTGGATGAGCACGTCGGAGGCGATATCGGCATAGCAGGCGGGTAACGTCAAACCGATGTGGCGCATATAGCGCCACGCCCGCCTGCACAGGTAGGTGAGAGTTGCACCCGAGATGGGCCCGTGGACGAGCTCCGCGCGGGCGCTGTCGAAACGGGCAATCAAAGCGCCCCAGATCTCGGTGTCGTTGCGTGCCTCGGCTTCCTTGAAGATATGTTTGAGTGCACGCCATGGGCCGTAGACAAGCGGGATGTGCGCGATGACCTTGAGCAGAATCGAGCGGGCGACGGGACCGCCGTCGTTCCACAAGGCGAGCATGATTTCGTGCGACCTGAGCCGATCGGTCAACGGCACCTCGGCGGTCGGGGACTCGAGGGCCTTGATCATTTCCTGCCGAAGCTGACCTTGTTCCTCCTTCGGCTTTTTGTGAAACGCATGGCCGCGAATCTCCTTGATGAAAGACTCGAAGGTGGGTGCCCCCTGGCGCGGCGGCGTCTCGGGCGGTTCATCGGGCTGCTGCGCCACGCGCACGATCAGCTCGGCGAGTTCGGGGTCTTGAGCGCCCCAGGCGCGGCGTAGGTCATCGAGGAGTAAAGGTGTTGCCATGATAGTTCATTGATTGCCGCTTGCGGCGTAGCGCACGGCCGGCGCTACGCCGCAAGCGGCAGATACGGATCGCGTCGGCGGGAGGGTTCCCGCCGGCGGCATGGCGGAGGGATCATTTACTTCGTCACCTGGGGCATGGAAGGCTCACAGACCCGCCGGTAGATATCACCTACCGGCGGCCCCGGAACCACGATTCGCGGGGTTGCTCCAGACCGGGGCCGCCGGTAGGTGATATCTACCGATCAGCGGGTCTGAAACAGCCTTCCTTGCGATGGATGGTCGGCGAAACGCTCGGGTGACGCAACATCACCCCGATGCAAAGCATCAAGCTAAATTTCACTCCTCCGACATGTTGATCCGTATCAACAGGGCCTGTTTTACCGCATCACTTGCGGCGCTGCAAGCAGCCAGTCAATTATTTTTGGATTTTCACGGCACCCCGGTGATTACCGGCCTGGAGTCGGACGGGAAAAGCGGAAAGTCTTGATATGACTTTGTCGGCTTGTCGGCGCTAGCTACTTGACAAACTCATGCACGACCCCAAGAATTGTGAAGACGGCGTGCAGATCTTGTGAAGGAATCGTGTGCTTTTCATGGGGCCAGCCGATGCGTTTCAGTTTGATACCTCGCGAAATGCGATTTTTCGACATGTTCGATGAGGCTATTATTATCGTCAGCCGGGCGGCGGGCAAGTTTCTGGAGATGATAACGAAATTCGACAACCTTGCGGACCGGGCTCGCGAACTTAAAGACGAAGAAGTGAAATGCGACGCGGTCATCGCAAGGATCCTCAAAACTCTGAGCGTAAGCTTCATCACGCCGTTCGACCGCGAGGACATTCACACCCTGGCCACCCGATTGGACGACATTCTCGACAACATGGAGGAAACGGCCAACCGGCTCGCCGTCTTTCGCGTCGCCCAGCCCACTCCGGAAACCGTCACCTTGGGCCGCATTGTCGTGGAATGCTGCGGCCATCTGGAACAGGCCGTTCATCTGAGCCGCAACCTCGAGAATCATGAGAAAATTGAAAAGCACCTGGTGGAAATAGGCCGGCTGGAGAACGAGGCGGACAAAATCTATCGCAATGCCGACGCCGCCCTTTTCGCCAATGGCGACGGCAACACGGATATTCTCATGCTCATCAAGTTGCGTGAGATTTACTCCTGGCTGGAAGAGACCGTGGATGCGTGCAAGGATGTGGCCAATGTGATTTCCGAGATCGTCATCAAGGGTTGCTGACATCAATGAGGCGATTCCCATTTAGCTGCTACTCGGGCCCACTTGTCGCTTTCGGGGCACTGGTGGCCGTCGTATGCTTGGCCGGCTCCTGGTACATCAACAGGCTGCAGGCCGACCTGGCCCGAGCGATCCGAGAGGACGCGGCGGGAATGCAGGCCGCTGTCAACCTTCAGGTCCAACTTCGCAATCTGCGGGTCCACTCCCTGGTACTCGTCGCCGACCGGGTCAACGCGCGCCTGGATGTGGTGCGGGATGACCTCGCTCATGCAGAGACCGCGCTTGAGGCGGTTCGCCAGACGGCCAAGAACCCCGAGGACGCACAATTGGCGGACAGGATCACGCAAGATTACGCGCAATACCGAGCCCTGCTGGCGCTGGACAAGCTTCCGGCTTCGGCCGGATCGATGAGCGACCTGGCCCGGTGGTCCGATGGCCATCACATGGGTGAGCTTCTCATCCCCTGCCGGGAACTGGCGCAGCGCCAGGACGAGCGAATGAAGGAAAGTTTGCAGCGCAGCGAGGTCCAGACTGCCTGGGCGGGGCGAGTTCTGCTCGCTCTCGGGTTCGTGGGAGTCCTTGCTGGACTCTTGAGCGGATACGCGACCGCTCGGACGCTTACCCGCCGTGTGGCCAAGCTGTTCGTCCGGGTCCAGGCTGTCCAGGCGCACCTGGATCAGGACGTAGGAGCAATGACAATCCAGGGTCCGCCGCACTTTGGAGATCTGGGCGAGCAACTCGACCGGGTTGTTGAACGAGTAAGCGAGGTGTGCCAGCGACTTCAGCAACAGGAGCGTGAACTGCTCCGGGCCGAGCAGCTCGCGGCCGTCGGACAGCTCGCGGCCAGTGTTGCTCATGAAGTCCGAAATCCACTGACCGGGGTAAAGTTTCTCATTCAGGCCGCCGTTCGGCAGAACAATCCGATCGCCCTCACGACAGACCGATTGCATCTCTTGCTGCAAGAGGTAGCCCGCATCGAACGAACCGTCCAGGGACTGGTGGAGTTTGCCCAGGCTCCTCCCCTGGAAAGGTGCATGTGCGATCTGCGTTCCATTATCCAAGCGGCTGTGGAGGTCGCTCAAAGCCGAGCTGAGACGAAATCCGTCTTTTTGCGTTATCAGCCAGCGTCGCAAGCGCTCCTGGCACCGATCGACAAGGACAAGATGTTGTCGCTTCTGACCAATTTGCTTTTCAACGCCATCGATGCCGTCCCGATCGGCGGCGAGGTCGGCGTATCGATTGCACCTGGCCTCGGAGGTGTAATCCAGGTGGTGGTGTCGGACAATGGGCCCGGAATCGATCAAGCAGTCGCCGGCCAATTGTTCTCACCGTTTGTGACCACAAAGCCGAGCGGGACGGGACTTGGCCTTACCGTTGCCCAGAAGGTTGCGAAAGAACATGGGGGTACTTTGATCGCGGAAAATCGGCCCGAAGGTGGGGCGTGTTTTACCCTCACGTTGCCCGGCACGGAGGAATTGCATGACAAAGCTCCTGGTCGTCGATGATGAGTCCCTGATCTGCCAATCCTTCCAGTGGGTGTTCACTTCCGGCGACGTTGAAGTGGCGACGGCTGGCTCCGTTGCCGAGGGTTGGCGGCAAGTCGAGGAGCAACGCCCTGACGTGATCGTGCTGGACCTGCAATTGCCGGATGGCTCGGGGCTTGATCTGTTCGATCAAATCCGGGCCGCCGATCCCAAGAGGCCGGTCATTTTCTTGACGGCCCGCGGAACCACGGACACTGCAATTGAAGCGATGAAGCGCGGAGCCTTTGATTACCTTGCCAAGCCGTTCGATCTTGAACAGATGGTTGGTCTGCTTGAGCGGGCCTTCGAGGCTGCCCGACTGATGCGGGAGCCAGCAGTGTTGCCGGATGATCCGCGGACCGATCGCATGGTTGGTCGCTCCGCCATCATCCGGGAGATCTCGAAGCAAATCGGCCGGGTTGCGCAGCTCGAAGTATCCGTGCTGATTCTTGGCGAAAGCGGCACGGGAAAGGAACTGGTTGCACGTGCCATTTACCAACATGGCAAACGCGCGAACAAACCCTTTCTCGCCATTAATTGCGCTGCCATACCTGAAGGATTGGTTGAGAGCGAATTGTTTGGCCACGAGCCGGGAGCGTTCACAGGTGCGACCCGGCGACGAATCGGGCGTTTCGAGCAGGCTGATGGCGGCACCCTATTTCTTGACGAAATCGGCGAT
>Ga0182024_10004932_pt1 | contig 30301 bp, 23 predicted proteins | sample P32metaG_FD_120480 | JGI IMG/M metagenome (GOLD analysis project Ga0182024, IMG submission 120480) | Permafrost microbial communities from Stordalen Mire, Sweden - P3-2 metaG (Illumina Assembly) | ecosystem: Environmental > Terrestrial > Soil > Wetlands > Permafrost | place: Sweden: Stordalen... | reverse complement strand
GAGGGCGGGCGCGGCGGAACGGGCTCCGGCGTCGTGGTCGCGCCCGATGGGCTCATCCTCACCAACAGCCACGTCGCAGGCGCGGCCGGCTCGGCCGCCTCGCGCATCGCGGTGACCACCGCGGACGGGTTGCACCTGACTGCACGTCTCGTCGGCGACGACCCCGATACCGATCTCGCCCTAATACGCGTGGTCGAGCCGGTGACGCTACAAGCGGCGCCGCTCGGCGATTCCAAGCGCCTCAAACGTGGCCAACTCGTGATCGCCATCGGCAATCCGCTCGGCTTCGAGTCGACGGTGACCACCGGCGTGGTCTCGGCGCTCGGCCGCTCGCTGCGCTCGCGCAACGGCCGCCTCATCGACGACGTGATCCAGACCGACGCCGCGCTCAATCCCGGCAATTCCGGCGGCCCGTTGGTCTCGTCGCACGGCGAAGTGATCGGCGTGAACACCGCGGTGATCATGGGCGCGCAAGGCATCTGCTTTGCGGTCGCCGCCAATACCGCAAGCTTCGTGCTGGGCGAACTCGTGCGCCACGGCCGCGTGCGCCGCGGCTTCATCGGCATCGCCGCGCAGCAGACCGCGATCCCGCGCCGGCTGCGCCACGCCGCCGGCATCACACAGGAGCGCGCCGTGACGGTCGCGACCGTCGAGCCGGACTCGGCCGCCGCCCGCGCCGGCCTCGAGGTCGGCGACATCCTGCTCGGCCTCGACGGCCAGATCATCGCCGGCGCCGACGACTTGGTGCGCTTGCTGACCGGCGAGACGATCGAGAAGAGTGTCGCGCTTGACGTGCTGCGCGGCACCGAGCGTCTCACGCTCTCGCTGGTGCCGCAGGAGCGCCGGCGCGCGGCGTGATGTCGGCCCGCCCACTCGCCTTGCTTACGGCAGAGCCGGCGATGAACGTTCGACAACGCTGATGGGTGAGGGTTGCGGCTGCGGCCCGGCCCTCACCCATTCCCCGCGACCGCTCCGGCAACGTTGATTGCCACTGACATTTTTCGACTGAGTAGTGCTAAGAAGCGGCCCCATTCACCCCCACAATCGTCACTTCCCCTATCGGCGCCCCGGAAAAGTTCAGAAATGCTGCAGATCGACAATCTTGTTTTCGATGCGTGGGGCCGCCGCTTTTTCGATCGGGCGAGCGTGACGATTCCGTCGGGCACCAAGGTCGGTCTGGTCGGCCGCAACGGGGTCGGCAAAACGACGCTGTTCAGGCTCATCCAGGGCGACCTCGTTCCGCTCGAAGGCGACATCCTGCTGCCGAAAGCGGCCAGGGTCGGATCGGTCGACCAGGAACATCCGGCGACGCCAGTCAGCCTGTTGGACACGATCCTCGCCGCCGATACGCAACGCGAGGCATTGAACGCGCAGCTGGAGGTGGCCGAGCCGGGCGAGCTTGCCGAGATCTACCAGCGGCTCAACGCGATCGATGCCGATCGTGCGCCGGCGCGCGCGGCGGAAATCCTCAGCGGGCTTGGTTTCGCCAACGACGATCTCAGCCGGCCCATGGCCGAGTTCTCCGGCGGCTGGCGCATGCGCGTGGCGCTTGCGGCGGCGCTGTTCGCCGAGCCCGATCTCCTTCTCCTCGACGAGCCCACCAACTACCTCGATCTCGAGGGCGCGCTGTGGCTCGAAGCGCGGCTGAAGAAATATCCGCGGACCGCGCTGATCGTCAGTCACGACCGCGAGCTGCTCAACAACTCGGTCGACGCCATCCTGCATTTGAGCGCGGCCAAGCTCGATCTCTACAGCGGCGGCTTCGACCAGTTCGAACGGCAGCGCGCGGAGAAGACGCGGCTGCAGGCCGCGACCCGGGTCAAGCAGGAAGCCGAGCGCGCGCACCTGCAGAAATTCATCGACCGCTTCAGGGCCAAGGCCACCAAGGCCACGCAGGCGCAGTCGCGCATCAAGCGCCTCGCCAAGCTCGAGCCGATCGCCACGGTGGTCGAGGAGCGCGTGGCGCCGTTCACGCTGCCGTCGCCGAAGCGTCCGCTGGCGCCGCCCTTGCTCCAGCTCGATGCGGCGGCGGTCGGCTACGACGGCAGGCCGGTTCTGCGCAACCTCAACCTGCGGCTCGACGTCGACGATCGCATCGGGCTTCTCGGCGTCAACGGCGCCGGCAAAACGACGTTCGCCAAGCTCCTGGCCGGCGCGCTGCCGCTTCATGCCGGCGAGATCAAGCGGGACAACCGCATCAAGGTCGGCTGGTTTCATCAGCACCAGATCGAAGCGCTCGACCCGCGGGATTCGCCGCTCGACATCATCCGGCGCGAGCTGCCGGACGACAGCGAATCCTCGCGCCGCTCCAGGCTCGCGCAGTTCGGCCTGTCGTTCGACAAGCAGGACACCACGGTCGCCGATCTTTCCGGCGGCGAGCGCGCGCGGCTGCTGCTCAACTTGATCGCGATGGCGGCGCCTCACCTGCTCATCCTCGACGAGCCGACCAATCACCTCGACATCGACAGCCGCCGCGCGCTGCTCGACGCGCTGAACGACTACGAGGGCGCCGTCATCCTGGTCACGCACGACCGCTCGCTGATCGATCTGGTGACCGACCGGCTGTGGCTCACCGCCGACGGCCATATCAAGCCGTTCAACGGCGACATGGACGATTACGCGCGCTTCGTCATCGAGCGCGCCAGGGCGGGCGCGACGGCACCTTCGCAGGACGCCGATTCGAACAGCCGAGCAGCCGGCTGGGCCGTGTCCGAACCCGGCTCGAGCGCCAAGGAAGAGGCAGCGCGCGCCGCCCGCTATGCCGCGCGCAAGGCCGCCAAGAAGAAACGCCGGCGCGGCTATTGATCGACGCCGACGACTGCAGCGACGCTGCGCTGATGTGACCTGCCGTCGCGCAGGTGATCCGGCTGCCGCCCAATGCTATCGTGCCGAAAAATCCGGGAGGAATCCCGGCCGGGAGGAACCACATGGGCGGACTTCATCGGCTGCCGGCCCTCGCCGTGGCGGTCGCGACCGTGACGCTCGCCGGCGCGGGCGCGCGCGCCGAGGACAATTATCCGTCGCGGCCGATCCACATGATCATTCCGTTCGCCGCCGGCGGCCCGACCGACATCGTCGGCCGCGTCATGGGCGCGAAGATGGGCGAGGTGCTGGGACAGCAGTTCGTGGTCGAGGACAGGGCCGGCGCCGGCGGCAATATCGGCGCCGACATCGTCGCCAAGTCCGCGCCCGACGGCTACACGATACTGATGGCGACGGTGTCCACCAACGCCATCAATCCGGGCCTCTACAAACACATGCCCTACGATCCGGTCACCGCCTTTGCGCCGATCGGACGGGTCGGGGTGACGCCGACGCTGCTGCTAGTGAACCCGTCGCTTCCGGTGACCGACGTCAAGAGCCTGATCGCCTTGTTCAAGGCAAACCCCGGCAAGTACAGCTATGGCTCCTCGGGCGTCGGTTCGATCCTCCATCTGTGCGGCGAGGAATTCAAAGCGGACGCGGGCGGGCTCGACATCGTGCACGTGCCCTATCGCGGCTCAGCGCCGATGGACACCGACTTGATGGGCGGCCAGGTCGTGATGGCGTTCGACGCGACGCCGACCGCCATGCCGCTGGCGCTTTCCGGCAAGCTGCGCGCGCTCGGCGCCGGGATGGCGACGCGGCTCAAGGCCATGCCGGATCTGCCGACATTGCAGGAGCAAGGCCTCAAGGGTTACGAGTGCTACACCTGGAACGCGTTCCTGGCGCCGGCGGGCACGCCGCAGCCGATCGTCGAGCGGCTCAACGCCGCGGTCAACCAGGCGCTGGCCGATCCCGCGGTGTTCACGTCGCTGGGAAACGCGGGGATCGACCCGACACCGGGCAGCACGCCGGACCAGACCGGCGCGTTCGTGCGGGCGGAGCTCGCCAAGTGGGCGCCGATCATCAAGGCGTCCGGCGCGCAGGTGGACTGACGCGCAGCGGTCAGGCCGGCACTTCGCCCTTGAGCATGAGGCGGTAGAGGTAGCGGCGCTCCCGCATGTCGTAGTCGGGGTTGGCCTGGTGCATGACGCTGCGGTTGTCCCACAGCACCCAGTCGCCGTGACGCCACTTGTGCCGATACTCGTATTTCTTCTGCGTCGCGTGCCGCATCAGCTCGTCGATCAGCGCCAGCGCGTCGCGATCCTCCATGCCGACGATCGATTCCATGCGCACCGGATTGAGGAACAGCGCCTTGCGGCCATTCTCGGGATTGGTGCGCACCAGCGGATGGACGCCGGGCGGTGGCAGCTTGCTGCGGCTGTCCTCGTTGAGCCCGCTCAATCGGCGCGGGCTGTATTTGCTCTGATAGACGTGCAGCGCCTTGAGCCCGTCGATCCTTTGCCTGGTGGCCGCCGGCAGGTCGTCATAGGCGTCGTGCATGTTGACGTATTGGGTGTCGCCGCCGCTCGAGGGCAGCTCGACCGCGAACAGCGTCGTGGCCTTGGGCGGGCGCGGGTGATTGGAATGGTCGGTGTGGAACGTCTCGCCGGGGATCATCCGCTTGCCGTTCACGAACTCGTCGTTGGAGACGTAAAAGATGTCGGGGTGACCGGGAACGTGGCTCTCCTTCTTGTCGTGCAGCTGCAGCTCGCCGAACAGCTGCACGGCGGCCTTGAACTGATCCGGGGCAAAGTGCTGGTCGCGCATGACCAGCACGTGATGCGCGGCGAACGCTTGGCCCAGGGTGGAGCGGGTGGCGCCGTCGACCGGTTCGGTGAAGTCCAGGCCAACGACTTCGGCGCCGGTATGCTCGGTGAGCGGCGTAACGGTGAAGGATGTCATGGACCGTTCCCTCCACGCAGTGTTTTTGGTGCAGCGACGCTATCGCCGGGCGCAGGAAGGGTCAAGCCGCGACCAAGATCACTGCGCCTCGGGGCGGCCCACCGCGAAATAGCGGAGGCTCGCCCGCTTCATCTCGTCGGCGCGGTAGATGTTGCGCAGATCGACGATCACCGGCTGCGCCATCACGCTGCGAAGCCGCGCCAGATCGAGCGCGCGGAACTGCTCCCATTCGGTCGCGATCACGACCGCATCGGCGCCTTCGGCGGCCTGGTAGGCGCTGTTGCAATAGATCACCGTCTCGAGCTTCGGCTTGGCCTGCTCCATGCCGGCGGGGTCGTAAGCGCGCACGACGGCGCCGAGGTCCTGCAACGCGGTGATCAGCGGGATCGCCGGCGAGTCGCGGGTGTCGTCGGTGTTCGGCTTGAAGGCGAGGCCGAGCACGGCGACGGTCTTGCCGCGCACCGCGCCGTCGAGCGCGGCCACCACCTTGCGCGCCATGGCGCGCTTGCGCTGGTCGTTGACCGCCGCGACCGTCTCGACGATGCGCAGCGGGGCGCCGTGATCCTGCGCGGTCTTGATCAGCGCCACGGTGTCCTTCGGCAGGCAGGAGCCGCCGAAGCCCGGGCCGGAATGCAGGAATTTTGCGCCGATACGGTTGTCGAGGCCCATGCCGCGCGCCACGTCCTGCACGTCGGCGCCGACGCGCTCGCACAGGTCGGCGATCTCGTTGATGAAGGTGATCTTGGTGGCGAGGAAGGCGTTGGCGGCGTATTTGATCAGTTCGGCGGTGCGGCGGCTCACATACAGGATGGGGGCGGCGTTGAGATAAAGCGGCCGATAGAGCTCGGCGAGGACCGCGCGCGCCCGCGGATTGTCGGTGCCGACCACGATGCGGTCGGGATGCTTGAAATCTTGGATGGCGGCGCCTTCGCGCAGGAATTCCGGGTTGGAGACGACCGCGATGTCGGCGCCGGGACGTGTTTCGCGAAGGATGCGCTCAATCTCGTCGCCGGTGCCGATCGGCACGGTCGACTTGGTGATCACGACCGCCGTTGCGGAGAGGAGCGGCGCGATCTCGCGCACGGCGTCGTAGACGAAGCTCAGATCGGCGTGACCGTCGCCGCGGCGCGACGGCGTGCCGACCGCGATGAACACGGCGTCGGCCTCGCCGACGCCGGCCGGCTCGACCGCGAACGCTAAGCGGCCCTGGCGCACGTTGGCTTCGAGCAGATCGGCGAGGCCTGGCTCGAACATCGGAATCTCGCCGCGATTGAGCGCCGCGACTTTCTGCGCATCCTTGTCGATGCAGGTCACGCGGTGACCGAAATCGGCGAGGCATGTCCCGGAGACGAGCCCGACATATCCGGCGCCGACCATGATCACGCGCATGAAAAACTCCGATTGGGCTCAGACCGGATCAGGCCCCGCGGCGGGCGCCGAGGTGCCTTCGAACGCACCGATCGGCGCCGCCGGCGCAGCCTGCGCGCGCCTGCGCGTCAACGACAGCCAGCGCCGCCCGAACAGCGCCAGCACGAGCGCGCCATAGAACGCGGCGCCGAGCAAAGCCAGCACCACCAATTGCGATTCGTAGCGGAATCTAACCAACGACGATAACGAGGAGGTGACGATCGGCACGGCGATCAAGAGCAGGATCGCGAACCCAACTGCCGCCGCCGCGAGCCGGCCGAGCGAGGACTTCAAGGTCGCGTCGGGGGCGATCAGGCCGGCGCGCCAGGCAAACCACAGCACCAGGACGAAATTGATCCAGGCCCCGATCGAGGTCGCCAGCGCCAGCCCGACCTGCGCCAGCGAGCCCATCAGCGCGATCTTGCAGACGATGTTGACCGCGGTGCCGGTCAGCGCCGCCTTGACGGGCGTCGCGGTGTCGCCGCGCGCGAGAAACGGAGCGACCACGCTGCGAATGAGCACGAAGGGGATGAGGCCGATAGTGTAGGCGACCAGCGTCATCGCGGCGGCGTGCGCGTCATCGGCCGTGAACGCGCCGCGCAGGAACAGGCCGCGCATGATGAGATCGGGCACCACCAGGAAGGCGATGACGCAGGGCAGCGCCAGCAGCAGCGCGAATTCGATGGCCCGGTTCTGCGCCGAGCGCGCGCCGGTCTCGTCGCCGGCGGCGATGCGGCGGCTCATTTCCGGCACCAGCACGGTGCCGACCGCAATGCCGATCACGCCGATCGGCAGCTGATCGATGCGGTCGGCGTAATAGAGCGCCGAGATGGCGCCGGCCGACAGGAAGCTCGCGATAATGGTATCGGCGAACAGCGCAAGCTGCGTGCCAGCCGAGCCGATGGTCGCCGGCACCAGCGCCTTGAAGAAACGCTTCACGTCGTCGTCCCAGCGCAGGCCGCGGAACCACGTCATGGCGCCGGCATAGAGCGTGTCGCCGCCAACCAGCGCCGCCTGCAGCACGCCAGAGATCAGCACGCCCCACGCCGCCGCATGGCCGGCGCTCGGGAACAGTGCGGCGAGCGCCAGCGTCGCCATCATCGAGACATTGAGCAGGATCGGCGCCGCCGAGGCGGCCGCGAATCGATGCATCGCGTTGAGGATGCCGCCCCACAGCGTCACCAGAGTAATGAGCAGGAGGTAGGGGAACGTGATCCTGGTGAGACTGACGGCGAGCGCGAATTGCTGCGGCTCGCGCGAAAAGCCGGGCGCGAGCACTTCGATCGCCTGCGGCGTGAAGATGAGCGCGAGCGCAAGCAGCACCACCTGCGTGGCGATCAGCAGCGTGAAGATACGGTCGCCGAAAAGGCTCGCCGCCGTTGGACCGCCTTGGGTGCGCACGCGCGCATAGGCGGGGATGAAGGCGGCATTGAACGCGCCTTCGGCGAAAATGGCGCGAAAATGGTTCGGCAGCCGGAACGCAACAAAGAAGGCGTCGGCGACGGGTCCGGCGCCGATGATCGCCGCCAGCATGATGTCGCGCATGAAGCCGGTCAGGCGCGAGAGTAGCGTATAGCCGCCGACGGTGAGAATTTTTTCGAGCATGCGCCGGGCCAGTTACGTTATCCGCTCGTGCGCGGGAATGACCGGAGCTGAGGTCTAGTCCGCCAGCGCGCGACGAACCGCCTCGATGATACGATCCTGCAGCGGACGCTCAAGATAGGCGTGCATCGGCAGGCTGATGACTTCCGCGGCGAGGCGATCGCTCACCGGCGCGCCGCCGTCGGCCACGGGGAAGTCGCGGTAGGCCGGCTGGCGATGCAGCGGCTTGGCGTAATAGATCGCGGTCGGGATGCCCTGCGCCTTGAGCGTGGCGGCGAGCGCGTCACGCCGTCCCGCCGGCAGCCGGATGGTGTACTGCGCCCACACCGAGGTCGATTCGTTGCCGACGCGCGGCACCGTCGCGACGCCGGCCAGCCCGGCCGCATAGCGCGCCGCAATCCGTTCGCGCGCTACGATTTCCTCGGGAAATATCTTGAGCTTTTCGATCAGCACCGCCGCCTGGATGGTGTCGAGCCGGCCGGTGATGCCGATGTGCGCGGCGTCGTACTTGTCGGCGCCCTCCCCGTGCACCCGCAGGCTCTTAACGCGCGCCGCGAGCGCGTCGTCGTCGGTGAAGATGGCGCCGCCGTCGCCATAGCAGCCGAGCGGTTTTGCGGGGAAGAAGCTCGTCGCCGTCGCGGTCGCGAGCGCGCCGAGCTTGCCGCCCCGGTAGGTCGCGCCAAAAGCCTGCGCCGCGTCGTCGAGCACCTTCAGGCCATGCGCCGCGGCGACCTTGGCGATGGCATCGTGATCGGCCGGCAGGCCGAACAGATCGACCGGAATGACGGCTTTCGGCCGAAGCCCGAGCCGCCGCGCCGTCGCCACCGCGCGCTCGCAGCTCTCGGCATCGAGATTGAAGGTCTCGGCCGCGACGTCGGCGATGACCGGCGTCGCGCCGAGCAGCGCCACCATCTCGGCCGTGGCATGGTAGGTGAACGACGGGCAGATCACGGCATCGCCCGGGCCGATCTGCCACGCCATGAGAACGAGCAGGAGCGCATCGGTGCCGCTGGCGCAGCCGATCGCGTGCCGCGCGCCGCAAAACGCCGCCAGCTCGGCTTCGAGCGCGCGCACCTCGGGCCCCTGGACGAACTGGCAATGCGCGAGCACGCCGGCCACCGCGTCGTCGATGGCGCGGCCGAGACGGCGGCGCTGCGCCGCAACGTCGATAAACGGGATCGGCCCTTCTTCAAGGCGCGCGTGCTGGTTCATAGCCTGGTCCACGCTCGAACGACGCGTCTCAGCCGACGACGCGCCGCGGCCCCTGGCGTTGCGGCGCGCTCGATTGCGCGGTGCGCCCGGTGAGGCAGCGGATCGCGATTTCGAGGCTGGCCACGGCCTCCTCGCCGGTGACGGCGGGGGTTTCCCCGCTGCGCACCGCGTTGACGAACGCGACCAGCTCGGCGCGCAACGGCTCGGCATAGCCGACCGACAGGTGCCGCATCGAGTAGCTGCCGTCGGGCTGGAAGCCGAAGCATTCGGTGACCTGCAGCGTCAACAGATCGCCCATCAGGTATTTGTCGCGGGTGGCGATGTGGATGGTGCGCGCCTTGAACGGCGTGAGCCAGTTGGTGTTGATGTGCGCCAGCACGCCCGAGGCGGTGCGGAACTGCAACAGCGCGATGTCCTCGCGCTCCGCCACTGCGCTCGAGGTCTGCGGCTGGATCTCGACGATCTCGGAATCGGTGAACCAGCGGATCAGGTCGATGTCATGCACCGCGAGATCGATGACGACGCCGACATTCGACATGCGCGGCGGGAACGGGCCGACGCGGGTGATGGCGATGGAAAGGATGTGCTGATCCTTGATCGCGCGCTTGATCGCCTCGACCGCCGGATTGAAGCGCTCGACGTGGCCGGCCATCAGCGTGACGCCGGCGCGGCGGGCCGCCGCGACGATGGCGTTGCCCTCCTCGATCGTGGAGGCGATCGGCTTCTCGACCAGGATGTGGATGCCGCGCGAAGCGCATTCGAGCGCGATGTCGCGGTGAAAATGGGTCGGCGCCGCAATGGTGATGGCGTCGACGCCGCGCTCGATCAGGTCATCCAGGCTGCCGAACCCCGGACACCCCAGCGTGCGGGCGACGAAGTCGCGCTGCTTGGCGTCGGGATCGACGATGCCGACGAGCTTGACGCCCTGCAACTCCGACAGCACCCGCGCATGGTTGCTGCCCATGACGCCAACGCCCACCACCCCGATATTCAATGTCCCGCCTGCGCCCACTTTGATAGCCTCGCTCATGGCCCGAAGGGCCGCCAACTCAGTCGGCTACGCCGGCCCGTGTAGCAGACCCGCGATGCAGGCGAAAGTGACGCCTGTCGCAGCGAACTCGCCACCGGACTCTGGTGAATTCGCACTCCCGAACACGCCTGACCGCCCCCGACCCGCGCACGGCCGTCCTAGCATGGCTTCGTCGCAACGACGACCCTCCACGGCGCCGGCCACGGACACATTTTGATTCAGAGCTTTACAAGCCGGCGGACGGTCCGCGCCGGTCCGACCTAAGCGCTTGAAATCCTATGTCGTTTCAAATTGGACCGGACCGGCGCCTCACGAGCGGTGATAGTCATCCTCGATCCGGATGATGTCATCCTCGCCGAGATAGCTGCCGGTCTGCACCTCGATAAGTTCCAAATCGATTTTTCCAGGATTTTCCAGGCGATGGCGGGCGCCGCTCGGCACGTAGATCGATTCGTTCTCGTGCAGGAACTTGACCTCCTCGCCGATCGTCACCCGCGCCGTGCCGCGCACGACGACCCAGTGCTCGGCGCGGTGATGGTGCATCTGCAGCGACAATCGCCCGCCCTGCTTCACCACGATGCGCTTGACCTGGTAGCGCGAGCCGTTGTCGAGCGACTGGTAGGAACCCCACGGCCGGTGCACTTTCAGATGATCCTCGGTCACAGCCGGCGCGACTTCCTTGAGTCTCTGCACGATACGCCGCAGCCCATCGCCATTCTCGCGCCGCGCCACCAGGACGGCGTCGTCGGTCGTCACCACGACCACGTCGTCGAGACCGAACACCGCGACCAGCTGCTTTTCGGAGGCCACGTAGGAGCCGGTGGTATCGATGAACACGGCCTGACCTTGCGCGGCATTCTTCATCGCATCGCGCGCCGACAATTCCCACACGGTCTGCCACGATCCGACGTCCGACCAGCCGTAGGCGACGGGCATCACCGCGGCGCGCGTGGTGCGCTCCATCACCGCATAGTCGATCGATTTGGCGGCCGCGCGGGCGAATGCCGCGGGATCCAGAACGACGAGGCCGAGATCGCTGCCGGCCGCCTCGACCGCCGCCGCAACGGCTGCGCTGCTGTCCGGCTCGAAGCGGCGATATTCTTCAAGCAGGAAACCGGCGCGGAACATGAAGTTGCCGGAGTTCCACAGGTAGCCCTCGGCGACATAGCGCTTAGCGGTGTCAGCGTCCGGCTTCTCGACGAATCGTTCGATGGCGAAGATTTCCGGGCCGATGGAAGGGCCGGCGCAGATATAGCCGTACTCCGTGGCCGGCCGCGTCGGCCGCACGCCGAAGGTGACGATGTGATTGTCCTCGGCCGCCTCGCGCGCCATCGCGCACACCTTGGCGAAGCCGGCCGGATCGGTCACCACGTGATCGGCGGCGAGCGCAACGATGACGGGATCGCCGCCGTGCCCGAAGGCGAACGCAGCGCCGGCAACGATCGCCGGTCCGGAATCTCGCCGCATCGGCTCGAGCAGGATGTCGGCCTCGACGCCGATGGCCGCGAGCTGCTCGGCAACCAGAAACCGGTACTGGCCGTTGGTCACCACAATCGGCCGGCCGAACAAGGCCGGATCCGAAACCCGGCGCACGGTTTCCTGAAACGTCGAATGCGGACCAAACAGCGGCAGAAACTGCTTGGGCCGATTCTCGCGCGAGGCCGGCCACAGGCGCGTGCCGGCGCCGCCACACATGATCAGGGGGATGATCGGTCGAGACAATTTATGCCCGCGACAATTTTTGCCTGCGACACCGCGCGTCGCGACCACAGGTGCGCCCGCAACACCATGTGCGCGCTACACCATTTGCGCCCGCCGTGCCGGCGATTCGCTCTCGGCTGCTGCAAGTCCCATAACAAGGAAGCGCTGTCAAACACCGATTGGCCGTGCCGTTAATGGTTCCCGGCGATCGACGGTTGGAGGTGGCGGACTACGGCCGGCGGCGTGGCGGCGTGCGCCGGGCCAGGATCCTGCCGGCGACCGCGTCGAGCTTTCTCAGAAGCTTCGGATCGCGCGCGCCGGGTGCGGTAATCAGCGCGTTGTCGAGAGCGCGGTCGGAGCCGATCGGGCACGGCTCGTGCTCGCGCGGAAAATCGCGGGCGAGACGCGCCACCAGGCCGGCGGCCTTCTCGGCATTGGCCGTGAGCACCTTGATGATGTCCTGCACGGTGACGGCGTCGTGGTCGGGATGCCAGCAGTCGAAATCGGTCACCATGGCGACGGTGGCGTAGCAAATCTCCGCTTCGCGCGCGAGCTTGGCCTCGGGCATGTTGGTCATGCCGATCACCGCGTAGCCGAGATTCTTGTAGGTGAGGCTTTCGGCGAGCGTCGAGAATTGCGGGCCCTCGATGCACACATAGGTACCGTCGCGCACGACGGCGATGTCTTCGGCCATCGCCGCCTCGGCGATATGGATGCGCAGCCGCGGCGACACCGGATGCGCCATCGAGACGTGCCCCACGCAGCCCTTGCCGAAGAACGAGCTCTCGCGCTTGTGGGTGCGGTCGACGAACTGATCGACCAGCACGAACGTGCCTGGCGGCAGGTTCTCCTTGAACGAGCCGCACGCCGACAGCGACACCAGATCGGTCACGCCGGCGCGTTTGAGCACATCGATATTGGCGCGGTAGTTGATGTCCGAGGGCGAATAGCGGTGACCCTTGTCGTGGCGCGACAGGAACACGAGCGACTGGCCGCCGATCTCGCCGACGCGCAAAGGCCCGGACGGCTCGCCCCAGGGGCTCCGGATGCTTCTTGATCGCACTTTTTCGAGGCCGGGCAACTCGTAGATGCCGGAGCCGCCGATGATGCCAAGCACGGATTTTGCCATGACCTGCCTTGCTGCGCTCATGCGCGATGGAAATTGCGGAGCCATTCGACGAAACGCGGCACGCCGTCTTCGATCGGGGTGCGCGGCTTGAAGCCGACGGCGCGCTCCAGATCGGTGCAGTCGGCGGATGTCTCGACGATGTCGCCCGGCTGCAGCGGCAAGAGCTCGCGGACGGCCGGACGGCCGACGGCGCGCTCGATCAGGCCGACCACGTCCATGAGCTCGGACGGCCGGCTGTTGCCGACATTATAGATGCGCCACGGCGCGTCGCTCGTCGCGGGATCGGGCGGCGCTGCCGCGCCGGTCCGCTGCGGTTGCGGCGGACGGGAGACCAGGCGCACGACAGCCTCCACCACATCGTCGATATAGGTGAAGTCGCGCCGCATCTGCCCATTGTTGAACAGGCGGATCGGCTGGCCCTGCATGATCGCGGCGGTGAACAGCCACATCGCCATGTCGGGCCGGCCCCAGGGCCCGTACACGGTGAAGAAGCGCAAACCGGTCGCCGGCAATCCGAACAGGTGCGCGTAGGCGTGCGCCATCAGCTCGTTCGATTTCTTGGTCGCCCCGTAGAAGCTCAGCGGATGATCGACATTGTCGGAGGTGCGAAACGGCAAGCGCGTGTTGGCGCCATAGACCGAGGACGACGACGCGTAGACGAGATGCCCGCAGCCGGTCTGCCGGCAGCCCTCCAGCACGTTGAGGAAGCCGACGAGATTCGACTCGGCATAGGCGTGCGGATCGACCAGCGAATAGCGCACGCCGACCTGCGCCGCGAGATGCACCACATGGCTGAAGCGGTGCGCCGCAAAGAGCTCGGCGGTCCTGGCGCGTTCGGCAAGATCGAGCTTCTCGAACCGGAAGTTCGGAAAGGCGGCAAGCTCCTTGAGCCGCGCCTGCTTCAAGCGCGGATCGTAATAGGCATTGAGATTGTCGACCCCGATCACGGCCTGGCCGTCGGCCAACAGACGCCGGGCGACATGCATGCCGATGAAGCCGGCCGCTCCGGTGACCAGGACGGATTGCGACGCGATGGTCATGAAAATTGGGCCAGCGACCGATAAAGTTTCTCTACTTCAGCCATCACGGCCTGTACAGTGAAGCGCCGTTGAACCCGCGCGTTGCCGGCCGCCCCCATGGCCTGGCGCAAGGCCGCATCGGCGCAAAGCGCGGCAAGGGCGCGCGCCGCGGCGTCGACGTCGTGCAGCGGAACCAGAAAGCCGTTCTCGCCGTCGCGCACCACTTCCCGGCAGCCGGTCACATCCGCCGCCACGATGGGACGGCCGGCCGCCGCCGCCTCGACCAACGAGCGCGGCAGTCCCTCGCGGTACGACAGCAACAGCGCAATGTGATGCTCCCGCCAGACGCGCGCGATATCGCTGACGCGACCGTGCCATTTGATTGCGGGCTCGCTCGACCAGGCCTGCAATGTCGATATCGGCAGGGAGTTGGGATTTGACGGATCGGGATCGCCGAACAGATTGAGCTCGAGCGGCGCCCCGAGCGCGCGGGCCGCCCGCGCCGCCGCGACCGCTTCGGCGATGCCCTTGTGGCGGATCATGCGCGCGACGACCGCGACCTTGACCGGCGGCGCCGGCGGCTCCGGAACCAGCGGAAAGTCCCGCGGGTCGATCCCAGCGCCGCCAACGATGGTGACGTCGGCCGCGTCGGGATCGAGCCCGAACTCGGGCGGATCCTCGCGGTTCTCGAACACATAACGGGTCCGCGGGCTGCGCAGCCAGGAGCCGACGGCAAAGCGCATGAGGTGCCGCGCCACGGCCGGTCCCGGCCCGCGCTCGATCCACAAATGGCCGAGGCCGGTCGGCGCCAGCACCAGCGCCCTGGTTCGCGCCAGTCGCGCCGCAATCCCTCCCGCCAAGACCGGTCGCAGCGCAATGCAGTGAACAATGTCGGGCTGCTCGCTGCGAATGATGCCGCGCGTCCGCACGATATCGCGCACCGCCTGCAGCGGCTGCAGGCTGGTGCGGTCGAGATCGGAGGCGACGAACCGGAATCCCTCGGCGATGATGCGCGCGGCCTGGTCCTTGGCCCGCGCCGCGACCACGACATCGAGCCCCGCGGCGCGCGCCGCGCGCGCCATGGGGAGAAAGTGCGACGCGAAGAACCAATCCTCCGTTGCGAGATAAAGAATCTTCGGCATGGCGAAAACGACCCAGAAGCAGACTCAGGCCGGCCGATGTCCGGCCCAGCTGCGCTCTCCCACGTGCGGTCCTTGGCCGGCGACGCCGGCCGCGTGGCGTGCGCGAAGGAGCGCGAGCGCTTCGGGAAGATCGCGCACGATATCGTGGGCCGGCAAGTGTTGCGCCGGCTCGATGCCGTGCGGATCGAGCAGGATGCGCACTTCGATACCGGCCTGCGCGGCACATTCCATGTCGCTCATCCGGTCGCCGATCATGATCGAGCGCTTGAGATCGAGGTCGAAATCCTGCGCCGCCTGCAGGATCATGCCGGGCCTGGGCTTTCGCCACGGATGATCACGGCGGAATTCAGCGCGGCCGGCCTCGGGATGGTACGGGCAGTGATAGACCCTGGCGATAGGCGCCGCGGCGGCGGCAAAGCGCTCGCACATCCATTTCGTCAGCTCCTCGTAGGCCGCCTCGCTGAAATAGCCGCGGCCGATGCCGGCCTGGTTGGTTGTCACGATGAGCGGCCAGCGCAATTCGGTTGCGACGAACCGCGCCAGCTCGAAAATACCCGGCAAGAACTCGAAGCGGTCGATCTGATGGACGTAGCCGTGGTCGACATTGATGACGCCGTCACGGTCGAGGAATACGGCTGCGCGGCGGTTGCTGTCGACCATGCTGCTCGCGCCGTCCTCGGCTGACGATCAAATGGCTTTTTCGCGAGCCGTGGCGGCGCCGGCGCGGCCGACACGGCCGTCGCGAAACATCGCACTCTCGACCAGGCCGCAGATCGCGTGTGCGGCGACGATATGAATCTGCTGGATCAATGGCGTTTCGTCGGCCGGCGCGCAGAGACACAGGTCGCAGAGTTCGCGCATCGCACCGCCGCCCCGCGACCCGGTGAAGCCGACCGTGACGAGGCCTGCTTCACGGGCGGCGCGCAACGCCGCCAGCACGTTCGGCGAGCGCCCGGAGGTCGAGATGGCGAGAAAGACGTCGTTGCGCCGGCCGAGGCCGCGAACCTGGCGCGCAAAGATTTGCTCGAACCCGTAATCGTTGCCGATCGCGGTGAGCGCCGATGTGTCCGTTGTCAGCGCGATCGCCGGCAACGGGTCGCGGTCGAAATTCAACCGCGACAGGAATTCGCCCGCGATATGCTGGGCGTCGCCGGCGCTGCCGCCGTTGCCGGCGATCAGGAGCTTGCCGCCCGCCCGCATGGCGCGCTCGACGGCCTCGGCGATGGCGCGAATCGCGGCACGCAGCTCATCGTCGCCTGCCGCCCGCTGCAGGCTGGCGATGGAGCGATCGAAGTGGAGCGCGACAGGATCTTTGTTCAGATCAGCATCCCTGTTCAGATCAGCCATACGCCGATTCGCTTTTGATCGGCCGCATCTGCGACCGCACCTGAATATAGGCCGCACCCCTTGCTGTAAACGAGATTGTGGTCGAATTGGGCCGTCGGCGGTTGGCTGGCCCATCGCGGCGTTATGGCGTATAGCAGCCGCGCTTGCGCCTGCCGAATCTGTTCGCCGGCGCGTTCCTGGACACTTGGATACGCGGACACCTGGACACAAATGACGGCGATTTCGGACCACGACGGCATTGAGTTTGACGCCGCGCTGCCGCAGGCGGCTTCGCGGGCGCAGGATGCCTGGAACGACCTCGCCGCCGGCCTGTCGCAGAGCTGGATCTGGACCGCGCTCGCCATCCAGGACGTCAAGTTGCGCTATCGCGGCTCGGTGCTCGGGCCGCTGTGGATGACGTTGAGCACCATCGTGATGGTGGCGACCATCGGCGTGATCTATTCGCGACTGTTCAGCATGCCGGCAAGCACCTATCTGCCCTACCTGGCGCTCGGCCTGATCATCTGGCAGTTCATTTCGTCGATGTTCGTCGATGGCTGTCAGACCTTCATGGCGGTGGAGAACATCATCCAGCAGGTTCCGATCGCGTTTTCGGTTCACGCCTATCGGGTCGTGTTCCGCAATCTGATTGGGCTGGCCCACACCGCCATCATCATCCCGATCGGCTTTCTGTTTTTTGAAATGCCGATCGGATGGCGCACGTTGGAGATCGTCCCCGGCCTGATCCTGCTTCTGATCAACGGCGTATGGATCAGCATCCTGTTCGGCATGATCAGCGCGCGCTACCGCGACGTGCCGCCGATCGTCGGCAGCCTGCTCCAGGTGCTGTTCTTCGCCACGCCGATCATGTGGCCGATCGAATCGCTCGGCGACATGCGTTACATCGCCGACCTCAATCCGGCCTATGCCGCCGTCGACGTGATCCGCGCGCCGCTGCTCGGCGTTCCGGTCGGCCCGTATGCCTGGCCGCTCCTGATCGCCACCACGATCGTCTGTTGCGCCGGCTCGTTCGCGTTCTTCGCGCGCTTCCGTTCCCGCATCGCCTACTGGATCTAGCCGACATGGCGTTTCTCTACTTGCGCGATGTGCGGGTCGAATTCCCGATCTATCAGGGTGGCAGCCGCTCGCTGAAAAAGGCGCTGCTGGCGAATGCCACCAAGAAGGGCAACCTGACCGAGGACGCCTCCCATCGCGTCAATGTGGTGGCGCTGCGGCAGCTCAATCTCAGCATCAACGACGGCGACCGGCTTGCCATCATCGGCGCCAACGGCGCCGGCAAGAGCACGCTCCTGAAAGTGCTGGCCGGCATCTATCAGCCGGCGCACGGCCGGGTCCATTCGCTCGGCAAGGTGACGGCGCTGCTCACCACCCTGGTGGGCCTCAATCTGGAGGCGACCGGGCGTGAAAACATCATCATCCGCGGCATGTTCATGGGCGTTAACCCGCGCGAGATGAAATCCAAGATCGAGGAGATCGCCGAGTTCACCGAGCTCGGCGCCTATCTCGATTTGCCGGTGCGCACCTATTCGGCCGGCATGATGCTGCGCCTGTCGTTCGCCGCATCGACGGCGATCGCGCCGGAAATCCTCCTGATGGACGAGTGGCTCTCCGCCGGCGACGCCGGCTTCTTGAACAAGGCGCAGCAGCGTCTCGCTCGCGTGGTCGAGAATTCAAGCATCCTGGTGCTCGCCTCCCACTCGATCCCGCTGCTGCAACAATGGTGCAATCGCGCGATTCTGCTCGACTCCGGCGAGCTGGTGGCGTCCGGAGGCGTGGCCGAAGTCGCCGAAATCTACCGCACGCGGATGCTGGGCGGCCAGAGCAAGGCGACCAGCGCGAACGTCGAGCTCGCAACCGTCGGTGGCTGAGCTGTCCGGCCTCCGGCCGCGGCCGCCATCACCAATCCCTGTCACTCCGCCGCCGCCGGCCGGCGCTTACGCTGATCGAAGCGGCGGTCGAAGACGTGCTCGGCGATGCGGTTCTTCAAAATCTCGATCGAGCCGCCGGCGATCATCCAGCCGCGCGTGCGGCGCATGCAATATTCGACCAGCGTCTCGCGGCTATACCCCAGCGCGCCCATGATCTGCACCGCCTCGCTCGCCACCTCGAAGCCCGCCTGGTTGCAGGCCGCCTTGGCGACGGCGGTGTCGTAGGCCGACGGCAGGCCGCGATCGGCATTGGTGGCGGCGCGATAGAGCAGGAGCTGCGCGCTCTCGAGCTTGATCGCCATGTCGGCGAATTTCCACTGCAGGCCCTGGAATTCGCACAGCGGCCGGTCGAACTGCTCGCGCGTCGCCGCGTAGTCGCGCGCCGCATTGAAGGCGTAGCGGCCGAGCGCCAGCGAGCGCGCCGTGTTGCCGAGCCGCTCGACGTTGAAGCCCGCCATCTGCTTCTTGAAGCCGCCGGGCCCGAGCAGCACGTTCTCGGCCGCGATGCGGCAGTCCGCGAAATGAAGCTCACACCATTCCTCGCCACTCATGAACGTCGAAGCCGCCCCGATGGTGAAGCCCGGCGCGCCGCGCTCGACCAGCACCGAGCCGATGCCGCCGAGGCCGGGGCCGAACCGCACGTAGATCAGGAAAATCTCCGCTTCCGGGCTGAAAGTGGAGAACACCTTGCTGCCGTTGACGACGTAATGCGCACCGTCCTGCCGGGCGCTGGTCTTGAGGTCGGTCACGGCGGAGCCGGCGTCGGGCTCGGTCATGCCGAGGCTCATGACCATGCGGCCGGCGAGCAGGTCTTTGAGCCAGCGCTCCTTCTGCGCCGGCGTGCCGTATTCGGTGAAGGTGCGGATCGGGCCGAAATTGCCGAACTGCACCACGTCGGCGCTGCGCGGGCACTCGGCGGCGACCTGCTCGATGGCGATCACGGCGTCCATCAGCGTGCCGCCCTGGCCACCCTCGCCTGGCGGCAGCGTGATGCCGAGAAGGCCCTGCTTGGCCATGAGCTGCGCCACATCGAAGGGAAAGCCCGGATCGTGCGCCCGCTTGAGCGCGCCCGGCGCCAGCTGCTCATGCGCGAAGCGGCGCACCGATTGCGCGAATAATTTTTCTTCGTCGGTGAAATCGAAGTTCATGGCGGACTCTTCACAGTGTCATTCGGGCGCCGTGAAGCGGCGACCCCGGGATCGATCACCGCCATCATAGCGGCGGAAGCGAAGCCATGCGAACACCGCGACGGTCGTGCGCGCCTTCGGCGCGCCGCGGAACGACGCGGCGAGCTGCGCGCTTCGTCCTACAGCTTCTGGATACCGGCCTGCTCGATGATGCGCTTGAACATGTCGATCTCCTTGGTGACGCGCGCCCAGGCCGCTGCGGCGCCCTTCGGCCGCACCAGGAAGCCGGCGTTGAACAGCTTGTCCTTCATTTCCGGTGTCGCGAGGACCTTGAGCGTTGCCGCCTCGAGCCACTTCACCACCTCGGGCGGCGTCTTGGCGGGAGCAAGCAGCACAGTGTCGGTCGCGAACACGAAGTCCGGGTAGCCGGCCTCCGCCATGGTGGGCACGTCCGGCATGTCGGGCCAGCGCACGTCGCCGGTGACGGCGAGGCAGCGGCATGTTCCGGCCTTGATATGCGGCGCCGCCGGCGGCAGCGCGCCGGAGCTCAGCTGAACGGTGCCTGCGAGCAGCGCCGCGAAGGCATCGCCGCCGCCCTTGAACACCACGTCTTCGAGCTTCGGCAGCTGCTCGCGGATTTTCAGGACTTCCAGCTGGATTTGCGGCGTCGTGCCGATCGGCGGCGTCCCGCAGTTGTATTTTTCCGGGGTGGCGCGGGCGAGCGCGACGAAATCCCGGACGTTCTTCGCCGGCAGCTCGGACCTGACCACGAACGTGTTGGGGGAGGTCGCGACCTCGCTCACGCCGACGAAGTCCTTGTAGGGGTCGTAGGGCAGATGATTGTAGAGGCCGTAATTCACCGAATAGGCATTGGTGGCGAGGAGGATGGTGTAGCCGTCCGGATCGGATCTCGCCGCGTATTCCATGCCGATATTGCCGCCGGCGCCGCCGCGGTTCTCGACGATGAAAGTCTTTCCGCTCGATTGATCGAGCGCCGCGGCGAGAATGCGCGCGACAATGTCGGACGGGCCGCCCGGCGTGTTGGCGACCACGATCTTGACCGGACGGTCCGGATAGGCGGCGAAAGCCGCGCGCAGGCCCACCACGGCCGGGGCGGCGAGGCCGGCCGCGAGCGCGGCCGCGGCCTTGACCACGCCGCGCCGCGACGGCGCGGTTGGCGCGGCGGAGTTTTCCGTCATCGTCCGTCTCGTCATGGTGCGATCCTCACTGCGGTTTGAGGCCGATCGAATGGATGAGGGTCGACCACTTGGTCTCCTCGCGGTCGATCACCGCCGCCTGCTGCTCGGGCGTGGTCGACTCCGGCTCGGCGCCTTCCTGGACGATGCGCTTCCGCACCTCGTCGTTGCCGATCGCCGCGCGCAATTCCTTGTTCAGGCGCTCGATGATGGGCCGCGGCGTGCCGGCCGGCGCCAGGAGCCCGTAGCTCAGCGTCGCCTCGAAGCCGGGCAGGCCCGATTCCGCGAGCGTCGGCACGTCCGCCAGCAGCGTCGAGCGCTTCATCGAGGTCACGGCGAGCGCCCGGATGTAGCCGCCGTCGAGCGCGGCGCGCGACACCGGAATGGGATTGAAGCCGACTTTGACGAAGCCGCCGATGAGGTCCTGGGTCAGCGGGTTCGATCCCTTGTAAGGAATCTGCTGGACCGTCACGCCGGCCTGCTGCGCGAACAGCACGGATGCCAGATGATTGACCGTGCCGTAGCCCGGAATGCCGACCTGATAGGGTTTTTCGGAGCGCTGCATCGTGGCGATGAGTTCGCCGACGCCGTGGACCGGCAAATCCTTGTTCACCAGGAGCAGCGCCGGCGCCGACGCGATCAGGCCGATCGGCGCAAAGTCCTTGCGCGGATCGTAGCCGACATTGCTGAACAGGCTCGGGCCGATGGCGAGCGTCGAGGTGTAGCCGAGAAGGAGCGTATAGCCGTCGGGCGCGGCGCGGGCGACTTCGCGCGTTCCGACCGTGCCGCTGGCGCCCGCCGCGTGGTTTTCGACCACGATGCGCTGGCCGAGCGCGGCGCTCATCTTGTCGGACACCGCGCGCGCCAGGATGTCATTCGAGCCGCCCAGCGGCAGCGGCACCACCAGCATGATCGGCCGGCTCGGATAGTCCGCCGCGGCGAGCGGGCCCGAGGCGCCGAACGCCGCCAGCAACGCGCACGCCGCAAGGGGCGTCGTCAGCCTCGCCAAGGCGTCCTCCACTTTTTTGTTGTAGTGTCGGCCGACATATCTAGCCCACCTGCCGGTGCGCCCCAATGTCGTGCACTGTCGCACGCGCCGCCCGAGGGCGGGCGGGCCGGGGAAATGCCGATGAATACCGCGATGACCTGGACCGATAAGCCGTCATGCGCCGCGGCGGCGGACGTGGCTCCGCACGCTACTTCGTAAAATTCTTCGGCAGCCCCTGCCAACCTTCGAAATAGTCGTGCTGCAACTCGGATGACTCGACGGCGTAGCGGGTGAGCCGCATGGCGTAGCGGCTCTCGAACATGAACGCCATGGTGTTCTCGACCTTGTGCGGCTTGAGCTCGGCGCGCGTCGCGCGCTCCCAAGTCTCGGCGTCGGGGCCGTGCGCGGTCATGCAATTGTGCAGGCTGGCGCCTCCCGGCAAAAAGCCTTCCGCCTTGGCGTCGTAGACGCCGTGGAGGAGGCCCATGAACTCGGTCATGACGTTGCGGTGGTACCAGGGCGGGCGAAACGTGTCCTCGCCGACGAGCCAGCGCGGCGGGAAGATCACGAAATCGATGTTGGCGGTGCCCGGCACGTCGGACGGCGCGGTGAGCACGCTGTAGATCGACGGATCGGGATGATCGAAGCTCACGCTGCCGATCACCATGAAGCGCGCCAGGTCGTATTTGTACGGCGCGAAATTGCCGTGCCAGGCGACGACGTTGAGCGGCGAATGGTCCATCTGCGCCGCCCACAGGTTGCCCTGGAATTTGGCGACCAGCGTGCACGGCGCCTTGGTGTCCTCGTAGGCGGCAACGGGGCTGAGAAAATCGCGCGCGTTGGCGAGGCCGTTCGAGCCGAGCGGACCGAGCTCCGGCAGCCGCAGGTTCATGCCGTAGTTCTCGCAGATGTAGCCGCGCGATGGCCCGTCCGGCAGCTCGACGCGAAAGCGCAGCCCGCGCGGGATCACGACGATCTCGCCGGGCGCCGCCTCGATCACGCCGAGCTCGGTGACGAAGCGCGCGCGGCCCTGCTGCGGCACGATCAGCATTTCGCCGTCCGCATTGTAGAAGCAGCGCCCGGTCATCGAGCGGTTGGCGGCGTAGACGTGGATGGCCATGCCGACTTGAGTGGCGACATCGCCATTGCCGCCCATGGTCACGATGCCTTCGACGAAGTCGGTCGGCTGTTGCGGGACCGGGATCGGGCTCCAGCGCAATTGCGTCGGCGTCGCGTCGACGTCGTTGAACGGCGCGCTGCGCACGAGCCCATTGTCGATGCGCGCATAAGGCCGGTGCACGACCGACGGCTGGATGCGATAGGTCCAGGTGCGCCGGTTCTCGCTGCGCGCCATGGTGAACGAGGTGCCGGAAATGAGCTCGGCATAGAGGCCGTGCGGCGGCCGCTGCGGCGAGTTGCGGCCGACCGGCAACGCGCCGGGCACGGCTTCGGACACGAAATGATTGCCGAAGCCCGGCTGGTATTGGAGCGGCGCCGCGGCGCGCGGGACGTTGCTGTCCGCCTTTCGCGCTTTGACGTCGACTTTGGTCGCTTGGGTCATGAAACCTCCCGGAAGCAGACCTCTCCGAGAGGGGTCGGCGGCGGACAAGGCGGGCGATTGGTCTCGAACGTAACCAATATCCGCCTTCCACCACGCCGAGGCAAGGCGTTTTTATAACGGTTCTAATTCACGCCGCCGCCGCAATTTGCCACCCTGGACACACAATCTTTTCAAAAAGCCGCCCGCTTGCCCCTGCATGAGCGGTTCTGTCGAGGGGACTTACTCAGTCGATCTACCTGAAGGCGGCGTCGCAAGACGCCGTCGCCACGCCATTGTGCGAGGAGGAGCGGGATGCGAGCCATTCTGGCGTTCGCTATTCTGTTGCTTGGTCTCAGTGCATTCGCGCGAGAACCCGAATATTCCGTGTTCTTCGCCGATTATTTCCGCGGCGTCGGGGGAAATGCGGTCTCAGCGCTGGTGGAAATCGAATCATCGATCGGCAGGGGCGATCGGCTGCTGGTGCTGCGGCGCACCGAATCAGTGGTCGAGGTCGACGAATCGGACGATGAAGCCGACGACGCTTTGGACGATTCGGCGCCGCCAACCATTTCGCTGGCGAGTCTCGACTTCGATGCCGGTTTCCATCGCGCCGCCTCGGCCGCGGATATCGAAGCCGATCAGTTGTCCGACAATCCCATGGAGGTTCTGTGCACCGCGCTCTCCAGCTCGGCACAGAACAACGGCCTGCCGGTGCCCTTCCTTGCCAATCTGATCTGGCAGGAGAGCCGCTTCCAGAACGACACCGTGAGCCGGGCCGGCGCCATGGGAATTGCGCAGTTCATGCCGGAGCGCGCGGCCGAGTCCGGCCTCAAAGACCCATTCGACCCGATGCAGGCGATTCCCGCCTCGGCGCGGCTGCTCGCCGACCTGCGCCAGGAATTCGGCAATCTCGGCTTCGCCGCCGCCGCCTACAATGCGGGTCCTCGCCGCGTCACCCAATGGCTCGATCACGGTCGAACGCTACCGCGCGAGACGCGCGACTACGTGATAAAAGTGACCGGGCGCACTGCCGAAACGTGGCGAAAGACACCCGCCGAGGACGCCGAATTGCAGTTCGTGCGTCACCTGCCCTGCCGCGGCCTGGCGGCCTTCGCCGAGGTCGAGCAGGGCCAGGTGGATCAGGGGCAAGCGCAGCGCACGGACGCCGAGCCGGCCAAGCAGGAGCCGACGCAGGCGGCGCAACACGCCGAGGCCGAGAGCCACAAGGGCTACTGGCGTGCCTGGTATCACCGGCATCATCCGCGGCTCCACATCCGGCCCGGAATGGTCCGCAATCATCGCGGCGGCCGGCATGAGGCCTGGCAGAGCCTGCACCGCAGAAGCGCGTAAGCGGCGAAAATCGGCCAACGGTCGCGCCAGCGCCGGCGCAGTCAACCGCGCCGCCACGTCCGCGACGTCAGCCTGCCGATGCGCCCGACGACGCGCGGCTGATGCCGAGCGCCAGGATGCGACGCAGCAAGTCCGGATAGGCGATGCCGTCGTGCCGCGCCGCCGCGGCAAATTCCTGGCTCTCGGCGATCTCGGGATTGGGGTTGGCTTCGAGGAAATACGGAACACCGTCGGGGGTGAGTCGAAAATCGATGCGGGCGTAGCCGTCGAGCCCCAGCGTGCGGTAGATCCGCTTGGCGATCTGCTTGATGCGGGCGTCGAGCTCGGGACTGAGGTCCTTCGCCGGCCGGTGCAGGATGCCGCGGCGTTCCTGATAGTCGGGATCGTGCTTGACCTTCTCGGTGGCGATCGGCCAGTCGCCCTGCGCCATGTTGCCGAACTCGAGCTCCCATACCGGCAGCACCCGCAGCCGGGCGTTGCCGAGCACGCCGACATAGATCTCGCGCCCGGCGATGTACTGCTCGGCGATCGCCGCGGTACCGATGCGCTCATGGATGAAGCCGACACGCTCCGCGAGCTTCTCGTCGGTATCGACCACGGAGGCTTGCGAGATGCCCAAGGAGGCGTCCTCGCTCAGGCTCTTGACGATCAGCGGCAGCGCCAGCCGCGCCGGACGGCGCACCTTGCGGTTCTTCGGGAACACGGCAAAGGCCGGCACCGGGATGCGATGGTAATGCAGCAGCGTCTTGGACAGGTCCTTGCCGCGCGCCAGCATCAGGCCGCGCGGATTGCAGCCGGTATACGGCACGTGCATCAGCTCCAGATAGCTGGCGACGTTCTGGTCGTAGATCGCCTCGCCGTGAAACTCTTCGAGCAGCGTCACCACGATGTCCGGCTTCCAGCTGTCGACCTCTTCGCGGATCGGCTTGAGCTCGTCGAGCACGCCGAGCGGGCGGACCTCGTGGCCGGCGCCGCGCAGCGTCTTCACCACGTCGTATTCGGTCTTCCATTCATTGATCTGCTGCTCGCTGTACCCCTTGGTCGAAGCCGGGGGTATCAGGTCCGGGTGGACAAGCACCAGGACGCGAAGCCGCTTCATAGCGCGATCCACCTTCGTCGCGACGGACCAAACAGTGCATGCATCGTTTTGGCGGTCAACAGCACCGTGAACTGCATGAAGAGCTCGCGCTCGGGGCCGACCGCGCGCAGGTTGAGCTCGCGGCAGCGATACATCATGTCGTCGAGCACGGCATCGAGCGTGAGCTGGTATTCGCCCGTCCACCGCGCCACCAGCTCCCGCACTCTGGCGCGATGGCGCCTTATGAAGGAGGACGCCGCCTCCGAGTGGCGATGCTTCGGGTCGCCGGAGAAAAGCCGGTGCAGATCGCGATCGTAGGTCTTCGGCGTGTCGAAGGCGTACAGCGCCTGCTTCTTGCGGTAGTGCTCGCCAAGCGTCGTCGTGAACTGGCTGAGCGGCTCGACCCGCTCCTTGCGGGTGAGCAGCGGACGTTGCGTGGCGATCTCCGCCATCAGCTCGTCGACATATTCGAGCTTGCGCAGCGCCGGCCAGCCGGCATAGCGCACGCGCCAGTTCGAGCGCGGCCGCAGCCACACCGCAAACGTCTCGGCAAAATCCTCGTCCGGATGGCTCTGCGCGTACCACAGCCGCAGGTGCTGCACGAAATTCCGGCTCGCCGGGTTCGGCCGGTAGTAGCGCGGGTAGCGTCTCGAGGTCGGGCCGAACAGCTGCTGCCAGCGGCGGCGGCGAGAGAGCTGATAGGCGTGCTGCACGACGTGGCCGGCCTCGTGCCGCAGGATCGCCATGCACTCGGCCCAGGTGCCACCCTCGACGTCGATGATCATCTTGCGTTCGAGCCGCATCAGTCGGGAATGGGCCAGATAGAACGGGACGGCGATGCCCGGCGTGCTGTCCGGACTGAACCACTCGCTCGAGATCCAGGCGTGCGGCAGCATGCGGATGCCGCGCTCTGCGAGCTCGTCGTGAAGGCTGAGCAGGCAGTCCTCGAGCCAGGTGCCCTCGACCGTCACCTTGAGATCCTTGAGGCGAACCTCCAGCAGCTCTTCGTCGGGCAGCGAGGCCCAGGCAAATTTCCCGCGCGCCATGGTGGGTTGGAATCCGAGATGAGCCGCCGCTTGATTTTGAATGGTGTCATGGGCGGCCGGTGGCGACAACCGCCAACGCCGCGCCGCCGGTCGCGAGAGCGTGGCGGCGGACCTCGATGGTGCCGGGTGCAGGTATGGGCCGCCGGGCAGGCCCCGACAGCGGCCTGTTCACGGCCCGTTCAATAATGGACCCGCTGGTCGAGGACCGCCGCCACGGCGCCGCGGGGGTTTTACGATCCAGCCGGCCGCCTTTATGCCGCGGCGACGGCCGATACCCAAATTCGAACAAGATTTGCAGGCGGCGTCTGTTCTGGCGGCGCGTCGGGGACGTGTCCCGGCAAGGATGGGGTCATGAGGACGATGCTTTCACCGTATCGAGGGCGATTGGGTGGGGCCGCGACAGCGAAATCGCGGCAGAACCCGGACGCCGCTGCGGCCAAGACGCCGGGCGGCGATCGCGCGCGATGCTCCCGTCTTGCCAGCTTTCTTGCCAGCTTTGCCAGGGCGGTCGCGCCCGCTGCGGCGCTCGGCGTGCTGCTGTTCGGCGCGCAGCCGGCGTCAGCCCTCTACATCCAGCAAGGAGCGAAGCTCGTCGCCAACAACGGCGTCGGAGCCCCCGGACAGGGCCGTTCCGTCTCGATATCGGCTGACGGCAACACCGCGATCGTCGGCGGCTATCTGGACAATTCGAACACCGGAGCGGCGTGGATATACACGCGCAGCAACGGGGTATGGACGCAAGGACAGAAGCTGATAGGCACCGGCCCCAATGGCCCCGCCAACCAGGGCTTCTCGGTCGCGATTTCCGCCGACGCCAGCACCGCGATCGTGGGCGGATATTTCGACGCCTCCGGCGTCGGCGCGGTCTGGGTCTATACCCAGAGCGTCGTGGGGGAGTGGTCCCAGCAAGGCCAGAAGCTGGTCGGCACCGGCGGCGTTGGAACCTCCGAGCAAGGCTTCTCGGTGGCGCTGGCGGCCGACGGCAATACCGCGATCGTCGGCGGCCGGGACGACAACTCGATCACCGGGGCGGCGTGGATTTTCGTCCGCAGCGTCAGCGGGGCGTGGTCCCAGCAAGGCCTGAAACTGATCGGCTCCGGCGCGTCCGGAGTTGCCGCGCAGGGCCAGTCGGTGGCGCTCTCCGCCGACGGCAATACCGCACTCGTCGGCGGCAACACCGACGCTGGCGACGTCGGCGCCGCATGGGTCTACACCCGCAGCGTCGGCGTCTGGAACCAGCAGGGACCGAAGCTCGTCGGCACCGGTGCTGCCGGCATTTCCGAGCAGGGCCAGTCGGTCAGCCTGTCGAGCGACGGCAATACCGCGATCCTGGGCGGACCAGCCGACGACGACCACATCGGAGCCGCCTGGGTCTTCACGCGCACCGGCGGCGTCTGGAGCCAGCAGGGAGACAAGCTCGTCGGCACCGTTGAGGTCGGCCTGAGCCAGCAAGGCTGGTCGGTGGCGCTGTCGGGCAATGCCAACGTCGCGCTGGTTGGCGGCTACGTCGACAACAGCGGCATCGGCGCGATCTGGGCCTTCACCCAGATCGGCGGCGCCTGGGTGCAGCAGGGATCGAAGTTCTCCGGCAGCGTACCCGCAGGCGGGTCGCAGCAAGGCTGGTCGCTGTCGGTGTCAGCCGACGGCAGCACCATCATCACGGGCGGACCGAACGACAATGGCAGCATCGGCGCGGCATGGGTCTTCAGGCTCGACGTCGCCGACAGCCACGACTTCAACGCCGATCTCATGAGCGACATTCTCTGGCGCGACGCTGCGGGCGATGTCGCCATGTGGCTGATGTACAACGGCCAGATCGGGACTACTCACAGTCTCGGCAATATCTCCAACACTTTCTCGATCATCGGCCAGCACGACTTCAACGGCGACGGCTTCGCCGACCTGCTGTGGCGCGATACGAGCGGCAACCTCTACATGTGGTTCATGGCCGGCGTGACGCTGAACTCTTCGGCGGGGCTCGGCAACGTATCGACCGACTGGACCGTCAAAGGCACCGGCGACATGAACGGCGATGGCGCCGGCGACCTGCTCTGGCAGGACAGCGCCGGCGATTTGGCGGTCTGGTTCATGAATGGCAGCCAAACGCTGTCGAGCGAAGCTCTCGGTACGGTCAACCCCGCCACATGGAGCATCGTCGCAACCAACGGCACCGGCGCCATCCTGTGGCGTGACACTTCCGGCAACTTGGCGCTGTGGCAGGTAAGCGGAGCCAATGTCCGGAGCACCTCCCTTGGTTCCGTGCCCAGCAATTGGCAGGTTCTCCACCTCGCCGATTTCAATGGCGACGGTGCCCCCGATCTGCTGTTCCGGGACACCGTCGCCGGCACCGTCGCGATCTGGTTCCTCAACAGCAGCGGCAACTTTCAATCCTCCGCCACCGTCGGCGCGGTGCCGATCAGCACCACCTGGGCCATCGCCGCAACCGGCGACTACAACGGCGACGGCATGAGCGACATCCTGTGGCTCGACGCCAGCGGCGATGTCGCGATCTGGTTCATGAATGCCGCAACCGTGACCTCGAGCACCGGCTTCGGCAATGTCGGGACCAGCTGGATGGTGCAGGACATGAACGCCGAATAGCGCGGCGCGGTCTCGGCGGCCGCAGCCGATCGCACGCGCGCTCGCCGGCGGGCGCCACGCCTGTTAGAGCGATGCCGTGCGCGGCGACGCCGTTCCATGTAGGATGGCTTGAGCCCCTCCCCCCGCCGAGGCATTCCTATGCAGGTCCCTTCTCGAGACGATCTCGCCCGATCCGGCTCGCTCGACGAGCTTTACGGCAAGCTTGCGCTGGTTGGCATCGTGCCGGGCTGGAACAAAACGACGCCGTCGCTATGGCCGGCGCCGCGCCGCAACTTCGCGCCGGCGCACTGGACCTACGAGCAGGCGCACGGCGCGCTCGATGCCGCCGGCCGCCTCATCAACACCGAGCTCGCGGAACGGCGCAACCTCATCCTGTTCAATCCGGCCGCAGGCAATTCGTACGGCACGGTGCGCACCATGGTTGCCGCCTATCAGATGATCATGCCGGGCGAATGGGCCCGCGCACACCGCCACACGCCCAACGCGCTGCGTCTCATCCTCGATTCCGAGGCGGGCACCTATACCGAGGTCGACGGCGTCAAGATCGCCATGGAGCCGGGCGACGTGCTGCTGACGCCGAACTGGTCAAGCCACGGCCATGGCAATGACAGCCGCGCCTGCGCCTATTGGCTCGATTTCCTGGACGTGCCCCTGGTGCAGCTGCTCGAGCCGATGTTCTTCGAGCCGGCCGAGGAGGACACGGTGCACGAAGCCTTCGCCGGACCGCCGCCGACCAAGGACTCGCCGTTCGTCTTTCCGCTGCGCGAGACGCTCAAGCGCCTCGACGCCGCGACGCCCGACCCGGCCGGCCGGTTCGGCACCAGCGTCGAACTCGGCAATCCGGCGATGGATACGATCGGCCTCGCCATGATGCGGCTTGCGCCGCGGGTGAAGACGGCGCCGTACCGCACCACGGCAAACAATGTCTACGCGGTCGTGGAAGGAACGGGCACGACGACGATCGACGGCGAGCGCTTCGAATGGAGCCGCGGCGACGTGATCGCCGCGCCCGCTTGGCTGCCGCATCACCACGAGGCCGCCGCGGACGCGCTGCTGCTCCGCGTCACCGACGAGCCGGTGATGCAGCGGCT
>Ga0182024_10004931_pt1 | contig 30303 bp, 25 predicted proteins | sample P32metaG_FD_120480 | JGI IMG/M metagenome (GOLD analysis project Ga0182024, IMG submission 120480) | Permafrost microbial communities from Stordalen Mire, Sweden - P3-2 metaG (Illumina Assembly) | ecosystem: Environmental > Terrestrial > Soil > Wetlands > Permafrost | place: Sweden: Stordalen... | reverse complement strand
GTCTGCCCTTTGCAGCGTGTGCGGTCCATATCGCATGGCGGTCGACCGTCCGGCGGCGCCCACGGTGAAACTCACCTCCTCGCCGAAATGCCCGTAGTCGTCGCCCTCCACGATCGTGAATCGCCGGGCGCCATCGGGACGGAGCCGGGCAGCGGCGGCCAGCGGCATCATCATCGATGGGTCGAGGAGATACAGCGATCGGTTGATGCGCACGATCGTGAGCTCGCCGATGTCGCCACGGTAGTGACCGGCAAAGCGGCCGAGGCTGGCGCGCGAGTGTCCGTGACCAGTCTCGGCGGCATCGCCCCATCGCCGCATGACCCAGGCGACACTGTGGAAGATGGTGTCGAGCCCCATGGCCGGCACGGCACTGTTGGTGTTGTTGAGGACTGCGGCGGCGAGACCCCATTCCGGCGAGAAGCCGATCTTGGTGCTGAATCCCGGGAAGCCACCACTGTGGCCGCGGACGCTGACCCCGTCGACGTGCCAGATCATCCAGCCCAGCCCGTGATTCGGCTCCTCCGGTCGCTGCCATTGGGTGCGTTGCATCTCGCGACGTGACAGGTCGGAGATGAGGTCTCCCCCGCCGGGGAAATGCGCGTGCTGATAGGTGAGCAGGTCGGGCACCGTCGACACCAGTCCACCAGCCGGGGTGAACGCACGTGCCTCGACATGACGCGCAGGGTGGGGTTCCTCCCCTGGCCGTCGAGGGTAGTACCCGGTGGCGAGCGTCCTGCGGACACGCGGCGTCAGCGACGGTGCACTCCCCTTCATGTCGAGCGCACGCAGCACGTTGCGTTGCAGGAGCGCCTCGAACGGTCTGCCGGAAACGGCCTCGAGCGCCTCGCCGAGAAGCACGTACGCCATGTTCGAGTAGCGGAACGTTGTCGACGGTTCGGCAAACGTCAGGCGCTGCCGGAGCTCGCGGCGCACCGCGTCGCGATCCGGGAAATCGTCGTCGCCCCAACGGTTCGAGCCGTCGCGGATGACACCGCCGCCGTGGATGAGCAGATGACGGATGCTGATCTCGCGGGCGTCGGGAACCCGTCGCGTCCAGCTGACATATGTGGTGATGGGCGCGTCGAGCCGCATCCGGCCCGCCTCAACCTGCTGCACCACCAGAGTCGCCGTCATCGTCTTCGTGATCGACGCGCAGCGATAGCTTATTGTCGCCGGCGTCGCCGGGCGTCCCGTGGCGATGTCGGCGGTTCCCCAGGAGTCGAGCATCACGACGCGCCCTTCGTGGCTCATCCCGAATGAGATCCCTGGAATGTCCCAGATCATCGCCTGGTAGCGAATCCATCGACGCGCGACCTCAGCAGCGTCGGCGAGCTGACGAGGCGCGATCTTCACCGCGCGAAGCCTATCGCGTCGCTACAGGCCGCCGGCAACGCGCAGGATCGCGCCGGTCACGTATGAGGCCTCCGGCCCCAGCAACCACGCAATGGCGAGCGCGATCTCGAGCGGGTCCGCAGGCCGTCCGAGGGGTATTCGAGGGCCCGCCTGCTCGGCACGATCCGGGGCGCCGGCCGCAGCATGAATCTCAGTGCGAGCGATCCCGGGGGCGACGGCGTTGACCCGGATGCCGTCGCCGGCGAGCTCCTCTGCGAGCCCGATGGTCAACGCCTCGACACCGGCTTTCGCTGCCGCGTAGTGGACGTACTCGTGAGCGCTCCCGAGCGTTGCAGCCGCTGACGAGACGTTCACGATCGCACCCCCGGTCCCGCCATGCCGCGTGGACATCACCTGCCCGGCTCGGCGCGCGCATAGGATCGCGCTGAAAAGGTTGAGGTCGATGACGGCTCGGATCGTCGCAACCGGCGTGTCGGCGAGGTCCGCGATATGCATCGTCGCCCCAGCATTGTTGACCAGGCATGTCACCGGGCCGAGCGCATCCGCAGCCGCGGCGAACAACCGCGTCACTTCATCCTCCGCCGTGACGTCGCCCTGAATCGCGATCGCCCGCGCGCCGGCGGCTTGCGCCGCGTCAACCACATTCCGGGCTGCAGCACCGTCGCGCCGGTAATTCACGACGATGTCATGACCGATACGGGCGAGGTGGAGTGCCGTCGCTGCACCGATCCCTCTGCTCGCACCGGTGACGATCGTGATCGGTCGGTGCGCCTCGTCCATGGGGAGATCATCGCCCAGCAGGCGGCACGGGCGAACAAGAAAGAGGCGCCGGTTTCCCGGCGCCTCTTCGGTCAGACGGTCAGAAGCGCGTCAGGCGTTCGCCAGCCAGCGAACGAACTGCGACCCGACCGTGCCGATGCCGGTCATGCCGTCGAATCCTGGCGCGGTGTTCATCTCGACCAGCCGCGATGCACAGTTACCCGTGCCGTCGCAGTAGGTCTCGACACCCTGGTAGTCGATTGCACGAAGGCTCACGACGTAGCCGGCCTGCTTGTTCACCGTGTTGGCGAAGTCGACCCGGATCACAGCGGTGGCATCCGGATTGGTGGCAGGAACGATGTCGTTGAACGCGGGTGCATGGTGCACGCTCACCTGGTAGATCGCCGGGTTGAGGAACCCGATCGAACCGCCGGCAGCCTGGTCGGCGTCAGCGATGACACCGGCAAGCAGGGGCGAGGCGAGGCTCGTCCCGCCTTCCTTGAACTGCGAGTACTTCACAGTGCCGTTGGGGAAGGTCTGGGTGAGTCCGATCAGCATTCCGGTGGACGCGTCGGCATCCATCGACATGTCCGGGATGACGCGAAGCGGCGTCGGTCCGAACAGGTTCTGGTTCCGGAGCGCGAGCGCAGCCGGCACAACCCCTGCCTGGTACGGAGGCTGAAGGTACGTGTAGCTGGTGCCCGCGCCGCCGCCGGCCTGCCACGCAAGCGCGCCGAGCGGGGTGGTTGCGGAACCGCAGTTGGTGGTGGCGCCTTCGCAGAGGGCCTGCTTGGCGGTCGACCAGCCGTACTCGGCGAGGCGATTGTCCGACTTGCCGACTTCCAGCGACGTTCCGCCCACGGCGGTGATGAAGGGGCTGGTCGCCGGGTAATCCGGCACCGTCATGCCGAAGTCGGCGAAGTTGTCGCCGTCGTCGCCACTCGAGAAGAGGACGCTGACTCCGGTGGAGTCCGCGAGCATGAAGGTGTTGTCGAATGCGGCCTTGGTCGCGGCGTCGGTGAGCAGGTCACCGAGGGTGTCGCCCCACGAGTCGCTGACAGCAGATGCTCCACTGGTGATCGCGGTGTTCACCGCGTCCAGCAGGCTGTTGTCGAAGCAGTCAGCCGCGCCCACAAAGATGATGTGCGCGCCAGGAGCCATGCTGTGCTCGGACTCGAGGTCGAGTGCCTGCTCAGGGTACCAACCGCTGGCACCGCACACGGCCTCATTGCCTACCGACGATGGCTTGTTGTTGGTGAACTGGCTTTTCGCCAGCGGGATCGACGGATCGTTGTTGTTGAAGTACTGCTGCGCGTCGGCGAGCAGTGTCGGCGAGTCGTATGCGTCGACGATCGCGATCTTGACGCCATGCCCGTCCGCTGTACCGCTCGTGATGCCGCTGGAAAGGCCATAAGCACCCTCGAGCTGAGCGGGCTTGTAACCGCAGATGTCATACGGCTGCGGGCTCACGAACGGTGCGTACAGCGATGCGTTGTCGGTCGTGTCGATCTTCTGCCCGAAGTACGCCGAGCACGGCTGCGGGTTCTTGAACGCAGCGGGTGGCGGCGGCTCCTGCGTGGGCTTGGCGGTCTTCGAGGCCGGTGCCGCCAGTTGCTGGCTCAGGTCGTTGGTCGCCATCGACTGGTTGACGCCAACCACGCCCGACACGACGCCGGCGATCGAGCGGGGGATCGACAGCGTGCTGTTGGCGAGGCGCAGAGTCTTCCCGTTGATGCTGAAGTTGCCGAGCGTCGTGCCAAACGCATTCTCAACCTGGGCCGCGCTGCCGCTGGCGGGAATGAAAAGACGGTCGGACGGGACCGCGCCGACCTTGAAGCCCTGCTGGCGCAGCCAGGTCTCCGCGGATGCGACCGACGCTTGGGTGGGCGCGAAGCGGGCGATCCACTGAGAATCGGTGAGGTAGTGGCGATACTGGGCCGACCCAGGGGTCGATACCGCACTGACGAGAGCCTGTGCTCCCGCGGCGTCACGGAGCGATAGGTTGAGATCGAACGCGACGGCGGTCCCCGCCGCGACCCGTCCTTCGGGTTTGGAGCGCTCGACTCCTGCGGCCAGCGAACCCGCCAGGGCTGCGCGGCCGGATGAGGGTGCTGCCGATGCCGGCGAGCCGGTGGTCACCGCCGCGGCTGATGCCGCGAGACCCACCGATGCCAGGGCGGCCCAAGATCGGGCTGACTTCATTGACTTCCTCCTGGACGGCGCGGATTTGCGCCAAATGTCTGCTTCATAAATCGACGTTGCATACGGATCCCTCTCGCTGGACTGAAACTCCGAGGGGAGGATTGTGGCGCGCTGGACGCGCAAGGTGCAACCGGTTTGATCGATTCGGAAGCTCCATACGATCAATCTGGATATTTCAAGCCGTCTGAACAGTTGCTCCGGGACTGTCCCCCGCGCGTCCCCGGGGTCGTCCCCATACTTTCCGGGTGAGGTCTCGGCGGCTCGCCCGCATCGCGCTGGCGGGGCTGGTGGGGCTCGCCGGCTGCGGGACCGGCGCTGCCGGAGCACGGGCGACTGACCCCTCGAGCGCGGTGGCCTCCGCGGCTTCACCTGGGGCGCACATTGCCGCCCCGAGCCCGTCCTCCGTTCCCGCCGACCTGGCAGCAAGGCTCTCGGTGCTGATCGAGCCCGGCGCGGGCATGGCGCCGATCGATGCGCTGCTCCGGTCGGCGCGACACAGCGTCGACCTCGTCATGTACGAGCTGGAGGACACCCAGGCCGACCAGTTGCTGGCCGGCGCCGCCGCTCGCGGAGTGGACGTCCGGGTCCTGCTGAACAGCGCATACACCGGTTCGGTGAACGACACCGCGTTCGCGTACCTCCGGCGCCATGGCGTTCACGTCCGCTGGGCGAGCCCGCTCTATGCGCTCACCCACGAGAAGACCCTCGTGCTGGACGGCTCGATCGCCGTGGTCATGACCCTGAACTTGACAAGCCGCTACTACTCGGACACGCGCGATGTCGCCGTCGTCGACCGGATCCCGTCCGACGTCTCCGCGATCGAAGCGACGTTCGACGCCGACGACGACGGCAGTCGCATCGTTCCAGGTCGCGGTGCCGACCTCGTCTGGTCGCCGACGACCTCGCTCCCGGATCTGCTGACGCTGATCGGCGCGGCCAAGCACGAGCTCCTAGTCGAGAACGAGGAGATGAGCAACTCGGACATCACCGACGCTCTCACGGCCGCCGCTCGGCGCGGTGTCAACGTGGAGATCTGCATGACCAACTCCAGCAGCTGGTCTTCAGCCTTCGCGGGGCTGGCGGGCGCAGGCGTCCACATCCGCGTCTACGCGCCCGACGCCGCGCTCTACATCCACGCGAAGGTGATCGTCCGAGATCCCGGCTCCGGCGATCAGGAGGCGTTCGCAGGATCGCAGAACTTCTCGACCGAATCGTTGCGATACAACCGCGAGCTTGGCATCGTGTTCGAGAACGGGACGGAGGTGGGCCAGCTGGCGGCGATGATTCAGCGCGACTAGAACGGCGCGTCGTCGTGGAACGGGTGATCAGTGCGAAGATGCGCACGTGGCGGACGAACTCCTCACGCGCCTTATCGAGGCGCGAAGCTCGGCCGTCGCAGACGTTGCGGCGGATGACTCCGAGCTGCTCGTCCGCTCCGATGACACCGGGAGCATGCAGGTCTACCGCCTCCCCATGCGGGGCGGTGATCGCACCCAGCTGACCTTCCTCGAGGAGCCGGTTGCCGCCGCACGCTACATTCCCGGCACGGATGATGTCGTGGTTGCTGTCGATCGTGGCGGTAACGAGAACTATCAGCTCTGGGTGGTGGACATCAATGGTGGCGATCCGCGACCGCTCGTCGTCGAGGAGAACATCAAGCACGATCTCGGGGATGTGAGCCGCGACGGGCGACTGATCGCTTTCACGTCCACCGCGCGAAACGGCGTGGACATCGACGTCTACGTTCTCGACCGCTCGGATGGGACGACTCGTTCGGTCCTGGCGGGCGGATGGAACCGAGTCGAAAGCTTCTCCCCTGATGGACGCTGGCTCGCGGTCGCCCGCCTTGATGGCGCGAATGCGCTCAGCAACGACCTGTTGCTTGTCGACCTCGCGTCGCGCGAGGTGCGCACCGTGGTGGAGCTCGACGGGCCGGGCATCGCAGTCGGCACAACCTGGTACCCGGATTCGTCCGCGTTCCTGTTCAGCACCGACGCCGGCCGAGACATCGCATCGATCGCGCGCTACGACGTGGCGGGCTCGACCTGGCGCTTCGTTCTCGAGACGGCGTGGGACAGCGAGGCAAGCCTCAGCAGCAACGGGCGCAGCGTCCTGGTGTTCCATGCCGAGGACGCAGTCACCCGACTGCAGGTGCGCGACGGCGCCACTCTCGAGCATGTTCGCGATCTCCCGCTGCCCGACGCCGGAACCGGCTTCGGACTCCCGCTTGTTCCCCCGCCGCATCTTTTCGCAGACGGGTCGACCGCCGTGCTCAGCTACACGACCACCGCGACGCCGATGACTCCACTGCGCATCGACATCGGTGATGCCGGTGGCGCCGTGCCGCTGCTACCGGTGGACCAGGTCGTCCCGAGCGAGCAGGTGCGGCCTGAACTGCAGAAGATCGCGTCGTTCGATGGTGAGCAGATCACGTACTTCCTCTATCGACCCCCGGTCGACAATCCCCCCGTGGTCATGGTGGTCCACGGCGGTCCGGAGGCACGCTTCGCGCCCCGTTATGACCCCTTCATCATCCGACTCGTCACCGCGGGCATCGCAGTCGTGGCGCCGAACGTTCGTGGTTCAGCCGGCTGGGGCCGCCGCTTCGTCTCGCTCGATGACCGCCGCCTGCGCCTCAACTCCGTCCGCGACCTCACCGCAGTGCACGGGTCACTCACCGAACGCGGGCTCGACGCATCACGCGTCGCGGTGATCGGCGGGTCGTATGGAGGCTATATGACGCTCGCCGCCCTGGCCTTCTACCCCGACCTGTGGGCCGCGGGGATCGCGACGGTGGGCATCAGCAGCCTCCTCACCTTCCTCCAGAACACGTCGCCGTACCGGCGCCGAGTCCGCGAGGTCGAGTACGGTTTCCTCGACACCGACCGCGACTTCCTCATCGAGGCGTCGCCCATGACCCACGTGGATCAGATTCGGGCGCCCCTGATGCTGATTCACGGAGCCAATGACCCACGGGTACCGGTCGGCGAGGCGCGACAGCTCCACGCGTCGCTGGTCGCACGGGGCGTTACCAGCGAGCTGCTCATCTACGAGGACGAGGGGCATGGGCTCGCCAAACGGGCGAACCGGCTGGATGCCGCTCCCCGCATGCTCGATTTTCTGCGAAAGAACCTCGACGCCTGAGCGACGATCGCGTGCGCACCGGTTTGCGCGCCGCCGGCCGGTGCTACGGTCCGCCCGCACACCCCCGTGCGAGTCGATTCATCTGGTGGGAGTTCGCAGCAACAATGGTGATCGTGGTGGACCCGGGCGGTGACAAGCACGCATATCAGATCGGCAGGTACATCGAGGTCACCGACGGCCATCTGATCATCAGAGACAGCATCGGCGGGACGACCATCGGGATCTTCGCCCCGGGCAAATGGCAATCGGCGCACATCGACGCCGTCCCCGCCCGAAACGCAGGCACCGTCACCGGGATCAGGCCGCGCCTGGGAGCGCTCTGACCGCCTTCATTCGCTGAAGCGCGCTGACGGTCGGGTGGCCGGCTACTCCTGTTCCGGGCCGGTTTCAGGAGTGTCCGCCGACCCGTCTGGATCCGGCACCTCGGGCTCGTCCGGGTCGGGATCCGTGATCTCGGGCTCGGGCTCGGGATCGGGAATGGTGGGCGAGGTCTGCGGGGTCATGGGGATATTCATATGGGTATTCTATCTGATAGTGTCGCTATCATGCAATCCAACATCTTCATGGTGCCCGTCGCAGGGGCCACACCCCAGGAGGTCAGCGGCAGATGTTCGAGAAGATCGTGGTGGGGGTTGACGGCGAGCCCGGACGAGCCGGTCGCGTGGTCGCGGCGGCCGAAGTGGTCGCCCGAGCGGCAAACGCCGAAGTCCTGGTCGCCCACGTCCAAGAGTTGGAGCGCTCCGCGGCGATCGCGGCCACCCCTCGTGCGGGCGCGCTCCATCCAATGGTCGCCGATGACCGCGCCCCCCAGACGGAGGCCTTCGTCGATCTGACCGTCGAACGGTTCCGCAGGGCCGGTCTCGGTGCCCGCGGCGTTGTGCAACCGGGCGAGGGGTCGACGGCGAAAGAGCTCCTGAAGATCGCCGAGGCCTTCGGCGCCACGTTGATCGTGGTCGGCGATCGCGGCCAGCGGGTCGCCGACCTGCTCCTCGGCGGCGTCGCTCAGAAAGTCCTCAGAGATGCTGATTGCTCCGTGCTGTTGGTTCGGTAGGCGAGGGACGTCGATGACAACCACCGTAACGCGGACTGAGACGGCTCCGACCGAACAGCGTTCGGGGACGGTGCGAAGCCTGGTACCAGCTCGGCTCGACCGTCTTCCCTGGACACGCTTTCACTGGCTGGTGGTCACAGGGCTCGGCGTGTCGTGGATTCTCGACGGCCTAGAGATCCAGATCGTCGCGCTTGTCGGGACCGTGCTGGTCGACAAGGGCACCCTGCATCTGACCACGGGCGACGTCGGGTTCCTGGCGTCCGGTTATCTCCTTGGAGAGGTGATCGGAGCACTGGTGTTCGGCCGGATCACCGACCACATCGGGCGCAAGAAGATGTTCATGGTCTGTCTCGGCCTCTACCTCTGTTTCAGCGGCCTCGGAGCGTTCTCGTTCAACCTGTGGTCACTGCTGGTGTCCCGCTTTGTCGCGGGACTTGGTATCGGCGGCGAATACACCGCGATCAACTCCGCCATCGATGAGCTGATCCCGTCGCATTACCGCGGGCGTGTCGACATCGCGGTGAATGGCACGTACTGGCTTGGGGCGATGATCGGCGCGGCGGCGTCCATCCTGCTGCTCGATCCGAAGTTGCCACCCATCAATCTCGGCTGGCGGCTCGCGTTCTTCATCGGACCGCTGCTCGGCCTGGGCATCATCTTGCTGCGCCGCACGATTCCAGAGAGCCCTCGGTGGCTCATGACCCACGGTCGCCAAGAGGAAGCGGAGCGGATCGTCGACGAGATCGAGCAACGCGTCGAGCGCGAGGGTGTGCACCTCGAACCGGTGTCGGACGAGAAGGCAATCGAGCTGACAGGCTCAGGACGCGTGTCCTACCTGCAGATCGCCAAGACGATGCTGCGTGAATACCCGGCTCGATCGTTTCTCGGCTTCACGATGATGGCCACGCGAGCGTTCCTGTACAACGCGATCTTCTTCACGTACGCGCTCGTGCTGACCACCTTCTATCACGTGCCGGGGTCAGAGACCGCGCTGTACTTTTTCCCGTTTGCTGCCGGCAATCTGCTCGGCCCGCTCACGATCGGGCATCTCTTCGACACCGTGGGCCGGAGAAAGATGATCCTCCTCACCTATTGCGTCTCCGGAGTGCTCCTGGCAATCTCGGGATTCCTGTTCCATCAGGGCACGCTCAATGCGTTCACGCAGACACTCATGTGGTGTGTCATCTTCTTCCTCGCCTCCGCAGGAGCCTCGTCTGCCTATCTGACCGTGAGTGAGATCTTTCCGCTGGAATTGCGGGGACAGGCAATCTCGTTCTTCTTCGCGATATCGCAACTGGCGGGCGGTGTTGCAGCGCCGTCCATCTTTGGTGCGCTGCTCGGCAACGGCAAGGATGCAGGCCCGCTCAGCATCGGCTACTACGCCGGGGGAGCAATCATGTTCGTGGGAGGCCTGGTCGCCTGGTTCTTCGGCGTCAACGCCGAGCGCAAGCCGCTCGAGGAAATCGCCACACCACTGTCGGCCGCCGGCCGCTTGCAGCCAGCGGTCGAGCGACCAGCGCTCGCAACCTGAAACACGTCGAAGGAGGCCCATGCAGACCACCCGCGTCACCGACCTCATCCGCCTGGATCACACCTGGTTTCGCAGCCAGTTCGCGGCGCTTGATGCCGCACGCGACGATCCCGACAAGCTCACCTCACTGTGGGCAACGCTCTCAGCCCGCCTCGAAGTGCATGCGGTGGCGGAGGAAACCCTCTTCTACCCGCGCCTGCTCAAAGACGATTCGGACTCCGTCGACGACACCAAGGACGCCATCAAAGATCACAACGAGATTCGCGACGCGATCCGCGAGGCGGAGGGGCACCGGGCCGGCGACGACGCCTGGTGGAAGGGCGTGAACGCGACCCAGCACGCCAACGACGAGCACATGGAAGAGGAGGAAAAGGGGCCGCTCATCGAGTTCGACGATGCGGCCTCCTCGGACGAGCAGGCCGAGCTCGCCTCTGCCTTCTCAGCCTTCGAGACCGAGCACGCCGGCGCCCGCGGGATCAGCATGGAGGACAAGGACCCGGAGGAATACGTCGAGGAAAACTCCTGATCGCGCATGTCAACAGGCCTGTATAGCCTGCCTAGCACCTAAATTGACACGCTCGGTACACCTCACTAAGCTCGAGGCATCGGCGGTCGCTTGACCGCCGCCCCACCCCCTCCCCCCGAGTCCACCCCGCCGAGATCGGTTCACGGCGTGGGTGGACTCCTTTTGTGGAGGGTCAGGCCAGCGGCAGCGTCACGGTGAACGTGCTGCCGCCCCCGGGCGTTGGCATTACCGTGATGTCGCCGCCGTGCAGGCGAGCGGTCTCGCGGGCAAGGTACAGCCCGAGTCCGGTCCCGCGAATGTGACTTGTCTCCGGGGTGACCAGCCGTCCAAACCTCGCGAACAGGAGGTGCGCCTGCTCCGCGTTGATGCCGATACCGTGGTCGCGAACCAGAATAGTCGCCTCCCGCTCGCCTCGCTGGCACGCGATCTCGATCTCACCACCGGCCGGCGAGTATTTGATGGCGTTGTCGATGAGATTGGTCAGCATGGTCGTGAGCCTCCGCCTGTCCGCGATCACCGCGACCTCGTCACGGGTCTCCGCAAGCGCGAAGTGGTGGTCCACGCTCATCAGTGGCCGCATCGCCTGCACCGCGGTGTCGATGACCTCCAGAAGGTCGATCGGCTCGAGCTCAAGCTCGAGGCCAAGGGTCTCGAGACGCGCGGTTTCGAGCATGTCCGAGATGAGCCGCGCCATCTCCTCGGTCTTCTCGGTAATCCGGCTCAGCGCCAGCTCCCGATCCAGATCGGCGAGCACGCCATCGCCGAGCATCGAGGCATAGCCGCGGATGATCCCGAGCGGGCTGCGCAGCTCATGCGCCGCGATATTGAGGAACTCGCTCTTGAGCCGCTCGAGGCGACGGCTGCGCTCCGCTTCGAGCTGGAGCTCCGTGACGGCGGACGCCTGCGTCAGGCCGAGGCCGACGATGCCTGCGATCGTCGCCACCGTAGCGCGCAGCCGGTCGTCCAGGCCTCCTTCTCCGGCGATCACGATGACGCCGAGTACGCCGCTGTCGCCCCGAAGCGGAAGCACCGCCTGAGAACCGTCATCCACGATCTCGCCCGCTGTGATTGCGCGATCGAACGCGGCGTGCTCCGAGACCCGAAACGGTCCGTGACCAGGTGTCCCTGCCGGCTCGGACGAAGCGATGCAGGTGAGGACGTCGCTGTGCAGGAGCAGGCACCAGGCGTCCCGCCTGCTGGTATCGGTCGACGCCAGGAACGAGGCGAGCCTCAGCGCTTCGAGAATGAGATCTCTCGAAGGCTCGTGCGCAACAGGCGCGTCATCCCATACGGATGCCAGATCCGTCACGGCCATGAGCGGCAGGCTCAGGTCGAGGGCAGTGGACGCGGGCCGACCACCCGCTCGACGCTCTCCGACAGTTGAGCAGGATTGGTATCGGACTTGACCAGGAACTCGAGCGCTCCAAGCCGCAGGCCACGTGCGCGCAACTCGGGCTCGCCGTAGTTGGTGAGGATGATCACCGGGATTTGCATCGTGGTGGTGCTCGCGCGGAGGCGCTCGAGCACCTCGAAGCCGTCGAGCCCCGGAAGGCGAAGGTCGAGATAGATGAAGTCGGGCAGCTCCTCGGTGGCCATCCGCAAGCCCTGCTGGCCGTCATGAGCCATCACGACCGAATAGCCGTCCGCCGTCAATCGCAACCGATACATCTCGGCCGCGGCAACGTCGTCTTCGATCAGCAGGACTTTGACGTCCTCCTCCACTCCTTGTCCCTCAATAACCGTTGGAGTCCGCTCCATATGGCGACCCGTTAGCCGCCTCTTTCGGTACGGTAGCAGACAAATTATCGGCGGGTTCAGATCGGATGCTGACTGGCGATCGGTCGCACTTGCCCGACCGTCTGCGTGCCGGGGTGTGTGCTGGCGCGGCGCTTAGCCGAGGACGAGCCCGACGCCGAACAAGATCGTCCACGCAGCGGCCACGAAGACGGCAACCCCCATAGCGAGCGAGCGGACATCCGGCTTGCGCCGCCGTCTGAGCGAGCGCGGCGAGATCCGTGCTGCACCGATCCGATTGCGCTCCGGCGAGATCATCTCATCCATGGACCCCATGATAGCAATATCAGCACTATCACGTTTTGTGATAGGATGCTCCTGTCGGGGGATGAGGGAATCGCCCCGGCAACACATGGAGGTACGAGATGGCTCGCAAATACAAGCCGATTCACCTGGACGTCAAACCGGTCGAGGGGCCATATCTTGACGAGGCCGCGACCTGCCCGCAGTGCAGCTCGCGGATCACCAACGTGCTGGGCCGTATGGGTCTTCGCCTAGTCTTCCGTTGTGATCGATGCCGCGTCCAATTCTTCCGCCAGCGTACGGCGGCCAGCGCGAGCCTGGTCTGACAGCGACAACCGTTCCAACAGCCGAGCGCCTGCTCGATCTCGACAAACCGCTGTACACGATCGCCGTCGCCGCCGAGATTCTGGCGAGCCATCCGCGCACGCTGATGATGTACGAGACCATGGGCCTCGGCGTCCCGGATCGGACCGCGACCAATCGGCGCCGCTATTCGCAGCGCGACATCCTGACGCTGAGCGCGATTCAACGATTCACACGCCAGTCGGGCCTGAATATCGCGGGCGCTCAGTACGTGATCAAGTGCCTGCAACTGCTCGACGCACATGGCATCGGTCGGCCCCCAGAGCTCGCCGGGATTGACATCGAGCACGTCAGGCTCTGATCTGAGTCCACGCGCCCCGGAGGCGACCAACTTCGCCGGGTCGATCGAGGTCGACCTCGTGTCACGGGGCGATGCGCACCAGATCATGGAGCGCCTCGTGCGCTTCGCGGCGGAGAACGTCGACGTCGATCGCTGCACCTTGACCAGCCTCGACCAGGACGTCCTCCGCGTTGAGGCGAGCTATCAGCGCGGCGGGCCCCCCAACTTCGTCGGACACGAGTATCCGCTGACCTGGTTGAGCCGGCAGCCACTGCTTCAGGAGGCGGTGACCACCGGGTCGGTCGTGCTCGGTGGCGGTTTCAGCGATGTCGGGCTCACCGACCCCGATCTCGCCCCGTCGCTGACGGTGATGCACCACACCGCCATCGTGCCGCTCTCGCTCGGCGACACGGTCGCGGCGGTGTTGATCCTGAGTCGGCGGAGCGATCGTGCATTCGTCCCGGAGGAGCTGGAAGGGCTCCAGCAAGTCGGGCTGCTTGCGACCCTCGCCCTGCGCAATGTTCGTCTTGCCGAGCAGGCCGGCAACGCCCAACGGCGCGGCCTCGACTCGCTCACGCAGATGTCGCGCCACGTCGCGTCGAGCGTGGAGCCGGCGACGTTCTTCGAGAAGATGAGCGAAACCGTCGCCGGCCTCGTGAATTCGGAATGGGCCGGTTTCTGGCAACTCACGGACACAGAGCTGGCTCCACTGCATCCCTCGTCCGCGCCTGGAGGATCGAACAAGCAGCCGATCGGGATCCTCCAAACGCACGGCGACCCTGAGCTGTCTCGCCTGATCTTCGGCGCTGAGGCGCTCAGCCTCCGCCGCTCGAACCCGGACGCCGCAGTCGATGGGGAATCCATACTCGCCCGGCTCGATGCCCGTGACATCCTCGCGGTCCCATGGCGAACCGCCGCGGTGCCGCTGGGAATCCTGGCGGCCTGCAACTCACAGGCAGGGTTCAGCGAGCAGGACGAATGGGTCATGCGCCTGGCCGCACGGTCCTCCGCGCTGGTCTGGCAGGGATACGCGGCCGAGCAGCGCGCCCAGAGTCTCCAGGCCGCTGAGCTCGACCGGCTCGAGGCGCACGCCCAGCGGATGGCGGCGTTGGAGCGGCAGAAGTCGGAGTTCCTACAGCTCGCGTCCCACGAGCTCCGCGCCCCCATCACCCTGGTGAGTGGCTACCTCTCGATGCTCGAGGAGGGCTCGCTTGGGGAACTACCGGGTCCGGCGGCGAAGGTCGTCCCCGTCATGACGGCACGCATGCGTCACATGAGCGAGCTCGTCGACCGGATGCTCACCACCAGCCGGATGGAGATTCGAGCCCGCGGTCACAACGCAGCCGACGTGGACCTCCTCGCCCTGGCCCGCGCTGTCGCTGCCTCGGCGAGCGCGACGGCCGACGATCGCGCGCCGCGGGCCATCAGAGTCGAGCCTTCGCCACGGATCCGGATTCGAGCGGATCCGGAGCAGGTGGAGACGATCCTTCGCAATCTCGTGTCCAACGCCGTGAAGTACTCACCCGAGGGACGCGAGGTGACGGTAGCGGTCCGTGAGGAGCCGGAGTGGGTGGCGATCGACGTCACCGACCACGGCGACGGGATCACGGAGGCGGACCTGCAGAAGTTGTTCCAGCCGTTCGGGCGTCTCCAGAGCGCGATCGCCGCCGGGATTCAGGGGACCGGACTCGGACTGCACCTCTCACGCGGTCTCGCTCAGGCCCAGGGCGGGGACATCGAGGTCGCGTCGCGCCCGGGCGAAGGGAGTACATTCACCCTCCGTTTACCTCGCGGACGTAAACGGACAGTGGGGAGAGTGCATGCCTGACGCGGATGAGGAGTCGCCGCCCGTCCCCGGCCACGCCGAGGCGCGGGACGCGGCGCTCGACACGGTCGAGCCTGAGCGCCTGCTCGATGGCGAGGACGAGGAGACGTCATACGTTGACGACGCCGTCCACTGGACGAAGGTGTATGCGGAGCTCCTCGATTTCAAGCGAAGCCTCCTCGCCGTCGCCGAAAAGCGTGTTCCGTCTATGGACAACGACGCCGGCACAGAGGTGAAAGACACCGACCTCAAGGTTCTGAAGGCCGAGGCTGCCCGCTTCGAGCGTCGATTTGCCTTCTGGCAGGCGCGCGCGGGCGAGCTGTCGGGCGGAGCCGTCACCGAGTCCGAATAACCGGAGCGTCGGCCGTTGCGCCGCGTTACCGCGCGTCAACGCGTGGATCGCAAACCGTCGCACCAGGGCTTCAACGCCGCACGGGTGACGTCTGATTGTCGAGGACGCACACGAGGGTGGCTGCGTCAGAGAGTGGGGCTTGGAGGACGATGCTGTGGTGACTGTTGAGACTCCCCGGAAGGAAGCGAGTGGGCTTCGGCGGCTTGGAGCCCTTCCCGCGACCGCGCTGTTTCGCCGCCGGGAGCAGTCAGTGCCACCGCCTCGAGCCGCGTCCGGGATCGCATGCACGATGCACGGTTGCGCAAACAACACTGCGCAGCTCTGTGCATATCGCGACCGCCGCGAACGTTCCTGCTCCGCGACTATCTGCCCCGCGCATGGCATCTCGCTGGGAGACAACGTCTACTGCCGCCGCCATGCCGGCACCGTACAGGCGATCGGCGAGCTGGCGCACGACCCGAGCGGCCATCCCGACATCGATGACCGCGCGCCGTCGCTCGTCGACTGGATCGGTCGCGACCTCGACAGAGACATCCGAACGCTGCTCGCGCGTGCCGCTCGGCCGGGCGAGAGTGTCATCGCCGATGATTCCGCGCGGCTCGCGCACGATTTCCGCCGCAACCCGCGATGGGAGCGCAGCTGGCGCCTCGTCGAGCACACGGGGCCGATTCTCAACGTGACGCTTCACGTGGCGGTGGACGACGCCTCGCTTGTCCACGTCCGCGTTGGCACCGAGACCGTCGCCGACGGCGTCCCCCCGTGGATCGCCCGGCGCCGAGAAGGACAGGACGTCGAGGCCGCGATCGACATCTCCCAGCGCCGGCTCTTCTACCGGTACCTCGAGGAGACGATCACCGAAGCTGTCGACCGGTTCCGCGACCGCTCCGACCGGATCGAGCAGTAAAGGCGCGCCGATTAGGCACCATTCAGTGTGGACGGAGAGGAGATCGTCCGGGCCGCTGCTTAGCTTATCCGCTCCCTCGTTCGCGCAAACAGATTTTCGCGCCCTCTCGGTCGCTTCCAAATGCGCTGCGGCCCGGACGATCTCCTCTCCGTAGGTTGCGTCGTTCCTGGCGGCGCTCTTGACGGCGCGTGTCCGGTCGCTGGCAGATTGGCATCCTGCGCGTGGCCGGTACCGCTCAATATGGTAGTATGACTATCATATTTTCTGATAGCTGACAGCCGCTTCTCGGACACCCTGCGTCCGAACGGTCTCAGCCGGAGGTGACGCGGTGCCACGGAGATACAAGCCGGTCCAGCTCAACGCAAAGCCCGTTCCCGATGCCTTGCGCCAGGAGGCCGCCACCTGTCCGCAGTGCGACTCGCGTCTCACCGAGGTGCTCGGGCGGATGGGTCTTCGCTTGCTGTTTCGCTGTGAGCAGTGCCGCGTTCGATTCTTCCGGCACCCAAAGACCGCCGCGGGCGCGAGGATCGTCTAGCCGTCAGATCTTGACGTGCTCGACATCGATGTCGGCGAGCTCGGCGGGACGCGGGACACCGTGGATGTCGAGCAACTGCAGACAAAGGATCAGGTAACGGGCGCTCACCAGGTTGAGACCATAGCCTCGGGTCAAACGCTGGATCGCACCGAGGGTGATGATGTCGCGCTGCGAGTACAGCCGCCGGTTGGTGGCTGTCCGGCTCGGCACGACGAGGCCCAGGTGCTCATACATCATCAGCGTTCGCGTATGCGTGGCGAGGATTTCCGCCGTGATGCCGATGGTGTACAGCGGCTTGTCGAGGTTCGCCATCTGAATCGCGCCGGCAGCTGCGGCGGTGCGAGTCACGGGCGCCGCAAATTCGGCGGCTTCATGCCGGACGGCGATCGGTCCCGCTCAATTGCTGGAGCGCCTCGGTACGAAGCGCGGACTGCTCGTCGCCTCGAGGGAGGTCCAAACGTGAGCTGTTCTGCCACTCCCCGAGCACGATCGCGGCGCGCGCGATGAGATCGTTTGCGGAGAAACCGAGCTCGGCGATTCGTTTTGCGTGCTTGTTCACAAACGCTCCGAACTCATCGATGAACTCGCGAACGACTGCCACCAGCGCAAGCCGGGCCGAGCGGCTTTCAGGTGGCTCGGCAAGCGCTGCCGCCTTGGCGGCGATGAGCTTCCTGAGCGAGTCGGGATAGAGGCGCTCGAACTCGGCGCCGAGTGCCCGCTGAACCTCGAGCCGGGCCGGCCCCATCATGGTCAGCCAGCGCAACCGCTCCTCGTCAGACCCGAGCGAGCAGCGCGGGTAGAACTGGTTGGTCTGCAACTCGCCGGCGGTGAGGTGGGCGCACGCGATGTGAGTCCCAAGTGGCTTCCCGTAGGACGTGGCGGCGATGAACTGGGCTCGCTGGAAGGCGGGACAGGTGATGCTCGGCTGCTCGAAGTCACGCCCGAAGTGGCACCGATCAGATGGGTAGGTCGACCCAGTGGCAGTAGCCGCTGTCGACTCGCGCTCGGAAAGCACGGCGATCAGGCCGGATCAGACCGCTGCGCACTCGATCATGACGCGAGTGTATACCGCGGACATTGCGCTCGAACAGTCCCTGCCACCGTCCTGTGGCAGCCACCCTGCCGAGGGTTGAACCCCGGCGAGGTGGGCTTTGGGGAGGAAGATTCAGATGTGCGGGATACTGCTTGCACCCGTCGAGAAAATCTAGCATCCTGGCAAGGCTGCTGTCAAGCAAGCTTATAGCTTGTCTATAATAGCGACCGATGCATGGTGGAGGGCTCGACGGGGCAGAACTATCGACTTCGCTGGTGCGGTACCGTACGAATTCCAGGCAAGAGAGCGGTAGAATCAACCGTCTGAACCGGAGCCGGATGCCAGGGATTTTCACCGATGGCGGAGGTCAGAGGAGGAAGCTTGGTGGACGATGACGTCAAGGTTCTGTTGATCGAGGACGACGCGGCCGCCGCGGAGATGTACCGTCTGCGGCTGGCGGCCGACGGATACAGCGTGGTGGTCGGCAGAGACGGCGAGGAGGGCCTCCGAATGGCGTCGGAGGAGGCGCCGGACTTCATCTATCTCGACCTGCGCCTCCCGGGTCTCGACGGATTCGAAGTCCTCGAGCAACTCCGTGGCGATCCCGCCACCATGCACATTCCGGTCATCATCCTGAGCAACTACGGCGAGCCCGAGTTGCGCGAGCGTGGGCTGAAGCTCGGAGCTCTCGAATTCCTGGTCAAAGCGGACACGACGCCGGCACAGCTCTCCACGAAGGTGGAGCAGTCGCGCGAATCCCAGACGACGCGTTCGGCCGACGCCTCGGCGTAGATCGACACGGGGCGCTGAGCCGAGTGTCGCGCCCGTCGCCTACTCGTCGACCGCGTCCTCGTCGCCCGAGTGCTGCAGTTCGGGTTGGCGTGGTGGATTGCCAGATTCGTTGACGAGACCGTCAAAACGCTCCTCTTCGGCCGCGACCTGCGCTCCCGCAACTGCGATGTCCGGGCTCGCGGCTGCGTCGCGCGGTTGGTGCCATTGCCTGCGCCGCCCACTCGCGCGGAATTCCCCTCCTCGCGGTGCTCGTACTCTCCGGCAACTTGCCGATCGACTCCCTCCAGCATCTTTTTCGCTGTCCCAACGACGCCGTGCCCTTCGGATTCCTCTGAGACCTTCCGGGCTGCCTCGTGCGCGTTCTGGGGATGGAAGCCGGGATCCCTTTCCTCGGTCAGCGACTTCTCCGACGCGACGCTGCCGTGCTTTCCCTCGAATTCCTCCTCGACCCAGCCCGGCTCGTCGCGGTGCTGCGCCCAGAAGCGTCTCTCTCGTGATCACTCACGTTCGCACCTGTGTGTTGTGCCGGCGGCCGCCCGATGGGCCGGCCGCCGGGCTTCACGACACTCCGTCAGACGTCGGCCGACGTTGATCCTGCGCCTGATCTTTTTGATATGCAGTATATCCAGATTGATGATAGTTCCAATGTACAGTCTTGCCGCGTGACCGAAGCCTACGCGCCGCGTGGCACCGGCTCCTTGCGGACCCCCTCCTCCTCGACGGAGCTGACCTCCTCGCCAAGCCGAGGGAGCGTCTCGACGCTGACTTCGCCATCCGTGCCGGTGCTCATGGCTTGTTCTCCTCGCCTCGCGCGGTAGAGCGCGCCGAGGAAGATGTTGGCGACTGCGGCAATTGGAACCGCGAAGAGTGCTCCGAGGATGCCCGCGAGCTCGGCGCCCACCAGCAGCGCGGCCATGGCCACCAGGGCGTGAAGGCGAGTGACCCGTCCGTACACGCGTGGCCCGAGGAGATACGCGTCGATCGCATGCCCCACGAGTCCAATGCCCGCAGCAAAGAGAGCCAGCACCGGGCTCTGCACCAAAGCGACAACGACGGCCAGCGCCATTGCAACCACCGCACCGACGATGGGGATGAATTCGAGGAAGAACGCAGCGATGCCAAGGAGGATTGCGTACTTGACGCCGACAATCGTCAGCCCGACCCCGGTGTAGATACCGATCACCAACGACATCACCACTTGACCGCGCACATACGCCGCCACGGTCGAGCCCACTGCGAGAGCTGCGAAGTCGAACTCGCGCTGCCGGCTTGGAAATACGTTGCGGGCCGTGGCAACAACGGCCCGGCCCTCGATGAGCAGGTAGATGGAGATGACCAGGATGAGCACCACGCTCACGAGACCGGAGACAAACGCAGCGGCGACGCCGAGCGCGACGCCGATCTGTTCTCCGTTGACGGCTTTGATCAATGATGTGACCGAGAACGAAATGCCATACCGGTGAAGCTGATTCTCGATTGTCTGCAGCAGGGTGGGGAGCCCCTTCGCCTGCGAGATCACCGTCGGTAGCACCAGCATGACGGCGCCGGCGATGACCGCGATGCCCACCGCATAGATGAGCAGGACCGTCAGTGACCGGTGTCCTCGGAGCGGTCTCACGCGCTCCATCCGGTCGACGAGCGGCGTCAGGATGAGAGCGATGATCCCGGCGAAGATGAACAGCAGGAGCACGTTGAAGACGTGGACGAGGATGAACGCGGCGCCTTCGAAGATCCAGATGAGCGCGACGATGATCGCGAGCCAGATGAGCGCCCTTACCGACCGCATCTCCCAGAGATGAGCGGTCGTCGCACCAGACGTGCGTGGACGCGACGGCGCCGACGTCACATGATCTTTCCGCGACCGCGGTCGACCCGATGACGCTGGTGCCGCGCGCTTAGCCGGAGTCGTACCCATGCTTAGACTACACTATCATACAAATTGATAGCCATACTGTAGCATGTGTCGAGCTGACGTCGCGACCGTGCCGTCATCCGTTCCCGAGTCTGAGTGATATAGTCACTATCACTAAAATGGCAAGCCTCGGCGTCGTATAGCTGTGCCCGGGACGATTCAACAGCAATCCGCCTCCGAGGTCGCCGGCGCCGGGTCCGGGTCATCCCCGAATGACGCGGAGACGCGCACGGTCAACGAAGCGGTCGGGCGTCTCGTGGGACGCCTCCTCGATGAGGTGCCTGCCGATGCTCGGGAAAGGGTGCCGCTGGTCGACCTGCTGAGCACCATGGCCGTCGAGGGGACGCAGGTCGTCCCGGATACCGAATGCGTGATCTCGCTGGTGCCCGTCTCGCGGCCTGACGTCTTCCAGATCGTCGCCGCCTCGGGGACCTGGGCGGAAGGCCTTGTCGGCAAAGAGTGGCCGTTGCACGAGGGAATGCTCCACGGGCGCGCGATGCTCCATCAGGTCCCGGTCGAGACGGCCAACGCGCCCGACGAGAGCGCGGCCCCCGAGGTGTTCGGGTCGCACATCCGGATCGGACGGCTGGTGCCCATGTCGACGGGGACACCGTTGCCCGACGGTCGCGTGAGCATGGGCGTTGTGGGGTTCTGGCGTCCGGAGACTCGGCCCTTCACCAACGCCGAGCGAGCGATCATGGATCGATTCACGCGGCTGATCAGCATCATGGTGCGCGGCGACGACGCACGGGAATCGAACCTGCGCCTGGTCGACCGCTTGCGCCTCACCGGCGAGGCCACCCGTGAGCTCTCGTCGTCGCTCGATCCATCGCGTGTCGTGCAGGCGATCATCGAGCGCATTGCGGAGCTCGTTGACGTGGACCGCATCACGGTCACCAAGTTCTCCGCGGAGTCGATCGAAGCCATCGCAGGGTATGACCGGAACCGCGTTCCAGCACGCATCGGCGCGAGGTGGGACCTCACGCCGGAACTGCGCACCGCGATTGACAGCGGCGAGGTGATCCTCGAGGGCTTCTCCGATCTTCCTGGCATGCCCCCCGATATGCAGGAGCAGCTCTCCGACGTCCGCCGCCGGGTGATCCTCCCGATGAGAACCGGCGGCCGCGTTGTCGGCATCCTTGCAGTGAGCCGCCGCACCGATCAGGCATTTGGGCAGCTCGATCTGAACAACCTCGAACAGATCGCGCTCTCCGCTGCACTCGCGCTCGAGAACGCGAGTCTTTTCGCCGAGACGAAAGAGGCACAGCAGAAGGCGTTGCACGCCCTCCTGAGCGTCTCGGATCACCTCGATGCTACCGCGTCTGAGGCGGACCTGTATGCACGCTTCGCCGGAACGGTTGCAGAGCTCGTCGGTGCGCGGCGGGTCACGCTCTGGCGCCTCAACACCAATCGCACCCTGCTCATGCCCGCGGCCGGTGTACATGGCGTCAGCGCGAAGGAATTTTCGCGCGTGCGCGAAGTTCCGTGCGACCCGAACGGAACGTCCGCTCGCGATCGGGTGATCTTCGGCGACGCGGTGTTCCGGGGACGCGCGTCCGATCTCGGTCCTGGTTTGGCGATGCCGGATGACGCGGGTCGCAGCGCCGACACCATGGCGGTTGCGTGGCGCGCGGGCTCGGTGCGACTCGGCGTGCTGGCTGCCCACGAACCGGTCAAACCGGACGGCTTCAGCGACGAGGACGCGTGGATGCTGCAACTGGCGGCTTTCGCAGCGGGACTCGTCTGGCAGATCAAGACATCCGAGGAGCGCATCCGCAGGCTCGGCGACGCTGAGGCAAAGCGTCTCAATGAGCACATCGAGCGCACCCGGTCGATGGAGAAGATGCGCTCCGACTTTCTCAAGCTCGCCTCGCACGAGCTGCGTGGTCCGATTGCGGTGGTGCGCGGATACTTCTCGATGATGGCCGACAAGTCGCTCGATGCCGACGCGCTCGAACGTGCGATGCCCATCATCGAGCGCAGGCTCGACGATATGAATGCCCTGGTCAACGAGATGCTCGAGACCGCGCGCCTTGACGAGGGCATCACCCGTCTCGAACGGCAGCCGCAGAGCCTGCGCGCGATCGTCGCCGCCGCGACCCTGGCGATTCAGCCGCAGCTCAGCAGCGGTCATCGTCTCGACGTCCGCCTCCCTGGGCCTGCGGTCCTGGTAAACGTCGATTCCGGCAGGATCGAGACGATCATGCGGAACCTTCTTGACAACGCAGTCAAATTCTCACCGTACGGAGGTGAGATCAGCTGCCACACCACAACGAGCAACGGCATGGCCCGCATCAGTGTCATCGATCACGGGCTGGGCTTTCCACCAGAACAGATCGACCGTCTGTTCACACGCTTCAGCCGCCTGGTCACCGCGGAGAACAGTCACATCTCCGGCACGGGCCTGGGCCTGTACCTCTCTCGCGAGCTGGCTCGCCTCCACGGGGGCGACATCACCGCTCGTTCGACGCCGGGCGGCGGGGCGTCATTCGTGCTGACACTGCCGATATGGACGCCGGAGAACATCGCCTAGCTCAACGCCGACTGCCCGGTGTTGCTCCAGATGGCCACGGAGTCAGGATTCAGCGCCGGTGTCTCCTCTGGACCCACGGCATCGTCCGACGCGAGCAGCAATGTGGCGCCCATCGCCTCCGGAACGCGGACGGTGGCGTTACCGAAGTTGCAGCACACTAGCAGATCGGCCTGCGTATATCCGAGCAAGGTTCGCTCGCTGTCGTACCATGCATCGCTCTTCGTGCTTTCCGCGTCTCGCTCGAGCAGCCTGACGCGACGCAGCTCGATCAGCTGCCGGTACCAGTCCAACATCCGTGCGTGCGTCCCCTCATGGACCTCGTCCCATTTGAGAACCGAACGCTGGAACGTTGCGACAGCCTGGGGATCGGGCACTGACTCCGGTGGCCAGCCGAACGCTCTGAACTCGCGACGCCGCCCGTTGGTCACCGCCTTGCGGAGGTGCGCATCGCCAAGATCCGTGAAGTATTGAAACGGCGTGCTCGCCGCCCATTCCTCTCCCTGAAACAGCATCGGCACCATGGGCGACAGCAGCGTCAGCGCTGCAGCCATGCGCGCGCGTCCGTCGCTCACCAGGTGACAGAGGCGCTCGCCGGCCGCGCGATTGCCCACCTGATCATGATTCTGTGAGTAGACGATGAAGCGGGAGCGCGGCAGGTCGCCCGCATAGCGCCCAACCGTGCGTTTCCGATGTCGCGAATACTGGCCGGAGTAGACGAACGTCTCGAGCAACGTGGTCCGCATCTCCTCAGGCGTGCCGAAGTCCTCGTAGTACCCGTGTTGCTCTCCGGTGAGCAGCGAGTGGAGCGCGTGATGAAAGTCATCGTTCCACTGCGCGCGCACACCGTATCCGCCGCGCTCGCGCTCCCGGACGAGCCGCGGGTCGTTGCTGTCACTCTCGGCGATCACCCAGAGCTCCCTGCCGAGCTCTGCGGCAAGCTCGTCGACCCGGATCGAGATCGCTTCCAGGATGTGCAGTGGTGAGGTGTCGATGATGGCGTGCACGGCGTCGAGGCGCAGGCCGTCAAACGAGTAGTCGCGCAGCCACATCTCGACATTGTCCAGAACGAACCGGCGAACCTCGTCGGAGTGTTCGCCGTCGTAGTTGAACGCGCTCCCCCACGGCGTTTCGTATCGCGTCGTGAAGTACGGACCAAACACGCCCAGGTAGTCCCCCTCGGGACCGACATGGTTGTAGACGACATCGAGGATCACCGCGATGCCGCGTGCGTGGCAGGCCTCGATCGGCCGGTGCAGCCCCTTGGGTCCGCCGTACGCATGATGGGGGGCAAAAAGGTCGACGCCGTCATAGCCCCAGCCGCGCCGCCCGGGGAACTCGGCGACCGGCATCACCTCGATGGCGTTGACACCGAGTTCCTGGAGATGCTCGAGCCGGGTGATCGCGGCTTCAAAGGTGCCCTGCGGCGTGAAGGTGCCGATATGCAGCTCGTAGATGATCGCATCGCTCAGGGGAAAGCCACGCCATGGCTCGACGGCGCGCCGGCGCGGGTGGGCGACAAGGCGCGATGGGCCGTGGACACCGCCGGGCTGCGATCTCGAACGCGGGTCCGGCATCGGGTCGCTGCCGTCAACGCTGAACGCGTAGGCGTCACCTGCGCGCAGGTCTGCGTTGGTCGCGAACCAGCCGCCGCCCGACTCCTCCATCGGACACATGTCGTCATCGGCGACGAGGCCGACGGCTGTCGCGGCCGGTGCCCAGACACTGATCCGGCGCGCAGTCACACGCGTTCCAGGAGAGCGACCGGCGCAGCCTGGAGCAAGGTCGCCAGTTGCTGGTCACCGCCAGGAACATCGCGTTCCGTCAACACGTCGCGCCAGGGGCCTTCGGGTACACGCACGCGTGTGTCGCCCCATCCCGGGCGAAGCAGCAGCGGCCAGCGAAACGCGATCGTGACCGTCTCAGCTTGACCATCACCCCGCGTGCGAGCGAAACAAATCGCGTGATCGGCTCTTGATCCGGTCGCCGCGAAAGGCACATATCCGGAGCCGGCGGCATACGCCCCGGGGTGGCGCGCGCGTGCCGCAAGCACTGTCGCGATGAGTCGCAATTTCGGTGCGCCCTGCTCGAGGCCCGAGAGGAAGCTTCCGCGATCCGGACTCATCGCGTTGCGGAGCAGCTCGCGTCGCATCCGGTAGTCCACCGGCGTCCGGTTGTCCGGATCCACGAGTCGGAGATCCCAGAGCTCAGACCCCTGATAGACATCGGGAACACCTGGTGCGGTGAGCTTGATCAATGTCTGCGAGAGTGACAGCATCTGCCACTCCGGAGTCATCGCGGCGAGCAGGGCGCCAATCTCCGCCTCGACGTTCGGGTCGGCGACCATGCCGCGGACGAACTGCTCGAGACCCGCCTCATAGGGTTGGTTTGGTTCGATCCAGCTGGTGTCGGTCTTTGCCTCGCGGGCAGCTTTGAGCATGTAGGCCCACGCGCGATCCGCATCGATGGGCTGCGCCGCGAGAAGCGTCTGATAGAAGAGATATTCAGCCGTACGCGCCGGCGCATTCGCGCCTCGATGGCGCGCTGCCAGGCGGCCGAGCCGCTCGACCGACTCGCGCCAGCGTTGCGGCATCTCGGAAAGCAATCCGATGCGCAGGCGCGCATCCTCCGACCGCTTGGTGTCGTGCGTCGTCGTGGCCAGCAGTGTCAGCGGACGGTTGTGCGCAGTGCCCACGCACGTCGCATGCAGTGCGTCGAGCGTCGTGATGTGGTCGGGGTCTGAGCCGACCTCGTTGAGGGCGACCAGGCGCGTGTAGCGATAGAACGCCGTGTCCTCGACTCCCTTCGCCATGACCGCACCCGCGACCTGTTGAAAGCGCTCGCGCAGCTCCCGCCCCGACTCGGTCGCTGCCCCGTCGCCACGCAACACCCCAACCAGCGCCGCGAGCCTGTTGTCGTCGCACCTGCCGGAGTCCCGCGCCCAGCGTTCAGCCACGTCGATCGCCCGCTGATCGTCAGATGAGAGCGCCGCATCCGGCTGCGGATAGATTCGGTACCGCGGCATTCCCGCGATGAACTCGACAAGCTCGGTCTGCGCGGCATCGATTCCGGCGACCTCTGCAGCGCGTGCCAGCCTACCGAGCTCGGCGCGCAGCAAGGTCTCCATGACCTCACGACGCGCGCGATGCGAGTGCGTTGCAAAGTCGCGCGCATCACCGGTGAACTGCTTGTAGCAGTCGGTGAGTTCCGCAAGGCCATCCGGGTGGATCATCAACGACGTCAGGAGAGCGCCGAACTCGTACCCCGTGGTTCCATCGATCGGCCATTCGACCGGCATCTCCTCGCCGGTGGCGAGGATCTTCTCGGCGATCAACCAGGCTGACGGTGCGCGGGAACGCAAGTACGATGCGAATGCGGCAGGCTCACGAAGTCCATCGATGTGATCGACGCGAAGACCGTCAACCGTGCCGTCCTCGACAAGATCGAGCGCTCGGGTGAGGCTCCAGTCGAAGACCGGCGCATCCTCGACACGAACGCCGGCGAGCGAGGACACGTCGAAGAAGCGTCGATAGTTGAGCCGGGCGGACCCGGTCTTGAAGAACTCGAGCACGTAGTGCTGCGCGTCGAGAATCTCCACGGAGACCGGACCGAGGGTCGCCGGCGTCCCCTGTGCGAGCGGAAACGCACTGCCCTCGTAGTGCAGCTCAACGCTGCCATCCGTCGCCGCCACGACCTTCAGTCCTCGGGCGGCGAGCACCTCGTCGCGAGGTGCGCGCAGCACGGGGAGGAGCACTCGCCCCTGCAACCCCGGCGCATCCCAGTCGATGTCGAAGAATCGTCCGTATGCGCTGGAACGCCCGTTGCGCAGGACGTCCCACCACCAGGTGTTCGCGCGCTCGGCGATGCAGACGTGATTTGGGACCACGTCAAGGAGCTGGCCGAGCCCCGCATCCACAAGAGCCCTGTCGAGCCGCCGCAGCCCCGCGTCGCCGCCGAGCGCGTCGCTGACAAGGGTGGGATTGACAACGTCATACCCGTGCGGGCTGTGCTCCGCGGCCTGCATGCAGGGTGAGCAGTAGAGGTGCGAGATCCCCAGCTCCTCGAGGTACGGCACGATCGCCGAGGCGGCGTCGAAGTTGAAATCCTCGCGCAGCTGCACCCGGTAGGTGGCGCGGCGATCGGCCCTCATGGGCCAAGCCTGGGTGCGCAGAGATTCGTTACTATCAGTGGCGCTGTCATTATTTGTGACGGTCAGTCTATCAATTTCGTGAGGTACGCCATCATTGCACCGCTATGACCGCTGCTAGACGACGGGCAGGAAGCCGCTCCACTCCCCGTCGCCAGGCATGGCCTGGCAGCGAGGCGCCGCTCGGTGCCACCTGGGACGGAGAGGGTACGAATTTTGCTGTTTACTCGGCGTCCGCAGAAGGCGTGGACGTGGTGTTCTATGACGAGAGCGGAGCAGAGACCGCGACATATCAACTCGAAGAGCGTACTGACCTTGTCTGGCACGGCTATGTCGACCAGGTCGGTCCCGGTCAGCGATACGGCCTTCGTGTTCATGGCCCGTATGACCCACTCCACGGACTCCGTCACAATCCGCGCAAGTTGCTGATCGACCCCTACGCGCGGGCCATCGCAGGCAGGTTCAAGCACGGTCCCGAACTCTTCGGCTATTCGTTCGACGGCGATGATCTCGATCCGAGTCCACTCGATTCAGCAGCCTCGATGCCCCGAAGCGTCGTCGTCGACAGGAGCTTCCCCTGGGGCGAGGACCGCAGACCTGACACCGCATGGGCGGATACGGTGATCTACGAGCTGCACGTCAAGGGGTTCACCGAACGCAATCCCGATCTCCCCGAGGAATTGCGCGGCACGTATGCGGGACTCGCCCATCCGAGTTCGCTCGATTACCTGCGGCGGCTCGGCATCACTGCAGTCGAGCTCATGCCCGTGCATCACTTCATCGACGCAGGACACCTGGTCGAGCGCGGACTTGTCAACTACTGGGGCTACGACTCGGTCGGATATTTCTCGCCCGAAAGCCGGTACTCCGCAGGCGGTGGTAACGGTGACCAGGTCCGCGAATTCAAGGCGATGGTTCGCGCGCTGCATGCGGCCGGCCTCGAGGTGATCCTGGACGTCGTCTACAACCACACGGGCGAGGGCAACCATCTCGGGCCGACCGTGAGCTTCCGCGGCATCGACAACCCGTCGTATTACCGGCTCGTCGAGGACGAGCCTCGCTTCTATTTCGATGTCACCGGGACCGGCAACAGCCTCAACGTCAGCAGCCCGATCACGCTGCAGCTGATCACCGACAGCCTTCGCTACTGGGTGACCGAGATGCACGTCGACGGATTCCGATTCGACCTCGCAGCGGCGCTCGCTCGCCAGTTCTATGACGTCGACCGTCTCTCGGCGTTCTTCGACATCATCCACCAGGATCCCGTTCTCTCGCGGGTGAAGCTGGTTGCCGAACCCTGGGACGTCGGCGAGGGTGGCTACCACGTCGGCAACTTTCCGGTGCGATGGGCCGAATGGAATGGCGCATACCGCGACACGGTGCGTGATTTCTGGCGCGGCAAGGCTGGCGGAGTCCGCGACATCGCCAACTGCCTCACCGGGTCGAGCAGCCTCTACCAGTGGGACGGCCGCCAGCCGTGGGCAAGCATCAACTTCGTGACCGCACATGATGGCTTCACGCTTCGCGACCTCGTCACGTACAACGAAAAGCACAACGAGGCAAACGGCGAGAACAACGACGACGGCGCCAACGACAATCGCTCGTGGAACTGCGGTGTCGAAGGCGAGACCGACGATACCGAGACCGTCGCGCTGCGGGACCGTCAGCGTAGCAACCTGATCGCCACCGTCCTGCTCTCGCAGGGATGCCCGATGATCTGCGGTGGCGATGAGATCGGCCGCACCCAGCAGGGCAACAACAATGCGTACTGTCAGGACAACGAAATATCCTGGCTCGACTGGAACAGCCTCGACGCGGTCATGCTGCGCTTCGTGCAGCGTGTCGTCGCGTTTCGACGCGAGCAACCGGTCCTGCGGCGCAAGCGCTTCTTCTCGGGTGAGGCGACCCGGCGTTCGGGAAGAAAGGACATCATCTGGCTGCTTGCCAACGGCAACGAGTTCGCCGACACGGACTGGGACAACGACGGTGAGCGTTCCATCGGCATGATCCTCAACGGTGAGGAGATCCCCGACCGCGATCCGCGCGGCCGCCGCATCGTCGGTGACTCGCTCATGATCCTGCTCCACAGCGGCGACGTGCCGATCACCTGGACGATGCCGTCGGGATGGCGCGGCGGGTGGACGCTCGTCATCGATACGGATGATCCCGAAGGGCACCGCGGCTCGACCATGCATCACCCGGGCGACGAGATCCCGATGCGGCCCCGTTCGCTCGTCGTCCTCAATCGGCCCGTCGATGCGGCGAGCGAGCACACCGGCGGCTCCGCGCGAACCTGACCGCTAGTCGCCGATCGTGACCGGCTGGTCCGGTGCTCCGTCCCGCAACAACGCCGCAAGGTGCTCACCGAGACGCACGGGCGAGAAGCGCTCGGTGCTGCCAAGGATGTCGTCGACTGTCCACCAGCGAAACGTCCTCACCACCACTGACGCCGCGCCCACGTCTTGACTCGTGTCGACGTCGTGACTGACCACTCGCACCAGGAAGAACCGCTCAACGTGGCGCTCGGGTTTGCCGAGCCAGGTGAAGATGGACTCGCGTGTCCAGACCGGCGGCCCGAGCGTGGCGGCATCGGCAATCAGAGCGGTCTCCTCCATCACTTCGCGCACCAGCGCCGCGGCGTACGTTTCGCCTGGCTCGAGCGCACCGCCCGGTGCGAACCACCACGGATCACGGTCGGGGAGATCACCGCGAAAGAGCAGCACGCGTTGCTCGGCATCGACGATGAGCGCGCGCGCAGCCCGACGTAAGGACACCGGCGGCGGCGCCTTCACCCCAGCGGTGCTACCGAGATGCCGAAGGCTTGCTCGAGTTGCGCGACTTCAAGCGGCGTGACGAGCAGGCCGTGGCATGTTCTGCGCCGCCGCACCCATCCGATACCCATCACCGAGAACCGTACAGCAGCGAGAGTCCGGTCATCACCGAGGTGTTCAGCCGATAGGCTTGCGCCGTGACATCGGCCCCCGACGGCGAGGCAATCCCACCCAGCGAACGCGGCCTGGCGCTTGC
>Ga0182024_10004930_pt1 | contig 30305 bp, 25 predicted proteins | sample P32metaG_FD_120480 | JGI IMG/M metagenome (GOLD analysis project Ga0182024, IMG submission 120480) | Permafrost microbial communities from Stordalen Mire, Sweden - P3-2 metaG (Illumina Assembly) | ecosystem: Environmental > Terrestrial > Soil > Wetlands > Permafrost | place: Sweden: Stordalen... | reverse complement strand
GAAAGGATCCACGAAACGCGCACCATCCTGGGAGGCACCATGGATCCCCACGCTGCGTGGCTATTGCTGCGTGGGATCAAGACACTGGCGGTAAGAGTGCAGCGGCAAAATGAGAACGCTCAGCGAGTAGCACAGTTTTTAGGACAGCATTCCAAGGTCCGGCGTGTGTACTATCCGTTTGAAGAAAGTCATCCACAAAGGGCATTGGCCACGGAACAGATGCGTGGCGGGGGCGGATTGCTTAGCTTTGAAGTGGAAGGCACGGGCCAGGATGCTCGCCGTTTATCCGAGTCATTGCACCTATTCACTCTGGCTCCGAGTTTGGGTGGTGTCGAGTCTCTGGTGAGCCTCCCGGTTCTCACCTCGCACGCCATGATTTCCCAAGAACAGCGGGAGAGGATGGGCGTGACGGACCAGCTCGTCCGGCTATCGGTAGGAATCGAGAATGCCGATGATCTGATCGCCGATCTGGGGCAAGCGCTGACCGTAATAAGTTCCGACCGCCAGCATGCAGAAGTCGGGTAAGACTTTTTTGTGTACACTGCTACGTCGTTGATACCTTTTTCCTGAGGTGATCGGTGGAGAACTTGCGGGCGGCAATCATCGGGCTGGGTTTCGTGGGCAGAGCGCATCTGGAAGCGCTGCGACGTCGAGGCATTTTGGTACAGGGAATCCTGGGGAGTTCACCTGAGCGGACGAAAGAAGCGTGCCACACCCTTAATCTCGAACACGCCTATGCCTCACTCGACGAACTTGCCAAAGACAAGAGCGTCAACGTTGTCCACATTTGTACTCCGAACCATGTTCACTTTGAGCAGGCCCAGACTGTTATGGAAGCGGGCAAGCATGTGATGTGTGAAAAACCGTTGGCCATGGACACTCGCCAGAGCTCCACTCTGATCGAACTGGCCAAGAGGCACAGCCGCGTCGGCGGGGTGGCTCACAACTTGCGCTACTACCCACTCTGCCAGGAAGCGCGGTCCATGGTCGAGCGTGGGCTCATTGGCGAACCCCGTTTGGTGCATGGCGGGTTCTTGCAGGACTGGCTGCTCTACCCCTCGGATTGGAACTGGCGCCTGGAATCACAACTGGGTGGCGAGATGCGCGTGGTATCCGATATTGGTACGCATTGGCTTGATCTCACGACATGGATCACTGGGCGAAAGGTCACCGAGCTCTGCGCCGATCTGGCCACCGTGGTGCCCGTCCGGCAGCGACCCCGCGGCCGCGTGGAAACTTTTCAGAAGCGGGGTGACCGGGCTTTTGATGAGATCAAGATCACGAATGACGATTATGCTTCCGTTCTGTTGCACTTTGAAGGGTCGCTACGCGGCGTGATGACGGTTTCGCAGGTCAGCGCCGGGCGTAAATGCAATCTGTGGTTTGAAGTGGATGGTTCGGAAGGATCGCTGGCGTGGAATGCGGAGTCGCCGAACACGCTTTGGATCGGCCGCCGCAATGAGTCAAATCAGACCATGATCAAAGACCCTGCGCTCATGAGTCCTGCGGCCCGCGGCTACGCGGCGTATCCGGGAGGCCATGCCGAGGGTTATCCGGACACTTTTGCGCAGCTCTTTAAGGACTTTTATGCCTACATCGAAGCGGGTGATTTTAAGGCTCCCCGCACCTTTCCCACGTTCGAGACCGGCCATGAGGAACTGATTCTCTGCGACGCTATCGCGGCCAGCGCGCGAGAGCGTCGCTGGGTGGAGGTATCCTGATTGCAAAACCCGCCCCCATTGAACGCGTGCGGACAACATCGCAAACTCCCTCTTGACTCCAAAACCGGGTTCCGGCTGTACCTCTGAGAACCGTGACTTGTGCGTTGGGGATGGCTGCGCCACTACTGTCGGTCACGGTTCCGGTAACCTGAGCTGTATCCTGTGCCAGGACGGCGGTCGAAACGCTAAGCACAGCAGCAAAAATACCCAACCACGCGAGACGGAATCTCATCGTCACTCCCCGGTTTCTGAAATGCGATACAAAGAACCCGACCTCACATCGAGACCAACTGCGTAAGTCACAATTGCTAAACGTTGTAACTGCCGATCAGCTGCATTCTGCCAAGGCTACTCCAGTGAGTAGCAGTCTAAAATGAAAGCGTTTATTAAAACGTATGAATAGTGCTTTATCCCGACTTTTGTTGTCAAGGAGAAAAAGACGGGGTAAGGGACAAAGTGCGATAAGCACCTTCCTGGGCACTCACACCACGCTGCGGGTCGATTCACGGACGGCCAATTCCGGGGCCATCTTGCGGTGTACCGCGGAGACTTCTCGCTTTTCCAAGACCGCATTGATTCCATCCGCCATAATGCCCACCGCCATGGCACCCATGGCTTGCATGGGTTGGCGCACGGTGGTGAGTGACGGCGTGTAGAGAGCGGAAGCCGCTACATCGTCGAAACCGATGACGGAACAATGTTCTGGAACGCGGAGACCTGACCTTGCCAATGCACGTATAGCTCCAAACGCAGTCATATCATCAAATGCCATCAATGCAGTAAAAGGACGCTTCCGCTTGACCAATTCCTCCGTTAATTTGTATCCGGCTTCAAAACTTGAAATCGGGTCCCGCGATTCCGGCAGGTCAAGGACCAACTGGGGGTCAAGTTCCAGCCCACTGGTCTTCGCGAAAGACCGAATTCCCTTCCAGCGAGGAGCACTGTCACCCAGGGTCTTGGGGCCGCGGATGAAGGCGATCTTGCGATGCCCGAGCAGGTATAGGTGTTCGATGGCCGAATAGGCCCCTACTTCGTTGTCCACAATCACGGAACTGATGGAATCCGTCCGCAGTTCCTGGCCGATCATGACCGTGGGAATACTGCTCTTCTCCAGGTCCGCGAGGACATCGATGTTTACAAAGAGCCAGTTCGCCAGCACGATGAGGGCTTCCACCCGCCGATCCAGCAGCATCTCCAGATAACGCTCAAAGCGGCTGCGCTCGTTGTGGACGTCAGTGAGAATGGGAAGATAAGAGGATTGATAAAGAGAATTCTCAATACCGCGCAGGACGAGAGTGCAGTAAGGGTCGGTCATGTCGAAGACCATGACACCTACGGTGTGACTGCGTTTGCTGCGCAGCGACCGGGCAAAAAGATTGGGACGGTAGCCCAGCTTCTTGGCTGCACGCTCAATTCGCTTCTTGGTGGCGGCTGGGATGTAGCGCGCCAGAGGGGCGTTATTCAGAACAATAGAGACTGTGGTGGATGAAAACCCACTCTCTTTTGCTACTTCCCGAATCGTGACCATTGATCCTTTCATTCTCAACTGCTTATGAATTTCTCTTGCCAAAGCGGCCTGGAGTTACGAGTACGCGCCGCTGAGATGCGCGTGGTTCCATTCATGCCGACGAGTGTCTGCTTGAATTCAGGCGGATGCTGGCGGACACTACAGCAGGAGTTTAACCTAGTGTCAAGCCCGGCCAAGCCATCCATGTTCCTAGTTCGATTCCTGTTTGCGGCGTTTTTCTTGTCCGGCGGTGCCCTATCCGCTGTCTCCGCTCAGGGGTCACAGCAATCCCCGGTTTCGCAGAATCCTGGTCCGCAGCAGTTGTTTGAGCAGGGTGAAACGGCCTTGAGGGCAGGTAATTTGGACCAAGCGGAGCGTTCGTTCCGCGCCGTCCTCGCGATCAATCCACAGGTGGCTGGCGCTTACGCGAACCTGGGCGTAATCGATATGCGCCGGAAGCACTGGCAGCGCGCTCTTGAAAATCTGAACAAAGCGGAACACCTGGCGCCCCAGATCGCTGGAATTCGGCTCAACATTGGATTGGCTTATTACCGGCAAAGTAATTACAGAGCCGCGATCTCGCCATTCGAAACAGTGGTGCGCGATGCACCGGACTCCGTTCAGGCACGCTACTTGCTGGGGCTGTGCTACTTCTTCACCGAGCAATACGCTGACGCCGCGACCACTATCGAGCCGCTCTGGCCACAAGAATCAACTCAGCTGAATTATCTGTACGTGCTGGGGATCGCAGCCAATAAAGCCAAGCGCCCGGAACTAGAGCAGCGCGCTTTGGGACGGCTGGTCGAAATCGGGCAGAATTCCCCTGAATTCCATTTGCTCATGGGGAAAGCTCACCTGAATCGGGAAGAGTATGACGACGCAATCAGCGAGCTCGAGCTCGCGGCCAAAGCTTCTCCCAAGCTTCCCTTTGTGCATTTCGAGTTGGGTCTTGCCTACATGAAGAAGCAGGACTTTGATCGGGCCAGGGCAGAATTTCTGGCGGACGTCGCAATTGAGCCTGATCTGGCCTATGACTACGACCAGCTCGGCTTGAGCAATTATCTCCAGCAAAAAGATCAGGAAGCGGTGAAGAACCTTCGCATGGCATTGCATCTCGATTCTCAGCTGGCCAGCTCTTATTTCAATCTGGCCCGGGCTTATCAGCGCCAGGGCAACTACACGCAGGCGTTAACGGAGATCGATGCGGCCAGAAAGCTGGACCCGACCAGTTACAGCATCCACTATGTGCGGGGACAAGTGCTCCGGAGTTTGGGGCGTGCCGAAGAAGCCCAGGCTGAAATGCGGACCTATACCCAAATGTCGAACAATGCCCGGGAGAAGAGGCACCAGGAACTTGAAGCTGGGCCCGCGCCCAACCCTGAGATTACAGCCGATCCGCAGTAGAAACGATGGTCTTGGCAGACTGGGTCAAACCACGGGTCTGCACATAGAATTTTCGTTCACAAATCTCTATTTCCAACCGAACAGCGATTAGGTGGCGAAGGGTTGTCGTCATGAAAAGGCCACTAAAAATCATTGGAATCATCGTAGTTGTGTTGATCGTGGTGGTGATCGCCATTCCCTTCTTTGTGGATGTCGATGCCTTCCGGTCCAAAATTGAATCGGAGCTTTCCACGGCGCTGGGACGACAGATCGCGTGGGGGACCTTCATCTTTAACTATTCTTTCGGGAAGCGTCTCCGCTGACGATCTTGCCATTGCTGACGACCCGGCTTTCAGCATGGACCCGTTTATCCGCGCAAGCGCTGAAGGTGGGCGTGGAGCTGATGCCGCTGATTTTTTCGAAGGCCTTGCATGTGACCAACATCACTCGGGATGAACCTCAGGTTTCGCTGGTGCGGCCGGCATCGGGTAAGTGGAATTTCTCCAGCCTGGGACATCTGAGGCAAAGTCCAGGAACGCAACCGCAACCACCACAACATCATCAAACCCTGATCTTTCCGTCAGCAAACTGTCCGTCAAGAATGGTCGCGTGAGAGTGAGTGAGCCGCCGGCCAGACCTCATGTTTACGATAAGGTTGACGTCACGGTCCAAGACTTTTCTTTTATCTCGGAGTTTCCGTTTAGCCTGTCGGCCAGCCCGCCGGGAGGCGGATCGTTGGCGCTTGATGGCAAGGCCGGGCCCACCGATCAAACCGACGCAGCATCGACTTCGTTCGGTGCCAAAATCAAGGTCCGGCAACTGGATTTAGCGGCTTCAGGATTTGTGGAGGTTTCCACTGGTGTTTCAGGCTTGGCGGATTTTGAAGGAACGGTTAATTCCAATGGCAAACAGCTGTATAGCAACGGAACGGCGACTTTCAGCAAGCTCAAGCTCTCACCCAAAGGTTCTCCCGCAGGGCGGGAGGTGCGAGTGAAATATGCCATCGAACATGATCTCGAAAAACAAGGTGGCACTCTTACCCAAGGCGACGTACAGCCTGGGGAAAGCCCTGGCCCGCCTGACGGGCACCTATCAGATGCACGGCGAATCAGCGAGCCTCACCATGAAGCTGAGCGCCCGGGGGAATGCCGGTGGATGATCTCGTGGCCATGCTTTGCATTGGGTGTGGTTCTGCGCTCGGGGTCTTCGCTCAAAGGCGGAACGCTTTCCACGACCCTCGAGATTAATGGGCCTACCGACAAACTGGTCATCACCGGGCCGGTCAAGCTTTCCGACACAAAGCTGGCAGGCTTTAATTTGGCTTCCAAGATGTCCGCAGTTTCCGCATTGACGGGAACGAAGTCGAAGCCGGACACGTCGCTCCAGAACCTGAGCAGCGATGCCCGGGTTGCGCCCGAAGGTATCACCACCAACAATCTGAATCTCACGGTGCCTGCACTGGGGGTCATCACTGGGAACGGAACCGTGAGCCCGGGCGGGGTCCTCAATTACAAGATGAACGCCAGCCTGCCTTAGGAGGCGGACTCACGCAATTGGCGGGAATGGGCAACAAGGGCGGTGTTCTTCCTTTTTCTTTCCGTACAATCGTTAGTAAACTCCCGCTTGAGAAAGTGCCCAGCGCACTCACGTCAACAGAGACGGTGCGAGGCGCGCCCGGGCCGTTGTTGTCGCTAGCATTGGCAATCGCGTAATCGTCCACCATCACAACCACGCTGTTATCGGTATTGCGAACGGGGAGAATCTCGATGTCGCTGGTGTCGGTGCTGCTGAATTGCAGCAGGCTTGCTCCCGCCGTTGAGGGAAACTGATGTTCCAGCCAGTAATCTACCCAGTAGCTCAGGCGAGGACTACCGGTGGAATCGTCCAGCTCTCCGTATTGAGCATCTCCGGCAAAAACCCATTGATACAACGCCCGCGCGCCGGCCTTCCCGACTTGGGAGAACATTAGCGGACGCCACGCCGCGAAAAAAGCGCTGGAACCTTGCGCATCAGTCACGAAGACCTGGCCAGGATTACAAGGGCTCATCCCGTTACAGGAGGAATACGGCACTGAAGCTAATTCTTTCCATCAGGCGCTTGCATTCTATGACTAGTTTTACGTCCAATCAAACGTATCCCAGTCCCGCCAGCCGGTCGTGGATCGTCTTCTCGGCATCACCATCGTTGGAACCGCCGCCAGGACTCTTCTTTTCCATACCCGCTACAAGCGATCGGCCTTGCATGGTCTCAGGGATTTCGTATCCTGCGAGGTCGAGCAATGTGGGAGCAATATCGAGCAGGCGGGCGCCTTCGTATTCACCACTCAACGGACAATTCGGCGCGACCAGGATGAACATCCCATATTGTGCATGATTGCAACCGTCGGGGCCGGTGTCGTTCTCCTGCACATGGATTTTGGAATGGCCCACGGTCCCAATGGAACGCCAGTAGAGTCCTCCGAAGTGGACCACCAAGTCTGGCGCTACGTTTCGCACATTTTGATACAGCTCTTTTGGCTTGAAAACCAGTGAGTTCAGCGGCTGGCCTTTGTCGTCGGGCAACGCTTCGAGTCGGGCCTTCATTTCATTCTGGAAAGCTTCATATTCGGCCGCTGGGATTAAGCCCTGTGGCTCTCGCCCTTGAACGTTGAAGAACATGCGTGCGTAGTACCCGCCCTCGCTCCACACTTTGGTCTTGCACCAGTTCACGTTGAGCTTGTCAAACGGCGTGAGCACTTTGGGATACTCGTTCAGCACGAGCAGGCCTTCTTTAACGAGCCATTCGTTGATGGCAATGCCGCCGTCGAGACGTTGCGCGCCATGGTCGGAAACGATGAGGACAATGGTGTCGTTGTCCAGCAATTCAAGGGCAGAGCCGACCTGTTCATCCAGCCACAGATAATATTCCGGAATGGCATTCTCATACGGATTGCCCGGTTCAAACTGCACGTGCTTCTTATCGAAATAGTTCCAGAAGCCGTGATGCATGCGGTCGAGGCCAATATCGACGAAGTGGAAATATTCCCACTCCTGTTCGGCCAACAACCAGCGCACCACCTGCCACTGCTTGCGGCTCATAGCGAAAATTTCATCTTTTAGCCAATCCTTGCGGTGGGTACGGAAATTCTTGACGTCCGCGGGATATTCGCCCACAAGTTCAGTGATTTTGGTTTTGATACTTGGCGGATAGGTGAAGTCGTTCTTGACTGTGTCGGGAGTGAGAAAACATCCGATGCTGATGCCATGGATGCGCCGGGGAGGGTAATTCGGCGGCACCCCCACGATGATCGATTTCTTCCCTTCTCGCGCCAATTGGTCCCAGATGGCCAATGCCTTGATGGAAGAGGAATTCGCAAACCCGAGTTTGTCATACGAATGATCGACCCGATTGCGAAAGCCATAGACGCCGAGCGAACCCGGATCCTGGCTGGTGGTCATGCACATCCAGGCAGGAACGGTGATCGGCGGAATTACACTCTGCAAACGCCCATACACACCCAAGTCCATCAGGCGGCGGATGTTGACCAGCCGCTCGTCATGAAAAATTACATCGGGTGCGGCACAATCGAGTCCCAGAACACAAATCTTCATATCGTCAGAATAACGGTTTCAGAGCAACGAGCTGCCTTCCATGGATTCAGGCACAGCCACACCTAGATAATTCAGGATTGTTGGCGCAAGGTCAATGATTCTCGGAGGATTGATCGAGTCCGGGTTTTGCCGCATGGCGCGATTCATAAACAGTATCCCGGGGACGGTTTCTGGATCCACAATGTGGTCTCCGCTCCAGCGGCGCATGTTGTCTTCGATCAACGAGTTGGCAAACCCACCCACAGCCGTATGCCAGGAAACCCGAAATCCGGGATTAAAATTCACCAGCAGATCTGGCGAGTTTCCCACGAATGAGCCGGAGTACAACTGTTCCCGGCGCGAAACATTGTGGATGGCGGCTCGTTGCGTATGTGTGTCCGGCAAGTCCGCCAAACCGCTTTGGATCGCTTGCCGCACCCGATCCGCCTCCGTACCTTCTTCAAGAATTCCCGCGTTTTCGCGCCCTTTGAAGTTTAGATAGATTCCGCCAAGGCCGACCGCATACGCGGAGGTTTTTGACCAATCCACGGAAGAAAATCCTTCGCCCAATTCTTCGCCCGGTTTGCGATTGTCCTTGAGCGCGAGCAGCCCGTTTTGCCACAACCAGGTATTGGTATCGAACGCGCGACGGAAAGTTCCAAAGCCATGGTCGGAGAGCACGATGAGTAAGGTATTCTCATCGACTTTGTCGAGCACAGCGGCCAGCAGCGCGTCGCACTGACGGTAGTGCTCTTCTATGCGAGTCGCAAGCTCGGGAGACAGATCAGGATCGAAACATGGGTGTTGCGGATCGCGAAACCGCCAGAGCATGTGCTGCACTCGATCCGGAGTATCGAAGAGCATGTAGAAAAACCCTTCGGTGAACCTGCCCAGTTCGAATTGCATCATGCGCTCGCGCTCGCGAAGCACCAGATCGCATTGCTGCAAATAAGCAGACTCATCGAGGCGGCCATTATTCAGGCCATTGTGATCTTCCGCCATGCCCAGCGTGGAGAAGAGACCGATCTTTTCGGAAAGCTCCCGCGCGTAATCGTTTGGGGACGACACTGGAAACATGGGCGCGGCTGGGTCGAAGTTCACGGCCGAAACATAAAACTCGACATGGGGCTCGATCTGGCGAACATAGAATCTCGCGATTCCGGTGACCGACTGCAACAACGAAAACTTAAACTTGAACCGCACCCACTCGCTCCATCCCTTCTCGGCACCCTCAATTTTCGCCGGAGAGCCGCCAGTCTGAATGACGAGGCGTCGCGAGGCTTTGTCCACTTGCACCCGAACCTCGCAGAAGGCATCGCTGGGTGGTGAGAGTCTGGTATTACGGGGGCCAATGACCCGAGTGGTCAGGTCGATGCCTGAATCAAGCTGAATCAGTTGCTCGTTTTCCTGCGCTTGCACGGTCTTGTCTTGGGTGTAGAACGTCCCCTTGCTTTGACTGCCCCGAAGGTCCGGGACCCCGACGCCGGCAAGCATTCTTCCCTGAAGTGATTCTGGGGGAAATGTGCATGGACAGCGGAGAATTGTGCTGGGAACGCCCGCCTGGGTGAGAGGCTGCCAGAGCGGCACGCCTTTGCGCTGATTCACTACCCGGGGCTGGGCAAGCATACTCTTAGGCCGCTCGAAGCGACTCAGCGCCGAGTCCGGGAGATAGGTTGCGGGATCGCGTGAGATGAAATCAAATATGCCATGGCCCCCGGGATTGGCGCCGGTCATAAATGAAGACCACGCAACCGGGGTCTGCGCTGGATAAGTGGTCCGGAGGCGGCTGTAGCTTCCCGCCTGGCGGATCTTGGCCAGATTGGGCAACTCATCGCGCCCGAGCATGGCTTCCACAATGCTGGGTTCAAGACCGTCCAACCCGATCACGATTACTTTCTTTCGCAAGAAATGAGGACCTGAGATTAGGGAGTTTTTGCGGAAGTATCTTTAGGGGATTCCTTGATAACAGGCTCGGGAGAACCCTTGAGCATACGAACTATCTTGAAGAGCACTCCTACGACTTTGTTCCAGAACATCAGCAGGAGTCCAAGCAAGCTGGCCAGGCCGGACGTAACAGTCATCACCTGGTCGGGACCGCCATAAAAACCCAATAGGTCAAATCGCATGGACCCTCCTCGAATTCTGGAGCTTCAGCACTTGGGAACTCCTAGCTTTAATTCTACGGGAGATTCGCCGCGCCGGGAGCCAAAATGTGCACGAATGGTGTTGGCAAGAGGAAATGATGACTTTAAGGCGCGGTGAAACCCCGCTTACGAATCTGGCGCAACGGATTCGTATTTAACCAGGGCCCGAACAGCGTCTGAACACGCAAGCCGCAGTTCAACCGAAGTCTTGTGGTCGACCGTTTTGGAAATTAGAAGCATAGCCGCTCCATGCAACAGAGACCACATGGCCAGCATTAAGGATGAGTGGCCTCCAGAAGCTGCTCCCAACCATTCAGCGAGCCTTGCTTGCAGCAACTCGATGCTGGGTTTGGATTTTTCCAACGCAGCTTTTTTCCCCTCCCAGCCCACGTGATACAGCTCATATTCGTGGGGGTGACGAACCGCGAAGTCAAGATACCGCCCGCAAAACTCTTCTGGTGAGTGAGCGTGCCGAAGCGTTTCAAACAAGTCCCGCTGCATGTGCCGCAACAAGGCCAGCAGGATTTCATCCCGGTTCTGAAACCGCTCGTAGAGGGTGGGGGTGGTGGTGCCTGCGGCTTTGGCCACGGACCGCATGGTGAGCGCCTTTTCGCCACCCTTTTTCCATAGATTCCAGGCAACTGCCAAAATGCGTTCTTCCAAGTCGGGGTCTGCGTGCCGGGGCATTCCTACCCTCCAGAAACTCCACAACTTAAAATATATTTGACAACGTTAAAACAACACTGTATAAGTAATGCAAGCGTATTCAGTATATCTCTCCTGCGTAAACTCGCAAACCTGAACTTTTGCAAGTTCAAGGAAGTTGCCGTAGGTGGCAATGCCTAGTCCTCCGGCTGAGAAAGCCTTCGTTGAAGAGGCTGTGGACTTCGCGCACCTGCTCCGGCAGGCGAGGGCCATCTTTTGTGCCCGGAAGGCATGGTTGGCCTGCGCGACATGGTGAAAAACGCCCGTTGGCTTTTCTTATTCTTCATATTGGAAAGGGTGGACGTACAAGACAAAGCGAAAGCAGCCTTCTTGGTCCAATACACAACAATCTTGATGGAGCGCGTGGAATATTCTGTTTACACCAAAGCAAGCCCAGAACTAGCGTGGAAAACATTCTCTAACTGGCACGTATGGCCTCTGTTTTCGGATATCTACGAAGACATTCGCTGGGTGCAGGGCCAGCCGTGGAAACCGGGAAGCCGATTGGAAATTAAGCTGGTACGGCCGGTGCGCATGACCGTAGATCATGTAATCATTGCGTGTTCTCCTGCCGAACACATCGCATGGATCGACCATGCCATGGGCAACAGTATGGAGCAATGGGTCGTGTTCGATGCTCTGTCAGCGGGTGGCACGCGAGTGCGTACGTGGGCAGAATTCACCGGCATGACGCCAGTCCTGGCCGGACGGCCATTAAGAGACTGCATTCGGGACTTCATTACTGGTTGGTATGAGAAGTTTGCCAAGGCCTGTGACCGACAGGTAGACGGCGAAGGCGAACCCTAGAAATGGGCACAGAGTAGCGGCTGACTAAGCTGGGATCACAGCACCCTTTCATGAGCGTAGCCGCCAGAGCTAAGTGCTGAAAGCAATTCGGCAATGTGCTCCGGACCCCGGGTTTCCATGGTTATGTCAATCGCGGTGTCGCCCAAGTTTACTCCGTAGTAGGCCCGATCATAGGACGTCTCCACAATATTGGCGCGATGGTCCGCCAGGATCCCCGTCAGTTTGTGCAGGGCGCCGGGATAATCGGGAAGGTGAACCCGTAGACGAACGAGACGCCCGTCCTTCACCAAGCCGCGCTCCATGATGCGGGCCAGCAGCGTTACGTCGATGTTGCCGCCGCACACCAGCACGGCGATTTTCTTTCCCGCGAGCTGAACTTTATGGTTGACCAGCGCTGCAATGGCAGCGGCGCCTGCACCTTCCGCCAGAGTCTTCTCGCGTTCCAGCAAAAGAAGAACGGCATTCGCGATTTCTTCCTCATCGACGGTAACAATGTCATCCACGTACTTCTGCACCAGCGGAAGCGTACGATCACCTGCCCGGCGCACCGCAATTCCGTCAGCGATGGTGGCTGCCGGTGCCAGGGTCACCGGCTTCCCCTCGGCAACTGCGGCTTTCATCGAAGGAAGTCGAGCCGGTTGAACACCAATGATCTTGACGTTGGGATTGCTCTCTTTGACAGCGCACGCGATCCCACCAATCAGCCCGCCTCCTCCGATAGGAGCGACGATGGCTTCGATGTCGGGATGCTGTTGTAGTATTTCGAGGCCGAGAGTTCCCTGCCCGGCAATGACCGCGTCATCATCGAAAGGATGCACAAAGGTCAAATGCTGCAGTTGGCCACGGCGGATCGCCTCCTCGCAAGCCTCATCGTAGTTCGCCCCATGGAGAACGACATCAGCGCCATACGATTTCGTGGCAGAAACCTTGATCAAAGGCGTGGTGAGCGGCATACAGATCAGCGCCCGAATCCCGTGCCTGCCGGCGTGATAGGCGAGACCCTGAGCGTGGTTTCCCGCGGAAGCCGCAATTACCCCCTGGGCGCGTTCCTGACTGGTGAGCGTCAACAATTTGTTAAGCGCTCCGCGTTCCTTGAATGCGCCGGTGCGCTGCAGATTGTCGAGCTTGAGATAAATGGAGTTTCCGGTCAGTTGGGAAAAATGTTCTGAACGAGCGCAGGGAGAAAGATAGATAGACTCGCGGATACGTCCTAAAGCCGCCTGGATATCGGAGAGTGTGACCATTCAATGATTGAGTGTGAAGCGTATGCCAGTAGCATCTTACCTGAAGCAGAAGTGAAAACGGATGACGAACGAGAACGCGCCGCTGCGATCCATCGGAAGTAAGAACAATCAGGACAACACAGCGGGTGAGCTTGCCGAGGACTGCGATACCGGCCGTCCCAGGCTTGTTTCTTTCAGGTATCGATCCATGCCAAGCGCTGCCTTCCTGCCTTCAGCAATTGCCCAAACCACGAGCGATTGCCCGCGGCGCATGTCGCCCGCCGCGAAGATCCCAGAAACCGAGGACATGTAATTGGCGTCCGCGGCAACATTGCCGCGCGCATCCAGCGTTAACCCCAACTGCTCAATCATTCCGTTGCGGACGGGACCCAGAAAGCCCAAGGCGAGCAGCACGAGGTCGGCATCAATGGTGAACTCGCCGCCGGGGGCGGGCTCAAACTTAGGCGGACCTCCCACCCGGATCCCATGCAGTTGCCTTACGTTGCCATCGGCGTCGCCGGTGAATTTCTGGGTGGCGACGCTCCACTCGCGTATACCGCCTTCTTCGTGCGCACCTTCGACACGCAGCTGCATCGGCCAAAGTGGCCATGGAGTCTGCGGCGACCGGCTTTCCGGCGGCACGGGCATGATCTCGAACTGGCGCACAGAGCGCGGCTTTTGGCGATGCACGGTTCCCAAACAATCCGCGCCGGTGTCGCCGCCGCCGATAATCACAACGTGCTTATCGGTCGCCAGGATTTCCAATTCGCCGTCAAGGGAGTCGCCCTCGCAGCGCCGGTTCTGCTGCGGGAGAAATTCCATCGCATAGTGGACGCCCTTCAGTTCGCGTCCCGGCACCTGCAGATCACGGGACTGCTCAGCTCCACCAGCCAGCAGAATTGCATCGAACTCGCGTTGGAGATCGTCCACCGGCACACTCTTTCCCACATGTGCCTTAGTCGCAAATTGCACACCTTCGGCCAACATCTGCTCCAGGCGCCGATCCACGATGCGCTTCTCCATCTTGAATTCTGGAATGCCATAGCGGAGCAATCCGCCGATACGATCGGCTTTTTCATAGACAGTGACCCAGTGTCCGGCACGGTTGAGTTGCTGCGCTGCCGCCAGCCCCGCCGGCCCCGAGCCCACGACGGCAACCTTTTTCCCCGTACGGAACTTCGGCGGCTCCGGCCGGATCCAACCTTCCGTAAACCCGCGCTCAACAATGCTCTTTTCGATCTGCTTGATGGTCACCGCCGGCTGATTGATTCCGAGGACACAGGCGGTTTCACAGGGTGCGGGACAAATCCGCCCCGTGAACTCGGGGAAATTGTTGGTCGAGTGCAACTGCCGGACAGCTTCTTTCCAGCGTCCGCGATAGACGAGATCGTTCCAGTCGGGAATGAGATTGTTCACCGGACATCCAGTGTGGCAAAACGGCACCCCGCAATCCATGCAGCGTGCGCCCTGAGTGCGCAGCTTGTCATCCGGAAAATCGAGATAAATCTCGAACCAATCGTTGACCCGTTGCGTGACGGGACGGCGCTGAGGAAGCTCACGGGGATATTCCATGAACCCGGTGGTTTTACCCATGCTGCACCTGTTCGAGCTCGACCGGGATCGGCAGCGGCTGCCCGGGAATGTATTGTTCCCGCGTTCGACTTATCCCCAACACTCGCTTGAATTCGTGAGGGAATACTTTGATAAATCGTGGCAACATTTCCGCCCAGTTGTCCAGGATTGACTTGGCGCGCCGGCTGCCGGTCAACTCATAGTGCCGCGCGACCAGGTCTTGCACCGTCCGCACATCCTGGGCTTCGATCACAGGTTCAAGATCGACGGACGCCAGGTTGCACCGCTTCTCCGTGAAGTCAAAGCGCTCGTCGAATACATAAGCGATTCCACCGCTCATGCCGGCAGCAAAGTTTCGTCCACATTTTCCGAGGACCACCACCAGCCCCTGGGTCATGTATTCGCAGCCGTGGTCGCCAACCCCTTCAACCACTGCCGTCGCGCCGGAATTGCGCACCGCGAACCGTTCTCCCGCCATTCCGTTGAAAAAGGCTTCGCCGGTGGTTGCACCGTAGAGCACGACGTTTCCGATCAGAATATTTTCTTCTGCGGCGAACCGGGAATTTCTGGGGGGATACACAATCACCCGGCCGCCGGAAAGCCCTTTGCCGACGTAGTCATTAGCTTCACCCTCGAGCGTCAGCGTGATGCCATTGGCGAGGAATGCTCCAAAGCTTTGGCCGGCCGAGCCCTTGAAATGAATGCGAATCGTGTCATCTGGCAACCCATTCGAGCCATAGCGCCGCGCGATTTCACCGCTCAGCATTGCGCCCACGGTACGATTCACATTGCGGATGGGAAAACTCATCTCGACCGGAGTGCGGAGTTCCAATGCCTCTCTCGCATATTGGATGAGTTGATAGTCGAGCGCCTGCTGTAAACCGTGGTCTTGCGCCTGCACACAGTGGCGCGCCACGCGTCCCGGCACCGGCGGGCTATAGAGAATGGCGGAGACGTCCATACCGCGTGCTTTCCAGTGGTCAACGGCGGGTCGTGCATCAAGCATGTCCACACGACCGACCATGTCATCCACTTTCCGGAATCCCATCTGCGCCATGTATTGCCGGACTTGCTCGGCTACGAAGAAGAAAAAATTGATGACATGCTCAGGCTGCCCCTGGAACAGTTTTCGCAATTCCGGATCTTGCGTCGCAATTCCCACCGAACAAGTGTTGAGATGGCACTTGCGCATCATGATGCAGCCCATCGCGATCAACGGAGTAGTGGCGAACCCGAATTCCTCTGCGCCCAGTAACGCGGCGATGACCACGTCTCGTCCGGTCTGCAGTTTGCCATCGGTTTGCACGCGGATGCGGCTGCGCAGATCGTTGAGCAGCAGAACTTGCTGGGTTTCGGCAAGCCCTAGCTCCCAGGGAATGCCGGCATGCTTGATCGAACTCAATGGGGACGCACCCGTACCACCGCTATCCCCGCTAATGAGCACGACGTCGGCATGCGCTTTCGCAACACCGGCAGCCACCGTCCCAACCCCAACTTCAGCAACAAGCTTTACGGCAATACGAGCGCGAGGATTGACGTTCTTCAGGTCATAAATCAGTTGCGCCAGGTCTTCAATGGAATAAATATCGTGATGCGGAGGCGGCGAGATGAGGCCCACACCGGGCGTGGAATGCCGCAACCGCGCAATTACTTCATCCACTTTGTGGCCGGGAAGTTGGCCACCTTCGCCGGGTTTGGCGCCCTGCGCCATCTTGATCTGCAGCTCATCGGCGTTAATCAGATAATTCGCGGTGACGCCGAAGCGTGCCGAGGCCACCTGTTTTACCGCGCTCCGCCGCAAGTCTCCATTCGGATCGCGCTTATAACGCCCTTCGTCTTCCCCACCCTCGCCGGTATTCGATTTACCACCAATCCGATTCATGGCGATCGCCAGCGTTTCATGCGCTTCCTTGCTGATCGAACCGAAAGACATCGCCCCGGTTGTGAAACGCTTCACAATTTCTTTCGTGGGTTCGACTTCTTCAATCGGAACGGGCTTGTCGCACGTCTTGATCTGCATCAGGCTGCGCAACGTGGCCAGGTTGCGGCTCTGCTTGTCGATCAGATCGGTGTATTCCTGAAACGTCTGGAAGTTTGATTCACGCACCGACCGTTGCAGCTTGCTGATGGTTTCCGGATTCAGCAAATGATATTCGCCATCGGTGCGGAAGTGATAACTGCCTCCTACCGCAAGCTCAGTGTCGAATTCGGTGACGGGACGGAAGGCGTGCTCGTGCTTGATCTGCGCTTCGCGGGCAAGCACGTCGAGTCCGATGCCTTCCAAACGTGAGGTTGTGCCCGCAAAATATGCGCCCACCAGTTCTTTATTAAGTCCGATGGCCTCGAAAACCTGCGCGCCGCGATAACTTTGAAGCGTCGAAATCCCCATCTTCGAGAAGGTCTTCAGCAGACCCTTGTTGACTGCTTTGGTGAAGTGTTTTACCGCGCTCTCCGCGGAGGTGCCGTCGGGCAAATAGCCTCGCGCAGCGAGATCTTCCAGAGTTTCGACCGCCAGATAAGGATTGATTGCACTCGCGCCATAGCCAATCAGCAGCGCAAAATGCATCACTTCGCGCGGCTCGCCGGATTCGATGATCAACGCAACTTGGGTTCGGGTTTCTTCGCGCACGAGCAAGTTGTGGACCGCAGCCAATGCCAGCAAGCTGGGGATGGGTGCGTAGTCTTTGTCGACGCCACGATCGGACAAAATCAATAGCGAATATCCGGAATTCACCGCCAGCGAGGCCCGTTGCGAGAGTTCATCCAAGGCCCGTCTGAGCCCGGCCTCCCCATCCGCCGCGCGGAACAGCGCAGGTAATGTGATCGCCAAAAGATCCCCCCGCGAAACCCGACGCAGCTTTTCCAAGTCGCGGTTCGTAAGAATGGGATGCGGCAGCTTCAGCGTGTGGCAATTTTCCGGTGTCTCTTCCAGAATGTTGCGCTCGGTACCAATGTAGCTGATGAGCGACATCACCATTTCTTCACGGATGGGATCGATTGGCGGATTGGTGACCTGCGCAAACAGCTGCTTGAAGTAATTGAACAGAGGCTGTGGCCGGTCGGAGAGACAAGCCAGCGGCGTGTCCGTCCCCATCGAACCGGTAGGCTCTTCGCCGTTCGAGGCCATAGGTTCGAGAATCATTCTTAGATCTTCATCGGTGTACCCGAAAGCACGCTGGCGGGAAAGAATCGTGTCTCGATTACCGGAGTGTACGCGAGACGGTTCCGGCAACTGGTCCATGGTGATCTGATTTTCTTTCAGCCATTCTCCGTAGGGTTGCCGCGACACCAGCCGCCGTTTGATCTCCTTGTCCGGAATAATCCGGCCTTCTACGGTGTCCACCAGAAACATTTTCCCCGGTTGCAAACGACCCTTCTCTTTCACGTTTGATGGGTCGACGGTCAGCACGCCTGCTTCGGAAGCCATGACCACCAGATCATCGTGAGTGACCACATAGCGTCCCGGTCGCAAACCGTTACGATCAAGCGTGGCTCCGATCATGCGGCCATCGGTAAACGCAATTGCCGCCGGGCCATCCCAGGGCTCCATCAACGAAGCGTGATATTCGTAAAACGCCCGCTTTTCGGGCATCATGTGCGGATTGCCCGACCAAGCTTCGGGAATCAGCATGGCCATGACGTGAGGCAGGGTCCGTCCGGATTGGAAAAGCAGTTCGACAGCATTGTCAAAGTTGGCTGAGTCGCTACCTCCCGGCGCAACGATGGGGAAAAGCTTCTTGATATCATCGCCAAACAGTGGTGACCCCAGGATGGACTGGCGAGCGTGCATCCAATTGACATTACCCTTCAATGTATTGATCTCGCCGTTGTGCGCAACGTAGCGGTAAGGATGTGCCAGTTGCCAACTGGGAAATGTATTCGTCGAAAATCGTTGATGCACTAGACACAGCGCGCTCATTACATCGGGATCGGCAAGCTCGCTGTAGAAATTCGCGATCTGCGGGGCCAGCAGTAGGCCCTTGTAAACAATCGTGCGTGCTGACAAGGACGGGATATAAAACATTTCCTTGTCTTCCACGTCCGACTCGCCGATCTGACTCTCGGCGCGCTTGCGAACGATGTATAGCTTGCGCTCAAAAGCGTCTTCATCCATGTCGACGGGGCGAGCAACGAAGACTTGCTGGATATAAGGTTGCGAAACCCGTGCCACGCGACCAATGGCATCGCCATTCACGGGCGTGTCCCGCCAGCCCAGGACGGTGAGTCCCTCTTCCCGAATGATCTGTTCCAGAATTCCTTCACACTGCAGGCGCTGATGTTTCTCCACGGGCAGGAACGTCATACCGACGGCATATTCGCCGATCTCGGGGAGGTTGAACCCAAGCGATGAGCACTCACGGGCAAAGAATTTATGCGGGATCTGGATGAGGATGCCGGCACCGTCGCCTGTCTCGGGATCGCACCCGCAGGCACCGCGGTGCGTAAGGTTGATCAGTACCTGAATGCCTTTCAGGATGATGTCATGGCTCTTTTGACAGCGAATGCTGGCGACAAAGCCAATCCCGCAAGCATCATGCTCGTGAGCCGGATCGTACAACCCTTGTGCCGGAGGCAGGCCGTCTTTTGATTTGGAGTGCGTCATGGTCGACGGGTCTCCGTTCAGCGTCGTTAGCGATGAGCCGGATGGCTCGATGCAGACACCAAAGCTCACACGGCACAATCACGCCAGCTCAGAGACAACCTTCCATCTTGTTAATAATGCTTGAGGTACCCAAATGTACAATTCAGAATTTCGATAGACAGGATGGATTTTTCAGGCCCACGAAGAGTAATACTTTGAAGTGTGTGAATCCCCACTCAGACTGTTCAGAGCACCACATTTTAACGCCTAATAGAGGTGTTTTCGATAGCTCGAATCGAAAACTCAGATAGATCGCGGTGGGCCATTCGCGTATATTTAGGCTGTATGTTTGGTACCTCCCGGAAGACGAGTTCGTCGCTCATGCGGCCCATAACAACATCGGGCACACGAATTACGGCCTTCTGGCATGGGTACCATTGAGCTAGATCAGATTTGAAAACAAGCTCAAGCCCACCGCCAGGTAATGAACCGGCGAGTGGGCTTTTCGTTTGAGCGGCAGATCTTTGGATAGGCAAAACGTAACAGATGATTGAGACTATCTACGTAAGAACGGTGCGCTCATGGTAATTATGAAGTTTGGCGGTACGTCGGTGGAAAATGCGGCCGCGATCCAGCGCGTGGCGGAAATTGTACGCAGCCGGCGGAAATTGGGCCCGGTGGTCGTGGTCAGCGCGTTCGCGAAGGTCACCGATCAGCTTGTCCTGATGGGTCAGAAAGCGTCTTCGGGGGATTACGATTCCAGTCTGCAATTATTGCAAGCGCTTCGGGAACGCCACCTTGCCACCGCTGACGAACTCCTCGGTAAAAACTTTTCCGCCAAAATCGCTCCCAAGATCGAGAGCATTCTTGCCCAGCTCGAAGAGTTTTTGCGCGGAGTTGCGGCCGTGAAGGAACTTTCCCCGCGCAGCAGCGATTACCTGCTTTCTTTCGGTGAACTGTTCTCCAGCCAAATCGTGGCCGCCACATTGCCGGTGCTTGGGTTAGACGCGATCTGGGTTGACGCCCGCGACTGCATCGTCACTGACGCCACCCACACTCGCGCTCTACCGCTCATGGACGAAACCCGCGAACGCTCAATGGCTAAAATTGCCCCCATCGTAAGAAAAGGACGCATCCCAGTGATGGGCGGGTTCATCGCCGCTACGAAAGATGGCATTCCGACCACGCTGGGACGAGGCGGATCCGATTACTCCGCGGCAATCATTGGCGCAGCGCTGAATGCAAAATCGATTGAGATCTGGACGGACGTCGAAGGCATGATGACCACGGATCCGAGGCTTTGTCCGGATGCGCGCACCATTCGGCGGATCAGTTTCAACGAGGCGGCGGAGTTGGCTTACTTCGGCGCCAAGGTGCTGCATCCCGCAACGTTATTGCCTGCCATCCACAAAAATATTCCCGTATTCGTTTTGAATTCTCGCAACCTGAAAAGTAAAGGTACTCGAATCACCGAGCACGCACCGCACGGCCGCGACACCTTTCGCGCCATCACGGCGAAGACTGGCATCAGCATCGTGAATGTTGTGGCGTCGCGTGGTGTTATGGTTCACGGTTTCCTGAGGTCCGTATTCGAAGGGCTCGATCAGCATGAGGCTTCGGTCGATATTGTTGCCATCTCCGAAGTGAGCCTGTCTTTCACCATGGAAACCAAACGGCTGCCCAAGGCTCTGCTCTCCGAACTGGAACGAATTGCGGATGTGACTTGCGACGACCAGCAAGCCATTGTTTGTCTGGTCGGAGAAGACATTCATGGTAAACCGGGGATCGCGGCGAGTGTGTTCACCACCGTGGCGGAAGCTGGAGTTAACGTCCGCATGATTTCCCAAGGAGCTTCCGAAATCAACATCAGCTTTGTCATCAGGGAAAGCGACGTTCCGCGAGCCGTGCGCCACTTGCACAACCGTTTCTTCCCCAGCCATTCCGGAGCCGTGAAACCTGTGCTCCCAGTGGCACGCAAGCAGAACACAGACAAGGCGAATGGGCTCGCGCACTCGCAAAATGGAAATAGTCCGAATCCCCGTTCGCGACCTAAGGTGCGAATTGGGAAAATACGCTCTTCGGTGGTTGCGGCTACAGGCCAGGCGAAGAGAGGCTAGGGATCGGGACACCACATGAATTCTTCACACAAACATTCCACGGTTGCTGTTGAAGCCGGTTCCGGTACTTGCAAGGTTGCCATTTTGGGCTTCGGCACGGTCGGGAGTTCGGTCGCCCGGATTCTCTCCGAATGCATGCGCACAGGTCTGACTCTGACGCATATTTGCAATCGGAATTTCGAACGGAAGAAAAATGTCGATTGGTTACCCAAGCCCGTGCAATGGACGAAGGACATCCACGACATTCTTTCTTCCGATGCCGATGTTGTGGTCGAGGTCATCGGCGGTCTTCAGCCGGCTGGTGACTGGGTACGTAGTGCCCTCCGCTCCGGCAAGTCCGTAGTCACCGCGAACAAACAACTGATCGCGCACTCGGGCCCCGAATTAATCGACCTGGCGCGAAAGATGAAGCGGCACATCGCCTTCGGTGCCTCGGTGGCGGGTGGCGTTCCAGTGATCTGTGGGCTACAAGAAGGTCTCGCGGGCGATGAACTGTTCAAGATTTACGGCATCCTCAACGGCACTTGCAATTACATTCTCAGTCAGATCGAGAGCAGCGGAGTCTCATTCGCGGGCGCTCTGGCGGACGCGCAGAAGTTGGGTTATGCAGAAGCCGATCCTACCGATGACGTGGATGGTTTGGACGCGCGGGCAAAGCTGGCGATCCTGGCGCGGGTGGGACTGCACAGCACCGTCGACCCAACGACCATCACATGCCGCTCGATCTCTTCCATCGAAGCGGTGGATTTTGAGTATGCCAAACAATTGAACTGCACCATCCGGCAGATTTCCTGGGCTGAGTTGGACGGCAAACAATTGTTTGCCACCGTGCAGCCCGCGTTGGTCGGGCTTTCCTCACCCTTGGCACGCGTACAAGGCAGTCAGAATCTGGTTATGTCGACGGGAAAATATGGTGGTGAGACAGTCTTCGCGGGCCATGGCGCGGGAGGAAATCCGACTGCGGTTGCTGTGGTTTCAGATATCCTTGCCATCGCCCGTGCAAAGCAAGACACCAATCATATATTCGCGGAGATTTTGGAAACTTCGCCAAAGGTCACCGCGGACTTCAGCACCCGGCATTATCTGCGCTTCAAGGTCAAGGACCGTCCCGGCATCATTGGCGCACTGGCCGACATTTTCTCGCATTGCGCGATCAATATTGATTCGGTGCTGCAGAAGCCGGGCTATCTAAAATCCAGCCTTCCCTTTGTGATTACGTTGGAGGTGTGTAAGGCTTCGCTGGTGGAAAAGGCTTTACAGCAGATTTCCAAGCTGGATTTCCTGGTGCAGCCTTGTGTCCATTTGCCGATTCTGGACTAGGAAACTCTTACCGATCGCTATTTACCCGTCAACACAAGAAGATGCCTAATGGTCGGAGCCAACAATCCGCCGACCAGAACCAGTACTTGTGCAACAGCGATAGAAGTCCATATGCGCGCTCGAATACGCGAGCGGCGCAGATCGCGGCGCAAATCCTTCTCAAGAGTATTGACGAATTCGATCTCAGCCGGGTCCGGTTTAGGCATCGGCCGTGGGAGAGCAACCTGCACCGCCGAGTAGGCCGCCTTGGGCTGGTCCGGCAAAAAGACCTTGGGCGTACTGATTGCGGAAGACCACTGTGGGACCTGCAGAAAATTCGAGCCCGCGATGTTAGCTAGATTCATGGGAGCTGAAGTTAACTGCAAGGGAGACTGTCGTTCGGGCGCTACAGCGTCAGCAAGGCTCCGCAGCAATGAACTCCACCATGGGTGGCCCATCTGGTCGCTAATCAGTTCGCCGACATCCACGGGCTGGGACTCGAGGATTAGCGGGGGCAAACTCTCCGGCGAAATGACGTCGCCCAAATTCGTAAACACGGTTTTATACCAGGGCAGACTCAGGCGATCGCCTTGCAGCATACCCACATCGATTGGGCGCGATGTGAGTTGCAGCGGTGGCAACTTCTCCGGCGCAAAAGTGTCGCGCAGATCGACCAGCAATCTCCTCCACAGAGGACGGGTCAAGCTGACAGGTGGCAAGAGATCGAGTTCGTTGTCTTCGTTCATGCGTGAGTACCGATGGTCCGAAACCAAGGTTTATTGTATTTCATTTCGGCCGAGAATCTGAGGCTTTAGAGCAGTCCGGCGGTTTGCACAGTCAGAATGCTTAAGGCCATCTCCAATTCAGTGATTGCTTCGGCCAGTTCGGGGTGCTCTCCGATCCTTTCTCGAAGACTCTTCAGAAGCTGGTGAGCGCCTGTAACGTGCTCGACTACCGGAGTTTGCCCAGCATCTTGCTTTGGTTCGGAATTCTTCTGTGATGGCATGGCTTCTTTCCCTACCCATGATTGTGCTCCGAAGGTAGGAGTTCGCGCAAGGCGGAAGCGATTGAATCTTGGGGATTTAGGGTTCCTAAGAAGCTATGGGGGTGCCACTCTTCGGGGCTGAGTAACCAATGCGCTGATTACCCATCGAGCACACCAGAGCTGCAAACTCTTTGCTCTTGACAACAATGGCTTCTGTACTGGAAACTTGGATCATGCAATGGTCTGAACCGCAATTTGAAGAGATCCAACTGGGCTGCGAGATCAACTCCTACGCTTGCGCTGAGCTGTAATCGGAGCGGATGCGGATAGAAATCCTGGGCTCGGCTGCGGGGGGTGGTTTCCCGCAGTGGAATTGTGCTTGCCGAAACTGCCGTTTGCTACGGGCGGGTGGGTTTCGCGGCAAAGCCCGCGCCCAGTTACAGGTAGCTATCAGCTCCGACGGCTTGTCCTGGTTTCTGCTCAACGCTTCTCCAGATCTTCGCGGCCTGATCGAAGGCTCCCCTTTCTTGCATCCACGTGAAGGGCTCCGGCAATCCCCTATTTCTGGTGTGATTCTTACCAGCGCCGACCTGGACCAGTTGCTGGGATTATTACTGTTGCGGGAGTTGCAGCCGCTGCTGGTCTATGCAACCGTCTCGATCCGCACCATTGCTCGCGAAGACAATAGTATGTTTGCCATGCTCCAACGGATACCCAACCAAGTGCGTTGGACGGAGATCCTTCCCGGCACGGAGTTTCAGCTCGCGACACCCAGTGGCGAACTCTCCCGGATACAATGCCTGACTGTGCCATTGGCGTCTCGCTATCCGAATTACGTAGCGGCGGAGCGAGTGGCGGCGTTAAGACCGCAAGAGGCGCTGCTCGGGCTTATTCTGCGAGCCGACTCCGGCAAACGATTTGGCTATTTTCCTGCTGTTCCAGACCTGGATGACGCACTATTACAACGGCTTAACTCGCTGGATCTACTGTTGTTCGACGGCACTTTCTGGACCGATGACGAGTTGATCCAGGTCCAGGGTGGTGGTCAAACCGCCCGGCAGATGGGACACATTCCGGTTTCATCTGAGCTGGGCAGTTTGCGTTTGTTGGCCGGACTTCGTTGCCCGAAGAAAATTTTCGTGCACATCAACAATACCAATCCTATGCTGGATGAATCGGGACCGGAGTATCAGCAAGTGCGCGACGCGGGCTGGGAAATCGCGGAGGACGGATGTCACTTGGAACTGTAGAATCGGCACCCACACCTTTGTTTACCGAGGAGGAGTTGCGTGCGCGCTTCCGCGAAACGGGGGAGCAGCGTTACCACCATCGTCATCCTTTCCACCTATTGATGCATGAAGGTCGCCTAACCAGAGGGCAGCTCCAGGCCTGGGTCCTGAATCGCTACTATTACCAGAGCCGGATTCCGATTAAGGACGCGATCATCCTTTCCCGCAGTGACGACCCGAGCTTCCGCCGCGCATGGCGCAAAAGGGTCCTTGATCACGACGGCGATAACAGTCCTGAGGGCGGGATCGAGCGCTGGCTGCGGTTGGCCGAAGCCGCGGGCCTGGATCGGGAGCGTGTGTCCGGCTGCAAAGAAGTCCTGCCCGGCGTCCGCTACGCCGTCAATGCCTATCTCGATCTGGTGAAGAGCCGGTCGTTGCTTGAGGCTGTGGCATCGTCCCTTACCGAACTTTTTTCCCGCGATCTGATCGTCTTGCGCATGGGAGCGATGCGTCAGCATTATCCATGGCTTTCCGGTGGATTGGATTATTTTGAGGCCCGGCTCGATCAAGCTCCTGACGACGCCAAGTTTGCATTCCAGTTCGTGGCCGACAACGCCAAAACTCGCGACGAACAAGAACTGGCGCTCAATGCCCTGAGCGGGAAGTGCGATATTCTATGGGCCCAGCTGGATGCGATCTACTACTCGTATGTGCAACCAGGATGGGTCCCTCCGGGAGCGTTTCGTCAGGAGGAGCAATAGCACATGCCTCACCTAGAGGAGTCCAGTCAGCCACGTCTGGCCGCGGGTTGCCGCTGGGCTGGAGAAGGTGAGAACCGAGCACTGCTATTTCCCGAAGGCGCTCTTCGCTTGCAAGACACCGGCCGCGCAATTCTCGAGCGTTGTGACGGACGCCGTACCTTCCAGCAGATTGTGGAAGAATTGCAAACACAATATGGCGTTTCAGATCCCGCAAAAATTCGGGATGATGTGTCCGCTTTTCTTGAGCGTCTTCAGCAGAAGCGGGTGGTGGATTTCTAATGCTTCCAGCACCGCTCGCCTTAATTGCCGAAGTTACCCATCGCTGCCCGCTGCACTGCGTGTACTGTTCAAACCCGTTAGAGATGGCTGCTGCGCAATCTGAACTCACGACCCAAGATTGGTGCAATGTCTTCCAACAGGCTTCCAAGCTGGGCATTCTGCATCTTCACCTGAGCGGTGGAGAGCCTTTGGTGCGGGAGGACCTGCTAGAACTTGTGGATGCCGCGCACAAAGCCGGTTTGTACACAAACCTGATCACCTCGGGCGTTGGGCTGACGGAGTCTCGTTTAAATTCGCTGCTGAAGGCCGGTCTGGACCATGTGCAACTCAGTTTTCAGGACTCCCTTGAGGCTAACGCGAACTGGCTTGCAGGCACGCGCGCGCATGCTCTCAAAGTTAAAATTGCGCCAGTCATCCAGCAGTCGGGAGTGGCCTTCACGATCAACATCGTGGTGCACCGGCAGAATCTCGATCATCTTGAGGAACTGATTGCCCTCGCCGAATCATTTCAGCCGCAACGATTGGAAATTGCCCACGCACAGTATTACGGATGGGCATTCAAGAATCGCGAGGCATTGCTTCCTACCCAAAAGCAGGTTGCAGACTCTCTGCGCATCGTGGCTGAAGCACAGAAACGTTTGGCAGGACGCATTCGCATTGACGCCGTTGTGCCCGACTACTACGCTCGCTATCCCAAGGCCTGCATGGGCGGCTGGGGTCAACGCCAGGTACTGGTGGATCCATCGGGAAGAGCTTTGCCTTGTCATGCGGCGGGGGTAATTCCGGGGTTGCAGTTCGAGAATGTTCGCGACCAGTCTCTGGAATGGATTTGGCGGGAATCAGACAGCTTTCAGAAGTTCCGTGGTGAGCAATGGATGCCCGAACCCTGTCGCAGTTGCGATCGGCGGTCCCAAGACTTTGGTGGTTGCCGTTGTCAGGCCTTTCTCATCACCGGAGATGCAGTCTCTACCGACCCTGCTTGCTCACTGGCTCCCGGACACTCCTACATTGAAGAACAACTTAAACGCATAAATTCACCCACGAATTCTGCTTCGAGTGACACACCACAACCCGGAACCGCACCTGAAGGATTCTGGATCTACCGTCCACAACCTCGGTAACAAATCAGGATGAGCACACTCTGGGGCCTTTTGGCGTTTCGTTGGCTGGCGAGCTTCGCACAAGCGTCCGCAACCAAGCTACGAATTGCCAAGGGGGATTTCCCCAAGTGGCGGGTGGCCGTGCAGATCATGCCAGAGAAGGAAGCGGACACTTATCATATCAATCCTTTCGACCTGACCAAGGTTTGGCCGCACCGGGACTATCCTTTGGTGGACGTTGGCGAACTGGTTCTGGATCGCAATCCCGAGAACTACTTTGCGGAAGTCGAGCAGGCGGCATTTGAGCCAAAGAACATTGTCCCGGGCATGGGTTATTCGCCCGACAAAATGCGCGGCCAGGGTGTGGCCGAGGGCCTCGGCCTGAAGATCGAGCATGTCATGAACGGTGAACTGGCGACTGCAGGAGATTAATTCCGGCGGGAAGAATAACGTCAACTGCGTTCGAATCGCTTCCCCACGCGATCGGACGCAGTTTTTTTTGCGCTAGAAGCCGTAGCCGGACCGGACACCACCATCTTTCTTATTCAGGAACATTAAGCGGGCACGCTGCGCGGGCATGTGGAAATTCAGACGCGCGCCAGTGAGTTTATCCGTAATGTCCACATTCTCATCCTGACCGCTTTCCGACATAAAGAGGTAGAGCACCGAGTCGGCAAACACCGTCGGCCGAATGAGCACTCCGGGCAGGCCTTGCCGCGCCTCGAAGGCTGGCGAAACGGCTGCGCTTTTCAGCGCCAGTTTGTATGCTGCCACAGTTGGATCATTGCCTTCGGCCAATTCCACGGGAAAGGCTGAGATCAGCAGACGTCCTTTTCCGCGCGGGATCTCCTTCCAAGTCGAGCCGTCCGCGAAGCGCAAAGCGTCCAGCCACTTTTGCTCCGAGAAAGAGACTGGGATTAGCTGTTGCTGCGCGTGGATGGTGCCTTGGCGGAAGTTCAGATCAATACGATCCGCTTCCACCCCGAGGTCCTTGAGCCGATGAGTCGTGACCCAGTGCGGATCGCGTTCCATGGATCCAGTGATTAGAACCGTGCCACCGGCTTCGGCGTAGCTTAGCAGAGTATTCCATGTGCTCTCGGGAAGCGCCTCAGGTGAAGGCACAATCAGCAGGCGCGGATTGCCCAGGTTCGCAATCTGATTCTCCGCAACCATGTATGCAGGGACACCAAGATAGTTGTGCAGCACGCGCACCGACTTCTGCTGGGCGGCGATTGCCATGGGGTTCAATGCTGAGTACTGAAACGACTGCGAGGTCAGAATTGCAACCTGCGGCAGCTCAGGCTTCTGGAAGGCATCGCGATTCTTGCTGGCGAAATCCGCCAACGACCGGAACATGGCGACTTCCGGTTTGTCGGTGCCGTCGCTGCGGACCATACCGATGGTCACTTCCTGGTCGAGGGTCATGTAGGAGTTGACGTTCCAAAGCCACTCGATGCCACCAGCCGCGGTGGCGAGCGCAGCTGCCAGTTTTCTCTCAAGGACGTTGGCCTGGCTCTGGGCATCCCGGCGCCAGGTCGCGTCCAGATTGAAATCGTTTTGGAGTCCAGTTTCCTGAATGAGAAGTGGCTTGCCCGGATATTTCGCGACCAGTGAATCCCAGAGCAGCGCGTCGTTGAGCCACCAGGTGTGGTTGGTGGTGAAATCGACAGCCTCGCCCCAGAACTGCGGATTGAGGCGGTCGGTGCCTCCACCCTCATCCTGCCCGAGGGTGATCAACTGCTTGCTGCCAGCGCCGCGAATGGTATCGCGCATTTGGATGACCCACTGAGTGAACGCTTGCTGCGCGAACATGTAGAAGTCACGCACGGCAATGGGTTGGCCACCCGCGGGATTGAAATCCTGTTCGCCGGGAGGTAGCAGGGGAGAGCCGGGAGACGCCGGAATGGTGTTCCAGGCAGCAGCGATGGCGCCGTTGTCAGCATAGTGCTGGCGCAGCCATTCGTTCCATTTCCCCATTTCGAAACCGTCGCCGTTGGCGCGAGTTGCCCAAAGGTGGGCCGGTTTGTCGAAACTGGGTTCGTTGATGATGTCATAAACAAGCCAGGGGATGTCTTTGAAACGCTCAACCACCGCAGCGACGAATGTCTTCTGCCGGCGGAGCGCTTCAGGATCGAGATACGGATTCTGCCCTCCGAACATATCGGGAACAAAAGCAAAGAAATTAAACTGCACCGGCATGTTGTGCCGGCGTGCAGTCATCAAATACGCCTCGATAGCGCGCAAAGATTCTTCATGCAGCACGCCTGCCTCTTTCATGACCTGGTCCCACGCGGACCACCAACCAGTGCGCACCATGTTTACCCCATTGCGCTGCATGTCCACGAAGTCCTGGTCCCAGACATAGGGATTGGGAACCATGAAAAAATCACGCTGAACGTCACTCGCCATATGGGTGCTGCCAATCACAGGAAGCGGGCGGCCGTCGACTTCGAAAAAGTCATGGTTGACGGTGAGATGCGGGCCCGAGTTGAGAAATTCGAGATCGCGGATCCAGAATCCTGTGCGATAGACGCCGCGAACCATATCACCCTGCAACAGCCGCGCTGTCACGACGTGAAATCCCTTTTCCGCTGCTGCGGGAAGGTTGAGTTCCCTGATGTAAGGGAACTGGCCCGGAGTCAGATCGAAGGTCTTTTGTGTCGCCGTGCCCTGCTCCGGTGCCACCGTCAGTTCAAGGCGAACCGGCTGCGGAGATTGGCGCGCCGTTAATTCCCGCATCGTGAACTGGAAGCTGAGGGGCTCTCCCGGCAAGAACAAAGCCCAATGCGGGCGCACACTGAAATCGTGTGTCCCTTCCAGCGCGCGTTGAGCCAGGGTGGAAACCAGCTTCGGGCCAGCGGCGGATGCGAAAAACCCCGAGGGGAGATCGGCGGTGACAAATTCCCATCGCCCACCAACGAAGTTGTTCTGGAAGTGGTCCATCTCGACCACCGGCGCGGCAAGCCGATGGCCGTCGGTGGATCCCCAGGCGAGTGCATGAAATGTGGTATCAAGACTGCCGGTCGAACCTCCGCGCGGATACATGTCCTCGCCGCTGAGCTTAACGGTCAGGCTCCAGGCGCGATTCCAATCGAATTTTGGGAGACTAAGTTCTGGGAAGTTCTGGTTGGCTTCAAATTGCAGGCTGCTGGATCCGGGCGTTTCGGTGTAGTCGTTGATGAGGAGCTTTCTGATAAACGCGTTGCGCTCCGGGCGCAGGGCCCATTTGCTCCCGTCACGATAGGCGGCTTGGGCAAAAGGGCGTCCGCCAAGCGCGAGCAGATTACCGCCGCGCTGGAGAAATCCGTAGATCGCTGGCCAT
>Ga0182024_10004929_pt1 | contig 30310 bp, 22 predicted proteins | sample P32metaG_FD_120480 | JGI IMG/M metagenome (GOLD analysis project Ga0182024, IMG submission 120480) | Permafrost microbial communities from Stordalen Mire, Sweden - P3-2 metaG (Illumina Assembly) | ecosystem: Environmental > Terrestrial > Soil > Wetlands > Permafrost | place: Sweden: Stordalen... | reverse complement strand
ATCTCGACATCGCGACTCAAGAAGGACTACGTCTCGTGGTGGGTGGGGGACAACCCGACGACCCAGACCTAGGGGGCGGCCTGTACGTGCGACCCACCCTCTACGAGGACGTACCGGCGACCTCGAGACTTTTACGCGAAGAGATTTTCGGGCCGGTGCTGGTGGTCGTTCCCTTCGACGACTACGACGACGCGATCCGCATTGCCAATGACGTGGACTACGGATTAAGCGCCAGCGTCTTTACCAAGAATCTCTCGACGGCGCTCTCCTTTGCGCGCGATATTGAGGCGGGCTACGTCTGGGTCAACGATGTGTCGGCTCACTTTACCGGCACGGGCTTTGGTGGCGTGAAGGACTCGGGGGTGGGTCGCGAGGAGAATCTCGATGAGGTGCTCTCCTACACCCAGACCAAAAACATCAACGTTCTGTTCGACTAGCCACGGCGATACGTTGCGGTAGTGGCCCAGGTGGTTCATCGGCGATCATGGGGCTCTGGATGAAGCGTACGGATGTCGCTGTGCTTCTACGGCCAAGCCGACCGAGAGCAACGCAAGAATTGAGTATGTCGCTTGACACGTTTCGACGGGGCTGCTACTTTCCCTATCGGAACACCGTGTTTTGGCATACGGAACAGTGGTTAGGGTTGAGTGAGTGGGGAACGATACGAATACGACTTCCACGGGCTTCGATAATCGTTTCGCCGCTGCCACGAAATCCCAATCCAACGTCACGGCAAGGTCGTTCGGGTCGTGGGTCTCAGACGTGATGCGCACATTTTGACGCGCAACGAGATCAAGGTTTCACTGGAACTACGAAAGGCTGAGAACCCGTGACGTTCATTGCAACCGACATCGGTGGTACCTTCACCGACCTCGTGGCGTACGACCCACTTACCAACACGATCTATCAAGGCAAGTCCTACACCGACCCGGCCAGCATCACCGACGGAATCGCGCGTTGCCTCGAAAAGAGCGGTGTTCCTACTGACACTGCTGCCGAGTTCATACACGGCTCAACGATTGCGATCAACACCGCGATTGAAAGGAAGGGCGCGCGTACCGCGCTGTTCGTGACTCGCGGGACACGCGACGTATACCAGATAGGCCGTGGGAACCGACCGGAGTCGTACAATTTATTCTTCCAACGGCCGGTACCTTTCGTCCCGAGACACCTCGTATTCGAGATCAATGAGCGGATGATGGCTTCGGGCGAGACGCACACTGAGCTCGACCCCGATGACGTGCTGCGCGCATTGGAGCAGGCTCGGGCCTATGGCGTGGAGTCCATCGCAGTGTGCTTCTTGCACTCGTACGTGAATCCTGACCACGAGCGACGCACCGGTGCGATCCTGGCCGAGCACGCGCCCGACATCTTCATCTCGCTTTCGCACGAGCTCATGCGCGAATACCGCGAGTACGAGCGGACGTCGACGACCGTGATCAACGCCTACATTGGCCCGCGATTGAGTTCCTATCTTGAATCGCTCGAGGTGGTCCTTGCGGATAAGTCGTTCGAGGGAAGGGTGTTGATAATGCAGTCGAACGGTGGGGTGATGACGCCCGAGACAGCTCGCTCCCAACCGGCCCGCACCATGGAATCGGGTCCGGTAGGCGGCGCCATCGCGGCCGCGAGACTCGCCAGTCGGCTGGGTATCGACCAGGCGGTGGCCTTTGACATGGGCGGCACCACGGCGAAAGCTGCCCTGGTGCGCCACGGATTTCCCGAGATGTCCGACAGCTACTTCGTCGGTGACAAGATGAGTGGCCACCCGGTCATGCTTCCCGTCGTGGACGTTATTGAAGTCGGCGCCGGCGGCGGGAGCATTGCCTACCTCGATGAGATTGGCGTGCTCAACATCGGCCCGGAGAGCGCCGGCGGACACCCCGGACCGATCTGCTATGGCTGGGGCGGTCTTCGCCCGACGGTGACCGATGCGAACGCTGTGCTCGGGCGCCTCGGGTCGTCGAACTTTCTAGGTGGCGAAATGCCCCTCGACGTCGAGGGTGCGTCGAAGGCGCTGGTCGAGCAGATTGGCGGGCGCCTCGGGCTCGACGCCGAATCCACTGCTCGAGCCATTGTCGACATCGCGGTCAACAAGATGGCACTCGCCGTGCGGGCCGTGTCGATTGACCGCGGGCTCGACCCGAGGGACTGTGCGCTTATTGCCTTTGGCGGAGCAGGCCCGCTGCACGCCTGTGCCATCGCACGCGATCTGCACATCCCCACCGTCGTTATCCCGCCGCTGCCCGGTCACTTCTCGGCGCTCGGCATGTTGATCGCCGACATACGCCACGACTTCGTGCGCACCTGTTATCGCGGGCTGGACGAAGTGGAGTGTGAAGAGATTGTGGCGATCGTCGAGGAGATGCGACAGGAAGCCTTTGGACTACTTGAAGCCGAGGAGGTTTCGCCCGAAAGCATTGGCTACGAGATCTACCTTGACCTTCGCTATTCGGGCCAGGAATTTACCTTGCGCACGCCGGTCGATGAAGCTCATCTCCACCAGGGCGACAAGGCAGCGATTCGCAAGTCGTTCGACGAGATGCACCTTGAAAGGTTCGGTCATTTCGCACCCAAGGAGTCGGTAGAAGTGATCAATGTGCGCGTCGTGGGCCTCTCGCGTCGACCAACGCAGACGATTGGTAGCTCGACCGCAACGGGCGACGGTCCGAATCGCCATTCGCGCGAGGTGGGCTTCACTGAAGGCGGCAAGGTGATCAAACGTAACTGCGATGTCTGGCAGCGTGAGACGCTTCCGGCTGGCTTCGAAGTCGTGGGACCGGCAATCATTCAGGAGTACGCGAGCACTACGGTGCTGGCGTCCGGTGACCGCGCGGTCGTAGGCGATGAGGGAGAGCTCGTCGTCTCGATTGGGACATGAACGAGGAAGGTTGTACTCGGCAACGGCCCCCTGCGAAGGGCGCCCTCTCCGACCATCGACGTTTTGCTAGATATTGAGAAAGTAGGCGTGTCGTGCTCGACCCGGTCACCTTAGAAGTTGTCCGCAACTCGTTCCCCGCTGCGGCGAACGAGATGGCAGAGGATTTGCAGCGGACGTCCTACAACATGATGATCTACGAGGTGCGGGACTTCTCCTGTGCCATCGTGGGCGCGGATGGCGAGTTGTTCGCCCAAAACATCGGCGGCGTGTCGCACTTCGTCGCCGACCTCGACGTCGTAATCAAGGATGCGGTCAATCGGTTCGGCAAGGAGTCCTTTAAACCAGGCGACGCGATTCTCATGAACCACCAGCGCGTCTGCGGCCAGCATCTGAATAATATGGTGGCCTACACGCCGATCTTTGTCGAGGACGGGCTCTTCGGGTTTTCCATGGTTCGGGCCCACTGGGTGGACATCGGAGGTTTGAGCACCGGATTTGGCGCGGGCGGTGGAATGGTGACCGACCCCTGGGTCGAGGGATTGCAGTTCGATCAGGTGAAGATCATGGACGCGGGCGTTATGGACGAGCGACTAATGAAGTTCATCGCCGACAACGTCCGTTACCCCGAAGCGGCGATGGGCGACCTGCGTGCCCAGCTTGCCTCATGCAAGGTCGGCGCTCAGCGCGTTGAGGAGCTCGTCGAGCGCTACGGCGCGGACGAAGTTCGCCTCTGCTTAGAGCGAATCTTCGATGACTCCGAGGCGCGTTGCCGACTGGCCATCGAAAAGATCCCCGATGGCGAGTATTCGGCGGAGGGCTGGCTCGACCATGACTTCGTCAATCGTGACGAGCCGGTCATGATCGTCGCGAAAGTCATCGTCAAAGGCAGCGAACTGACGGTCGACCTGACCGGCTCGTCGCGCGCGCGGCGCGGATCGATCAATTCGCGAACTCGCGCGGCCGCGTTTATTGCCTACAAGGGGATCACCGCTCCGCTCGAGTCGCTCAACGAGGGATCGTTTCGAGCCCTGCACGTTGAGATCGACGAGGGCAACTTCATGATGGCCTCGTTCCCGGCGCCGATGGCCCAATGGAGCATCGCCATTCCGACGGCCGTCGACGTCATCCTGCGCGCCCTCGCTCCGGCGATGCCCGACGTTGTTCCGGCGGCCACCTACGGCACGCTCGGGGGCGCCATGGTCTTCTTCGGCATTGACCCGACCCGAGATGGCAAGCGGTTCGTGTCCCAGACAATCGAAGGCGGAGGCTGGGGTGCTTCTCCGCTCGGAGATGGACAGAACGCATCGGTGTCGGTCTGTCAAGGCGACGTACGCAACGCCCCGATCGAGAGCCTCGAACTCAAGTACCCGCTTTTCGTCGAGAATCGGTCGCTTCGTCCCGACTCGGGCGGCGCGGGGCGCTTCCGGGGCGGGCTCGGCCAGGTTACCGACATTCAGAATCTGGTGGAGGGCACCTGGAGCATGTCGTCGATACCACGAGTGACGTGCCCGCCATGGGGCCTCCACCATGGCCAGGATGGCCTACCAGGATATTGCGATATGCGGCTTTCTCTTGAGGGCGGATGGGAGGACGGCGGCGACACCCGCAAGGTCGTCGCCGCGGGCTCGGCGCAGCGAAAGGCCACGGGCGGCGGTGGTGGTTGGGGCGACCCGCTCGAGCGACCGCTCGACGAAATCGACCTTGACCTCCTCGAGGGTTACGTTACCCCGGAGAATGTCGAACACGACTATAAGGTCGTGGTGGACTTCGCGACCTTCACGGTTGACCGGGAGGCAACGACAAAGCTTCGGGCCGAGACCGGTGCAGCGGTGCGATGACCCAACGTCCCCAGGCCTCAGACGATCCGACGCTCTTTGATGCCGTGGCGGTGCGTCGGCGAAAGCTCCTGGAGGCAGCGAAGGCATCCGGAAGAGAGGCGGTGGTGATTTACTCTGCGGCTGCCCACTCGATGCTCGCCATGGATGGAATCTGGTGGGCGACGGGGTTCAAACCAATGGCGGAATGCGCGGTTGGTATTGGGCCCGACGGCACATTTGAATTGTGGGTGAGTCCGAGTTGGGATCTTGCGCGGGCCAAGGAAACAGTCGGTGAGCATGTGACGAGCGACCCGGACCTCTTCGCAGCCGCCGAGGCGTGGCTCGTGCGCATCGGTCTTACGCGCGACGAGGTGCTGCTCTGTGGGGCGAACAAGATCTCCGTCGGGCGCCACCCGAGCGCGGTGGCGGCTCTAGGAGAGCAGGATGGGTCGGGTGACCGCCTCCTCTTAGAGTTAGCTCGCCAACGTGATGCGTACGAGCTCGCCCTGGCCGCCGAGGCAGCCGGGATCGCCGAGCTTGGCTATCAACGCTTGCTCGAGGAACTCCGTCCCGGCCTCGGGGAGTTCGCCGTCGTCGCAATTCTGGACGGATTCTTGCGCGAGCTCGGCTCCGAGGACAACTTTGTCCTGGTCTCGGCCTCTCAGCGAAACCGATCCGTCCATCCGCCGACGGAGCGAACGGTCGAACGCGGCGATGTGCTACTCGCGGAGATCTCACCTTCGGTGGGAGGAGTCTTCACCCAGATCTGTCGCTCGGTGACTATCGGCCGCCCGGGGCCCAGCATCGCGGATGACTTTCAACTTCTTGATGCGGCCTTCGAGGCGGGGCGCGGCGCGTGCGTGCCTGGCGGCCCCGTTTCCGGCGCCGCTCAGGCCATGGACGCGGTCCTGACCGAAGCCGGCTTCGGAGACTATTGCCGGCCCCCGTACATGCGCGCTCGAGGTCATGGCCTCGGGCTCGGCTCCGTGCTACCTGGTGACGTGACCGTCTCGAGCAAGGAGATTTTTGCGCAGGGTGACAGCTTTGTCCTGCACCCGAACCAGTATCTGCCTTCTTCGGGTTACCTGCTCTGTGGCGAACCGGTGATCGTTGAGCCCGGCGGAGCACGTCTGTTGAGTTCGCGCAAGGGCGAACTCGCGACCGTGGGTGCGACGTGATCCACGTGATGGGGCCGGTCATGAAGCATGGGCGCAGCACGTGGGATCGCGCGGTGCTGCCTTTCGACGAGTTCGAGGAGCGTCGACTCGCGGTTGAACGGGCTGCCGAGGCCATGGGCGCTGTGGGCGTCGTCGGTTTCGAGGACTCTCATCACTCGGGCCTGGTCGGTTATTTGTCGAACTACCTCACCGCGGGCGCACCGGCGACGCTCATATGCGTCCCGGGTGTCGAACTAACCCTCGTCGCGGGACTCGGTGGCGGCCGCGACCATCCCTTCATCAAAGGAATGACCTTCGTCCAGGACGTCCGTTGGTTCCCACAACTCGGTGTTGGTATCGCGGCCGTGCTCGAAGAGCACGGCGTTACCGAGGGCCGCGTTGCTTTGGCGGGGTTCAATGAATGCTTCAATCGGACCCAAGCCGACGGCCTGCTCACGGCGCTCGGAGGCTACGAGATCGTCCCGTTCGACGACGCGCTCGCTGGTATGCGTCGAAACAAGCGGGAGCGCGAACTCGGCGTAATGCGCCTGTCGCGCGCCATCCTGGAACAGGCGAGGACGGCCTTCTTGACCTCTTTGGAGGAAACGGGTGAAGTCCACGATGCGCTCGTGGTGGCCGAACGGACCGCGAAGCTCAGTGGTTGTCGTGACTTTCGGGCCCTGGCGCTTGCCCAGGACGGATCCTTGCGTCCTTGGCCGGACGGTAGAGACGGCTCTACGTCATGGAGCCGCGATCCCGTCACGATCTACCTCGCCGCGGAGTACCTCGGCTACTGGGCCGATATCGGTTTCAGCTGGCCCGAACAGGGCGCGACGGCTTCACTGTGTGCCCAAGTCCTCGAGGTGGTGCCGGCCGCCTTGCGAGCCGGATCATCGGGAGCGTCACTGCGCGCCGCGCTCAGCGAGGCACTAGGCACGGCAGCCGACCGCGTCACTCTCGAGGCGACGGGGATGGGACTATCGCTCGTCGAGGCTCCGCTGCTGAGCGACGATGCTGCGGCACTCGCGCGCGGGGGCGACCTCATCTGCTTGCGCGTCTGGGCACAAGATGGTCGAGCCTTGTCGGTGGCGACCTCCGCGGTTCTCGTGGAAGAAGGGCGATGCACGCCACTCGACGATGCTCAGCCGGCGTAAAGCCTCTCAGCGACGACGCCGGTCCTCTCGCTCGCCGAGCGTAGTGCGCACCCGAATTGATCCGTCCGACCGTGAGCGATAGCGGCACCACGCATCGTTCTAGGGTTCAAAGTGAGAAAAGTTTGACGGCGTTCTCGCGGCCAACCTTTTGGCGCAAGTCCTCGTCGATTTCCGCGTTGTCGAACCACTCCGCACCCTGGGGCATCTCCTCAAAGGGATAATCAACGGAAAACATCACCCGGTCGCCGCCCATCACGGCAACCGCCGTCAATAGGCTCGGCGTAAAGAAGTGCCCGGAGGTGGTGATGTAGAAGTTGCTCGCGAGGTAGGAGGACAGTCCCCGTGCGAGGGTGACGCGGTCCATGGCCTTGTGCATGCGGTTCTCAATTCGCCAGATGTTGTACGGCAGCGACTCACCGAGGTGGCCGAGAATGACCTGGGCCTTAGGATGACGATCGAATAGTCCACTCGTAATAAGCGCAAGCGCTGCGGCCGACGTTTCGGTAGTAAATTCCCACACGGGACCGGCAAACTCTGGCCACGTAGTGATCGCACCGCGCTGTTCCGCCGGAAGTATTCGCGGGTGGAGGTAGAGAGGCACGCCTAAGCCCTCTAAAGCGCTCCAGAATGGGTCGAAGCGTGCTTCGTCGAGGTGAGCGGCGCTCCCATCGGGCATTTCGGTCCAACTATTGATGAGCACACCATGAAATCCAAGTTCGGTGACTGCACGGTGCAGTTCCGCCACGGCCTCATCAACGTCCTGGAGCGCGACCGCGGCGAAGCCGCCGAAGCGGTCGCGGTGCGCAGAGATTGCCTCGGCGAGGACGTCGTTGCTCGTGCGTGCACCGTCAACCGCCTCCTTCGCATCATGATCTCCTTGCACGCCGGGACTGGTCAGCGAAATGATGGCGTGCCCGATGCCGAAATCGTCCATTAGCCCTAGACGCAGTTCGGTAAAGTCCGCGAGACGCCGCTCGACATCCTGCCAAACTTCCAAGCTCAAGAAATGCGGGCGCCCGTTGTAACGCGGAATAGTGAAATGCTCTTCCAAGGCTACTTTGCCGTTCATGATTAACTCCCTTTTAGTAGTGCTGAGGCATCACCCGATTGGTGTCGTCCCTAATACATTTCTTAAAATTTCAAACTGACAACGGTACTCATCACTGCTTCTAATCTCTGCCGCCACACAGAAACCCTGCGTCATTGCTTGACGGTTCAACGACACCTGCGTAGGGCCTTCCATGACGTCGAGTCAACAAACGCACTAGATATCTGGGCGAGTCCGAGCATCCGATGCTTTGACGGCCTCTTCATTGGCATTGGAGGGCCGCCGTGCACCGGCACCAATTCGTCCACACTCTCGAACACCTAAGTTGGAGGAGGATGTGATGTTGTGGTCTCCCCCTAGCCGTCGCCCCCGTAATCATCCCGTATTACGATACACTCTGTACCGCCGACTAAAGTACGCTACGAGCGCTGCGCTCATTAAAGGAGGTAAACCTATGACTTACCAGCCGTTTGGCAAACTTTTTGTTACCCCCGTGCTTCCTTTTCTCGATGACGGTTCAATCGATGAGAAGGGGTATCGATCCTTCATCCGAAGATTCCTCACCCCGCAATATCTCGAGGCCGGAATGGCGATCATCGCCAACCCTGAGGCCGGAGAATTGTTCACACTTGACTATGAAGAGCGCACGCAGGTGATCCGTGCCGTGCTCGAAGAGACCGCCGGCAGGGCACCGGTGCTTGGCGGGGTGGTCGATGTCACCACCGTCGGAGCGGTACGGACCGCTCGAGACGCCGCGGACGCCGGCGTGCAAGGACTTTTCATCTTCCCTCCAATCGGAGCCGGCGATATCACCCAGTCCTGGGACTCCGACAAGTACCCGGAGGTGCTGATCGACCTTTTGCACGCCATTCGCGCTGAAGTGGACCTCCCGATGGTGATCCATCCGGTCGGTAAGACGACCGCGGCTTTCGGCGTGGGGCTCTCGGATCGCGTGACGCGCCAAGTCATCGCGGAAGTGCCGAACGTCGTCGGATGGAAGATGACCTACAACTATGACGGTTATCGCGCCGTATCGCGGGTGATTCGCGAAGCTGATCGCCCCGTGGACATCCTCGGCGCGGTGGGAAAGTACTTCCACGAGAATCTCGCGAACAACGCGTTCGACGGTACGTCTTCAGGGGCCTTCAACTATGCGCTGGAACCCATGATGGAACATATCGCGGCGTGGAAGTCCGGTGACGTTGCCCGCGCAACCGAGATTTGGACCGGGGGGCTCGCGGAGTTGAACGAGTACGTCTTTTCCGATTTTGGTCGCCTGCACGTTCGCTACAAGGCGGGGGCATGGCTGCGCGGTTTCATCGCGAATCCACTGATGCGTGCTCCGATGCCCCGACCGCGGCTCCTCGAAGTGACGACTCTCGCGACACTTCTTTCTCAATGTGGAGTGTCCGTCATTGAAAAGGACGTCATCGATGAGTTTTGCGATCGTCAGCGGCTCAAGCCCTAACTGGTGTGCTACCAATCTGGGACACGCGGAGCCACTGGGTCGCGCGAGCAGCGAGTCGGTGCGATGAACCGTACCGCATCGACGGGCGCGCCCCCAGTACGTCACGTCGCAGTCCCCCAGGGACGAAAACGCTGCGGGGTGGGCCACTGGCGGCACGGCTAGCAACGGGGCCGAGTGTCGACGAGATCAACGAGGGGGGACGTGACCCGTTTTGTTGTCGCCGCGTCGTCGGCTTCATCAACCAGAGTTCTCGTGGCAGCTAGTCGGATCCACGTGAAGAAATAGAATTGTTCCGGAAAAGTTGCAAATGATGAGGAGACCACATGCCAACCAAGTCGCCGAGAATCAACACACCGATCTCGAATGCGGAACTCGAACGGCGCTGGAGCGCCGTCCGCGAAAGGATGACGGACCGGGGGATTGATGTCCTCGTGTGCCAGGCAAATAATGACTACATGGGCGGCGCGGTCCGCTATCTGAGTGACGTTCCGGCAGGCAACGGCTATCCCGTCTCCTTGGTGTTTCCCCGCCAAGGCGAGGCAACCCTGGTTCGTCAGGGACCCTTCCATGGTGAACAGATCGTGCCACAAGGTGGGGGCGGTCCACTTCACGGGATCGGCCGCGTCCTAACGACGCCGAGTTACGCGAGCGTTGGCTATACGCGCTATTACGACGCAGAACTCATATTGTCTGCGCTGGAAGGCTTTAAGCACGCGACCATTGGCTTGCCAGCGAGCGCCGAGGTTTCCTTCCCGACGGTTGAGTATCTCCAACGAGAAATGCCCGACGCCACGTTTGTCGAGGGTTGGGACGTTGTTGATGAAGTGAAAATGGTGAAGTCGGCCGAAGAGATGGACCTGGTCCGTCGCACCTGCGCCGTCCAAGACTCGGCGATGGAGGCGGCGTTCGCAGCGCTCAAGCCGGGAATGCGAGAAAGTGAGCTGACGGCGGTGGCGGAGTACACGGCACGCTCCCTGGGCAGCGAGCAAGGCCTGTACCTGTGTTCTTCCTGGCAGCCCGGCAACAGCAGCCCATTCGGTCCGCCGCACTACCAGGCGAAGGTCATCGAGGAAGGTGACGTGGTCCGTCTCCTGATTGAGTGCAATGGACCGGGGGGCTATTACGCCGAACTCGGCAGGATGGCGTCGCTCGGACCCGTTCCCGAGGTCATGCTCGAGGAATACGTGTTCACCATAGAGGCTCAGAAGTATTGCGTCAGCTTGTTGGAAGAGGGCGTTGCCTGTAGTGAAGTGTGGGACGAGTACAACGCCTTCATGGCGAAGAACCATCGGCCTGGTGAAACGCGCATCCACTGTCACGGGCAAGGCTATGACCTGGTCGAGCGTCCACTCGTGCGATTTGATGAGCCGGCAACGATCTCGGCCAACATGAACATCACCTGTCATCCAAGTTATGAATTCGGTGGTGGCTTCGACGCCTGGATCTGCGACAACTTTCTCATCACCGGTGACGGCCCCCCCGAGCATCTGCACAAGTACCCTCAGGAAATAGTGGTGATCGGTGGCTGAACTTCGAAGCAACGGCTACCGCAGGGGAACCTTCGAGGAAGCCAACCAATGGCTCCGCGAACCCTCCAATGCTCGTTATCGAACAATCGCTGCTATGAGATTTGATTTTGCTGAGAGCGGGTGCAATGCGTATGTCATTGGGTAACGTTCGAAAAATTGTTGTGGGAGTTCCGTCGGCGGGAACACAAATTATCGGGGACGCGCTGGCAAAGGACCTCCCTGTAGAAATTCTTGAATTGCCAGAGAGCGTGGACGACGTCGCCGCGATAGCCGAAATTGAGTTCTTGGTCCTTCCGCTGCGCATACCGGATCTGGTTCCTTATCTGCCAGACATGCAGCATTTGAGGGTCGTCCAGGTTCTCAAGGCCGGCTACGACGGGGTTGAGGATAATTTACCTGATCTGGCCCAGCTCTGTAACGCACGTGGCAGTCGTGACGTTGGCGTCTCGGAATGGGTTATGGGCGCCCTGCTTGGTGTCTTCAGTGGAGTCGTGGATGCGGTCGCACTTCAGCCGCGCCGAGAGTGGACCAGGACGTGGCGACACGAATTGGCGGGCGGCAAGGTTGTGGTCGTCGGAATGGGACCAATCGGACAGGCGATCGCGAACCGGTGCGAAGCAATGGATATGAGGGTGTTCGGCTTTGCGAGAACGGCCCGCGGGTCCATTCTTTCCGTGACGGATCTTCCCGAACACTTGGGAGATGCCGACGCGGTGATTCTCGTCACACCACTAACGAACGAGACGCGTGGACTTATGGACGCCTCGATGCTGGCGAAGATGAAAGATGGTGCTCTCATAATCAACGCCGGTCGGGGTCCCGTGCTTGACTTAGCTGCCTTGGTGGATGAAGTTGCAGCGGGACGCCTCCGCTCGGTGTTGGACGTGTACGATTTCGAGCCGCTACCTCCTGACCACCCCCTGTGGGTTCTCGAGGGATCGTTCATCTCTCCGCATATTGGCGGCCATACCCGTGAGGGCAACATAAAGGCTTTGAACCTTGCTGCTTCGCAGATCACCCGATACGTTAAGGGTGAACCACTGCAGTACGTGGTTGCTCAAGGCCGCGGTTTGCCACCCAACGCTGGGGATTGACCTGGTATCGAAATCCAAGTGGGAGCTCGTCACTCGCGGCCGCGATCAGGGAAAATGAGCACCCTTCGTGGCGTCTCGTAGTGACGTCGCTATTGCCGGTACTGCAATCCGGGCGCCTGGCGCAAGCATCCCGGTCTTGGCGAGTCACGAATTCCGGTCTCGTCGGGTAGCACGAACTACGGCCTGTGTCGCAGCTAGGCATAGGCGTACACGATCGCGGAGAGCCCGCGTTTTCAACGCGCGGTTGGATTATGTCGGTGCCAAGTCGCCTAGGAACTCTTGAATTCCGTCACTCCGAATTGCGGATGATTCCGATTACTTCAGCACGCTAAGACGACATCCGATCCCAGTGCCGATAGAGGCCAGAGCCGGGAGAGAGCGGCGTATTGGGAAGGGTGAAGGTGCTGAAGCGCCCTTCGCCACGTCGAATGTTCCTGTCGTCGTCGAGGATGTTCAACAGCACCGCGCTTGGATCGTCCGCGTCGATTTCGTAGACGTTGAGAATTCTGGCATCGAGCAGATCGGGTTCGGGGTTGTGCGTTACGTAGCGAGAGCACTGTACCAGACCCGGGGTCTCGAGCACGTCGTGTGCGTGCGTGTACAGCCACCAGTCGTCGTGCTCCATCTTCTTTGCTGGATCCATGTGGGAATAAAAGAGCAACATGGCCTCCGGCATACCGTCGGGAAGCCTTGTCGGGAAAGCACGCGGTTGCTTGATCGACTGGCGGCATGCGACGAAATCCCAAATCGTCACTTCCATAATCTGAGCACAATCTAAAAGGCTGCCGTCATCCTGCTCCTCTTGCTTGATCTGCTGCATCAGACCCCACGGATCGGGATCGTTGATGCGATACAGCGTTAGGTAGCGCGCGAACTCGCCGGCAACGTCCATCAAACCCTTGAATCCGTCGCCCAGGTTAGGCCGTACGTCTCGATACCGGTAGACGTCGACAATGCCTTCCTTCATTCTCAGATTCGGTATGCGGACCTTGTCGTGCCAATAATTGAACTCGAACTCGCGAGTGGGATCAGTGCATATGACCACCTCGACGGCGATGGACTTTGCGGGAAACAACTCACTCATCTGAAAATCCTCCGAATTTAGTTAACACAATGTTGGTTAAAAACCAAAGTTAGCGTAACCGAGACACACCCGCCACTTCTGCAACCGTACGTACCTAATCGAACATTGAGCACTGAATCACGCGAGCTGATAACGAAGCGGTTACGAGCCTCGACCACCCGGTGTTTGGTGAGCCGACGATCGGTGCGAGAGCGCAGGGCCTCGGTCCGATCACCGTGGGCGACGACAACCGTATTGGCGTCAACGTCGTCATCGTGAATTGAGTGCCCGCGAACTCATGGTGAGGTGGCGCCTCAAGGTTGCACTACTCACCACGACGGCATACGAGAAGACAGCCAAGTTTGTTATAGCGACGTTTCGTGCGACGGAAGTACGTGCTTCGCGAGTACGTTACGACGCGTCGAGGAGGTTCGGTTCCGTTGCCGCTCGCACCTCTTCTAAGGTCACCCCCGGCGCCAACTCGCGCAGCACGAGACCTTCGGGCTCGACATCGATTACGCAGAGGTCGGTGATGATTCGCTGCACGCACGCCCGACCAGTGAGCGGCAAGTTGCATTCAGACACGATCTTGTACCCGCCGTCTCTGGTGACGTGCTCCATCATGACGATCACCCGTTTCGCCCCGTGGACCAGGTCCATTGCTCCGCCCATTCCCTTCACCATCTTTCCCGGAATCATCCAGTTGGCCAGATCGCCGGTGGCCGAGACCTGCATGGCTCCGAGCACAGCAACGTCGACGTGACCACCGCGAATCATGGCGAACGACGCTGCCGAATCGAAAAATGACGCGCCCGGCAATATGGTCACCGTCTCCTTGCCAGCATTGATCAGGTCGGGGTCGATTGCTTCAGGGGTCGGGTAGGGCCCTACGCCGAGTATCCCGTTCTCGGCGTGCAACACCACGTGCAGACCTTCGGGCACGAAGTTGGGCACCCGCGTCGGTAACCCGATGCCGAGATTCACGTACTGGCCATCCGTCAATTCGGCGGCCACTCGCGCGGCCAGTTCGTCAGATGTCAGGCTGCTCACGACGTCACCGTCCTTTTTTCGATTCGCTTTTCCACATTAGGAGCGAGTACCACGCGTTGGACGAAGATTCCTGGCGTGTGTACGTGCATCGGATCTAACTCACCCAATTCGACGAGCTCTTCAACTTCGGCAATGGTAATTTTGCCGGCGGCAGCGCACAGTGGGTTGAAGTTCTGAGCGCTCTTTTCGTAGACGAGGTTGCCGTGTCGATCGCCGTAGTGCGCGTGCACTAGGGCGAAGTCGGTGCGGATCCCTCGTTCGAGCACGTACGAGCGACCATCAAACTCGCGAACCTCCTTGGGCGGTGACGCCAACGCAATGCCACCCGCACCGTCGTAGCGCCAAGGAAGTCCTCCCATGGCGACCTGGGTACCGACGCCGGCCGGCGTGTAGAAAGCGGGGATTCCCGCGCCACCCGCTCGCAGTCGTTCGGCCAGCGTGCCTTGGGGAACCAACTCCACTTCCAGTTCACCGGAGAGAAACTGGCGCTCAAATTCCTTGTTCTCGCCGACGTACGATCCCGTAGTGCGTCGGATGCGTTTGGCGGACAGCAGCATACCCAGGCCCCATTCGTCGACGCCACAATTATTGCTCACCGTCTCGAGGTCCGTGGCGCCACTGGCGAGCACTGCCTCAATCAACGCGCTCGGGATACCGCACAATCCGAAACCCCCCACGGCAAGTGACACTCCGTTTGAGATGTCGTGCACTGCGTCAGCAGCGCTGCTCACAACTTTGTCCATCACGCTCCAATCAATCTGGTAAGCGTCATTTACGCGCCTCACTAGTTCTTACTCAAAATTTGAAGACCTTCGAAGTACTGTAGTGCCGCAAGGCGCGGACCTTTTGAACAACTCACCAATCCCTAGACCCGCGTGGCGTTGCCAGCGTTCTTCGTGGTTTCGTTGTATTTCACCGAGATAACGCGGGTCCGCTTCTTCTCGAATTGCCAACCCGTTCGTGTCCGCGTCAACCACGTCCCTAATGAACGTCGACGATTTAGGGCCGCGGCGATTTTGCGATTGATGCGCGCGTCGTTATATAAAAAGTCCTGGTGTCCATGGTTACCGCCAATGCCGACGATCGGCTTCTGATGGTGACAGGGTCCGCCAGCTCAGTGTCTCGGTGCGTTGCGCCGGCGCTCGAGTGCCGAGGTCGGTGGCTAAATAGTGGCCTTTATCAGGTTCTATTGACTCCAACTACTCTTCCAAACGTTCGACTGGCGCGAAGGAGAAGCTCCGACTTAGTGGTCGCGACGAGGAGAGACCGACCTCGATTCCTGCTGGCGTGCGTATCCGCGGTGATTCGATAGCGAATACACGTACCGGTTCGTTACGAGCATCCCAGCTGGACCATTCTCGTAGTGCGAATGCGGATGACTCTGGACGCTGGACGGGTCTCGTCGTGGCGACATGCAAGCAACCGTGATGGGACCGTGAACTTCCAACCAAATCCGTTTGCCACGGGCGAAGACTGGTCATCCTTCGCGAAGTCGCCCGGTGAAAACTCGAGGTCATTTCATCGCTATCGGATCGAGATCGGCACTCCATCGAAGCTCTAGAAATGGGGTGCGGGCGTACCAAAGGCGAGCAAGAATTATCCAGAATTTATGATCCGGTGCTCAAGAGAGAAAACAAACTGACGCGGTGTGAGGGGATCGGTCGCGAGGCAAAGAGTTGGTAGGAATCGACACCAGCTGATGTTCGCGGCCACCCGACAGGCATTTCTCACTCGAAACCCTATATGTCGATTTCTGGTAGAAATATTGAACACAAGCAATTCATCAAGGGGCACCCTCATCCCTGAGGCGACTGCTCTGGAGACTGAAAATGAAAGGGCCGCCATGAAAGCTCACCTAACGACTGTTCGACCTCCGCTCCCGGAAGGCGTCATCCTCGAAGAGAACGTCTACGTCACGATGAGAGATGGTGTACGGCTTGCCGCGGACGTCTATCGTCCGGTAAAAGAGGGGAAGTACCCGGGGATTCTCTCGATGTCGCCGTACATAAAGGAAATGCAGCAGTGGCCGCCCGCGATATCACACTCGATCGAGGCGGGAAATACCGCCTTCTTCGTGCCGAAGGGATACGTCCACGTCATCGTGTCGTCGAGAGGTTCAGGGCTCTCACAGGGGCAGTGGAGCCCGTTCGATCTGGCGACACAGCAAGACGGCTACGACATGGTCGAGTGGATCGCCCAACAGGATTGGTGCAACGAAAGTGTCACGATGCTGGGGGACTCCTACTTCGGAATTATGCAGTGGCTCGTCGGACTACAAAAGCCGCCGCACCTGAAGTGCATCGCCCCTGCCGACGGCTCCACTGACTTTTACCGGGATTACGCGTGGAAGGGTGGACTCTTCAACACGGGATTCTTCGGTATGTGGGGACCGGACACCCTGGCTCAGTGCTTTTGGCCTGGAGAGGTGGACGGGAAACTCCCGCCCGCAGACTTTATGGGTGAGTTTCTGTCGCATCCAGAAGACGGACCAACCTGGTGGGCTATCTCGGCGTGGAAGCGAATGCAAGAGTTGGAAGTACCGGTGCTCAGTGTTGTCCCACAGCCGAGTGCCAATCATTCACGCGGTCAACTATGGGCCTATCCAAAGATCAATAGTCCTAAGAAGTTGATTGTATTGCCCTGGAATCCGCAATCTCACGTTCTTTTCATGGAGAGCATTCCGCTTAACGAGTACATACTGCGCTGGTTTGATCACTGGTGCAAAGGAATTGACTCCGGCATTATGGAAGAGCCGGAGGTGATGATTTTCGACGCCATCGCGAAGGTCTGGCGATACGAAAACGAGTATCCGGTCGCCCGGACGAAGTGGACGGAGTTCTATTTTCACGGCGATTCAACGCATTCGTCGACGGACGCGCCGTACGGGACTCTGAGCACTGAGCCTCCTGGCGCCGAGGCTCCCGATTCCTATCCGACCGGTTCCCGGCTGCCGTTCACGGTCGACATGAGTCACGACCCGATGACCCCGCCTGAGACGGTGAGGGTCATCACGGGTGAACCTCAGATTGCCTTCGTTTCAGCTCCCATGACGGAGGATCTGAAGGTGTGGGGACCCACCAGCGTCCGTTTTTGGGCATCAGTCAACACCCTGGACATGGCGTTCTTCACGAAACTGGCTGACATCGATGAGGCGGGAAACAAGCGGTTCATCTCCGAGCACGTCCTTAAGGCCTCACATCGCGCAGTCGATGAGACCATGTCGTCGCCCGGGCTGCCCTTTCATCCCTACCAGGATCCCAGCCGACCAGTGTCCGGTGAAATCTACGAGCTCCAGATAGAACTGCCACCGAAATTTTGGACATTCTTGAAAGGTCACCAGATCTGGATACAGATATCCAGTGACGAGAACACCTACCACTTGATGTTGCACACGATCTACACGGCGGAGCTGTTGCCAGTACCCGGGACGGCGACCATTTACCATGACGAGAAGCACCCATCGCACGTGCTGCTGCCCGTAATCCCGGGTGCACCGGAGATACAGCCCGTGACCAAACCCGTAGCCGACATAGTGTGGCCTCTCGTTTAACGTTGGTCCCTGACGCACCACACGCGGTAGATCCAAAAGTGCCTTTGAACTCGCGAACGAAAAATTTGACGAGTTCAAAGGCACTTTTGACGTTCAAGGAAGTGACGTTGCGTCTAGTGACAAGCATCACGTCACCGAAATCAGATCCGCGCGCACCACCACGTCTCCGGGACCGCGTGCGACGACATCTTGTACGTCCCGTTCGCAAGTGTTCACTTTTGGGCTGTGTTATTGTCCACTTTCATGGCTTCGGACCCGTCGTTCGAGTCGAGTAGCGGCAAGAGCAGGGTAATCGCGAACGAAACGCTAGATCTAAATAGTGACTACGGCGCGCGCCGGGATAGTGAGAGTTCTCAATAATGATCGTTGACGTTCACGCGCACTATTATCCCCGCGAGTATCTCGAACTAATTGACCGACCGGAGTTGCCCATTAAGGGAGCCGCACCCCTTAATGAACTCTCGATGGACGAACGCGTCGCTCTCATGGATCGCCTGGGAATCGATATACAGATCCTTTCGGTATCCCAGGCCCAGCCCTATCTCAGTGAAGCCAGCGCCGCAGCGAACGCGGCCAACGTGGGTAACGACCTCTACATCGATCTCTGTCGCCAGTATCCCGGCCGCTTCTTTGTATTCGCTGCGCTGCCTCTACCTCACATCACGGAGAGCATGAACGAGATTTCTCGCGTAATCAACGAGAACTACGTCGTCGGTGTGACCATGGGCTGCAGTATCGGAAATCGCCACGTGGATGACCCCGAATTTGAACCGGTGTATGCGGAACTCAATCGTCACGGGGCCTGGGTGCTTTTGCACCCCACCGGCACCCACTGTCTCGTTGACGGCAACGATTACAGTTTGAACTGGCTCGTCGGGGCTCCTTTCGAAGACACCGTCGCGGCACTGCGTCTCGTCTTATCGGGGATCGCGGACCGGTATCCCAATATCCATTTCATCGTTCCTCACCTGGGCGGGACGCTGCCCTTCTTGTTGGCGCGCATCATGCGCCACAAAGGCGTGCGCGGCGAAGAAGCTCTGCGTCAGATGTACTACGACACCGTGTCAGGTTCGGTTGGGGCGCTTCGGTGCGCGACCGATTTCTGGGGAGCTGACCGTCTCCTCTACGGCACCGACTTTCCCTACGGTGATCTCGAGGAGTTCGAAAAGCGACTCACTTATCTCGATGGGGCCAGCATCTCAGAGCGGGATCTGGTACAAATTCGCGGTGAGCGCGCTTTTGAACTCCTAGGTCTCGCGAAAAGACTCGCCGCTCGATGAACTCACCGAGGAGTTGACTTTCTACTGGTTCACGAACCACCGAGGTCCGCTACGAAACCCGTCCGGCGTTGCCAAGGTCACCACGCTTGGACCTCGGCCACGTCACCATTCTCTTCATGAATGACGTGGTCGGTGTGGCTGCGTCGGGCGCGCTCCCGTCCCGCGATAATGGCCTCTTCAAGCGACGGGTGTCGAGAAATCTCGCCGTATCCTTCGAGCTCGACGGTCCAGTGACCGTCGGCCAGGATGGTGTGGACCCGGCCGCGCTGGTCATCAGCGGTGGCGCTGCGTTCGGGAACACTCGCTATGCGCGGGCCGTCCCCGGGACGATCATCGTCTCGAGGGATCACCGGTAGCAAGAGATACGAGTCGTGATCCGGACCGGTGAGGATCGTGACGACACCCGAGGCAAACCCATTGGGGTAGTTGTGACTGAGCGGGTTCATATGCTCGTCGTTGCCACGAATCTCAAGGCGCAATTGGTGACCCGGAGCGAGCACCATGCAGGTGGGCCAAATTTCAATGTCCACCAGCGTGGGCTCTCCCGACACCAGGGGCCGGGCGTTGGTGTGAGTGTGCCACGGACGCCACGCGAGGCTGCGACGCTCGTCAAGTTCACGGTGTGACGCGCGCAACCAACCCACTGACATAGGCACGGGGCCGCCGCGCGGTCCGATGCCCGCGAGTTCGGTGCCGTGCTCGTCGAACTGGCGAAGCGCCACGAACAGATCGGTGTCGGGTGCACTTGAGGAGATCCACAGGTGCAGGCGAACGGGGCCGGTGATCTCGACCTCATCCGGCGTCGCCTCGGCGTCCAATGTCACCAAGCCTTGCGGCGCTTGGTACTTCGCGCTGGCATTGTCGGGCGGCGCGATCCACGACAGTGAGCCCGCACCCGCGTCGAGGTGTAGGCGCTGCCAATGGGTTCGCGCGAGCGGCCACTCGTACTCGTTACGCCACTCGATCTTTTCGCCGTGGCGAATGGCTAGTCGCACTGGGGGATCCTTTTCGGCCCCATTGTCCTCACCCTTGATCCATTTGTCCAGAAAGCGCAACTGTTCGGCCTTACCCCACTCGGTGTAAAAGGGGTCGATGTGCGAGCCGGTCATCATCACGAGGCGCTTGTTCTTCGACGATACGTTGTTGAATCCCTCGACGTTGCCGCGCAGGTGGAGATGAAATGCTCCCCAGTTGCCGGCCGAGAGCAGCGGGACGTCAATCTGGTCGAGTTGTGCGGAGCGTTCCTGGAACCACTCATCGAGGAGCGGACGGTTTAGGAACTGTTCGCGCCAGTCAACGACGGGACCATTGACGAGCGGTTGGTCAATGTAGTGCAACTGCCACCAGAAGTCCACGAATCCGTTGGCGTAGATGCCTCCCTGGTAGGCCCATTCGCGATAAAGGTCGTTGGCACCTTCCCACGGGACAATGGCAGCGAGGTGGGGTGGACGCAGTGCGGCGACGTTCCACTGCACGATGGCGTAGAAAGAGATACCCAGCAGACCAATCTTGCCGTTGGACCACGACTGCGTGCCGGCCCATTCAATGACGTCGTAGTAGTCCTCGGTGTCCTTGTCGCTCAATGGGTCCATTGTGCCCAGCGAGTTACCGATACCTCGAGAATCAATGCGAACGATGGCGTAACCGCGGGGAACCCACCAACCGGGATCGGGCGTCTCCCACACGGCCCACGGGCTGATGTCAAAACCGTGATCGGGGTAGCGATTGAGCCAGTAGACGTCTTTGCCGTACGGGCTCATGGTGACAATGGTTGGGTGCGGACCGTCACCCTCAGGGCGAAAGATGTCGACACAGATTGGCGATCCATCACGCGTCGTCACGTATATGTTTTTTTCTTCAATGAGTCGCACGGCATCCCAATCGGTCACTGCCCGTTCCCTTCGTCGCGCGGTCGCAGGTGCTCCGGGCTTTCAATCCACGACGATACTTCGTGCCATCTTGTGCGTTATTCGTCAGACCAAGACGAACTATGTCCTATGGCGTCGTAGGTAAGTGGACAATTGCCTCGGCGCGCCGGTCCGCCGTGTGCCGTCAGTCCGTCGTAGGAGTTCGTGCCCGAAATCCTCACGGTGCGCGATCCGCTGACTTAGAACGAAAGGCCGAAAGCCAGGCGTTGAAGTCCTTGGCAACGATCCGCTCGCCAGTGAGACCATGGGCTTCAGCTGACGCGAGAAACACCGCGGGTGCCCCCATAATCTCGGGACGGAGCAAGCCACCTCGAATTTGCGGGGACACTTCACTAGGAACTATTCCAGTGGCGGTCGCTCCGCCGGGAAGCAAGAGGTTGACGGTGACTCCATAGGGCCGAAGGTCTTCGACCATGATGAGACTTAGGGCCTCCGCTCCCGCGCGAGAGGGGCCGTACGGCACGAAGCCCTTTCGACGCATCGTTTCGTGATTCGCCGTCACGTTTATGAAGCGCCCCCCGCCTTGTTTGATGAAGAGCGGTGCAAACGCCCGGGCGACGAAGAAGTAGCCGGTCAGGTTGGTCGCAATTACGTCACGAAAGCCTTCGGGGCTGACCTCGAAGAAGGGCATCGCCTTTTCCAGGAAATGGGGGTTTACGGTTCCCATCCCGATCCCCGCATTGTTCACCACCACGTCAATGCCGCCCAGGCCTTCAAGCGCTCGCTCGGCCGCCGCTTGCACCGACACAGGATCACGAACGTCCATGGGTAATGACACAGCGTCTAGACCCTGATCCCGGCGCAGAGTTACGCCGGCGTCGAGTCGCGCAGTGGGTCGGCTCGCGAAAGCCACGGTGGCCCCTGCGAGAAGCAGTGCGTCGGCCATCGCGGCACCAAGTCCGCTGGTGGCTCCGGTGATTATCACTCGCACCCCGGTCAGGTCGCCCACGTGGTCTTCCCTCCAAATCCCGTACACATTTCTATGCCGAGTGAGTTCGATGCATTGCGAATTGTAACTCCCTTCGATCGGCGTGCGGCCATTGACTTTCGCTTGTTGCCTGGGGATGACCTGGATACGCCAACGCTTGAAGGCTGGACGACCGAACCTCTCGAACTCGAAACCCTAGGACTGGACTTTGAGATTCGAAGCATCAGTCACCGTGGCTCCGGACACCACGCGTCACCTCGGGCAACGCTCAATGCCCGATAAAGCGGGAAAGCTTGGACTCATCGAGATTGACAAACAACTCGTCGAGGCCGAGCGTGGGCTTCACGAGACCTTGCTCAGCGGAGTAGCGCAAAATGGTTTCCAGGTTGTGTCGGTTGGCATCGTTCATTCCATAGACCCACGGGTCGGGACCGAGAATGGCTTGCTGGTCCTCCCAGGCTTTCTGGAAGAAGCCGAGCGGAGCCGTACGGGGATTTTCGGCGCGACTGTAGGCGATGGTTTTGGCTTCGCTGAAAGCCCTGAGGAGGTTGATGGGCGCCCACGGGGCTCGCTCGATCAGGCTGCGTTGGATTGTGACGGCGTGCATGATCGGGAAGATATTGGTTTCACGGTACAGGGCGATGTCGCGATCGTTAAAGTCAGGAAAGAGCCGACTAATCCGCGGGTCCCCAGCGATGAAAGATGGCGGGACTCCGGCGGAGATTAACGCGTCGACCTCGCCGTCAAGCAGCATTTGCTCGCTGCGCGATTGAAATCCGTCGGGCCCGACGCCGGCCACGCCGCTCGCGGGAACCTCGCCCAGAAAGCCCATCGGGTCGACAATCTTCAACTGGTCGTAGGCGACGCCGAAGTGCTCGTTGAGCATGCCTCGTAACCAAATCGCTGCGGCCGGTCGCTCACCGCGGATTATCAGGCTACGTCCGATGAGGTCGCGTGGTTCTTTAATACCGGCGGCGGTATTTACGAAAATAAAAGCGAGGCGGAAGCGACGATGTGGAAATACGGGTAGAGCAAAGAGGTCCGGGTCGCTCTCGCTGTCATAGAAGTAACGGGTGATGTTGAATTCGGCGAGGTCGCATTCTTTTCGGCGCGAGGTTTGCAAAATACGCGCCCGATCCTTGGTGAGAACCGTTAGTTCAATGCCGTCGGGCTTCACCGTCCCATCGGCGAGCGGACGCATGATCTCGTAGTCGCCACAGGCGAGGCTGAGCTGAAGCTTGGCCATGTACATATCTCCTCGTTGTAACGTCAAGATCTCAGGATCTCCTGACGAGTCTTCTTTTGTCAACACATTAACCGGGATCGTGCAATAACTCTCTGGCGAACGCCGCGTCATTCCGTCATCGTGACGTCGAGAAACCTTGAATTACTCGTACCATCCCGTGAGGTCGTGACGCGATCTACGAGTGACGCGGACGTTACTTCGGCACGCGAGAAGACGACGTCAAACACGCTCAAGTCGTGCGGAGCGCCATGTGCGTGGCGCTCCGTGGAGTGCGATGGTTCGCAGCCGCGCGAGGGCGTTAACCAGTGAGGAAAGCAAGATTTTCGAGCGCGCCAACTTCACTAAAAGTTTGCAAGAGGTCCTGTAGCGCCGTGAGACGCTCGCTGGGCAGATCGGCCCGTGCGAAGAGTTTCTCACCCTTCGCGTGAAGGTGCTCCCAGTCGAGTTGCATTTCGTCACGTGCGCTGTCCGCACGCAAACTCAGCGTTCCGGAGACGGTATCGATCTCTACGATGGCGCTCCACTGTTCGGGGAAGTGTTCAAGAAGATCCGGCTCTGCGCGCACATCGACTCGGCTCATCAATTCCGTCATCACGTCATCATTAATAGGTTCACGTCGAAGGTCGTAGAGGTCATCAGGGTGCAGAAGGGCTAGGGCGACCTGGTACTGCATGCTCGAAATTGCGTGAAGGCGCGTTTGAATGGAAACGCGGTTGACCATCCCTAAATGCAATGGGGGCACCGCGACGTGAACGCGAACGATGTCGGCCAAGCTGAGCGATGCCGATTCGACGAGTTCGAGCAGCGCTGTCGTAGCCGAGAGGGTCTGACGTGCCCCACAAAAGGGCTTGACCGTTGTGGAGAGCACGGCGAGAGTTTTCGCGTCCGCTCGCAATTGTCCATCATCGTCACGCTGCACGGCGCGGCTTTCCCAGTCTTTTAGGGTCGCCGGATCGCCGCGCATACCGTGGCTCGCGCTGATGGCCGCTACCGCACCGATGAGTATTGCTTCGGCGTAGGAGAGTTCACGTGACGGTTCGGGTAGGACCCCTCCGCACTGCCAGCTCGCGGCGAGGGAGACGGCCTCGATGGTGGCGGCGAGATCAAGATCGAGCAGCGTTGCGCCGGTGATGGCACTACCAATCGGGGCCACCAAACGCGAAGGCCAGACGCCCTGGGTTAGTAGTGCGGGGCCACCGAGCGCGGATGCGCAGCGCGTCATGGCTTCGTAGCCCGCGGCGATGGCGTGCAATGCCCGGTCGGCGTGCGCGCGCGGCGCGAGTGGTGCGAGCGCAATCACCGTGGCGCAGATGCCGGTACCGGGTGTCGTGCACGATCCGAGGTGGATATCGTCAACTTCGGTGGCTCGACCCCGAGCGGCCAGTTCGAGGATCCGTGCGGCGGGAGAATTTCTAGATTCGGTCTTGGTGCCCAAGAGTGATCCGAGTACCACCGTGAGCGGATCAGTGCCCGTACGGTGCGCGGCGCTCCAGGCGAGGGACGCATCAAAGAGGCGTAGACGAGCGGCCTCATTCGTTGAGTCGTCATGACGTGCCCCAAATAGTTCGGTCGTAAGCTGCTCAAGAAATGACATGGGGAACCTCCGTGTCGAGGTTGGATGATGGATTGCGACTACGGCATTGCCTGGTAAGCGAGCACCGTGAGGAATTCGGGAAAATCATCGTCGAGAGCGACTCGAACGAAGAGGTCGTGGGCTTCTTGGAAGCGTGCCGCGTCATAGTCGGCGCCAAGCTGGACCCGCAGTTTCTCTAGTTCTTCCGCGAGGATGACCTCGACCAGGCCTCGGGTCACCGGCTCACCATTGTCGAGGACAATGTCCTGATGTATCCACTGCCAGACCTGGGCGCGGGCGATCTCCGCCGTCGCTGCGTCCTCCATGAGATTGAAAATCGCCACTGCTCCGATACCGGCGAGCCAGGACGCGAGGTACTGCAGCGCTACGCTGACATCATTTCGCAGCCCAGAGACGGTGTAACTACCGCCGGCCGAGGAAATGTCGAGCAGCGCCTTAGCTTCCACGGAAACGTCGTCTCGAACGCGACTGATCTGATTCGGACGGTCACCGAGGACTGCATCAAAGACTTCTCTGCAAATGCCAACCAAGTCGGGGTGCGCAACCCAGGAGCCGTCGAATCCGGCCTTAGCCTCGCGTTCTTTGTCCTCGCGAACCTTTGACATGGCGATTGCATTTGCTTCAGTGTCGTGCCGGCTGGGAATGAAGGCCGCCATGCCTCCGATGGCGTGCGCGCCTCGGGCGTGGCAAGTTTTCACCAGCAGGTTGGCGTAGGCGCTCATGAAAGGGGCGCCCATGGTCACCGAGTTTCGGTCCGGAACGACGTACTCGATCCCGAGATTTCGGAGTTTCTTGATGAAGCTAAAGAGATAGTCCCAGCGTCCGGCGTTGAGGCCGCCCGCGTGCTCGCGCAATTCAAAGAGAATCTCATCCATCTCGAATGCGGCGGGCAACGTTTCGATGAGCACGGTCGCGCGAATACTGGATCGGGCAAGCCCGAGGGCATCTTCGCTGTGGGCAAAGACTTCGTTCCAAAGGCGCGCCTCGAGATGGCTCTCGATCTTTGGCAGGTAGTAGTACGGGCCGAGACCCAGCTCAAGTTGGCGCGATCCCGAGTGAGTGAGGTACATCGCAAAATCGAACAGGCTTGCCGAAATCGGGCGACCATCGACCAGGACGTGCTTCTCTTCGAGGTGCCATCCTCGGGGACGGACCACGATGGTGGGCAGTACTGGTCCCAGTTCATAGCGCCGGCCATTGGGGTCCGTGAAACCGATCGTGCGATCGAGCGCATCGCGCAAATTCAACTGACCCTCGACGAGATTGTTCCAGCGAGGTGTGGTCGCGTCTTCAAAGTCGGCGAGCCACACCTTTGCGCCGGAATTGAGGGCGTTGATAGTCATCTTGCGATCCGTGGGTCCGGTAATCTCCACCCTGCGGTCGACGAGACCGTGTGCCGGTTCCGCTACTCGCCACGCACTCTCGCGCAGTTCTTTCGTCTCGGGGAGGAAGTCGGGCAGCACGCCACGATCGAAGGCTCCCTGGCGCTCTTCGCGCAGACCGAGGAGTTCCCGACGGCGCTCGCCGAAGCGGTGCTCGAGGTCAGCAACCAGACTGAGAGATGATTCGTTCAGGACCTCTTCGTAGCGCTCCTCGAACGGTCCCGTTACTTGGAGATTGGCAATCTTCCCGAACTGATTCACGATGCGGCTCCAAATCTTCGAAGTACGAGACGAACTTCTCGCCTGCACAACAGTAGCCCTGTTCATTCGAGAGTTCGCAAGAGCTAGCGGTCGTCAATGCGTGAAAAAACCTTTCGTACGAGGACGCCTGTTCGCACACGCGAACGTCGCCGTGCGATCTACATCGGTGCGAGCTGGCCGACCCTTGAGTCCGAAAACGACGGGACGGTCGGTCACGTATTGATCGCGTCTTCATGGTCGCAGTCACTGCGCCCGAGCAATTGGACGTACGCCGACGCAGGCTACGCACCAATGCCAGAAATTGCACGCCGCGGGGAATTCAAGCATTACCACGGACGCCATTGTCTCCAGGGTCAGAAAAGACTCTTGGACCATTCCCTATTTGGTTACTCTGCTGACGCACTCTCGGGATTAATTAATGAAGTCAGCAACTGCACCCGATCAGCCAGTCGCCGACCCGTCGCTTCTCGAGCACCCTCGGGCCACTCGAGTAGTCCGCGACCAGTTTTGGCGCCGAGGTGACCAGCGGCGACCGCTTCTTCCAGTATTGGCAGTGGCTTCTGGGCGGTGCTGAGGGCAGGGAAAACGTACTCGTGGATAGCGCGCGTGAGGTCGAGCCCTACGTAGTCGGCGTTTTCAATGGGTCCCACTTCGGAAAGACGCAGCCCAATACTGTTGCGCACGACTAGGTCAACGGCGGTGACGTCGCAGATACCTTCTTGGATAAGCGCCATTGCCTCTCGCCAGAGCGCGTGCTGCAAACGGTTACCAATGAAGCCCGGGGTGTCTTTTTTCACGTGAACGGGGGTTTTGCCGAGCGTGCGTAACAGCGCCATCATGCTTTTAACAATGTCCGGATCGGTATACGCACCTTGGATGACTTCAACGAGCGGTATGAGGTGCGGTGGGTTCCACCAGTGCGTGCCCACGACGCGTGAACGGCCGTCGACCAACTCGCCCACGTCACCCACGCGGTAGACCGACGAATTGGTCGCGAGTACGGCCTGAGGGCAGTACCCCGCGACCCGCGCAAGTAGGTTCTGCTTGAGAGCGAGTTGCTCTGGCACAGCCTCTACCACCAGCAGTGTTGCGGGGTCGAGCTCGGACGGTTCACTCACGGCGCCAACGGTCCTCGTCGTCCCTGCCACAAGGTGAAGTTGGGCGATGACGCTGTCGACCCGCTCGTTGAGCGATTCGCGGGTTAGGGCGTCGGGTTCTAAACAGGTGACGTCATAGCCGTGGGCCACAAAAATCGCCGCGATGGCGTGGCCCATCAGGCCTGCGCCGAGCACCGCTACGCGACCGCCTTCAGGAAGTTGCCAACGATCGCTTTCGTTCAGCACGCCGTGTAGCCGCCGTCGACGTAGAGTATCTGTCCGGTGCAAAAGCGCGCGGGCTCACTCAAGAAGAAGAGGGTTGGTCCCACGACGTCGTCGGGTTCGGCGAGTCGTCCGAGGGGAATGCGTGAAAGCATGCCTTCGCGTGTCTTTACCGCGCGCTCGTCATCCTCGTACATCCACGCCGTGAGGTTGGAACGAAATACGGTGGGAGCAACGGCGTTGACGCGGATGTTCGACGCGCCCCACTCAGCTGCGAGCGTGCGAGTCAGCAAATTCTCGGCACCTTTGGACGCACAGTAGGCGCTGTAGCCAGCCCCGAGACCGAGCAGTGCACGAGTTGACGTGACGATGACGATGCTGCCAGACGAACCAGATTTCAACAACTCGGTGCCAAAGGCGCGACAGATAAGCCACGTAGTGCGCACGTTTGCGTTCATCACATCGTCAAACTGCTCGAGCGTCATTTCAGTGATCATCGCGACCTTGTTGGTGCCGCTCGCCACCACGAGCCCATCGACGCGACCAAAGTGTTCGATGGCGCGAGCGATTATCTCGTTCGCGTCTTTTTCGGTGTCGGGGCGAAGGTTGATGCTGAGCGATGTGCCACCGCGTTTGGCGATCTCCCCTTCAAGTTCCTGCAGCTTCTCGTTATTGGCGCCGGTCATCGTGACGCTGGCACCGAGTTCAGCCAGGCGCAGAGCCGTGGCACTACCGAGCGCTCCAGTGGCCCCGATCACCATAATTGATTGATCGGCGAAATCCATGAGGGTTTTGGTTGCATCCATCGTCACTAGTTTCGGCTCCTTATCACTGTTCCACATGCTGGTACACAGTATCTTATTAGCAAAAGTAGCAGTATCAGTTTTCAGAATCAAGTTACGAAAACGCCGCGGTAGAAGAATTTTTTTACTTCATCCTTGACGATGAAGTGCTCCTTTGCTCCTGTGCTTATTTAGCTGGCCGGCGATTTAACTCGGCGTGGCCACTCATGATCGTGGTTTGTGTCGTAGCGATTCGGCCCTCTGGGTCGTAGAAGTGCTGGGCAGACTTGGCATCTCTTGGGTGCACTTGCTGCGTCGTCCGCTTGCTTCGTCTAGACCTCGATACGGATTCCTTGCTTGTGTTCTTCTCGCTTAAAGGCGATGCTGCGTTAGGTTGGATTTCTTCGAGGTCTACTTTGAGCGGGCCCCGGTTGGTGCACTCCGAGCTCGACGCGTGCGCGACCTACGCGTGCATGCGCCAGCCGTGCGGGTCGCGCCGGTGCGGTATCGCTCGTGGTCCGGTGTAGCTAGAGGGTTTCGCGAAAATTTGCTTGGTCTGGAAACAGAGCGGTCAACCGGATCGATAATTTTGGCGGGAGTAGGACCACGCGGCTGTTCGCCCAGAACTTCGAGAACTCCCGGCGGACGAGCGTATACCTGATCGAAGGTGGTTTTGGCTTTCAGTCACGTCGTTTTTCTTCGTACTTTATGGCGCTGTGATTAGGCTTCACGCTACCGCTCCTGGTTTGACACGGCCATGTCACTGTGACATACTCGACACTGTTCTACTAGTCAGGACATCATGTTCCAGACTAAATTTTCACCACGGCAGTCGGTTCGAGGTCTGGCACTAAACGGGGGGTAGTCAGCATGGCACCAGAGGTCGATCCAGTAACAGGCATCCTCTACTACGAGTTGAGCCACCCTTGGGGTCACGGTGTTCCCGCGTGGCCGTACTTCGAGGACGTAAAAATTGAACGTCTGCACACCATGGCGCGTTCGGGCGTGCTCACGCAAAAGATCACGACGGTGATGCACTCGGGCACTCACGTCGACGTACCTGGCCACGTAATTGAGGGCACTCCGTTGCTGCACGAAATTCCGCTCTGGCGTTTCTTCGGTACGGGCGTGGTGGTCTCGATTCCAAAGCAAAAGTGGGAGGTCGTGAGTGCCGCCGACCTCGAGGCCGCGACCCCCACGATTCAGCCCAACGACATCGTCATGATCAACACGGGTTGGCACCACCACTACGGCGACAACAGCATGTACTACGCGTACTCTCCGGGTTTTGATAAGAGTGCCGGTGAATGGTTCGCTGATCGCGGCGTGCGTGCGGTCGGGACCGACACCCAAGCCCTCGATCACCCGTTGGCGACTGCTATTGGTCCCCACGGACCGGGTTGGCCGAACGGCCTGCTGCCGTGGGCGAACATTGAGTACAAAGCGACCACTGGTCGTGACGTCATCGAGGATTTCCCGCTCTGGGAGCCCTGCCACCGTGCCCTGCTGGGTAACGACATCATCGGCTTCGAAAACGTTGGCGGTGACATTGACGACGTGAACGGACAGCGCGTGACTTTCGCGGCCTTCCCGTGGCGCTGGGTCGGTGGTGACGGATGCATAGTTCGTCTCGTCGCGATGGTTGACCCTAAGGGCACTTTTCGCATGGAGCAAGGCGGTAAGGCTTCGTGAACGTAACCCAATTCAGTGGGGCCAAGAGTTACGAGGCTGCAAATCATCACGGTTGCGAGGCGGTGCGCCTTCAGGGTGCCGACGTCT
>Ga0182024_10004928_pt1 | contig 30310 bp, 30 predicted proteins | sample P32metaG_FD_120480 | JGI IMG/M metagenome (GOLD analysis project Ga0182024, IMG submission 120480) | Permafrost microbial communities from Stordalen Mire, Sweden - P3-2 metaG (Illumina Assembly) | ecosystem: Environmental > Terrestrial > Soil > Wetlands > Permafrost | place: Sweden: Stordalen... | reverse complement strand
CCTCGTGGCTCCCTCCCGAAGCGGTGACCTTAACAAAACTGAACCAACTATCGGGCGCTGACTCAACGGGGCCGAGCCTGGAAGCAGCATCTCGAAGTTCTTCCTCCGTGATGGCTCCATTTTGGCTTTCCCAAACATCAAGGAATTCGTCGAGTGCTTGTGCACGCAGCTTCGTCTGGGCGGCGTCTGCTAACCAGCCGGAGAGAGTTTCGCCAGATTGCTCGGCGGCGTCACGCACCGCGCTGCTCAGTGATGGAGCCAATGAAACACTCATCTTGTCAACCGTCATAAATCAATCCTACTCGAGTACGAACTACTATGGTACGAGTGATTTCTCGGAGGCACGAAGGCCTTTCGTCTCGTTTTCCTGGTCAATCCGGTCCTTCGCTGGGGATCGATCAGGATCCACTCAAGAAGGAAGAACCCGAAGACGATGAAACCCGCAAGCACGGTCAAGAAGCCAGCGCGTCATCCGTTCAGCCGTGCTTCCTCCGCAGTCGGCAATTCTGGAAAGTCAGCGACGCGTGTCACCATTCTTTGCATGCCAGCGTACTGAAGTTCGATGAAATTCAACTGAAGTTCGGGCGCAACCGTACTGAAGTTCGGATGCAATTTTACCGCACGAGCGATGCGAACCTACTGAACGATGCGTGCAATTTTCACTGAAATTCGAGTGCAACTTGACATTATTGTGAAGTTGCATCCGAGATGCAGTCCGAGTTGCATCCGAGATGCAGTGGTCGTCTGTCCAAGATCACTAAAACGCTTACTGTTCCTTGCAACGAGCGCGTTTCTGCGGCAATTCTCCTTCGAAGCGATGGCGCAACTATACCGCAAATGGTATAGTTGCGCCATCGGGTTTATGTCAGGACTATACTGAAAATGGTATAGAAGCGCCACAGCGACAAATGCGGGGAATGACCACGTTGGCGGCGCTGGACTGTAAAAGAGCAGGAGGACGCATGGCTACGTATAGACAGAGGGCTTGGGACATCGCCGTGGGACAACACGGCTATATCACGACGCGCGATGCCAGGGAAAATGGCATTCCCGTCATTGAGCTGGTGAAACTGGCAGCGCGCGGACGGCTTCAACACGTCGCTCGAGGGATCTACCGCTTTGACGAACTCCCGCCCACGAAGTTCGACCCGTTCTACGAGGCCGTCCTTCGAGTGGGACACGACGCCGTCTTGACGGGCGATGCAGTCCTGGCGCTGCACGACCTCGCATTGGTAAACCCTCGAGCCATCCGGGTAGCCGCGCCTTGTCGTCTTCGCCGCGAACTGCCGGCATGGGTAAAGGTCGAGCAGACTGTCGTCCCGGCCAACGAGATCACCATGTTCGAAGGCATCCCAACGACGACCGTCGCTCGAGCCATGCGTGACGCGCGTAAGTACGTGATGACCGAACGACTACTTGCCGCCATTCCTACGGCAGTCGACGAGGGTCTGATGGGAGACGTAGAGGCACGCAAGATCAAGCGCGAACTAACGAGCGTTGCGTTGTGAGCACACCCGACTACTCTGATCCACCAGCGCACGCGACCGCCTTACGGATGCGTCTCAAGAATGTGTACAAGATCGACGAGGAGTTAGCACGCCGCCGCGTGCGAACCATGGCCAACGTCGCGGTCGCACAAATGCTGCCCCTCTCCGCGGTCAAGGGAGGAACATCACTTAACCTACGTCGTGGTCCAAAGGAGTCACGTTTCTCGCTCGATCTTGATGCCACACGTCCGCGTGATACGAGCGAGTCAGAATTTCTCGACGAGCTCGAACAGAATCTCAAACATGGCTGGAACGGATTCCGCGGCACCCTGGTCCGAAGACCGAAGGCCTCCCCTAAGAACGTGCCGCCGCGGTATGTGATGCAGCCTGTAGACGTGAATGTCACCTACAACAACAGCACGTTCGCGAAAGTAACGCTCGAACTTGCTTTCGACGAGCTGGGCAGCGTGGGAGAGACCACCGACGTCATTGCCGTCGAGATTGTCGAGCTCTTCACGAGCGTCGGCCTCAGCGCACCGTCGCCCGTCGCCGTTCTGTCGATCGAGCACCAAGTAGTTCAAAAGCTCCACGCGTGCACCACACTCAATCCAAGAGGCACCAACGAGCGTGCTCACGATCTCGTCGATCTCCAACTCCTGTGTGACGATGAGGACATTGACTTCCCCGAGATGGACGCACTGGGGAGTCGCCTCTTCTCCTTCAGGAAGGGAGAAGAGTGGCCGCCTATCGTGACCGCTCACGCTGGCTGGGGTGAACTTTACAGCGAGGCGTCCGAAGGTCTTGACGTCCGACCTCTCAAGGATGCGATCGTCTGGATTAACTCGCTGGTAGCCGAAGCCGTCAGCAGTGGTTCAACGGTCCCCAAGGACGAGTGATCCTCGACTGAAGTTCGATGAAATTCCACTGACGTTGGGACGCAACTGCACTGAAGTTCAGATGCAACTTCACTGCACGAGAGATGCGAACCCACTGCATTTCGAGTGCGATTCCACTGAATCTGGAGTGCAACTTGACAATTATGAACAACCGCTCGTCGCCCCACAGGTCGAACAGACGTAGCACGAGCCCGCGCGCTGCATTGCGTTGCCGCACTGGTAACACATGGGTGCGTCACGCTGCTCTGAACGACTGATCAGTCCGGGCGTCTCGCGAGGTGCCGCGGGCTTCTCGTTCACCTCGATGAGCGACTGTTGGATCGGCAGGTTGATCGTGGGCGTCGCCTGTTCGGCCACGTCGAGCAAGGTGGGCTGGATGCGCTCACTCGTCGAGAGCACGCCGATCTCTTCGCGCTCGAGTGGGCTTAAGTGGTCGAGCGCCAAGCGACGGAAGATGTAGTCCACCAGCGACGTCGCGATGCGCAGGTCTGCGTCGTCGGTCATACCCGACGGCTCGAACTTCATGTTCTGGTACTTGCGCACGTAGGTCGCGAGCGGCACCCCGTGTTGGAGTCCGAGACTGATGGAGATCGAGAACGCGTCCATGATGCCCGCGAGCGTGGAGCCCTGCTTGGCAACCTTGATGAACACCTCACCAGGTCGTCCGTCCTCGTACTCACCCACCGTGACGTACCCCTCGCAGTCGGCCACGCGAAAAGCGAACGTCGACGAGACGCGTCGACGAGGCAGGCGTTCGCGAACGGCGCCCACGACCACGTGCGCACCTTCGTCGCGAGCGTGCTCGAGTGCGGCCTCGAGACGAGCGACCTGTGCGTAGAGCTCGACCATCTCCGCCGCGTCGACGTCGGACTCGCTGACCGGCGCGCTCTGGCCCTCGCCGTCCTTCTTCGCCGTCGAGAGGGGCTGGCCGACCTTGCAGTTGTCGCGGTAGATCGCGACGGCCTTGATGCCGAGGCGCCACGCGTCGAGGTGGAGATTCTCCACGTCCTCGATCGTCGCGTCTTCGGGCATGTTCACCGTCTTGGAGATCGCGCCGGAGATGAAGGGCTGCACGGCCCCCATCATGCGTACGTGACCCGAGTAGTGAATGGTGTTGTCACCCATGGAGCACGCGAAGATCGGCAGGTGTTCGGCCTTCAGCGCCGGCGCGCCCACGATGGTCTTGTGCTCGTCGATGTAGGCAATGATGACGTCGCGCTCTTCTTCGCTGTAGCCGAGCACGTCGAGCGCGCGCGGCACGGTCTGGTTGACGATCGACATGTTGCCGCCGCCCACGAGCTTCTTGAACTTCACGAGACCGAGGTCGGGCTCGATGCCCGTCGTGTCACAGTCCATCAAGAGTCCAATGGTGCCCGTCGGGGCGAGCACGGTCGCCTGAGCGTTACGCACGCCGTGACGCACGCCTAAGTCCACCGCCTCTTCCCACGCGCCTTTCGCGGCCTCGAGAATGTTGCCCGGCGCCAAGTCGGCGTTGATCTCGTACGCCGCGTCACGGTGCATCCGCAACACGTTGAGCATGGGCTCGGCGTTCTCCGCGTAACCCTCGTGGGGACCCATGCGGCCAGCCGTACGGGCACTCGTGGCGTAGGCGTGGCCGGTCATCAGCGCGGTGATCGCGCCGGCCCAAGCCCGTCCGGCGTCGGAGTCGTAGGCGAGTCCTGACGCCATCAGCAACGCGCCGAGGTTCGCGTAGCCAAGTCCCAACTGACGGAACTTACGCGAGTTCTCACCGATCTTCTCGGTCGGGTAGTCAGCCGCGCCCACGATAATCTCCTGTGCGCTGAAGAGCACCTCGACGGCGCTCTTGAAGGCGTCGACTTCGAAGTGACCGTCAGTGCCGAGGAACTTCATCAAGTTGATGCTCGCGAGGTTGCACGCCGAGTTGTCGATGTGCATGTACTCCGAGCAGGGATTCGAACCGTTGATCCGGTCGGTGTTCGACGAGGTGTGCCACTTGTTGATGGTGGTGTCGAACTGCAGACCGGGGTCCGCGCACTCCCACGCGGCGCGAGCGATCTGACGCCAGAGGTCGCGAGCCTTCACCGTGCGAATCGTCGCGTTGCCGTGTCGCGCGGTCAGGTTCCAGTCGCCGTCGGCCACGACGGCCTCCATGAACTCGTCGGAGACTCGTACGGAGTTGTTGGCGTTCTGGTACTGGATCGAGTTGATGTCCTTGCCGTCAAGGTCCATGTCGAAGCCGGCGTCACGCAACGCGCGCGCTTTCTTCTCTTCGTTGGCCTTGCACCAGATGAACTCTTCGATGTCGGGGTGATTGGCGTCGAGGATGACCATCTTCGCCGCGCGACGGGTCTTGCCGCCGGACTTGATCGTGCCGGCCGAGGCGTCAGCGCCGCGCATGAACGAGACGGGACCGCTGGCGGTGCCACCGCCTTCGAGTGCTTCGGCGCTGGAGCGAATCTTGGAGAGGTTGACACCCGCGCCCGAGCCCCCCTTGAAGATGATGCCCTCTTCGGTGTACCAGTTGAGGATCGAGCGCATCGAGTCCTGCACGGCGAGGATGAAGCAGGCACTGCCCTGCTGGGGAACACCCTTGACGCCAATGTTGAACCAGACCGGCGAGTTGAAGGCGGCCTTTTGGGTAATGAGAAGGTGCTTGAGCTCAGCGCGGAAGGTCTCGGACTCTTCTTCGTCGACGAAGTAGTCACCCTCGACGCCCCACGTCGTCACGGTGTCGACGATGCGGTCGACGACCTGCTTGAGTGAGGTCTCACGCTCGGGCGTGCCCAGAGTGCCACGGAAGTACTTCTGCGCGAGGATGTTCGTCGCGTTGAACGACCAGGTTGAGGGCACTTCCACGTTGAGTTGCTCGAACGCTACCGAGCCGTCACGAAAGTTCGAGATGCGCGCGTCGCGGCGATCCCAGACCACTTCGTCATAGGGATGGCGATCCTCGGTGGTGAAAAAACGACGAATTCCAATCCCGAGTCGCTGAGGTGCGATGGCCATTTCTCTCTCTTTTCTTTCCAGTAACCGACACTAAGAACACGCGTCTAACGACGTGGAGTCGAGAAGTCAAGGTTGATGGCCCCATTTTCCCCTAGCCACAAGATGTAGTGGCAATGCCACTTCTCATCGCAAGATGCTGTGTTATTACAGCACTGTAATTACAATTTGTCAACTACTTCTTTGAATACTTTTTCAGATTCCTCGGAAGTCCAGTCTAGGCCCCAATACCGTCCCCGCTCCCCTCGATAGCCTGACGCGGATGGAGCTGATCCTCGCCCTCGACGCGGGCACCTCGGGCGTGAGAACGGTGGCCTTCGACCGCGACCTCGGGGTCGTCGACGAGGCCTACCTCGAACTCACCCAGTACTTTCCCGCCCCGGGCGAGGTCGAACACGACCCCCTCGAGATCGCCCAGCTGGCCGTTTCGACCCTTCGTGACGTCGCCTCGCGCGTGCGTGACGCGGGTCACCACATCGCGGCGCTGGGTCTCACTAATCAACGAGAGACAACGGTCGGCTTCGACCGTGAACGCGGCGACGTTTTTCAACGCGCCATCGTCTGGCAGGACCGTCGCGGCGCGGCGCTCTGTCGCGAACTCGACGAACAAGGTCACGGCGACGCCATTCGCGCCACCACCGGTCTCGTCCTCGACTCGTACTTTTCGGCCACGAAGATGAAGTGGATGCTCGATCGCGGACTCGCCGAGCGCGCGCTGCGACCAAGTTTTTCGACCATCGACTCGTGGCTCCTCTGGACCCTCTCGGGCGGTGTCGAGGGCGGCGTCTTCGTCACCGAGCCCTCCAACGCGTCGCGCACCTTGCTCATGGACTTGGCGACGCTCGACTGGTCGCCGGCCATGATGACGCTCTTTGGCGTCTCACGCTCGATGCTCGCGGACGTTCTCCCCTCGTGCGGCCAGTTCGCGGTCGTGAGTGGTGACGTCGTCGCGGAACTCGCGGGTGTACCCGTGACCGGCGTCCTCGGCGATCAACAGTCCGCACTCTTCGGCCAGGCCTGCTTCACACCCGGACAGGTGAAGGCCACCTACGGCACCGGCGCGTTCCTTCTCGCGAACGCGGGCGACACCGTGCCGAGCGTGGTGAACGGACTTCTCAGTACCGTCGGGTGGGACCTCGGGGCGTTCGGGTCCACCACCTACGCGCTGGAGGGATCGGCCTTCGTCGCGGGGGCCGCGGTGCAGTGGCTGCGCGACCTCGGGTTCATGAAAGCGTCCAGTGACCTCGAGTCACTCGCGCTATCGGCGAACGACTCGGCGGGCGTGCAGTTCGTGCCAGCCTTCACGGGACTCGGCTCACCTTTTTGGGACCCCGACGCGCGCGGCGCGATCACGGGTCTCAGTCGAGGCGTCGGCAAGGGCGAGATCGCGCGCGCTCTCGTCGAGTCACTCGCCTACCAGGTGCGCGCGATGACGGACGCCTTTCGCGGCGGTGGCCTCGAACTCAAGGAGCTTCGCGCCGACGGAGGCGCCGCGGCGATGGATCTGCTCCTTCAACTCCAAGCCACGAATTCGCGCGTCGACGTGCTGCGCAGTTCCACCCTCGAAGCCACGGCGCGCGGCGCGGCCAGTGTCGCAGGATTCGAAGCCGGACTCTGGTCTTCGCTCGACGAACTCAGTGAACGTTGGCGTGACGTGGCGCGATTCCACCCCGAGAATCCCGTCACCGTCGACGCGGGCTACGAGGTGTGGCGTCGCGCACTCGAACGCGCCTAAAGGGTAGGTTCGAGCAAGCGAATTGGGGGATGATGGAGAACTACGCCTCGCGCGTACTGCGCGATGGACTGGCCTTTGGCGATGGACCGCGCTGGCACGACGGACGACTCTGGTACTCGGACTTCTATCGTCACGGGGTCTACTCTCTCGACGAAAGCGGAACTGACGAACGCCTCGAGCACGTAGTTCCTGGTCAACCGTCGGGACTTGGGTGGATGACGAACGGTGACCTGCTGTGCGTGTCGATGACCGATCACCGAGTGCTTCGCTTTCACGACGGAACAGCATCTCTTTTCGCCGACCTCTCGCCCTACTGCGGTTTCTGGGCCAACGACATGGTGGTCTCAGCGAACGACGTAAGTTACGTCGGCAACTTCGGCTTCGATCTCGACGAGATGTTGCGCGACGTCGGGGTGGAAGGGATGCTCGCGTCGCCACCACCCACAACGAACCTCGTGGTCTTGGACCCCGAGGGCGCCGTGCTCCAGGTCGTCCCCGACCTGGCGTTTCCGAACGGCACCGTGATAACTCCTGACGGTACGACGCTCATCGTCGGCGAGACCATGACGTTTCGACTGACGGCCTTCGACATCAACGCTGACGGCACGCTTTCGAATCGCCGAATCTGGGCCCAGTTGGACTTCGTCGCGACCGACGGGATGTGCCTCGACGCGGAAGGCCAGATCTGGCTCGCGAACGCTCTCACCAATCAGTGCCTTCGCGTGCGCGAGGGTGGCGAGATCACCGGCGTCGTCGAGACGACCCAAAGGGCCTTCGCGTGCGCGTTGGGTGGATCGAGTCGTTCGACCCTCTACGTGATGAGTGCGCCGACCAGTGATCGCTTCAAGATCGCCGACACGACGCAGGGCACCATCGAAGTCGTCGACGTTGCCGTGCCCGGCGCCGGCCTTCCTTGAGGTCTAGCCAAGTTTCGTGAGGGCGCGTTTCAAGTTGCGCACCGCCTGGTGCGTGCGCAACTCGTTCTCAATGAGGGCGAAGCGAACGTGTCCGTCACCCCCGTCGCCAAAGCCCACGCCCGGGCTCGTCGCGACGTCGGCCTCTTCGATCAAGAACTTCGAGAACTCCAGCGACGACATCTCGCGGTACGGCTCGGGTATCGGCGCCCAGATGAACATCGATCCCCGCGGGGCCACCACGTCCCACCCCACGCGACGCAGACCGTCGATCAACGTGTCGCGTCGAGACTGGTAGATCGTGCGCAGTTGTTCGGGGTAGTCCACCGCTTCGTTCATCGCCACGATCGCCGCGATCTGCACGGGCTGGAAAGTGCCGTAGTCGAGGTAACTCTTCAACTTCGTCAGCGCGGCGACGATCTCGGCGTTGCCGACCAAGAAGCCCACGCGCCATCCGGCCATCGAGAACGACTTCGTGAGTGTGTAGAGCTCGACGCAGCACTCCTTCGCACGGGGAACTTGGAGGATGGACGGCGGACGATAGCCGTCGAAGCCGAGATCGGCGTAGGCGAAGTCGTGACAGATCACCACCTCGTGCTCGAGGGCGAAGTTGACGAGCCGTTCCATGAAGGCGAAGTCGACGCACGCGCTCGTCGGGTTGTGGGGAAACGAGACGACGATGACGCGCGGCTTGACGCTCGCCTTCTGCCACGCGTCGACGAGACCCGAGAAGAAGTCGTCGCCGGGATCGTTGGTACTCGCACCCGGGTCCACCATGGGAACCGTGATGACGTTCGCGCCAGCAAAGCCCGGACCGGCCAAGTGGATCGGGTAACTGGGACTGGGCACGATGGCCGAGTCGCCGTGGCCGAGTAGGACCCACATCAAGTGGGTCAGACCTTCTTTGGCGCCAATCGTGGTGACGACTTCAGTGTCGGGGTCGAGGTCGACGTCGAAGAGCATCTTGTAGCGATTGGCGATCGCGAGACGCAGGTTTGGAATGCCGCGACTGGCGCTGTAGCGGTGGTTCTTCGGGTTATGGGCCGCTTCGGCCAGTTTCGCCACGGCCACGTCGGGGCTCGGGAGGTCGGGATTGCCGAAGCCGAAGTCAATCACGTCACGACCGTGGGCGCGCGCGTCGGCCTTCAACCCATTGATCTGAGCGAACACGTACGGCGGCAAACCCGTAATGCGGCGGAACTCCATCTATAAACCGTAGTAACTCAGTGGGCCCGACGCCACTCTTCCAACTGATCTATTCGCAGCGGCGCGCTCGCCACCGCCCACGTGACACCTACTTCTTCGAGTCCATCGAGGGTCTGAGCGGTGTTTTCGTTGAGCGGTCCCGCCCAACTGACGGTTCCACTTCGCGCCACGTCGCGCACGACGGACGTCTCCTTGCCCCAGAGATTGATGACCACGCCGAGATCTCTCGCGAGTTGATCGGTCTCTTTCGAACCCGCGCCGCACCACACTTCCATTGTCGGCGACAACGCCACGATGGCGTCACGTAGGAGCTCACGGCGAACGCTGGCCGAGGGGTAGCCGAGGTCGTAGGCCAACTGCTCCGCTTCGGAGAGTTTGTCCCCCGTGCCGAGTGCGGCGATCACGCGACCGGGCGCGAGCGCGAGCAGGGTCTCGAACTGTTCGACGAGCTTCTCAGTCCCCACCAGTCCGACGCGCGCCACCAACGGGCCGAGGTAGAGCGAGGGGCATCGCGAGGAGATCGCGGCGAGGATGGGGAACGGCGCGAGCGCGGGGCGTTCGGGTGAACCCATGGGCCAGAGGTGGTCGAAGGCGAAAACCCCGTCGAGTCCGGCTTGTTCGGCCTCGTGCGCGACGGCGAAGGCGTCGTCCGGGTTGTCACGAAAGGTCGGTAGGAGGACGCCGAGTTTCACGCGCCCTCGTAAGCCACGAGTGTCGCGCCCATCGCGCCCGAACGAGGTCCGAACATTGAGGTCGTGACCGTGATGGTCGGGCGGGTGTCGTAACCCTCGACGAGATCGACGAGGTACGCGCGCGCCGCGGGCAACACCAGATCCGACGCGCTCGAGAGACCGCCGCCAATCACGAAATGACCGCAGTCGAGGATGGCGGCCAAGTTCGCGAGTCCGAGCGCGAGCCACCAACCCACTTCGCGCATTAACGTGGCGGCTTCTTCGAGCCCTTCGGCGGCGGCGGCGGTGACGTCTTCGGCGCGAACGTGTCTCGGATCACCGCCGACGCGATCAACCAGCGTCGCCAGTCGTCCGTCGAGCGCGGCCTCTCTCGTCATGCGGTGCAGTCCCCCGCCCGAGGCGTAACGCTCCCAACAACCGTTCCCCCCGCAGGGACACGCCGCGCCGCGCGCCTGGACGACCATGTGGCCGATCTCACCCGCGAAGCCACTTCGCCCACGTACGAGCTGTCCGTCCGCGACGACCCCGCCGCCGATTCCGGTGCCGAGGGTCACCATGACGAAGTCGCGGATCCCACGCCCGGCACCCCATTCGTGTTCAGCGAGCGCCGCGCAGTTCGCGTCGTTCTCAGAGAAGACGCTCGAATTGCCGAGCGCCGCGCTCAACTGGGCGCCGAGGTCGGCGCCCGACGCCGTCTGGAGATTCGGCGCGAAGGCGAGGTGTCCGTCGCGTCGCATCATGCCGGGAAGCCCGAGACCGACGGGCACGTGCGCCGGGTCGAGTCCCTGGCGATCGCAGAGTTCGTTGACCTGTTCGACGAGGACCTTCGTCGTCGCCTCGCCCGCACCGAAGCCTTCGTCGTGGGGAGTCTGGGACTTCATCTCAGCCAACACCCTGCCGTCGCGTGCCACCATGAGCGCGAGCGCCTTGGTGCCTCCGACGTCTATGCCAATAGCGACGCCACTCATCGCGCTCGCTCGGCTCGCGCTTTCAGTTCGCGCAACGCCTGACTCTGGATTCGATACGCCGCCCTCGACTTGATGAAGGCGGGAATCGGCACGAGGAGTTCAACTTCGAGATCGTACGTGAGGAGTGTGCCGTCGCCCTGGGGCTCGAATCGGTACTCGCCGTCCAAGGTCGAGGTGAGATCGCCGTTCGTCTGATGCCAGGTGAGCACCTCGGGCGCGCGGTCGTAGTCGTAACGCAGGGCGTAGGTCGTCGATCGACCGAAGGCGGCGGCGCGAAACTCAACTTCGAGGGGTCGTCCCGTCGCGTCGCGTTCGAGGACTTCGATCCTCTTCAAGTCGCTCACCCAGTCGGTGTAGTGCTCAAAGTCGGTGACGACACGATAAACCACATCGGGTGGTGCGTTGACCGCTATCGACTCCGTCGCGCGCTGTGTCACTCCACCTCCTCAGTGCTCCACCCTAGGCCAGCGAACTCGTGGGTTTGAAGTGATCAAAGGGCTCGAGCCCTCTCGCCAGCTCGGTCGCGAGAGAGTCCCACGAGAAGTTGGCGAGCGCGTACTCGCGTGCTTGGCGCTCGTAGCGTGCTCGACGTTCGTCGTCGATCATCAGGGCTTCGACTACGTCCGCGAGTTCACGCGGACTTCTCGAGTTCTTGAGAACCACTCCCGTGTCGCCGTCACGAACGGCGTCATGACTCCCTCCCGAGCGCCCGGCGATCTGCGCGAGTCCACTCGCCGCGGCTTCGACGAACACGATGCCGAAGCCCTCCTGTTCGAGGCCGAACCATCGACTGCGACACGCCATCACCATCAGGTCCGAAGCCCCGATCCAACGAGGTTGGACGTCGTCGTCGACGTGGCCGAGGAACGTGACGGGTGCCTTCAGCTTCGAGACGAGCCGGTCGAGCCGGTCGCGATCTCGACCGCTTCCGCCAATGACGACGCGGAGCTTAGGGTACGCCTCTTGAAGTTGCGCGCTCGCGCGGATCAACGTGTCCATCCCTTTTCGCGGTACGAGTCGCGAGTACGAGGCGACGATGAACTCATCGTCAAGAAAGCCGAACTCGTCACGCGCCGACGCGCGAGCGGCGCCGCTTAGTGGCGTGAATCTCGCGGTGTCGACACCGGGCGGAATTTGAAGGACGGGACAGAGATGTTCGGCGGCGTTACGTGACGCCTCGCTCTCGGGATACGGACCGGCCGCGATCGCCACCGCCGCGTTCTTGAGGACGTAACGAAGCGACGACGCGACGAGAGGGATTCGACCGGGAATCGTGACCTCAGCGCCGTGCAAGATCACCCCGTAGGGTCGAGAAAGCCGCGGACCCAAGAGCCCGAGTGGCCACGCGGGGTCGAGTAAGACGAGATCGGGCTGGTGGCGTTCTATGGCCGCTTCAATGGCGCGCAGAGTTCGAATGGTCGGCAGAAACAATGTCGAGCTTTCGACGCGTTCGACGATCACGTTGGTCGAGGCGTCGAAGTCATGGGTCTTTTCGTGAGACGACGCTGTCAGCACGACCGCGCGGCCATCTTCGAGTCGACGCCACAGTTCGTGAAGGTAGACCTGAATACCGCCCGTCTTCGGGAGGTAGTCGTTGGTCACCAGGAGGTGGCGGGCCATGGAACCACGCTAGCCACCTCGCGCGGGGCGCTCGCTAGTGCGCCGTACGGTGGAACTTCAGAGTCGGCAACAGTCCTTCAGCGGTGAAGAGTTGCACGACCTCGGCTTCTTGCGTCGTCATGACCAGCTCGTCGGGTGTCTCACCAAGTACGAAAGTGACCAGACAGTCCGAACAGTCAGGTGTTCCACGTCGCACGCACTCGTGACAACTGATTGAAAGCTCAATTTCCTTGGTCATGATGGTCCCTCTTTTCTGATGCGCACACTCTGCCAAGCGTGTGTGACATCAGGAGATCACGAACGACGCGATCTCACTAGCCACCTGCGCGGGACTAAAGAGCGCGCCTTCGCTCAGCACCCTCGAACGCACCGGATCGATCAAGACGTAGTACGGGGCGGAGCGAAGGTCGAGCTCTTGCATGAACTCGGGTGCCACGACGATGGCCCGATGAGCGGCGCTCCATTCCTGGTCACCCGGCGTGGCGCTGACCACAACGACGTGGACGTGGTCCAGTTCGTGGAGATCGCCGTAAATGAAGTCGTGGCACCCGTCACAGTGTTGTTTCACCGCGACGATCAACGTGGGACCGGCGAAATCAATCGTGAGCTCCTCGCCACCTAGTGACTTCCCGTGAAGCGATTGAGGCGCCGAGCGCTCGCGCGGTGAGTCAAAAGAGTGGACGTGAAAGTCACTCACTGGGGTTCGGAGAAGACCTCAACGCCGCGTCCGTGACCACACCAACGGCACGTGACCGATTCGACACTGTGCGCAATGATCTCGGGCTCCTCGACGTTCAGTTCGCCGCCGACACTGTAGTGATGAAAAGCGCGCACCGACGTGGTCTCCACCACGTCAAATCGCGTCAAGTTGCCGCACGCAGTGCAGCGATATCGGTTGGTCACGACCTCAAGTTACCGGAATAATCAAAGACTCATTCGTGGCGACGTCGCTGCCACTCGTCGGGACGAACCTCGAGCTGATAGGGATCGGGATCTTCGTAGGTATAGATCGTGTCCAAGGGAACAGAGTGATTCTCACCTTCGCGACGTTCGGCGTCGATCAACCGACAGAGTGCTCCGGGGTGTCGCACGAAGCCCACCGCGATCGGCCCCGCGGCCGTTTCAAGGTAGACGTAACCCCGTCGGGTCAGGCGCTCACTCACGCGCTGGTCCAGCCTCGTCGCCATCACGTCGCGCATTTCAATTGACGTACGCAGGTGTCGAAGGACACCACCTTCGATGACGACGCGGTCGTTGGTCACGTGGACCTTGTGCGATCGCCAGCGCCAAATCCTCGTCAGCGTCAAGAGACCAAGCGGTCCGATCAAGATGAGGACCAGCCAGTCTTCGATTCGGTGGACCAGCGAGTACCGCGACGCACCCTCCACGATGAGAGCAATGGTGGTCAGGGTGACGAGAGAAGGACGCAGCACGCCGCGCGACACGGGCGTGACCGAAATGACTCGCACTTCGCCCTCGCGTAAGAGGTCACGGCTTCCCATATCCTTCCAGCGTAAGGAGTTCGCCGCGGCAATACGCGGAGGGCACGATCGACCACGCCGAGCGTCGAGGCTAGACGTTCCTCATCTGATTCGCGGCCATGAGGAAGTACGCGGTCATCTCCTCGTACTGTTCGTCACTCAGTTGCTCGCGCACGCTGTCGAGCGCACTCCCCATCGCCACGAGCCACGCGTCGCGAGCACTCTTCGTGATGCGAAAGGGCGCGTGTCGCATCCGCAAACGCGGATGACCCCGTTCCTCTTGGTAGGTCCGCGGACCACCCCAGTACTGGACGAAAAAGAGGGTCAGGTGTCGTCTCGACTCCGTCAAATCGTCGGGATACATGGGACGCAACGTCTCATCGAGTTCGACCGCGTCGTAGAAGGCATTCACCAATTGCTCGAAAAACGGTTCGCCACCGACTTGCTCGTAGAGTGATTCTTCCACCTCAACACGCTAATCGTGTCGCCTACAATGTTCTTCCCGGTCACTACGGGACACGCGGGTGTAGCTCAATGGTAGAGCTCCAGCCTTCCAAGCTGGATATGCGGGTTCGATCCCCGTCACCCGCTCCAAGGGTTTCTTCTTCAGTGACGACGATTGTGTGACTTTGAAACCAACCTCTAGCTTTCGTAAGGTACCAACGTTGTCCCACATTTAGCGCCGATTGGTTCCGGAATGCTCATATCAAAATCTTCGTGTGTATCGCTCATGGTGTGCATCACGCTCTAGGTCGTCGGGCTATCGCCGGAAGTTGATGAACTCATGGAATGAACGCCGTCGTGGTCACCAAAATCGGCGAGCGATGGTGCGCCGGGTTCGCTGTAGTGATACGGATCACTCATGATCACTGGAATGCGTTCGAAGTTGTAGTGAGGTATGGGATAGGCCGTCTGCCATTCAAGCCCCAAGGAGTCCCACGGGTTCGCAGGCGCCCTCTCTGGACTGATGAACATTGACCACATCAAGTTTGCCAAGAAAATGAAAAAGGACAGACCGAGAAGAAACGCACTCACCGAAGAGAACTCGTTGAGGAACTGAAGGTTCTTCGCGTACGTAAAGGTCCGACGGGGCTGTCCCAGCAAACCAATGATGAACATTGGGAAGAATGTCAAGTTAAAGAACACGAACATGGTCCAAAAATGCCAGAGGCCTAATTTCTTATTCATCATCTTTCCCGTCATCTTCGGCAGCCAGTAATAGAGACCGGCCATGAAGGCGAAGACGATGCCGCCCATGATCGTGTAGTGGAAGTGTGAAAGCACGAAGTATCCCCCATGCACCGTCACATTCACCGGAACGTCAGCGAGGAAGACCCCCGTCACTCCGCCGATGAGGAAGTTGAAGTACACCGCTAAGCAAAACATCATCGGGACTTCAAGTCTGATCTTCGATTTGTAGAGCGTTCCCATCCCCACTAAGAAGATGAAGCCCGTCGGAATTGAAACCATTTCGGTCGTTAATGAAAACAGCGGCCGCATATCTGGGTTAATGCCGCTTTCGAAAAGGTGGTGTTGCCAAACGAAGAATGACAGTAGCGCCACGCCCATCATCCCGGCGGCCGCGATTCGATACGCGAAGAGAGGCTTGCGAGTGAAGACGGGGATGATCTCTCCAACAATTCCGAACCCCGGCAGCGCCATGATGTAGACCTCGGGGTGACCAAAGAACCAGAAGAGGTTCTCCCACATGAAGGAACTACCACCGTGTTCGTTGACGAAAAACGCAGTCTGCACCGTCTCGTCCAACAGTCCAAAGACGCAAGCGGCGAACAGCACAGGCGTTGCGAGCATCAGCAACGCAGTAGTCGACAGAGCCCCCCACACAAAGACGGGGAGTCGACCCCAGGTCATTCCCGGGGCGCGGTAGTTGATGACAGTGGCTGCGATGTTGAAACCAGCGGCCATCATGCCGAGCCCAACAACGCAAAATCCAAAGAGATAGGCAATCATCCCAGGGCCGGCTTGCGTTTGAAGAGGCGCGTAACCCGTCCATCCGGTAGGGAAACCACCGTAAGGAAGCGCCGCGACGATGACCAAGAAGCCAGCGGTGAAAATCCAAAAACTGAACGCTTCAATCCGGGGAAAGGCCATACGGCGAGCCCCGATCATGAGTGGGACAAAGTAGTTGGCCAGTGGACCAATGATGATGGACGTCGCCATCATCATCATGATCGTTCCGTGTTCACTGACGATTTTGATGTAGGTATCCGCACTAAAAGCGTGGGTCGTTGGGTTCAGTAGTTCGGTACGAATAGCCATCGCGAGAAGTCCGCCGGTGAATAAGAACAGCAGCACTCCCACCACGTACTGCAGGCCGACCACTTTGTGATCAAGGTTGTAGCGGAAGTATTTGCTGAGGCCTTCGTATTCAACTTCCGCTGGAGCCCCACGGCCAAGAATCTTCGCGAACGGATAGTTCAGCGCGCCGATACCCCCCAGCCAACCAATCACCATACCGACCAAGGCCAAGAGGTCAGCTATCGAGTTCTGACCACTGCTGACGACGTAGGAGTAGTCGCTGGAGATGTAGTTACCGAACCAGTGCCCCAAGATATAACCAAGGAAACCAAACAAGATTGCGGTCCCGAGATGTTGGCTGAACCAACCGGGCCGCTTCGGCTTGGCTTGAAGTGTCACTGCTGGCGGCGCGTCGCTATTGGTGACCACTTCGGTCGACAGATCTTCGATATTTTCCATCGCGCAAATTCCCCTTCTTAGTCCATTGACGCTGGTTCAATCTCAAGGGTGTACGTCATCACGAACCCGGCTGCGTGGAACCGTAAACCTCAACGCGGCTGTACGGCGTCACGTTGCCGTCGGGATAGTAGCCACCGGCCGCGCCGTTCGCGTCTGGCACGTACGTCCACGCGAACGCAGGAAGATCCGCCGTGTTGGCGGCATTCTTCGCCTCGCTCGTGGTTACCCAATGGAGAAAGGCCGCCGGCGACACAACCTTGCCGTAGTCGTACATGTCGGCGTGCCAGATCCCGCACAACTCACTGCAACGGACCACGAAGTTACCGAGTTGTCGAGTCTTCGTGAATGCCACGTCATTCACCTGAGGGTTCGCGTCAGCCTTTACTTCGAGCTGATAGGCCCAAAAACTGTGGATAACGTCAAGCGACGTGACGTTGAAGGCGATCGTGGTGTTGTTGGGCAGAATGAGTTGCTGTGACTCGAATCCGCCAAACGTCGGGTAGCGGTACGTCCACTCCCACTGTTGACCTATCACTTGAACGACCAATATGTCGTTTCCACCTGGCGCCCACGTACCGGTTCCCGCAAGCGCGTTGGCTTCCGCCTGATTTACACCAGCGGGTTGCCAAATTGGGTTCGGCCCCTCACCGGCGCCGGCACCCTCGTTGACGATGAGTTCAACAGTGCCAAAGGCCACGAGGAGGATGACCAGGGTCGCAGTAATGGCAACCCACGAGACTTCAACCTTTTGGTTGCCTGCAGCTGCGGGACCACCGATGGGCTCGGGCACGCCGGGACGCTTCGACCGCCAGGTGATCAAGGCGTACAAGATGAACTCCCACACGCCAAGAAGTACCGGCAACGCAACGACCATAAGTATGTTGAAGTCGCTCTGATTTGAGGCCGCGGTCGAAGTCATTCTTCCCGGTGGCATGTGAGGTCCCGCGAGGAACCAGAACAAGAGATCGGCTACTACGGACGAGACGAACCAAATCAGCGTCACACGACGCAAGTGGCGCGGCGCCGCTTTCGTTGCGCTCTCGGACGTCATGAGACGTTCACCACTTCCAACTCACCACCCATGTAGTTCTGCGTTGACATAGGCCCACCGTTACCAAGGAAGTATCCGACTCCGCAGGGCACGAAGCATTGCCAGTAGTAACTTCCGGGTCCCGGTGTCTTGAAACTAAAATTCACGATGTTGTGTGCGTACTGTGTCGTACAGGGGGCGGACCCACAGACGTTGCCGGTGGAACTCACTCCAACCAGTGGCACGTTCACACCAAACTGCGGAATCGAAAATGTATGGCCAAACCCGTTACCGGTGTTTGAGTTGTACTCGCTAAATGACTTGCCGTTGAGGGTTGCCGTTCCGCCAATAACGCCCAGCACTTGGCCATACTTTTGATTGCGCAGTGGGCTACCCGTGTCGTACTGATAGACCGTCATATCGATGACCGAGTACGCGGGCAGTTCCCACGACGTGTTCTGCACCCACTTACCGGTCGTTGGATTCCTCACGAGGTAGGACACCCACGTTGGGTGCTTGCCGAAGCCAATCGTGCCAACAGTTTGCACCGTCAAATGGACCGGTCGCCCTCTGGCTTGCGCGTGGGTGAAATTCATCACGCCACCGGGCACCCCAGGAGCGAGCCACGCTGAGAGTGCCCACACAATAAGACCGGCCGCTACCAAGAAGAGCCCGGAAACCGTAGCCAGTCTTGCAGCCTTCGTCATAACTCCACCCTTAAAATGAATGAAGCAAAGCCTTCATCGAAGTGAAGACTTACCGCGTTAATGCGACAACAAATTGTTTAGTTAGTCTGGTTATAGCAGGATTTGTCAGCGTTTCGAAAATTTTTTCCGCACTGACCGAGCTCCGTCACCCGCTCCAGAGAATTCGACGGGAAGACGCACGATCACCAGACTTTTGCTGAACCGATGCTGAACGTCGAGAATCGAGGTTGCCACGGGCATTCGTCTCGTCAAGCACCGACTCCGACGTCATCTGCTAGTGCGGCCCGAGGGTTTTGGCCATAGACTCAATACTGGTAGGGGGTATCAAATATGTCAGCACAACCGGGATACACCAGTGACAAGGACGTCGTTCAAAAGCGGCTCCGACGGATCGAGGGACAGATTCGAGGCCTTCAACGCATGGTCGAAGAAGACCGCTACTGCATCGACATCCTCGAACAGGTCTCGGCGGCCACCCGTGCACTTCAGTCGGTGGCCCTCGTCCTCCTCGACGACCACTTGGGCCACTGTGTAGCCAACGCCGTGAAAGCGGGCGGCGATGAGGCGACGGCCAAGCTCAATGAAGCCTCGGCCGCGATAGCTCGTCTCGTTCGCTCGTGACAGCATTTTCGTTCGCCTCCACTGGTTGGATCGACGACATCGGACGAAGCGTGCGTGAAGGTTTCTTCATGTTTTGGGAGACCCTCTGGCCACTGATTCTCGGTTTCGGACTTTCCGGTGCCGTCCAGGCCTTCGTGAGTCGACAATCGATGCAGCGAAAGCTCGGTAATCATGGACCGGCTGCGGTAGCTCGCGCTTCGGGCTATGGGGCGATCTCGTCCTCGTGCAGCTACGCCGCTTCGGCGATGTCGAAGTCACTGTTCGCCAAAGGTGCCGACTTCACGTCGTCAATGGTGTTCATGTTCGCGTCCACCAATCTTGTACTGGAACTTGGCATCATCCTCGTCGTCCTCATGGGCTGGCAGTTCGCCGCCAGCGAGTTTGTCGGCGGGGCGATCATGGTGGTTCTCTTGGCCTCGGTGGGAGGCCTTTGGTTTCGGGGTCGCCAGATCCAAGGGGCGAGGGATCGACTCGAAGTCCAGGTCACGAGTGCGCACGACCACGACGAACACGCCCACCACACCGAGTCCGAACTCCAAAGCCAGCCCTGGTCGACAAAGCTTCGTTCGAAGGGGGGCTGGGCGAACGCCGCGACCTACACGATGGCCGATCTCACGATGCTTCGTCGTGAGCTCCTCTTGGGTTACACCTTCGCCGGGTTCCTAGCGGTCCTCGTACCAGTTCACTTTTGGAATCTCGTCTTCATACACGGTCATGGTTTCTGGACGAGCCTCGAGAACGTTGTCGTAGGACCGTTCATCGCGATCATCAGCTTCGTGTGCTCGATTGGTAACGTGCCACTCGCCGCCGCGCTCTGGCGCGGCGGCATCTCGTTTGGCGGCGTGGTGTCGTTCATCTTCGCCGATCTCATCGCGTTCCCACTGTTGCTCATCTATCGCCGGTACTACGGCACGAAACTCACGCTCAAGATGCTGGCACTCTTTTGGGGGGTGATGTCGCTGGCGGGCCTTCTCACTGAGGGACTCTTCACGGCGACCCACTTGGTACCCAAGACCCGTCCCGTCCAGATAGCTCCAGCTCACTTCTCGTGGAACTACACGACGTATCTCAATATCATCTTTCTCGCGATATTTGTCGTTCTCTACTGGACCTATCGCAATCGTCTGCGACTCGGTGGTGGTGGAGGTTACGCGCTTGACCCGGTCTGCGGCATGCAGGTGCAAACGTCCAACGCTCCCGCGTCAGTCCTTCACAAAGGTTCGCGCGTGTACTTCTGTTCCGACCGGTGCGCGCAACGGTTCGAGGCCGATCCCGCAAAGTTCCTAAAGGATCCGACAACGTCATCGGGCCACGCGTCTTCACACGAAGGAATGCATATGGGTAACGAAGATGACTCGATGCCGAGGGACGTCATGAACGTGGCGATCGACCCGGTCTGCGGTATGACGGTGGATACCGCGAACGCGGCCGCCACCGTAACGCACGATGGGGTCGTTTACTATTTTTGCAGCGAAGGATGCGCGACGACGTTTACCGCTAACCCGATTGTCGAACACCGGACGTGAACACCCTGCGCGCCATGTACGGGTGTCGTTTGGCCAACGATCCCCCACGGCCACGTGTCGATCGTTGGAACGCGGCAACGAGGGCTCTTGGCTAAGAGCGCTGCCGAAGATGAGTACAGTCGGGCGCATGGATAGTTTCGTGAAGGTGAAGGCGCTCAACGACGTCGATAAGGACGTCCACTACCGGGGGTCAGCTACTCCCAAGACGACCCTGTGCGGTATGCAGACCGCTCCCCTCGCGGTCGAGGGACCGGTCACGTGTTACCGGTGCCACCAGTTCGCTGCTGGAGACCTCTAGTCCCCATCAGTACCAGACCGCGTCGCTCGCGCTCTTGGCCTTCACCCGCCGAGCCAACGACATCAGGCACACGCGGTCTCGCTCGATTTCCGTCTCCAACGTCAACGGCCTTTCGCAGAATTCGACGGTCATTCGCCGAGCAGGAGACCGGGTAACTCACTCATTGTCTCGAAGGCAGTCGCGCCCGCCGACGTCAACGCTTCTGCGTTGGTCCTGAGTCACGTGCGCACGATACGCTCAGCCCGTGTCGAAAACGTCGTCCACGCCTGAAGTCCGCGACGAACTATCCGGCCGCGAGGCGACGCGAATCGCGCTCTACGCACAAGGACTACGGGGACCTCGGTCCCGCAGTGGCGCGAAGGGAGTGGTGGCGCGTCTTCGAGGTGTGCAACTTGACACGATCTCGGTACTTGCGCGCTCACACGAACTCGTCGCGTACGCGCGCCTAGGGGCGATTCCCCGCAAGAAGATTGAGGATGCCTACTGGGGCCCTCAAGCCGAAACGTTCGAGTACTGGTCGCACGCCGCCTGCGTGTTGCCCTTGGAAATGTGGCCGGCCTTCGCGGCGCAGCGTAGATCGAGAACCGAGCGAGGATTTCGGTGGCATCAACTGGAAGACCAAGAACTTAGTTGTGCGGGCGTTCTCCAACGCTTACGAGACGAAGGACCACGTACCGCGCGCGAGCTCGGTGGCGCCAAGAAAGGCGGCGTCTGGTGGGACTGGTCCGAAGTCAAGATCGCTGTTGAGTGGCTCCTCGACGTGGGCACGGTGGTCTGTCGCGAACGGCGCGGCTTCGAGCGCGTCTACGACCTTGCGGAACGAGTAATCCCGTCGGGACTGCGCGACCAGGAGTTGGATAGCGAGTCCTGCGCGCGGATTCTCGTGGAATCAGCGGCGATCGCCATGGGTGTCGCCACCGCAAAGGACCTCGCTGCGTACCACGGCTTCGCCGCGTCGACGGTGCGATCGGTGTTGCCAACGACCACCCTTCGACCCGTCAAGGTAGAAGGGTGGCGCGAGATCGCGTACCTCTCCGAGAGCGCCGAGAAGGGGCTACAACCGAATATGCGGGGCCGGAACGTCATGTTGTCACCTTTTGATTCGTTGCTGTGGGATCGCGCCCGATTGGAGCGACTCTTCAAGATCGCGTACCGCCTCGAGGCCTACGTGCCAGCGCCCAAGCGAGTCGTGGGCTATTTCGCGATGCCGGTTCTCTCGAATGACCGGATCGTCGGATTGGTCGATCCCAAGCGGGTTGGCACGACGTTGCACGCTCGCCACGTTGTCGTTCATCACGCGGGTGCAATCGATCAGATTGCGTTGGCGCTGCGCGAGGCGGCGGCCTGGGTGGGGTGCGACACCGTTTCGATCGATCGCGTCACGCCGATGGAACTCACGAGCTCGCTCGAAAGTTCATTGAACAATCCCTAACAAGTCGTCGCGCGGGCCCGAGAGTTGTAGTCGCGTTTCCGAAGTTCCCGGACCGACCTCGCGTACTTTAGAGCGGTGAAAAAGAAGTTGGCGCTCGTTCTGCTACTGAAGAACCGTGAACCGGCACTACTTGTCTCCGGACAGACGGTGTCCAACTTTGGCGACGGCGTCGCCCTCGTCGCCCTCACGCTCCTCGTCTATGACACAACGGGTAGTCTCACCAAACTCGCGTGGTTCGCCGCGGCGCGCATGACCCCCCTCGTCATCTTCTTGCTCATCGGCGGCGCCATCGTCGACCGATTCTCGCGCAGAGTACTCCTCATCATCTCCGACGTGGCTCGCGCAGTCCTGACCGGCGTTCTCGTGATCATGATCGCGACGGGTCTTTTGCGCTTCTGGGAACTCATGGTCTTCGGCGCCCTTTTTGGCTGTTTCGACGCGTTGTTCTTCCCAGCGATATCCGCGCTAACCCCCGAGATCGTGCCCGAGGATCTCCTGCCGGCGATGAACTCGTTGCGGCCACTGTCGAACAACTTGATGGGGGGAATGATTGGCCCCGCTGTCGGGGGCCTACTCGCGGCGTACAGCACGAGTATCGCGATGGGCGTGGACTGCGCGACCTTCGTCGTAAGCGCGAGTGCACTGTGGCTGATGAAACCCACGCCGAAGCCTGGTCGGAAGGAGGAGAACTCCATGATCGACGACATCAAAGAAGGGGTCCACTACGTTCGCCGAACTCGTTGGCTGTGGACGACACTCGTCGCCGTGGCGCTCTCGAACGCGTTCCTCTTCAGCCCGATGTTCGTCCTCATTCCCTTTTTCTTGCTCCACAACTTGCACTACGCCAAGGTGTACGTCGGTTTCTTGGAGGCAGCCTCGGGGGTGGCCGGCGTCATCGGCGCGCTCGTGATGTCCAACCTGCCTTCGCCGAAGCGTCGGGTGAGGGTCATGTGGATCTATTGGTCGATCGGCACTCTTTCGGCCCTGATCATGGGGGTCGCCACGAACTTCTGGGAGATCATCTTCTTTCCCATCATCGCCTCACCGATGATGATCTTTGGCAACGTGATCTGGGAATCAATGATGCAGAGCGAAGTGCCACGTGAACTCTTGGGCCGGGCCGGTTCGGTGGATTGGTTCGTCTCGCTCGGTGTCGCGCCGCTGGGGCTCGTCCTCGCCGGAGAAATCGCGAACGTCGTAGGGATTCGCATGTACTTCGTGCTGCTCAGCGTTATCTGCGTCGTACCGGGTCTCTACATTCTCAAGTCAAAGCGCATCAACGAGATCGACGAGAAACGGGTTCACCCAACGCCAACTGCGGCGCCGTAGCGAGCGAGAGGCCCACGACCCGCGAGCCCCTCTTCGCTCCGCCCGGGTAGATCAACTCGCAGCGAAACGATCGGCCCTTCGATTCGCCGACTCGTCCTCCTCGCACTTCCACCCACTCCTCGCCCGTGGCTTCATTGAGGACGTGCGCCACGAAGGTCCACGATTGACGAAGTTCTTTCGGCGCGTTGACCACGACCTTGTCGCCAAAGCGCGCCCCCTGCCACACGGTCGAGCGCACGATCTGACCGCGACGGGTAACGATCGTGTTGCGTGCCATCTCTCCATTGTTACCCAGGAAGGCCGGGAGTCGCGTCACAGCATTGACCTAGCGTGGCACCATGGCCTTCGATCAACCACTACCAAAGTCGCTCTCCCCCTCACGACTGTCCGACTTTCAAACATGTCCGCGCCGCTACCAACACGCCTCGATCGAGCGTCTACCCCAACCGGCCTCGTACGCAACGGCGAAGGGCCGATTTGTCCACTACGTCTTCGAGCAACTCTTCCTGTTGGAGGGTGACCAACGCACCATTGCGAAGGCGCGCGAGTACGTGACGCCCGCCGTCGAAGCGATCCTCACCGACGACGTGCGTCTCGACATTGGTCTCGACGAGGCCATGTTGGCGCGACTCCTCAGCGAGACCGAGGCGATCCTGCTGCGGTACTTCGAAATGGAGGACCCGACCACGGTAGCGAGTGAAGGCGTCGAACTACGACTTGGCGTCGATGTCAACGGCGCGCCGCTCTACGGCATCCTCGACCGCCTGGACCGTGACCCAGATGGTTCGCTGACGATCGTCGACTACAAGACAGGTGCCCTGCCCAATCGCAACTACGACAGCAAGACGTTCGCCAACGCCGAACTCTACGCGGCGCTCTGCGAGGCCAAGCTCGGTGAGCGCCCTACGACCATCCGCTTGATGTACGTCGCGCACGGACAGTCGATTGAACGTAACGTGACCGACGTCGTGGTGAAGGCGCGCGCGAACGCGGCCGCCACCGCGTGGACGAAGATCAATCGCTACTACGATGACGGCGATTTTCCGGCGACGCCTTCGTCAAACGCCTGTCGTTTCTGCGCTTACAAGGACCTCTGTCGTAGTCAGGGCGTGCCGGTACCGACCCGCTAGTCCTTAGGCTGGTGCCATGCTTTCCTTCCAACTTTCCTACGACTATCGCTGCCCGTTCGCGAAGAACATCCATCTGCACGTGATCACGGCGCTTCGCGCGGGCGCGGACTTCGACGTGGCTTTCGTTCCCTGGACGATGAGCCAGGGCTACAAGGCTGACGGCGCCCCGGACGTCTGGGACGATCCCACGCGCGACGAAGAGCTGTTAGCTCTGGCCGTGAGCACCTCAATTCGTGATTCTCAATCCGAGTACTTCCTCGACGCCCACGAGGCGCTCTTTCGCGCTCGCCACGAACGCGCAATCCGTCTCGTGACATCCGAAGAGATAACCGGCGTACTCGCTTCGACGGGCGTCGATATCGCTCAGGTCTTCGACGACGTCGAATCACGACGTCCCCACAAGGTCATCGGTGAGAGCTTCCGAGAGTTCGATCATTTCGAAGCCTTTGGCGTGCCCACCTTCGTCGTGGAGAACGACGCGACGTTCGTGCGCTATATGAACGCACCAAGCGATGACCCAGGAGCGTCGATTACCCTGATCGAGTCGTTGGTCAACTTGATGAGCAATCAAGGCGCGCTCAACGAGTTCAAGCACACGAAGGTGCCGATGTAACGCCTAGTTCAGGCGAAAGATCAGCTCCAGTAATGCCAGAACGCCAAGGATCAGCGCGGGCGCGAAGTACTTGGCCTTGTCACCATTTCGAAGGTGAAAGGTCACGGCCAACACCATCATCACGAAGAGTCCCGCGGCGGCGATCTCGTTCACGATGGCGAGGAGTGACGACCCTTTGGCTGCGAGACCGATCAACAGGCCAATCGCGCCGAGTACTTCGATCAACCCGATTCCCCGATACGACCGTTTCGTGAATCCCAGATGACCAGCGGCCTTGGACATCACGGGATTGAAGATGATCTTCTGGGCCCCCGCCGAGCTGAAGGCCAAAAAGAGCACGATAGAGAGCAGTGAAGCGACGACTGACATATTTATTTACACCTCGGTAGGGAATGAAGTTTAACGGCGCGACAAAATCTATTTTGATGCCTAGTCTCTAGGCGTCGTGCTGGTACTCCATCAATACCTCGAGAGCGCCTTCGCGTTCTTCGCTCGTGCCGGACGGAGCGCCAGAGAATTCAGTGACGCCAGCTTCTGCCAACTCATGAAGCTGATCGAGAACTTGCGACTTCGTTCCGACTAGTGAGACGTCGGCCGGTCCGGTTGCTCCTTCGCGCTCGATCATCGCCGCGTAACTCGGCAGCGTTCCGTACGTCGCGTACTGGGCGTTAAGTCGCTCTCGTGCACCGGCAACGTCGGAGGTGACGGTGACGGGTAAGGCGCAGACCACGCGCGGCGCCGCGCGGCCCGCGGCTGAGGCCGCCTCACGAATCGTGGGCACGATGTGCGCTGCGATCGTCTTGGGTCCGGTCATCCACAGAACGGTGCCGTCGGCGAGCGTTCCCGCGAGCTTGAGCATCTGGGGACCGAGTGCCGCAATCAAGAGGCTCGGCGTCGCGACGCCCTTGGGTCCGAGAGTACCCATCGTGACGGCTTTGACGCGCTCGCCCTGGACGTTGACGTTCTCTCCGCGCAGCATCGGCGCCAGCGCGTCGAGGTACTCGCGCATGTACTGCGCCGGTCGTTCGAAAGAGATGCCCCACAGTCCTTCCACGACCACCCGGTGCGAGAGACCTACGCCGAGCGAGAGATGACCACCAATAGCGTCTTGCACGGTGCGTGCCTGCGCGGCGAGCATCGAGGGATGACGGGGTTGGATTGGGATAACCGACGTACCGAGGTCGAGATCGGACAACTCGCGTCCGACGACGGCGAGTACCGTCAACGTGTCGGGGCCGAAGATCTGCGATGACCAGAGGCTGCGAAATCCCCGATCGCGCAGGCGCGTGGCTCGCTCCACTGTCTTCTCGAGGGGTCCATCGGTATCAAGCCCCAGTGCAATGCGCATTCTCGACGCTCCTTCAAGACCACTAGCGTTTCCCTCGTGTCCGATGCCAACAAACTTACCGTCTCACCGCGCGTTGGCGTCGTGGGTGCGGGCCAACTCGCGCGCATGATGGGTGAAGCCTCTTCCGACGTGGGCGTCGCGATCACTGTGCTCGCGACTTCCAACGACGACAGCGCGGTCGCGACGTGCCAGGCCGTGCTGCTCGGCGCCGCGAATGACGAGCAAGCCCTTCGTGCGCTCGCCGGTGAGGTCGACGTGATCACCTTCGATCACGAACTCGTCGACCTCGACGTTCTCGAACGATTGGAAGCCAACGGCGTCGTGCTTCGCCCGGGTAGCGCGGCACTGCGCTTCGCCGTCGACAAGGCGTACCAACGCCAGGCCCTCGACGACGCCGGCATCGCCGTCCCGCGCTTTCTCGTCGTTCGCTCGTCAAGAGATGAGCGGCTGGACCCCTTTCTCAACAGCGTGGTCACGTCGCCGGTCGTGAAGGTGGCTCGCGGCGGCTACGACGGACGCGGCGTCGCTTTTCCCTCCACGCGAGGCGAGACCTACGAGATCATCGACGACTTCGCTCGCGCCGGCGAGGTCGTCGTCGAGGAACGTCTCGAGTTGACGAGTGAAGTCGCCCAGCTCGTTGCGAGGTCAGTCATCGGGTCGTTGGTCTTTTACCCGCTCGTGACGACCGTGCAACGTGAGGGGATGTGCGTTGAAGTCCGTTTTCCAAGCGACGTCGACGCCGCTGCACTCGACGACGCGCGTCAACTGAGCGAACGCGTCGCCAATCTTGTCCAGGGCGTCGGCGTGATGGCCATCGAATACTTCGTCACCGCGCGTGGACTCGTGGTCAACGAAGTGGCACTTCGGCCCCACAACACGGGGCACTGGACTATTGAGGGCGCGGTGACGAGTCAGTTCGCCCAACACTTACGTGCCGTCAGCGGTCAGTCACTGGGGGACGTCACGACGCTGGCGAGCAACGCCGTCATGGTGAACGTCGTAGGTGCGGACGAACCCGGTTCGCTCGACGCGGCGCGCAACGTCGGCGACACGTTCGTCCACGACTACGGGAAAACGTGGCGACCGGGTCGCAAACTCGGTCACGTCACCGCGCTCGGTGACGAACCCACGAGTCCACACGTGAGAGCATGGAACAGTGCCCGCGCGTACGGCACCGTGACCCAGGAGATCTAGTGGAGCCAGTCGTGGGAGTCGTGATGGGTTCGTCGTCGGACCTCGAGGTGATGAACGACGCCGCGACGATCCTCGATCGCTTCAAGGTCGGCTACGAACTCCACGTGATCTCGGCGCACCGCACGCCCGAAGCGATGCTCGAGTACGCCAAGAGCGCGCGCGCTCGCGGTCTCAAAGTGTTGATCGCCGGCGCCGGGGGTGCCGCTCACCTGCCCGGCATGCTGGCGGCCGTGACGACACTGCCCGTGATCGGGGTGCCCGTGGCGCTCGCTCGACTCGACGGTCTGGACTCACTGCTCTCGATTGTTCAGATGCCTCGGGGCGTCCCGGTGGCGACGGTCGCGATCAACGGCGCCACCAACGCGGGGCTGTTAGCGCTGCGTATTTTGGCGTCGTCGAACGATGAGATCGGCGATGAACTCGAGGCGTACCGCCAAGAACTGGGCGCTCAAGCTCGCGCTCAGGATAAAGATTTACCCGGAAATTAGGTAATCGACACCCTTGGTCGTAGTGCGTGTTGACGCCCGCTTCGTTCGTTCGACCTAGTCTGGATGAGTAGCAAAAGGAGGCCCACGTGGGCATTATGAAGCGCGTCCAGACGATTTTCCAAGCGAAGGCCAACGACGCCCTCAACAAGGCCGAGGATCCGCGTCAGACCCTCGACCTCTCGTACGAACAGCAGCTCGAGAACGTCACCAAGGTGAAGCGCGCCGTCGCCGACGTCGCCACCGCGCGTAAGCGCATCGAGATTCAAGCTGAGCAGCTAAAAAGTCAGGGCGACAAACTCGCCGACCAGGCCAAGGCCGCGCTCGCCCAAGGTAACGAGCCCCTCGCTCGTGAGGCCCTCACCCGACGCGAGGCCATCGCGGGTCAGCTGAAGGACCTCGAGGTCCAGCACGCCTCCATTGACGATCAACAGCAAAAACTCGAAGCCACCGCCACCAAGCTCCAGAGCCAGGTCGAAGCCTTTCGCACGCGGAAGGAGACCATCAAGGCCTCGTACACGGCCGCTGAAGCCTCCGCGCACGTCAACGAAGCCGTCAGTGGCATTTCCACGTCGATGGGTGACGCCGGAGCCGCCATGCAGCGCGCACAGGACAAGGTCTCCGAAATGCAGGCACGAAGCGGGGCCCTGGACGAACTTCTCGCCTCGGGCGCCCTCACCGACCTCACCAGCACGAACGACGACATCCAGGCGCAGCTCGACAAGGCTTCGGCCACCTCGGACATCGACGCCCAAATCGCAGCGTTGAAGGCCACGGGCACGACAAGTGAACTGCCCGCCGGCACGAGCAACGCGTCGAGCCCAGCGCCCACCAACGACGGCAACTAACCGTGGCCAAAACGAAGATCGAAACGGACCACAAGCTCAACGTTCGAATGTTCATCACGGGCGCCGCGCTCGTGGCGCTCTACGCGATCATCGTCTCGGTGATGTTGAGCCTGGGCGTCTCGACGGTGTTGGTGATCGTGATCGCGGCCGCGCTCATCTTCTCCCAGTACTACTTCTCGGACAAGATCGCGATGTTCTCGATGCAAGCGCACGAGGTCACGCCCCAGCAAGAGCCGCGACTGCACGAGATCGTCGATCGCCTGTGCCTCCTCGCTGACATGAAGAAGCCTCGCGTGGGAATCTCGGAGTTGGACATGCCCAACGCATTCGCCACTGGGCGTAGTCCCAATCACGCCGTTATCTGCGCGACCCGCGGGCTCATGCAACGACTCAACGACGAAGAACTCGAAGCGGTGCTCGCGCACGAACTCAGTCACGTCGCCCATCGCGACGTTGCGATCATGACCATCGCGTCGGGCGTGGGCATGTTGGCCGGTCTCGTGAGCCGCATTGCAATGTTCGGCGCGATGTTCGGCGGACGCGGCGGTGGGCGTGGACGCGGCGATCAAAACATCGTGCTCTTGGAAATGGTCACGATGCTCGTGTCGATCGTCATCTACGTGATTGCCTATCTCTTGACGATGGCGCTCTCTCGCTACCGTGAACTCGCGGCCGACCGCTCGGGCGCGATCCTGATCGGCAAGCCCAGTGTCCTCGCGGCCGCGCTCGTGCACATCACGGGCGACATCGGCAAGATCCCGCGAACCGACCTTCGCAAGTCCGAAGGGATGAACGCCTTCTTCTTCGCGCCGGCCTTGGCCGGTGGCACGGCAGCCACCCTGTTTTCGTCGCACCCGTCGCTCGAGAAGCGTCTCGACCAGCTGAACAAGCTCGAGAAGGAACTCAACGGCTAGTGGGACTGCGCGACGCGCTGTTTGGGCGTACCAAACAAGTAGCGCCTAATCTCGACAACCTCTTCGCTCTGCCCACGGCGGCCCTGACCCTCGAGAGCGAACTCGACCTCGTCAGTTCCGGTCAGGCAGGGCT